>WNGQ01007405.1_pt1 | contig 10542 bp, 5 predicted proteins | sample 5407661 | NCBI WGS metagenome assembly WNGQ01 (sample SAMN13153382, study PRJNA577476) | soil metagenome | isolation source: 60 cm soil or saprolite under Garry oak tree replicate 2 | place: USA:California | collected 2016-06-15 | reverse complement strand
ATGATCATAAGCTTCAAAAAGCTCCCCTTTTAGGATAGGTCGCACAAGGTCTTTGTGAATGTCTTCTAACGAAGCCGCTTCGCGTTCGATAGCTAGCCAGGTCAGAATCTCACGCTCCAGAGAGGACAAACGATGAAACTGCTGATCGAGCAATTCATTAATATCTCCAAAGGCCGTTTGTCTCTACTCGATCTCTTTGATAAGGATGCTGATCTCATCCGCAATCTCTGCCAATGCTGACTCCTTGCGGTTTCCCCACTGGGAGATCGCTCTGCCATCTCTAGGAAAACGTTGGAGATGATGGAAAGGAGCATTCTTCAGACCTGCTACCGGGTGGAGGAAGATAGGGATGACAATGGCGTCCTCTCTTTCAAGAGCTCGGTTCATCTCCTGATTACACTCATCAGAAGCCATATAATCTGGGCTAATAAACAACAAAATGATAGGAGCGGTGTTCAAATGCTTGGTAACCTCCGTATCAACAACCTGTCCAGGCGTAACCTTACCCCGGTTCCAGTCAGTAATCAGGTTCTGTTGTTGTAAAAATGCGAGCTGGTTCTGGAGCTGCTTAACCAGGTTCTCATCTTCTCTGGTATAGGAGAAATAGATCTCAACAGGCGTAGAAGAAGTTATTTGTTTTGCTTCTCCAAACATCTCTCTTCGCGCTTCGTCGATCTGTTGCCTGATCTGAGTTGTATCAGGTTGTCTGTAGATATTAGGTCCATGGATATTATATGTATGATGATCACCTACCCCACCGATACCAATGCTGCCTATAGTTGTATGCACTTGCTTTGGTGCTCCTTCAAAGCCCTTTGGCCCAAGCGTTGTCTCTTCTTTCCTCACTGGTTGGTTCTTGGACTCGTTATCGAGATGTGCGAGGACTTCAAAAGCGAAGGCAGCGGCATGGTTGGCCGCCATCTCTTGTGAGCCTTGAGCGTCATATGTGCTCTTGTTATCAAGGAGATCAGATATGCCACGAATGATTAATGCCTGCACCTGTTCGTTGGCATGTGCTGCTTCGAGAAAACCACGCCCCTCCATCTCAACAGCCAGCGTGTCGTTGTAATGCGTCTGCAGAAATTGAAACAGTTCAGAGTGTGTCGATGCGAGGACTTTTTCGCCGGCAGCAATAGGTCCCACAAAGGCACGGACTGTGGGTACCGACCCATGAGGATACCCGATAATTCGCTGTAACCAGGCTTGTTTGCGTGCCTCAGCTTTCGCTCGCTCTATCATACGAAAGCTGGACATACCCACCTCTGGACGCGCTAAAAATCCTGTATCATGCACCTTTCCAGACTCATAGCCATAAGCCTTCGTCACTGCTACCACGTCACCGATCTGCACATCTTTCACACCCCCAGCCACACCCACAAAAAGGGTAAGAAGCGGTTTAAAGTGGGTGATAGCTCGTTCAGTTTCCCGTGATGCTCCCGTGTTGCCCGCACCAGCCTCTACCAGGGCGACCTTCCAGGTTCGACCTCCGGCTGCAAATGTGCCATATTCGTACACGTTTCCCTGTGGATGTACTTCTTCGTCCAGGTCAGCCAGGTATGCACGTACTGCCTGATATTCGACGGGAAGAGCAGTCAGGATGACTACACACAGTCGTGGTTCTTTCCTATCTAACATAATCCTTCTCCTGGCGATCACCTTGTAGCTTACTGCTTTATCACTCCGTTGCGACTGAGCAACCATACTAACGGATCAAGCACATGTACAGACACAAAAGCCCGCTTATCCATATCGGAAGGAAGGCGACCGAGTGCAGAACAAGAGAAGTAGCGTACCTCAGAAAATCTGCTCTCGAGCTGATCCATAAAGTTACTCAAGCCATACTTACGAAGAAATCTTTGCACAAGCTCATTGATCGCATCTTCCTGCGTCATAGCAGATGGACAGGTGGCTAATAATCGCTGCGCGGCGGGTATGCCAACCTCGTCCTCTAGTCCGAGCGCATCTATTTTTGTCATGACTACCGCTACCGGTACCCGGTATCGCCCAGCAATCCTCTCCACCCGGTATATCTCTACCGCACGTAACATGCGATTACACACCTCTTCGATATCAAGGTCACTTGGGCCAAGTGCGCCCCGAATAGGGTCAATCTCTTGTTGATGATGGCGACGATACGTAGAGATCGCACAAGGATCCACGACGAAAATGATTCCCCTGACATACCTGTAATAGGCTTGAAGCCCCGTATAAGCATCTGTGCTGAAAGTTTCCCCTGCTGCATCATACATAAAGAGCAGTTTTGGCACATGTACACCCGGCACTTTGATCTTCAAGTTATACGCCTCGGGTGCTAGATCTGGCGTCTTCGCTAACTTTCCTCCTTGTTGGAGTTGCGCTATACTGCTTTCAAAATGCAGTCTCTGGCGAGGCTCAGTAAAGGATATCTCATAGTTAGAAGGCGGCGTTCCATATGTTTGCATAAATGCATTGACCGCCGTAATAATATAGTTCGTTTTTCCTGCAGAAGGGCCACCGATAATCGGGATATCGATATTTGTTCCCTTGCCATACTCAAGATTGAGCTCCACTCTACATTCTGGACAGATACGGTCTAGCTTCTTTCGTCCAAAAAGATGAAGTGTAGGCAACCATTTACCACACTGGCAGCGATGTGCAAAGATGCCATAGGTATTAGGCCAGAGCCGTGAGTGCAATGCCTTACATTGAGGACAGATGAACGTCGGTACAGGCATCTCATGGTAACAATATGCTCTGGGACAACGATAGTAAATACCATAAGCGCGAGCACATAACCACGTAGATGACCTGAGTAACCCAATAAGCAGCAGAGCCAAACCCATCAAAATGAGCAGTACCAACACATGCCCTATGACAAGTACACTCATAATAGCGAAAAGGACAATATATTGTACCAGGATATAGCAGATAATGAAGACCGCGACAATGAGTGCTATAATCTGCTCCCCTCCCTGCGCTTTATTCGTCGTGTCGTTGATATGCTGAACACACACATTAGCGTTCTCATTGGCCTTTCCTATGAAAGCACCTATGAGGCTGCGGGTCAAGCTCCAACCTCGCTCAAACGGATACATTTTATGGGGGGGATAGTATATCTGTATATGTTTCATTATGTATGCTCTCTACGAACCCGCGAATGGCAGCGTATTCGTTCGATGCGCCGGGCTATCTTGACCTCCGCTGGGTCGGTAGTCCTTGCAGAAGAAATGGGTGGATGAGTGGATACCAGCGATATCCTCCTCCTTGAGACGCTGGTTGATAGCAATGGACGTATACCGCCTGAGCAGTTTTACGAAAATCGCTCTCGTGCTCTTTGCGGACGATTTCGAATAGCTGAGGCAACCTGATAAAAAACTCCTGGGCTATATACGGTTCTTGCCCCAAGTACTGAAACGACTCATCAAACCAGAAACTGAATACCTGGAGAATATGCTCAACATCTGCTGTACTCAGGACCCGCATCAGATGTTCTTCATAGAAGGTCCAGAACAATTCCCGTGAGGCTTTCTGATAGAGAGATCTCAAGTTGTGGATGTGCTGCTCACGAATTGCTCCCTTTGCCAGCAGTGAACCAATTTCAATACTCAGTTTACGCTCTAGCTCTTGCGCTTGTTCGTTGCTTTTTTGAAGAGGAAATTTTTTCTGCACGAACTTTACCCACTCCTGACCTCTCCTAGCGAAGCCTCGCTGACGCACTTGAAGCAGTTCCTGTATCAAGGGATACCATGTATATGATGAGGTTTTACCGACGAGATTGTCAAGAGCCTTAGAGTAATTTGGTAAAATTTGCTGTGCAGAGTTCATATCACGTTGCAGGTTGAGGAAAAATTGATGCACGACGTAATGCTGATCTGGCCGGGAAAACTGATTAGGCACGAGAACAAACCAGAACGAAAACAGGCGAACCGAGCGTTCTAAATCATTCGTCAAGAGCCGTGTCAATAAAGCATACATTTTCTCCCAATATGAAAACCAGAAACGCTCTTGATACTTCGAGACAAAGAGTGCAGAGAGCATACGCAAGTGCTCTTCCTCGGTGATATGAGCCTCAAAGAATACATTAATAAAGCAACGTATCTCTTCGGCATATCTCTCCTCAGACGCTAAACCGCTCACATAGTCATACAGCCGTGTTACTACTTCGCCATCAAGATGACTGTCGGCCATAGCAACCATGCCAGCCAGCACATCTTTGCTTCTGCTCGGTAAGGAGTGATGATCCTTATAACGTTTGTACAGTGTAACACGTTTTGCCGAGAACTCCTGCAGAGACAGCTCGGAGAGGACTTCCTTAACAAGCATCTCCTCCTTTGGCCCAAGCAGTGGGAGCAACTCATCTTGCATCAGCACATCTGCCATGAGTACTTTCCATTGGCGCGGGTTACATTGCCCTTTCAACAACGCTAACCCGTCGCTCAGAATGTCAGCAGGAGCTTTGATGGCAGGACGCCCTGTCGTATAGGTCACCCATCGACAGATTACCTCTATCTTTGACTGAAGGTGAGAGGCCGCTAATTCTTTCCCGAACTCAAGATCCACAATCGTCGGTACTACCTGCTGGACGATGGCACGATATGGCTCACGCTGCTCAAGACTCAGCGTAGAAACGAGTTGCCAGTAGAAACGCTCAATAGTCAAATCAGGTAGCCCGGTCGTGGAACCTACTAACAGTCGTAGCCACTCTAATTCTCTTCCTTCAAGAGTGTTCTTTATCAAAGACAATAACTCGTTTGCCTGTGGGGTAAGGTTGTTTTGGAGCAAATTTTCCCACATACGCAGACTTCTCAAAAAGAGCACCTGGCTGTGTGAACCAGGACGGAGATAGGGACCAATATGCTTCCAGATCAGGAGTAGTTTGTCATGAGAGCTGTTAAGTAGGGCATCAACAACGTATTGCAGGTAGTCACGTTGGTTGACAAACGTAACAAACAAGTCATCGTTATACATTTGATGTAGCTGCTTGAGCAATCTGACAGCTGCCTCAGCTATTCGGTCGGTAAGAAGCAATTCTGTACAGTATCTGAGGTTGTCCTTGAAGATATCGTCGGTTGGAATGTTATGCTTTTGATATAAATGTACTACACGATTGTATGCTTCCTGTACCTCAACCTTGCGTGATTTCTGACGTGCATCCTCAAGCACATCTTTCAGATGAGCAAGTTCCTCTCTATCTTCATCACTATATGCAGGGAGCTTCTCAAATGTATCAAGGACGATGTTGATTACTTTTAGTATAGACGCAGAAAAAGTAACAGGATCTTTTTTTCTACGTAAGTGGACATAGAACGCGAACAGATCGAGCCGCTCATCAATACAGGTTGGCTTGGGAAAACGTTGTTCGTACCAGAGGAAGAAGCCCAGCATATATGTTTCATACCGTTCTGGAGTGGCATAGGTTCTGACCAGATTGGCATACTGCGAATCTTCAGCTGGACTCGTTCTGTTTGTTTTGCCATCAAGCACGAAATGAGAAACGCTCTCTTCTGGTGCAGAGCGAAATGCGGAGTCATCGGTCGTTCCAGTAATGAGGAACCAGGATTGATAGGGGTCGTGATGATAAGTGGCAAAACTGAGCAGGGGCCGATAGGCAGGTGGTAACATAGAGCTTACTGCCGCGACCCACAGAGCCACATGCTTGTCCGAATCAATAATGATAATCCTACGCTTCGTGCGTTCACTTTGGACAACCGCACACATGAGTTTGTAGAAAGCTTCTTTACGAGATCCATCGGCGAGAAATGTCCACACCTCATCAATAATATCGAGCGATGGTTCAGCATCGAACTCGAGCAGAGGCTTGAGTTGTGTTTCTGCCGCCTGTTTACGCCAGAACGGACTATGCCAGTAGAGAATAGGAGGCTGGTTAGCAAGCTCATCAGGAGACATGACCACACTATGTGCAAAGAAGTTACCCGGTCGCCCATTCTCATCGTTGCCGCTCGACTGGCTACAGAGCAAAATACATTCGTGCGGATTATGATAGAAGTAACGTAAAGCGACCGGATGTTTCTCAATCTTACGCTCTTCTACACCATTAGGAATACGATAAGCGATCAAACGAGCAATCATGGCTTGGGCCTCAGCACTGATACCTGGAGACATGGCTTTTACTTGAAAGCCAGCACGCCCGCTCTCTCTATTCACAAATGATGTATAGTAGTGTTGCAGAACTGTCATATGCTCCTCACTCTATCTTCCTCTAACAAAACCCAACTTATACAGCAGCCAGAGAAATGGCTCTTCAACGCGCAACGGCTCGACGACCTCAAGCTGTGTACGCACATCACGCTGCCTTCCCAGCGACGAGACCCCAAAGTACATATGGTTGGGAAAGCGGGCTTCTATCGTGTCACAGAAGCTGTGGGTGAGCCAGGAACGTAGATAACTGGCAACCTCTGTACTGACCGATTGTACTTCAGCCAGGTTCAACGCTCCTTGATGGGTGCTGGGGCGAAGCAGTGCTGAACCAGGAGCCACAATTGTTTCGAGCATATCTATTTTTGACACCACAACTGCGAGAGGCACACGAATTTTAGCCCCAGGCTTTCTTGGAGGTGCCTCAAAGAGTCTAATGAGACGCCCGAGCATATTATCCGGCACAGAACGTGGATCGGGCCTCGGCACGGTGACTCCTGGTAACCTCTGAATGATGCTCTCTATTTGTAAAGGATCGATCATGAAGATCAGTCCATCTGCATGAGCAATGGCCTTATTCTCGACAGAAAGCTTGTTAAATTCGGCCATATCCTCACCGGCAGCATCGAAGAGACTCGCATTGATCGCTTGATACCAGAGACCGTTCAACTTCCGCTCAAAAGCATTTTCCTTTGATGTCAACCGGGTTACAATGGGAATCTTGACTCGCGAATCGGTGTTGGCAGATAAGGTGCCAGGAAGAGCTATTCGGCGCTCAAAGACTGGAATATAGAAATCCTGTTGCCAGCGCATTTGCGTTTCGTCTGACAGCAATCCTGCGATCAGATTCAACCTTCGCTCTACTTTCAGGGTAAAAATGAGCGAGCCGATATAGTGACTTTTACCCGTTCCTGTGCCACCAATGATAGCGATGGTATACTGCTTAATCTGGCCTACATCATGCGGCAGTTCAAAATGGCACTCTGGACAGAGATGAATATGGCTCTCCGCGAAGCAAAGGTCACAGCGTGCAGAACGTACCATGCCCAGCGGCACCCTACGTTTGTCTTTACTAATGTTTGCTTCAAAGATATGCCCCATATTCGTAGGTGGAACATTGCGTTTTTTCACTGAGGTGTCATCAATTGCCCAACCGGGGCAGCGCGAAGGAGGTTGTATACAACGAAAGAGCATATCTTGTGGGAGAAATGACTCAAAGCAAAAGGGACAGGTGATTTTCTGGTCAAGGGTTTTCATGATCCAGTTTTCGACTTTTTCGCTCTTCATTATTCAAGTCTCAACTTTCTTTCATGAGGGTGGTAGATGGTCACGAAGGTGTAATGTGCATCGTCTTCCAGGAAGAGTCTCACATGGCTGCCCGGCGGGAAAGAGGTATTGGGTAGTGGAATAATCTTCTCCAGCGGTATTTCTATAGGTCCGACTTCCCGGTGCAATTGTTCACCCTCTTCTTTGTGCAATGGCTGTCCATTGCGCTTGTACATGAGGATGAGCGTAGGTACCCTACAAGGTACAGGAGTGGAAAGATGCAGACTGCGCTGCTTGTGGCGAAATCCCGGGTTTTTAATTTCATAGCTAATGGTCATCGGTGGTACCAGGTAACCCTCTGCTCGCGCACCAGCAGTGATTATCTGCCTGCCTTCAGTCTGTAGTACCCCCATAACGATAATATAATAGGTAGTGTTTGGTGGAGCATAGAGATCATAGTATCCTCCAGCTTCATACTCCGCTTTGGTCACCCGCAGCCGGGTTACTCTGTTGTTCTGCGGCTGAGGCCAGCCCTCGTTACTGAAGACGACAAACGCTTCATAACAATGCTCAGGCCATTGCCAGGTCAGGCGCAAAGCTGTGCCAATATTACGTACCCTCAACTCACTGATATCATCTCCTTGCTTTGGCAATCCGGCTTGTTGCTGCTGCATCTGTGCTACGGGTTGCTGCTGCGCCGTTTTTTGCATCTTTGCCTGCTGCTGGCTCAGGTGTTCATCATAGGACTGCCGTTTCTTCTCAGAACTGAAGACAAGCTTGGCATGACCAGCTAGGCTTGTGCCAGCCTCCACGGCTACTGTTGTTTGAGGTTGACGCTGCTTGTAATCATCATAAACAACCTCCGCCGCCTGGTACAATTCAGAGAGCGGTGTTCCCTGTGGGCACTTGAGCAGTTCATAGAGGCTGCGTAAATTAAGCAGTTCGAGTTTCTGATCAATGTCTGCTAAGATCGATGCGTCGAGCGGCTGTTCCTCCAACACAGCTTGCATGTCGTCTTGACGGGACACTACGGGAACGTCTATCTGCCTGATAATCTCGTCTGCCGTAAGCACGTCGTTGAAAGCGGAGATCAACTCTGAGAGCTCTTCATCTTCTAGATATTTTTTCTTTTGCAGCTCGTGTAGTCGTTGCTCAAACGCTATCAGTCGTGCTTCTTGCTGCTCTGCCCGTTCTCTTTCCGTCATCTTTGCCGCTTGCGCTTCTTGAGCACGCAGCCCCGAGTCGTTCATCACCCGCTTTATCTCAGGGATGAGTTCAATGTTTCTACGAGCCTTGAGAACGTTCTTCCCCATCCCCATCCTTTCCCGATTCCATTCGTCCTGCTTTTTCTTGAGTGCTTGATCAAATAGCTTTTGATCCCAGGCGTCATATGGACTGAGCTCAAGCAAGGTGTAGAAATTTGGTCTATTCTCTGCCATGATAATCAACCCTATACTCAACTACTGCTCCAGCGTATGCTGTAAGCCCTCCTCCGTTGCTTCGGCAATTTCCTGTGCAATGGTGCTAAAAGCCTCTATTAATTGGTTGAGGTTTACAAGAATGCCTTGATCCGCGGATGATGCGATCTCAGACAAAAACTCATGATTGGCCGAGCCAAAACCAACTGCAAATACTTCGATGCCAACAGCGTGACAACGTTGTGCATGCTCTATAGCTACCTCTGGGCATGCCCAGAGACCGTCGGTCAACACCACCGCGTAGCGTACTCCTTTAGTAGATGCCAAAGCCTTATATAATTCTTCAAAAGGCTCTCCATTATTGCCATAGCCGGTGCGTCCGGCTGCAAGCTGCTCAATAGCATGAGAAAGCTTCTGTGCATCTTGAGTCGCCGCAAGGTTGACATGTGTCTTATCAGAAAACGAGATGAGTCCAATAGAGGTAGTTGCCAGATTGCTCCGCTCCACGAACGCGTCAGCAGCCTGTTTCGCCTTTTCAAGAGGCTCTCCTTGCATACTTCCAGAAAGATCAAAGGCCAGATAAACGGTAAGACGATCCTGTCTTACCTGGTCAACAGGGCGTCCGGCAAACCGCGCCGGGACACCAACAGGACGGCTTTCAACGGTGAGCTTCAGAGGACGGTTGCTTGTTCGCTCAAAAGCAGTTATATGCGCGACGCCGTTCTTATCATACTCATACGTAATATCTAAAGCCGCTTTCCCGTTTGGAAGTGGCGGAAAGTCAGAGAAGAGATAGCGGCCAAGATAGATACAGTATTGAGGATCCGTACTATCGCCCTGCGTCAGAAAGATTTCCAGTTGCGTTTTCCCATCAGGACGTAATCGCATCTGGTACGAGCGCGTCTGTGTAGCTGGCAGAGGGGTATTTTTTTGAATCAGAATGCTATTTATATAACGCGAACGGTCCGCACTCTCCACAATCATACCAAGACTATGTGCAATGGCATCGATCATCACAGTCGGTTGGGATGCATCAGATGCAGACTCAGACTCCATCCTCCTCATGGCCTGCATCGCTGCTCCAAGTGCCACCACTTCTTCGGGGTTATGTCCAGATAGAGGCGGCTTGCCGGACATACGCTCAATATAGGAGCGCACCATCGGCATGCGCGAAGCTCCTCCGACCGGCAGAACACCCGTAATGTCTTTCCAGGTGACGCCAGTATCATGTAGGAGCCGCTCCGTCAGCATATTTACCTCTTCCATAAGACCGCGAGTCAGCTCTTCAAATTGAGGACGGGTAACCGTATAGGTAGCGGTATGACCTCTGGCTTGAACATGAATATCTGTACGCTGACGAACCGAAAGTACGTGCTTCGCCTGTTCCACTGCCGGATACAGAGACCTGCACTCCTCATCTGTCAATTCAAGAGCATAGGCTTTCTCAAATTGCTGGATGACATACTCTAGCAGGCGTCTATCCCAATCCGTTCCCCCTAGTCGATCACTGCCATCAGTCCCTATGACGCGCAGTTCGGACGAGGTGATAGAGATGAGGGAGATATCAAACGTGCCACCTCCCAGATCATAGACAAGCACCAATTGCTTTCTTTGCTGTGGTTGTAAACCATACGCCAGAGCTGCCGCCGTTGGCTCATGGATAATTTCGAGTACATGCAGTCCTGCCTGCTCTCCCGCTTGCATCGTGGCCTTACGCTGAGGA
>WNGQ01028017.1_pt1 | contig 10544 bp, 6 predicted proteins | sample 5407661 | NCBI WGS metagenome assembly WNGQ01 (sample SAMN13153382, study PRJNA577476) | soil metagenome | isolation source: 60 cm soil or saprolite under Garry oak tree replicate 2 | place: USA:California | collected 2016-06-15 | reverse complement strand
AAGCGATCTGGCCTCCGCCGAATTTTTCGATCCCGTAGCCAACAACTTCAACGCAGCCGGCAGCCTCGCCACCGCACGCAGCAAGCATTCGGCATTCTTACTTCCTAATAATAATGAAGTGTTGGTGGTGGGCGGACAGTCGGCAGGAAACGATCTGGCTTCGGCGGAACTTTACATTCCCTGGCAAAAGGCTTTTCAGGCAACCGGCGCCATGGCAACTCCGCGTTCGGACGCAACCGGCGCGGCGTTGACCGCGGTTGATGGACGCCTGCTAATCGCTGGCGGATCCAGCGCCAGCGCCGAGCTGTATGGATTTGCGACGGTGAAGACGGATAAGGATGATTACGCTCCAGGCACAACCGTGACGATCACGGGATCGGGCTGGCAGCCGGGCGAGACGGTCACGTTGACGTTGGTGGAATCTCCGCTGATTGATACGCATCCCACGATGACCGCCGTGGCGGACGCTTTCGGCAACATTTCTAATAACCAGTTCTCGCCGGATCAGTACGACATTTCCATCAGATTCTACCTCACCGCATCGGGATCGCAGTCGCAGGCACAGACGACGTTTATGGATAGTGTTAATTCCGTCGCACTGACCTCGCCGACTACGGCAAGCCCGATCACCCTATCGTCGTTCCCGCTCAAGGTCAATATTGCTTTCAACTACTCTACAAGCAGCGGAACCACGACCGGGGTGGCAAGCGTGGCTACCTCACCAGCCACGAACTCACCAACCACAACGCTGACACCCGGGCTAACTCAAAGCGCCACTATCCCCGTCACACTTCCGGCAACTACGGCTAACGGGTCATACAACGCCAGCGTAACGGTCACGAACATGACCGGTGGCGGAGCCAATCAGAAATCCGACAGCGCCAACAGCGGCGTGCATGTCGATGTTCCAATCACGCAACTTGTTTTTACGACTTCTGCATTCAGTATTCCCGTCAATACCTGCTCGGGTAAGATCACCGTCGAGACTAGGGACAGCACAGGTGCCGCCCGAAATCCGTTTAGCAACCTCACAGTCTTGCTGAGCACGACCTCCGGAGGCGGAACATTCTATTCGAACAGTTCTTGCAACAGTGCCACCACAAGTGTGGTGATCGCCTCGAACAAGACGTCCATGGATTTTTGGTACACGGACAGCAATAACAACCAGCCGCTAATTACCGCCTCCACATCGTACGAAGCAGGGCCAAATCTTTCGGCAACGCAGCTTGAGACCATCGGCACGCCTTGCACTGCAGCAGCAGTTACAACGCAACCAACAAATCAGTCCATCACCTACGGCCAGAATGCAGTCTTCACCGCGGCCTCCAGCGGCAATCCGACGCCAACCGTGCAGTGGCAGGTGGATACAGGTTCGGGTTTCACGAACATTCCCGGCGCTACCAGCACCACTTTTACCCTTACTACGCCTCCCGTAAGCGCCAGTGGAAACAAATATCGGGCAGTGTTCACGAATACCTGCAGCGGAACGCAAACTGCCACTACAAGTGCTGCCACGCTGACTGTGGCAGCACGGGCGACGTCGACCACGATCAGCCCGCTCACCGCCAGCACTCCGGCTGGCGTGGCGGCGATGTTCACCATTACGGTGACCGATACCGACTCCGGCACCAAATCGAATCCGGCGGGAACAATAGCCTCCAGCTCGACCAGCAGCCCAGCCAATACGGACAGCATCAGCGCCTGCACTCTGGCGCAGGGCGCAAATCCGCTGGGTACGGTGAGCTGCCAGGTCAACGTGACGCCGACAACGCCGTTCGCGGTCCACACAATCAACGCCAGCTTCACGGCGACTGATAGCGTGCATTCGAATAGCAGCACCACCACAGGTGCCACACTGACGGTGTCCAACCCAGACACCAAGCCGCCGGTGGTTACGATCAGCTTTAGCGCGGTTGACGGACAAAACGGATGGTATGTGCACCCGACGGTTTTGGGCACGGTGTCGGCAGACGATTCGACCACGGGCAACAGCAACGTCACCGCCATCAGTTGCACCGATGGCGTGAACACGCTGACGGTGGGCAGCCCGACGGGAATCGGCACGCACGTTGCCAGCGGCTCGCTCAGCATTTCGGGCGAAGGCACGCACAACATTTCCTGCCAGGCAACCGACAGCGCCGGCAACACCGGCGCGTTCACCGGCTCGACGACCATGCCAGTGGCCATCAAGATCGATACGGTGGCCCCAGTTTTAAGCGCGACAAGGCTGACCGCCGCCAACGCAAACGGCTGGAACAACACCAACGTGAACGTGGAATTCACGTGTTCAGACAGCACATCCGGGCTGGCCTCTATTTCGGCCACGGGTGCGACAACGGGCTCGTCCACGACCAGTCCCTTGGATGTGACCGTAACCAGCGAAGGCTCGGGCCAGTCCGTCAACGGTTCCTGCAAGGATGCTGCCGGCAATAGCGCCACGACGGCGAGCGTCACGAACATCAACATTGATAAGACCAAGCCGGTGATCACAGGCGGCCGTACGCCTGCGGCAAACGCCAACAACTGGAACAACACCAACGTCACAGTCAGCTTCACCTGCGCCGACACCGGCTCCGGCGTTGATACCAACACGGTCGCGGGAACAACGGTCAGCACGGAGGGCGAGAATCAGTCGGTGACCAACACTGGCAGTTGCGTGGATAAGGCCGGCAACGCAGCCGATTCTTCTACGGTCAGCGGCATCAGCATCGATAAGACTCCGCCCAATCCGCCGACCGCGGTAAGGACACCAGCGGCCAACGCCAACGGCTGGAACAACACAGATGTCTCGGTCAGCTTCAGCGGCGGCGGCGACGCAGGAACGGTGCAGAGCGGAATCGATAGCTGCACCACCGGAAGCCCGTGAACTTCACCTGCGCCGAAACCGGGGCAGTGGAGTCCGGCCTGGATACCAACACCGTGGCCGGGCAAACGTTGACGGCTGAGGTGCAGAACGCCTCCGTGACCAACACCGGCAGTTGCGTGGACAAGGCCGGCAACGCAGCCGATTCTTCGACGGTGAGCGGCATCAGTATCGATAAGACCCCACCAAATGCGCCGACAGCGGTAAGGGCACCGGCGGCCAACGCCAATGGCTGGAACAACACGGATGTGGCCGTCAGTTTCAGCGATAACGGCGACGCGGGAACGGTCAAGAGTGGTATCGAGACTTGTACCACAGGAAGCAGCCTGACGGCCGAGACCAGCGGCACCGATGTAAGTGGCACGTGTACAGATAAAGCGGGAAACACCAGCGCGATCGCCAAGGTCACGGTGAAGATCGACAAGACCAAGCCGGTGATCACGGGCGGCCGTACGCCTGCGGCCAACACCAACGGCTGGAACAACACGGATGTGACCGTGAACTTCACCTGCCGTGAACTTCACCTGCGCCGAAACCGGGGCAGTGGAGTCCGGCCTGGATACCAACACCGTGGCCGGGCAAACGTTGACGGCTGAGGTGCAGAACGCCTCCGTGACCAACACCGGCAGTTGCGTGGACAAGGCCGGCAATGCTGCCGATCCATCCACCGTCAACGGCATCAGTATCGACAAGACACCACCGAACGCACCGACGCCGGTAAAAGCTCCAGCGGCTAATGCGGCAGGCTGGAACAACGCGGATGTGACCGTCACGTTCAACGAGAACGGCGACGCGGGAGCGGTGCAGAGCGGAATTGACAGTTGCACAACGTCCAGCAGCTTTACTGCGGAAACCACCGGTGTCTATGCCAGCGGGACCTGCACGGATAAAGCCGGCAACGTCAGCGCAGTGGGCAAGGTCACGGTGAAGATCGATAAGACGAAGCCGGTCATCACGGGCAACCGTAATCCCGCCCCGAACGGTTTTGGTTGGAACAATGTCGATGTCACGGTCGGCTTTAGCTGCGCCGACGCCGGCGCAGTGCAGTCCGGCGTCACCAGTAGCGCGGTGGCTGGCGCGACGGTGAGCGCCGAGGGTGCGAACCAGGCCGTAACCAACACGGGCAATTGTGTGGACGTTGCTGGCAACGCTGCCGATCCGTCCACAGTCAACAACATCAGCATCGACAAGACCAAGCCGACCGCGAACGCCGCGCGCGATGTTCCGCCTAATGCGTTTGGCTGGAACAACACCGACGTAACAGTCACCTTCAGCGGAAACGATAGTCTGTCAGGCATTGCCAGCTGCGATGCTCCCATCACGCGGAGCAGCGAAGGCACGAATCAATCCGCATCGGGGACGTGTAAAGATAAGGCGGACAACGTCAGCGATCCGGCGTCGGTTACCGGCATCGACATAGATAAGACGAAGCCGGTGATCACGGGCAGCCGCGCACCACTGGCTAACACCTATGGCTGGAACAACACAGACGTGACCGCCAATTTCGCTTGTGCCGACACCGGTTCCGTCCAATCAGGACTTAACATCAACACGGTGACCGGAGCGACACTGAGCGGTGAGGGTGCCGGCCAGTTCGTCACCAACAGCGGCAGCTGCACGGATAAGGCAGGAAACACCGCCGATTCTTCGACGGTTAGCGGCATCAGCATCGACAAGACTAATCCTACGATTGTGCTGACCATCACTCCCGGAAGCCCGGCCGTGACGGGCTGGTACAACGTGGCGACGGGCAAGCCAACGGTAACCTTCACCTGCGGCGACTCACTGTCCGGCGTAGCTAGCTGCACGCCACCCGTGCTGGTCGGAGAAGGTGCGAACCAGACCATCGCGGGCGCTGCAATGGATAAGGCCGGAAATAGCGCGTCCACATCGATTATGCACGTCAATGTTGACGTGACGCCTCCGACCATCAACCTGATCAATCCGGGAATTAGTGGCAGCTATTTGTTGAACCAGTCCGCGAATGCAAGCTATAGCTGCAGCGACGCCGGGTCATCCGGCCTTGTTGCAGGCTCTGCGGGCTGCGGCGGTCCTGTGGCTAGCGGCTCGCAGTTCGACACCGCTTCGGTGGGAAGCAAGAACTTCACTGTGAACGCTAAAGATGTGGCAGGCAATACCGCTTCCCAAACGAACAGCTACGGTGTCTTCTACTCCACCGGCGCATGCCTGGGTTCCGCGGGCCATACCATCCTGCAGCCCATCAACTTCACCGGCGACAGCGTCTTCCCCAGGAAGCAGGGAAGCACGGTTCCGGCGAAATTCCGGGTGTGCGATGCCAATGGCAATTCGATTGGGTCAGCGGGTGTAGTGAACGATTTCAGGATTACCCAAATAGTGGCTGGCACTGTGGTGAACACAACCAATGAGTTGGTAGACTCCACCACTCCTGACTCGGCATTTCGCTTTGATCCGAGCGGAGGCCAGTGGATTTACAACATCAGTACGAAGAACTACAACGCCGGCAGTACGTACTTCTTCAGGGTCTTCCTGAATGACGGTACTAACATCGACTTCGACTTTGGTCTGAAATAACTAGCTTTCTTGTCCGGGCGAGGAGCAATCCTCGCCCTTTATTTCTAATCAAGATTCGCCCGCGTTCACGTGGCATGCACCTGCATCGCCGGACCCGCTACCCGCCGCACGATCTCCGAACCGATCTGATCCAGCAGCAGTATCTTTTCGGCAAGCCCCGCCCGCGCCACAAATCCGGGCATTCCCCAGACAACACCCGTGGCTTCATCTTGCACGATTATGCGCGCTCCTCCGGCCACCAATTCCTCGCAGCCTTTGAAACCGTCCTGTCCCATGCCGGTAAGAATGACGGCCAGGGTCTTAGCTCCGTATATGTGCGCAACCGAGCGGAATAAAACATCCACCGAGGGACGGCAGAAATTTTCCGGTGGTCCCTGGTGTACACGCAGGCGAACCACTCCGCTCTCGTCGTACACCACCATGTGGTAGTCGCCCGGAGCATCCACACACAGCCCGGACGAAGCGGCTCGCCAGAGCGGCACGCGCGCACGGGAATCGAACATTTTGCGGATAGCCGCGATGCCAGCAGCAAAGTGAACAACGGTGGCATGTGTTGTGCAATCATCACCGGTACGGAAAGATCAGCCTTGCGAGAATGAACCAGGGAGCAGTCTTCCCAACAAAGTGCTTTCAGGGCTGCCCCAGGCCTGGGTGGTGAAGTGCAAGAAGTGCGGCTGCCCGGGGAGATCGTCGGCGTCGCCTTGCAGACAAGTACCGGCGAAGTTCACGCCTTCCTGTTGACCCCGAGTCACGACGAAGTCGCCAGCGAGAGTGCCACGCTTGCCGCACGAGGCGAGATGACGCGGACACTCTGAGGGGTTGTTCTCCCTGGGAATGTTCGCGAGCTGCTTCGGCGGCGTCTGTTCGACGAAGGCAAAGAGGCGAAATGTGGCTACTGACTTGGGTCATGAGTACGCACACGAGCTTGGCGTCCGCTTTGTCGATTTCGGCGCGAAGGTATTCCCGTTAGGAGTAAGAACGTGCAGGCCGGGCAGAGGATGCGGTCGATTAACTTGGAAATTGAGGTAGGATTGAGATCAGCCACTTGAGCCTCCTGTATAGGTTCATTTGGTAGCCTCGGGCGAGTGTTCAAGCACTGCGACTGGCACAGCGATATCACATTCACGGAATCACAGGCTCGCCACGGGATTAGTTGCTGCGGGTACCCGAGCTGCGCTTCAGCACCCAAAAAGGCAAAATTATATTGGGGATGATTGTCTTTGCATACAACTCGATGGTTTGTAAGAGTTCTTCCACCGAACCAGAGCGGCAGGCGGAGCAGTGGTATATGCTGCGCTCACAGGGATAACCGAGACGCCCGAAGCTGGGCGAATGGTCAGCGTGCTTCTGGTGCGTCCGAGAGCCAGAGGACAGCAGGTTCCCACCCAGTTGTTACTCTTTCTCCTGATTTGCTTGCAGTTCAATGCCTGCAGAAACAGCGCGGCTTGATCGACATTCATGCGTGGTAGACCAATACTTCCGGCTCTTGATGGATTGCAAGGTTCGCTGGCAGTGACTCGCCTTACCTTGCACTCTACCGCAGACTTTCCCCCTTCTTGTGGGAAGCTCTTTACCACACACTCGGCAGTGCTTGGCAGTTTTCATTGGGCAGGGTGAACTGCCTTCAAAATGCGAGAACCCGGCTTAGTTTGTGAATATTTTCCCAGCTCCATCTCGCTCAGAATTTTCTTCAGATCGGTGATTCATGATCTTTACCACGGAAAAAGCAGCGGTAGTGCCAACCTTGGCCTATTTTTAATGTTAGACACAGTAGAAGCCGGAATGCCAAACTCTTCACCAATGACTTTGCACTGGACTCACTTGGGCAAGCAATTCCTTAATCAACAGCACCTGATCCAACCTTAACCTGCAACTACCATGCCGTTCGCCTCTCGCAATCTTGCCGTTGCGGATAGCGTCCTGCATGATATCTTTCTGAGTGCCATAGATTAAATTTCAAGCTCTATCATCCAGCTTGTTATCACTCCTGTGCCTCACAACCATCCCATTGCTAGGGCCGTTCCCCGCAGCCGGTCGGCCCACAAAAGAAATCACATCGCCCGGCATGACGCCCCCGACTTCTTATCCATATACGGGCCAGCAAAACATGGAGATGCTAACATCATTAAGACGCCGCCGACGTACTATCCGCAAGCGTAACAATAGACTTGCGGCTTACCTCAGGGGAGTGACTGTCACGGCACGCGAACCCGCGCAAGAGTGGCAGTGCGGGGATTGTCCACTAATGTAGCTATTCTAGTCAATAGAAGATTAGTGGGATCGGATGACACCGGAGTAGAGTGATCCCGGCTCAGCGGTACCCTCCTACCTCTGTTCCTTCGCAGTGGTTCGACTGAACCGGCCCCTCGGCTTCCAACTCTCCACGAGGTGCAACATGAAATCCAGAATGTTAACGTGCACTACCGTAATAACCTTCTTCGTCGCGCTGGCGACTCCGGCTCGGCTGTCCGCACAGAACCAGATTCGCTACACCGTTACCGACCTCGGCACGCTCGGTGGGACTTTAGCCAAGCATTCGGCATTAACAACAATGGCACGGTAGTGGGTTTTGCAACCCTGAACGACGCCGCCCTGTAGGAGAAAGAAAAAACAAGAAGAACCAAGGCGACGCAGACAACGTCCTGCAGGATGTCTTCTACGAGCGGTCAAAGGCATAGGATTCTGGACCATTGAAAAGGAACCGTTGGTTGTTGAAAACCGTAAAACTCCGATTGCAGTTTGTTGAGAAATCCTGAATCAACAACTCCTCAGTGAAGCTTCGGAATGGATCGATGCTCAAGCGGAGAGGCTGTCAACTTCCGAGCGATCAACTTCCGAGCGATTTTCCGTCGGGATATTGGGAATATACTGCTCCTCGCGGAAGAATGGGCCATTCGCCTGCTGAAATGGAGGTACACATGAGTACATCGATTGTTCAGACAAAATCCGAAATCCTGCCTGAGATCACTCCTATTCCCCTGATGCAGCTTGCGACAGCGTTCTGGGCGTTTAAGACATTGGCAACTGCAGTTGACATGGACCTGTTCACCCGCCTCTCGACTTCACCCATGAATGCGCCAGAGACCGCGCGATGGTTCAACATCGACGAACGCCCCGCTGAAATGTTGCTGACGGGCTGCGCTGGTCTCGGCCTGCTCGATAAAACGGATGGCCGATATCACAATAGTGCTTTGGCCGAGACATTTCTGGCCCGGAGTGCACGTTACTATTTTGGCGGCTTCGTGACCATGCTCAATCGACGACTTTACTCCGGCTGGGACAGGCTTCCCGATGCCGTGCGTACGAACAAGCCGACGACCTGGGACCCTGACAAACAGAAGTCGCTTTTTGAGGGAGCTGATCCCGCAATGATGGGCACGTTCTGGCAGGCCATGCACTCGCTTTCCACTTTCACGGCTCGCGCGCTGGGCGAGGTGGTGGACTTCGGCAGGTTTCGAAAGCTGCTCGATGTTGGTGGCGGTTCCGGAGCTTACGACATTGAACTTTGCACGCGCTATCCGAACCTGTCGGCCACGGTGTACGACCTGCCGTTTGTGACGGAAATGGGTGCGAGGAATGTCGCCGAGGCGGGCCTAAGCGGCCGCATCGCAACCCACCCCGGAGATTTCTTCCGCGATCCGAAGTTTCCGGCTGACCACGACGTGATTCTGCTTTCGATGATCATGCATGATTGGAGCGAAGCCGACGACCGGGCGATTCTACGAAAGTGTTACGAAGCGCTGCCCGCGGGCGGAGCGGTGGTGATCAGCGAGCTGCTGGTAAATGACGAAAAGACCGGACCTGCGCCGGCGGCCCTCATGAGCCTGAACATGCTGATCGAAACCGTTGGTGGGCGGAACTACACGCCCGCCGAATACCGCGCGTGGATAAACGATGCAGGCTTCCACGACATTCGCGTGGTGTGGTTTGAAGCGGCAGGCGCAAACGGAGCGGTGATCGGATACAAGCCGGAATGATTCGTGAGCAACTCCTGCCCCATTTCCCCGCGTGCGGCCGACTGCTCGCCAAGGGAGGGTGAAGTGTATGGCTCCTCTTACTGGAAAAGTCGCAATTGTCACTGGGAGCTCAAGAGGTATCGGGCGCGCCATCGCCGAGCGTCTGGGCAAGGACGGTGCATCCGTGGTGGTCAACTACGTCCGTAACGCCGACAAGTCTAGAGAGGTCGTGTCGGCGATTGAGACCGCAGGAGGGCGCGCAATCGCCGTGCGGGCCGACATGAGCCAGATCGCCGATGTCCGCCGCCTTTTCCAGGAGACCCTAGACCAGTTCGGCCGCCTCGATATTCTGGTGAACAACGCGGGTTGGTTTCAGCCGCACCCCATAGCGGAAGTCACGGAGGACGAGTTCGACGCGGCGTTCGCTCTGAACGCTAAGGGAGCCTTTTTTGCTTTTCAGGAAGCCGCACGTGGTATGGGGGACGGAGGTCGGATCATCAATATCTCTTCGTGCTCCACGGCGATGAGCCTTCCGGGCTTCGCTGTGTACGTGGGGAGCAAGGCAGCGGGCGAGCAATTCGCCAGGGCGCTCGCCAAGGAACTGGGAGGGCGCAGCATCACAGTCAACACCGTGTCCCCCGGCTTCACCGAGACCGACATGTTGCCGCAAGATCCCGAGTGGAGAAAGATGGGAGCACAGATGTCCGCTCTGGGTCGGCTGGGACAAGCGGACGACATTGCGGACGTTGTCGCGTTTCTGATCAGCGAGCAGGGCAAGTGGATCACCGGGCATAACATTCAGGCCTGCGGCGGTGTCGTGATGTAGAGGATCGTCGCCCTTGATGTAGTGTGGCTCCTAAGCCTTTCGGGATTGCGCCCGAGTAACGGCTATCCGGAAACAATCCACTTGGACGAATCGAGCTTCCGATTTATCGAGAACCTTCTCATTCACCGAAACACCATGATCCTTCGACAGCCCAAGCGACTAACTAGAGATGTGGATGTTCGATGTGGGAACACCGCGTGATCAAGAGCGGTTATTTGGGGATACCGGACGACGAGAACCTCATTTCTTGCCCCCCGCTATCTCGCAACGAGCCGGCCAACGACATGCGGCTGTGCTTCACCCGTTGCTCCTTCGGCGTATGGGATCGCCATTCGGCCCCGCAATC
>WNGQ01008102.1_pt1 | contig 10545 bp, 12 predicted proteins | sample 5407661 | NCBI WGS metagenome assembly WNGQ01 (sample SAMN13153382, study PRJNA577476) | soil metagenome | isolation source: 60 cm soil or saprolite under Garry oak tree replicate 2 | place: USA:California | collected 2016-06-15 | reverse complement strand
CGGCTCAGCATATTTGAGAGTGTCCTGGGCGGCCACAGCACTTTGCAGCAGAGCGATGTTGCTCGCGTTGTCTTTCTTTGCCAAAGCAATCTTCGCCCCCAACACGTCTCTTGCAATCTTCAAGACATCTTTTGCCTTGTTGTTTACCGGCATGGCAAAGATCACGTCCTCCGGCGTATTCCTTTCCGCGTCCGATACGACCTGATACTCTGCTTCGGCTTCATTCACCTTTCCTTTAGCCGCCAGGGCCATGCCGCGCGCGAAATGCCAGAACACGGTCATGATCTTCATTTCCGGATCGGGTCTGGGCATCTTGAGGATTTCGTCCCACTTGTGGAAGCGCACATCCACCGCGATGGGGATGGTCATGAAGCCTTCCAGCGGCGGCATGTCCTTGACATGGGGCGCCACGTGGGCTGCCAGCAGGCCGGCATTTTTGTTGGCTTCAGAGTAGTCGCCATTCATGGCTGCACACATGGCGATGAAGTGCAGGTTGTGACTGTAGTACATCAGGGGGTAGATGCCCTGCGCGCCACTCGCCTTGATGTAGGCCTGGTCGACTGCGGCCGCGTCCTGGTTGGTTTTAACCGCCGCTGCGTAGTCGCCCGTGCGGATGTACACATGAGCCGGCATGTGGACGATGTGTCCCGCCGCTGGCGCCATGGCGGCCAGCCGGTTGGCCCCAGCCAGGGCCCGCTCCGGAGACTTCGAGGCTTCCACCGAGTGAATGTAGTAGTGGATCGCGCCTAAATGGTTGGGGTCCCGTTTGATCACCGATTCGAGGGTCGCGACGATTTCTTCGGTGCCCTCGCGCGGAGTTCCATCCCCCATCCACAAACCCCAGGGATGAAGGTTCATGCCGGATTCGGCGAACAGCGTAGCCGCGTCGAGGTCGTCAGGAAACTGCTTGACGACTTCGCGCATGGCGCCGTGATAGGCCTCGGCCGCCTGCCGGCGGTCCGCCTTGGAATCGGCCGGAAACCGCAGTGCCATGGCCTTGATGTAAGCCTGCTCAGCGGGCGAAGCGCTACCCGAGAGATCAACCGCCTTCTGGATGGCCGTGTGGGCCGCTGCGTAACGGTCGTCGCTGGCGGGATCGTTGTAGTTGGGTCCTACGGCCTCAGCCACTCCCCAATAGGCCATGGCCAATTTGGTGTCAAGATCTGCGGCACGCTGAAACGAGCGCGCTGCTTCGTCGTGGTTGAAAGCGTAGATTTGACGCAACCCCTGATCAAAAAATTGCTGGGCTTGCGCGTTTTCGGTTGATACCGGGTGATGCAGGTCGCCATAGCCCTGCATCAAAGTCGCTGGCTTCGCTTGAGTGTGGGCCGAATGATCCTGTGCGCTGGCGATGCCGCAGAGAAACAGACCGAGCACGACCGTACTCAGAACGCCGATGTAAGTGTAATCGCGAAGTTTCGACGGCATACGTTTTCTCCTTCTGCTTTCGGATTTGAAGCACTTGTCGCATCCACGAACGCTTCGAGGAACTTTACTATGCATCACGATGGCGGCCAATACTTACCCGGGCGTCTGGCTCTCTTGCCTGCGGCGCGGTACTATGTGCCCGACTTGACCAAGCGTCCGGACGACTTTGCTCAGAGTCCGGATCATGATCGAGGACGATCCGGACGTCGCTTTCCAGCGCGTCGTTGCCGCAGGAGCCACGGTCATCTGGTCTGTGAATAACCAGCCTTTGGTTGGCGCGTAGGGCGAATCGTCGATCCTTTCGGACACCATTGGGAAATCGGGAAGCCGTTGGCTAGATCCCAATGAGTGGCAATCCATGCACTTTATGAAAAAACGTCCACTCTCAGTGACCATCGTCAGTTGGCTCTTCGTGGCAGCGGGTGTAGTCGGGCTTGCTTACCACCTGACCGAGTTGAAGGCACTACATCCGTTTCAGTCTGACGTCGTGTGGGTGGGCCTCCTTCGTCTGGTGGCGATTGTCAGTGGAACGTTTATGCTCCGCGGTAACAACTGGGCGCGCTGGCTTTCGCTGGCTTGGCTCGCGTTTCACGTTATCCTGAGCGGCTTTCACTCTCTACAGGAGTTGGTAATGCACAGCGTGCTGCTTGCCATACTTTCATATTTTCTTTTGCGCCCGGAGGCCACCAGGTATTTTCGCGGCGGAAGAAAAGAGGCGGCGTAGATGCCAAAGACCGGCTGTTCAGGTTATCCCTGGATGGCGATAGGCACGTAGTGGTGCGAACCAGGAGCGAACTGGCGCAAGTCCGAGAAATCCAAGTCTTGCCGTCATATCAGGATGAGACTTGGTCTGTGTTTGGCGGAGCCGACTTGTCAAATCGGTGCCTACGATTCCTTCCGACAATCCGGGAGTACCGGCGCGAGGTCGAGAATCAAAGGGGGAGTGCGCCACGTCCGGACCTCTTCTTCAAACGGTCCCCGGCGATGAATCACGCTTCTTTACCACACGGCGAACCGGGCTTCCTCGAGTGAGCAGGGACTGCACTAGGGTGTCGGCCAGCCAGTCTTGGTATTTCTGAGGCGACCACCCGCGCTCCCGCACCAGCATCCGGTAGACATCCCCTCCAGTAAGCATCCAGAAGATATCCCGCGCGGTCTTGTGATTCAGCCCCGGTCGAAGGCTTCCCGCGTCGCGAAGGAAGGAGATCATGCTTTCCTCCCGCTCGTAGCGTAGACGCTCGCGTTGTTGTTCCAATTTTGCCAGTTCGGGGGCCACCACACCTGCACCCCGCATCAGATCGAACGCCTTACTTTGCGCGCCGCGGATCTGCATAGCAACGCTAGCCGCGCGTCGCAAACGGGTTTGGGGATCGCTGGCACTCTGCGCCTGCCGCACGACCTCGTCGTAATCGGGCCCAAACGTGGATTGATCAAGGAGCGCGATCAGAATTCCCGTCTTCGACTTGAAGATGGCATACACGCTTTGCGCCGAGACTTTCGCTCGCTGCGCGATAGCTTCGATGGTCATTCCATCGTAGCCCTCGCTCTGCAAGAGCTGCCGGGTGGCATTGACGATACGTCGGCGCGTATCGCTTGCCTGGCGCTGGCGAACCAGTGATTTGTAGGGACGCTTTCTCATGTTCGGCGCCCAGGAAAAATATATGTAACCTCTATTGAGTATAGTCATCTAAAGCGAATATGCAAGATCCTACCGACGCTAAGTCGGAGAGCGCGGGCGTTCTGGAAAGCGAGGCAGCATGAAGCTGGTTGTATTGGGAGCCACAGGGAGCACGGGCCTGGAGATCGTTCGGCAGGCAATGCAACGCAGTCATTCCGTGACAGCATTTGTCCGCTCGCCGGAGCGACTGAAGCCGCTTAGCGACCGCATCATCATCAAGCAAGGAAATCTGCTGGACGCTGCCGAGCTTGAACACGTTATTCAAGGTCATGATGCAGTTTTGTCAGCATTCGGGCCGCGCGTGCCCATATCGAAAGCGGATGCAAACCTTCTACGGCAATTCGCTGTCGCGCTGACGAGCGCCATGCCACGAGCCGGAGTCAGACGCCTGGTTGTCGAGTCTGTGGCTTTCCTGTTTAAAGACGCAATCATCCCGCCGGCGTACCTCCTGGGCAGATTGTTCTTCCCCGGCGTCGTCAGGGACGCGTCCGCCATGGAGAAGGTGTTGGAAAAGAGCGGGCTGGAGTGGACCATCGTGCGTCCGCCTAAACTAACGCCCAAGCCGTACACCGGGAAATATCGCGTGCGGGAGGGACACCTGCCTCCTTTCGGTTTCAGTGTTTCGTATGCGGATGTGGCCGATTTCATGATCAAGGTAGTTGAGAATCGCTCGTTGATCGGCAAGATCGCAGGGGTCTGCAGCTAATCAGAAATGAGGAAAACATAGCGCTTTATTCGTTCTTTCTCTTCTTGCATGTCGCGGCTGCTTTGGCACTCGCCTCGGCCTTAAGCATAGATGCCCTGATACTGTTTTAATGGGGGCGAGGTCCCGAATTGCACGCACTATTTTAACTGTTTAAAGCTCGCTCACCCCGCCCTGAAGTGCACCGCGATGCGCCTCAACAGATAGCGCGTTAGACGTCCATCTGGATAACTTCGCTGTGGCTTTCCAGATCGGACTTCCGGGTCAGCTTCGGCCTGAGTTACGTTGGGACTGTTAGCGGATCGCATAACCGCCATCGACACGAATCGTAGTTCCGGTAACGAAGTCCGAAGCCCGCGAGGCCAAGTACACAGCTGTCCCGGCAAGTTCCTCCGGTTGACCCCACCGACCAGCGGGGGTCCGCGCAAGAATTTCGTCGTTCAAGGGCAGTGTGCGTACAGGCGCGGTCATGTCCGTTTCAATCCACCCTGGCGCGATCGCATTGACCTGAATGTTGTGCGGGGCAAGCTCAATGGCCATTGACTTGGTCAGCTGGACGATCGCCCCTTTCGCTGCGCTGTAAGAGGGAACCAGCCCAGATCCAAAGAACGAGTACATACTGCCAATGTTTATGATCTTTCCGAATTTGTGAATGAGCATCGACCTGGCAGCGAGCTTCGAAAGAAGGAAAACTGCGTTGAGTTGCGTCTCGATGACGTTGTCCCAATCTTCAGATTTTTCCTGCAACACACCGCCGCTCAACGACACGTTTCCGGCATTATTTACCAGGATGCCCAGACTACCGAGTTCGCTCTCGACCCTGTTGAGCGCGGGCTCCAATCCGGCGCGATTGGTCACATCCACCCTCACAGCAATCGCAGGAACTCCGATTGCTTTCAGTTCAGAAAGCACTCGCTGGTTCTTTTCGTTGTTTCGTCCAAATACAGCCACGGCAGCACCGGCGTCGGCCAATCCCAGCGCAATGCTGCGACCAATTCCGCCATTACCACCAGTCACGACAGCAACCCGGCCGGTTAAGTCAAACAATGCAGGCGTTTTCATCAAGCGCTCCCCCTTCAAAGACCCTTGCGCAGGATTGATGCTGCGAAATAATCGGAAGTCAGATTGTCAGAGTGAACCCTCCATCGGATGTCAGCGTGGTGGCCGAGCCAGCCTCGTCCGAGCACAGGAAGACGATGGTTTGGGCGATCTCATCCGGGTGCCTGCTCAGTGGCTTGGACACCGTCCGGCAAGATTCAAGAAGAGGCTTGGCGTAGGTAGCAAATGCTTTGGTTCGTAGCATGTTTATTGTTGGCGGCGGGTGCTCGCACGCGAAATCATTAACAACTTGTTGTAAGGGTATTCGAGTTCTGAGGCAGGTTTTCGCCTCTTGTGAGCAATCACTTTGAAAGCCTTGGCCATCAGAATCCTCGTGAGCTCCTCAATCGAATAGAGACAAACCAACAGCCTCTGAGTGGGGAGAAGCGACTCTGCGAATTGGACCTGGCCCCTTCCTTCTTGTAGTGTCAGGCCGAAGATGCCGCCGACCACCAAAGCACTGCGAATCTTTTCCAGCGTGGATTCGAAATCTTTCTGGGCCATGTGAAAAAGAGAATATCCGGCCCACACCGCATCCAATCGGCCCGCTTGGTCATCCAGATTTCGAATATCCGCCCTTCGGAACCGTATAGCTGGATAGCGCCGTGTGGCCACCTCCATCATGCGGCTGGACAAGTCTAGGCCTTCGACTTGCATGCCATGATCGAAGAAATACTTGGCCCCGCTTCCCGTTCCGCGGCCCAGGTCTAGAAGCCGTGAGCCCTTTTTCATGTGGCTCCAGAAACTCGTCCAGAAACAGCCTGTCGGGATTTCCAGATTCATAATGCTCAGCGTAGTCTTTTGCCAGAGCGTCATAAATCTCGATCACCGGCTCCCCCACGAGTGTCTGGGCATGTTCTGAGCTCTGAACCATCTGACTCGGAACTGCCTTTGCTCTTCTACGAGGAACGCGTGTCATTTTCTCGCGATTCTCTCACAGGGGGACAGAATTGTGGATCCTGGCGAATTTGGACCAGCTCGTCGATTCCATCAGCTCCAAATCGTAATGCGCCCTTCGGCCCAATCGTCAGCCTCAACCATGAAAGCCCTTTACCCGGCGACCTTACCCTGGGGAGTGAATCGTGGGCGCTGACAGCTCGTGAGCGAAGCGCGGTGCGTTCGCTTGGTTTGAGCTGCCGAGATACGTGCGCATTAGCTAACAAGCATTGTCACGAGCTGCGTTTCAACAAGGAAGGTTAGCGCGGGCTTGACCGCACTGCCGAAGCCCCCGATGGATAAAGAAGGAGCGTGAGGGGACGCCTGCCTAGCTCAGACGTACATCAAATAGTGACAGCCAATACTGAAGAGATTGCAGGGTAAAACCGCAAAGAATGAGTCCAATGCCGAATACGCCGAGCCGCCGCTCCGGGAGATTGTCGGCGTAATATTCGATGTAAGGATTGACCGTCACTCCCACGCCGGTGACAATGCCGGTCACCAAGCCCACGCGAATGGCAAAAAACCAGGCGTGGTCCACGTGATGGATGAACGCGCTACAGATTAGGGCTGCGGCCGTGTAGCCGACGGTACGTACCACCGTTCCCCAAAACTGACGACGCGTAAGCCGTGGACGGCGAGACGCTGCATAGTCCATGGCCGGACGCATGCCGCGAGAGTAGGCGAATACTTGGCCGACGGTGATGAGAAAGGCAAATGCGATGGCGAATCCCAAGCCCAAAATCCTGTACAGTCCAGCTCCGAAAGCGAATCCCCGGATGGCGGAAAACAGTCCTTCCCAAGGCAAGGAGTAATGATCTAGCCCACGAGATGCTCGACTGAATTCAATCGACAGAGTGATACCGGTCGCGATACCGGAAGCTAGGCCAAAGAAGAGACCAAGGCCGAGGCCGTAGCCGATGCCGAAGACAACGGAGTACGTTACCGCACGGGTAAGCAGCCGCAACGGACCGTGTTGTCCACCCAGTAGGTCGTAAGCTAGATAGAGACTACCCAGCACATCCAGACAGGTACCCGTAATGCTGACGACTGCCACTGTATGGTGGTCCACCCAACGATTGTAGACCTAAAATTTTGGTGATCAGCCCGAATGACACGCGGAACTTAGCAAGGAACGCTTCTGAACTTCTGGATTGGCAACGATCCGCCCGGAATCTGGGCGCTGATGAACCGAGAGAAACGCGACTGCTACACAGGTGGCTCGTTTGGAATTGAGACTGGTGGAGGAAGAGTCTCTCGACATTACCTTTTGGGAATGACTTTGATTTCGAAGATGTGAGGCCAAAGTTTGCCGGTGACAAACAGGCGCTTCCTCCTCGGATCGTACGCAATGCCATTCAGGACGGCTTCCGGATCGCGTCGATACCCAGGACTCAACAACCCGTGAAGATCAATCCAACCGACAACGGCGCCAGTTTGCGGCGAAATCCGTGCGATCCGATCGCTGTGCCATATGTTCGCAAAAATCTGGCCGTCCACCACTTCCAGTTCGTTTAACTCTGGGATCGAAGCCGCTCCATCGTGAACCCGGAGACGCCGTTTTTCCGTGAACGTCACGGGGTCGAGGATACGGATATTTTCCGTACCGTCAGTCATAAAAAGTTCATGGCCATCCGTCGCCAATCCCCACCCTTCTCCTTGGTACGAAAATCGCTGACGTAACCGGAAGTCCGTCGCGTCGTAGATAAACCCGGTTTCTGCCTGCCACGTCAACTGTACGATTTCATCCTTGAAGAGGGTTATGCCTTCGCCAAAATATTCGGGCGGCAAATCCACTCGTTCAACAACTTGTCCGGTTTCCAGGCGAACTTTACGAACCGACGAACGGCCCTTCAGGCCCGTGCTCTCGTACAGGAAACCACCTCGATATGCTAAGCCCTGCGTGAACGCGTCTGAATCGTGAGGAAATTCACGAACAATCCTGAATGTGTACTCGGGTGGTCTTGCGTGTTGAGCAGCCTGAGATGAGTTCTGAGCAAAAGCCGCGCCTACATTCAGTAAGACCGATGCAACCGCAAGAACTGGAGTTGCTCTCAACGTGTGCACCCCCGCGTTTCTCGATGAATAGCATGCGCTGCCACGCTGTCGCGGGGGGAATATGAACCCTTCATCTGAGCCTGCCACCAATGCGATGCGCAACATTTCTCCACGGACTCAATACTGTATAGCGCGGAGTTGCGGTCACACTTTCTTTGTTAACAGCGAGCAGCTTCCTTCGGACTAGCCAGCTCACCGCAGCCTGCGCGGAACTCTTCGAAACTCCAACGCACTCCGCTAGTTCCTGATAGCTGACCTGAACCATCCCATTTCTCCGCCGCTGTTCGGCAGCAAGCCACAGGTACACGAGAAAGCTAACGGGTCTCCTGTCGTGACCGACCAGGTCGCGCATTAGCACGTCTGTCACATAGTCGTCGAACGCGGACATGACTATACCATCCATTAATATAGCATCGTTTGGCAGATTGACAGCCTCCGTGCGGCACAAGCTATGCTGGGCGCCGTCTCACCCTAGGAGGGACAATGATTCGTGGAATCAAGTTCGCCGGCATTCCCGTCCGCAATCAGGATGCTGCGCTGAAGTTCTATACTGAAAAGCTCGGGTTCAAGGTTGTTACAGACCAACCCTTTACCGAAACACAACGGTGGATTGAACTCCTGATTCCAGGCGCAGAATCAGGGCTTGCTCTCTTCACGCCACCGGGTCAAGAGAACCGTATCGGTGAGTTTCAGCCAATAGCGTTTTGGTGTGATGACGTCTTCGCCGCCGCCAAGACGCTGAAATCCAAAGGCGTAACATTCGCGCAGGAGCCCAAGACCGAAGTGTGGGGATCGATAGCTATCTTCAAAGATCCCGACGGCAATCAGTTCGCACTTTCCAGTAACGGTAAGTCGAAATGACCATTAATCCAACCGCGAAGAAACTTGGAATCAAGCCAGGCGTGTGCGCACTCGTTGTTGGGGCACCGCCGGGATACTTGAAACGCCTCGCGCCCTTGCCCGAAGGCGTGTTGGTTTCAGACCTCCTATCCGGCACGCCCCAATTCGTTCAGTTCTTTGCCACTCGCGCCTCCGAAATCAGGAAATCGGCACCGAGGCTGCTGAAGCTCGCTGCGACGCGCGATCTTGGAGGAGCGCCGGGAAGTTCTCAGGAAGCGCGTGCGCGACGACGTCGGCCGGCTCGAACGAATTGAGGCGCGGTTGAGCAGCATCCCCGCTGACGGTCCACACTCGCACGCGACGATCATGTTGCGGAGTGCGCCGGGGCAATCGGTGGTTTCGCTGCGTAAAAAATTGCAAAGCTACGATCAGGTAGATGAGCTATTCACAACACTCGAACGGCGCGTGGATCCGCGAGTGCTTTACGATCAACGTGGAGCTATCTTTCACCACTGCCGTGGGACAGGGGTCAAAATGCTATGACTGCCGGTGCCGCACACAAATAGAAAAAGCGGCAATCAGAAGCCGTCCGGGGACGCCCGCTCCTGCCACTTGTAACGGTTACTGTTCATATGCGCCGATGTTGATTTGCCCGTTCACGTTGACACGCGGCTTGCCGGCGTAATCCACGGTGCCGACAAGGGACGAACCCAGATTGATGCCCGCATTCGCAGCCGGCGAAGTCGGCTGAATGTCCAAATTCGGGGACGTGGATGAGAGGTTGATGTACTGGGGATCGGCAAAGTGCGAGTGTCCGTCCTTGCCAGTAGTGGATTGATAAAACGAAAACCCGGTGTCGGTCGTCCCGTTCCAAGCCCACTGTCCTGACGAGGACCCCACCGACGAGTAGAACAAGTTGTAGTCGGAGTCCACGGGGTTGGACTCGGAGTTGGTGAAGCTGTTGAGGAACAGGCCCTGCGAGCTGGCATACAGAATATTGTTCTTGAACACATTGTTGGTGGCGTAGTACTGAATCTGGAACTCGCCGCTGCCGGTGTTCTTCGTGTCGTTGTCCCACAGCGTGTTATTCACAATCGTGCAGTGGTCGGTGCCGCCTACCCTGCTATCGTATCCGCCGATGGAAACGCCCACCGAGTTGCCTTGATAGATCAAGTTGTTTCGCAGGGTCACGTAGCTGGTCACCTTTCCTGAGTGCTCGCTGGCCAGCTCCACATTGAGGTCCGTGTTGTGCACCACGTTCCGCACCACGTTGCGTTCAATCGTGATGCGGGTACCACCGTCCACATAGATTCCGTCGGCCGCGTACTGGTTCCCATACGCCGGGTTACCATACGACGTGATGTTATAGACGGTGTTGCCCACGATCAATCCATCCCGGGCCTGATCTGTGGAGGGATTAGGGGAGACTCCCTCGAAACCAATGGCGTCGATGCCGATATTGTTGTTGTCGTGAATCAGATTGTCGCTCACCGTCCAGTACTGTACGTTTCCATCCAGTGACATGGTCTCGCTGCAACCCGTGGTCATGTGGTCGAGTTCATTCCCGCTGATCGTCAGGTTGTTGATGGAGCTGCTGCCGTTATCGCCGTATACGGCTATCCCCAGCGCATTGGCATTGCAGCCTGACGCCGAGGTTTTGATGTTGTGGATGTGGTTGTTAAGAATTTGAATGTAGCTGTCCGCGCCGGTGATGTAGATACCGATAGGCACGTTGGCCGTACTGCTAGTCGAGTAGTTTCGTATCTCGAAGCCCCTCACGACGAGGTAGCTCTGGTCCTGGATG
>WNGQ01007402.1_pt1 | contig 10545 bp, 8 predicted proteins | sample 5407661 | NCBI WGS metagenome assembly WNGQ01 (sample SAMN13153382, study PRJNA577476) | soil metagenome | isolation source: 60 cm soil or saprolite under Garry oak tree replicate 2 | place: USA:California | collected 2016-06-15 | reverse complement strand
GTTTCTGCGAGCCGTAGAAGGTGCCGTTGATCTCGATCGAGGTCAGGCGCCGGCTGGCGTGTTCGAGCTCGCGCGCCTGCGGCAGGTTTTTCGGATAGAATGTGCCGCGCCAGGGTGCGAACACCCAGCCACCGACGCCGACCCGGACACTTGCCATTGCGGGAACTCCAAAGCTTCGCCCTGGGCACGGATAATTCCGCCGGCCGGTGGCTGGTCAAGGCAATTGACAAGTCCAGCTGCGCGCATTAGCTAAGTGACTTAGCTAACCCGCCTGAATGGGACCATCACGATGGCGACCGTCACCATCCATGAGGCCAAGACCAACCTTTCGAAGCTCATTGCACGCGCGGAAGCCGGCGAGGAGATCATCATTGCCCGCGGCAAAGACCCGGTGGTGCGATTGGAGGCGATCACATCGCGCAAGGGGAAGCGCACGCCGGGCCGTCTCGCAGGAAAATTCAACATCCCCGACGAATTCTTTTTCGATCCGCTCCCGGAAGAAGAATTGAGGCTCTGGGAGGGTAGGGACGATGAGGATCCTGCTTGATACGCACGTCTATTTTTGGTGGGAGACGAACAACCCAAGACTTTCGGCAGCGGCGCGGGAATCCATTACGGCCGCGGACACGGAAGTTCTCGTCAGCGCCGTAACGGCGTGGGAACTTGCTACCAAGGCGCGGTTCGGCAAATGGCCGGAAGCCGCCGATGTCGCGGCCGACATCCATGCCGCGTTGCAGGCCGAAGCGTTCGAGCCTCTTGCCATTTCGCTGGAGCACGCGCGGGTCGCTGGCTTTCTGGCAAGCCCGCACCGCGATCCGTTCGACCGCATGCTGGCCGCCCAGGCGCAGGTCGAAGGCATTCCGCTGGTGACCGCCGACCCCGCGTTCCGCGCCCTCGGCGTGCGCGTGCTGTGGTAGTCGCGACACTTCATTTTTTGCTTTGTGACTGCTGCAAGGACTTAGCGTCGAGGCGGGCAATCCCGTTGGAGCTGGACCTGCAATCGCTGTCCGTTGACCTGCAATTCATTTAGCGATGGTCGGGCAAGCTCGAAATTGCCGTCTCGCATCGCCTCTCGAACCGCTGGACAATGCGCGTTCGAAATTCCCCCGAGGAACTCCCAGTAATCGCCTGCTACGGATTTGAACACTGCGGAAGGTCCTGGCAAACCAAACAGCAGAATTTCCGGTATTCTATCGCCATCCAAGTCGACCAAGACAGCATCACATTTCGCGTTCGATACTAGACACTTCGGCAGGAGCCATTTTTTCGGCATCGAATTCCAATCCTGCCGCAGAAAACTGTCTGGAATGGTCTGCCCCCCTGGATGTACAATCGTTATGTTGGCCGCACGCATCTGCGGCGTCACCTGCACTACCGTATTCAAGTTTTGCCAGCGGTTTTGTAGGCGGGAAGCTTGACGCGCCTTCTCCGCGATCTCGGCGTTTTGTGGCCCATCGGTAAGGCCGGCCAACCCCTCAAGCGCGGCCATTCCGTACCGACCCGAGCCGAATCGCAAGAAACCAAAATCGAATTTGTCGGGTGGGATACTTCCGGATCGCAATCGATTGACTTGATCGGCCACGGAAATGCGCGCCGGATCGGCGATCGGCGTGAACAGTGCAAGCAGGACCACAACTATGAAAAAAGCAGTGAGCACATTGGTAGTTTCAAGTTCTCGAAGCATCAAGCCGGAACGCAATGCCGCAACGAAATAGCCGACCGCATAGCAAGCCGCTACGGCGATGCATGCTAGTGTAATAACACGGTCGGGAGTCCAGCCGTATTGCTGCACGCGCAATAAGAGAGCATACGAGGCCAGCCCCAGGAGGGGCGCGAGAAGGACAGCCGCAAGGACGCTGGAATAGCGTAGCGGGGCGGCCCTGAAATGTTCGGGTCCGCCATCCTGATACGCACTGTTGATCAGCAAAATCAGAGCAAAGGCGGCTGTGAGGAGAATGGCGGTTGCACGGTGCGTGTTCCAAAGCGGATCAAGGCCCGTGAATGACAGAGCCACAGTAAACCCAAACGCGATCAAAGCCATCATCGGCAACAGCCAAGACAATAATGTCAACATCAATGTTTGCGTTCCGCGGACGATGCCTGGCCGTAAGTCGGTGATATGGATGGCAAGTGTAAGAACCAGCATCGTGGCAGGTATGGCAAACCATGGCCGTTTGATCAGATCGGTAAAGAGCTCAATTCGTATCAGCCCAAAGAGCTTTGCCCCCAAGAACAGCAGTGCCCAAAAAACTCCCAGGAAAATACCGGCAAGGACTAGCTGCACGCCATGTTTCCATGAAATGTCGAAGTAATTTGCATAGCGAGCGATGAAGTGCCGTTCTGCATCGCCCGATACGATCAGCGAGTGGGTCACAAAGAGAATGGCTATGATGGCTGGGCGCATATGGCTGCTGGAGCCCAGCCATTGACCCGAAGCGTTGCCGATGGGACCGCGATAAACGTTGTAGGCCGCCAAGCCGGCGCAGATCGCGGTAGCGATCACGATCCAAATGGCGAGGGTCCAAGGTCGAAGGTTTCCAACACCGGCGACGAGAATAAGGGGGACAAACAACGCGACGGTGACTATTGACGCGAAAATCAATTGATCGCCGGCCGGCCAAGCCCTCAATTCGTAAGCGTGATAGAGAAAGTAGAGGACAATACCTTGCGCGAAAGCAACAGCGAGTCTCGAGTACACGAGTGAGCGCGGCATCATAATCGAACCAAATGGGGTGCAGGGATTGACAGTCTCCGACCAACAGGCTTCACCATCAAGAACCTCTTCTGCTCGTCCGCAGCCTACTCCGCGGCCTCCGTCCGCCGCCCCGGGCGGCGCAGCACGGGCGCCAGGAATTGGCCGGTGTAACTGGGCTTCACCTTGGCGATCATCTCCGGCGGGCCGGCGGCCACGATCTCGCCGCCGCCGTCGCCGCCTTCGGGGCCGAGGTCGATGATCCAGTCCGCGGTCTTGATCACTTCGAGATTGTGCTCGATCACCACCACGGAATTGCCCTGCTCGACCAGCTCGTGCAGCACGTCGAGCAATTTGGCGACGTCGTGGAAATGCAGGCCCGTGGTCGGCTCGTCGAGAATGTAAAGGGTGCGGCCGGTCGCGCGCTTCGACAGCTCCTTGGCCAGCTTGACCCGCTGCGCCTCGCCGCCCGAGAGCGTCGTCGCCTGCTGGCCGACGTGGATATAGCCGAGCCCGACGCGCTGCAGCGTCTCCAGCACGTTGCGGATGCGGGGCACTGCCTTGAAGAATTCCGCCGCCTCGTCGACCGTCATGTCGAGCACGTCGGCGATCGATTTGCTCTTGAACTCGACTTCGAGCGTCTCGCGGTTGTAGCGCTTGCCCTTGCAGACGTCGCAGGTGACGTAGACGTCGGGCAAAAAGTGCATCTCGATCTTGATGACGCCGTCGCCCTGGCAGGCCTCGCAGCGCCCGCCTTTGACGTTGAACGAGAACCGTCCTGGCTCGTAGCCGCGCGCGCGCGACTCCGGCAGGCCGGCGAACCATTCGCGGATCGGCGTGAACGCGCCCGTATAGGTCGCGGGATTGGAGCGCGGCGTGCGCCCGATCGGCGACTGGTCGATATCGATCACCTTGTCGAGATGCTCGAGGCCTTCGATGCGGTCGTAAGGCGCCGGGGCCTCGCTCGCGCCGTTGAGCCGTCGCGCCACCGCCTTGTAGAGCGTGTCGACCAGGAGCGTCGACTTGCCGCCGCCGGACACGCCGGTCACGCAGGTGAACAGGCCGAGCGGGATCTCCGCGGTGATTTGCTTGAGGTTGTTGCCGCGCGCGCCGATCAGCTTGAACGTGCGCCGCGGATTGATCGTGCGCCGCTCCGGAACCGGGATGACGAGCTCGCCGGTCAAATATTTGCCGGTGATCGAAGCCGGACTCGCCATGATGTCGTCGGGCGTACCCTGCGCGACGATGTGGCCGCCGTGGACGCCGGCGCCCGGTCCCACGTCGACGACGTGATCGGCGGAACGGATCGCATCCTCGTCGTGCTCGACCACGATCACCGTGTTGTCGAGATCGCGCAGGCGCTTGAGCGTTTCCAATAGTCGCGCATTGTCGCGCTGGTGCAGCCCGATCGAGGGCTCGTCGAGCACGTAGAGCACGCCGGTCAGCCCCGAGCCGATCTGCGAGGCGAGCCGGATGCGCTGGCTCTCGCCGCCGGACAGCGTTCCCGCGGCGCGCGCCAGCGTGAGATATTCGAGGCCGACGTCGACCAAAAAGCGCAATCGCTCGCGGATTTCCTTGAGCACGCGCACCGCGATCTCGTTCTGCTTGGCCGTGAGGTGCTGCGGCAGGTCCTTGAACCACTCGCCGGCGCGCTTGACCGACATCTCGGTTGCTTCGCCGATGTGCAGCCCGGCGATCTTTACCGCCAGCGCCTCGGGCTTGAGCCGGTAGCCGTTGCATTCATGGCAGGGGATGTCGGTGAAATACCTCGAAATCTCCTCGCGCACCCATTCGCTGTCGGTCTCGCGCCAGCGCCGCTCGAGGTTGCGCAGCACACCCTCGAACGGTTTCTTGGTCTCGTAGGCGCGCAGGCCGTCGTCGTACAGGAACCGGATCGCGGTCTCGCCCGAGCCGTAGAGGATCGCGTCGCGGGCCTTGGCGGGCAGATCCTTCCAGGGCGTATTGAGCGAGAATTTGTAGTGCTTTCCGAGCGCCTCCAGCGTCTGGGTGTAATACGGGCTGGTCGAGCGCGACCACGGCGCGATCGCGCCCTTGCGCAGCGCCAGATCCTTGTCGGGGACGATCAGGTCGGCGTCGATGCGCTGCTCGACCCCGAGCCCGCCGCAGGCCGGGCAGGCGCCGAACGGGTTGTTGAACGAGAACAGCCGCGGCTCGATCTCCGAAATGGTGAAGCCGGAAACCGGGCAGGCGAATTTCTCGGAGAAGACGATGCGCTCGGGCTGGGGGCCTTTCTTCTCCCTCCCCCCTCGTGGGGGAGGGTCGGGGAGGGGGGCCGATACCCGCTCCTGAGCTTGTTGTTTACCCCCCTCCCGACCGGCCTGCGGCCGGTCGACCTCCCCCACAAGAGGGGAGGTAACCGCCCCGTCCGCCAACTCCGCTACCGCAATGCCGTCGGCGAGCTTGAGCGCGGTCTCCAGCGAATCCGCAAGTCGCGTGGCGAGGTCGGGTCGCACCACGATGCGGTCGACCACCACGTCGATGTCGTGCTTGAACTTCTTGTCGAGCGCGGGCGCCTCGGCGATCTCGTAGAACTTGCCGTCGATCTTCACCCGTTGGAAGCCGCGTTTCATGAACTCGGCGAGTTCCTTGCGGTACTCGCCCTTGCGCCCGCGTACCACCGGCGCCAAGAGGTAGAGCCGCGTGCCCTCGGGGAGCGCCAGGATGCGGTCGACCATCTGCGACACGGTCTGGCTCTCGATCGGCAGGCCGGTTGCCGGCGAATACGGCACGCCGATGCGCGCCCACAAGAGCCGCATGTAATCGTAGATCTCGGTCACCGTGCCGACGGTCGAGCGCGGGTTTTTCGAGGTGGTCTTCTGCTCGATTGAAATGGCCGGCGAGAGCCCGTCGATCTGGTCGACGTCCGGCTTCTGCATCATTTCCAGGAATTGGCGGGCATAGGCCGAGAGGCTCTCGACGTAGCGCCGCTGACCCTCGGCATAGATGGTGTCGAAGGCGAGGGAGGATTTGCCGGAGCCGGACAGCCCGGTGAACACCACCAGCCGGTCGCGCGGGATCTCGAGATCGATATTCTTGAGGTTGTGCTCGCGCGCGCCGCGGATGGCGAGCACCCGCCCCTCGGGACGGCGGCCGTGCTTGTCGAATAGATCGTTCATGCGTGCTGGTCCGCCGCTTTCGAGCCGGTCCATACGCGGGGCCCGGCGCGCAGGACGCCTGGAACGTAGTAAGAACGGCCCGACTGCGCCAGCCCGCGCGAAGCCCGGCCATAGCTGCATTCTGTGGATAGCAAGCCCGGCCCTTTTGTGGCCCGAAGAATTGCCGTGCTTGCCTCGCGGCCGGCGAAATGATAAGAACGAAACGGGAACATCCACCGAGATCGTTCCCGAAAGCCTTGCCGCCGCGGGGCTTCGGACTAGCTTGGCATTTCACGAGCGGCGGATTGGAGAGCTCTCATGGCGGGTAGCGTGAACAAGGTGATCCTGGTCGGCAATCTCGGAGCGGATCCGGAAATCCGCCGCACCCAGGACGGCAGGCCGGTGGCGAACCTGCGCGTGGCGACTTCCGACAGCTGGCGCGACAAGACGAGCGGTGAACGCCGGGAGCGGACCGAATGGCATCGGGTCGTGATCTTCAACGAGGGGCTTTGCCGGATCGCCGAGCAATATTTGAAGAAGGGCGCCAAGGTTTATCTCGAAGGTCAGCTGCAGACCCGCAAATGGCAGGATCAGCAGGGCCAGGACCGCTATTCGACCGAGGTGGTGCTGCAGGGCTTCAACTCGCAGCTCACCATGCTCGATCGCGTTGGCGGCGGGACCGCGGGCGACGCCGGCGAGCCGGGCGATTTCGGCTCGGCGGGACCGAGCGGTCCGCGCGAGCGCAAGCCGGCTCTTGCCGGCGCCAAGCGCGACGATCTCGACGACGAAATCCCGTTCTGAGCCGCTGACTCTCAGCTCGCGCGTTCCCCTCTCCCCTTGCGGGCCTCGCGGGAGAGGGTGCCGGGCGGACGAAGTCCGCGCGGCCGCGATCAATTCACTAGCGCCGCATAGACCATGTCGCGGATCACCGGGCGATAATGGATCCGCTGCTTGGGCGACTGCATCATGAAGACCACGTACATGTCTTCCTTCGGGTCTACCCAGAAATAGGTCCCGCCGGCGCCGCCCCAATAATACTCTCCCGGGCTGCCCATCGCCGGCGCTACGCCCTGCTCCTTGCGCACCGCGAAGCCCAATCCGAAGCCGTAGCCCGGCCCGGGCAAATAATACGGACCGGGCACGATGACATTCCCCATGTGGTCCGCCGTCATATAGGCGACCGTCTTCGGGCCGAGGTAGCGTTTGCCGTCGAGCGTGCCGCCGTTGAGCAGCATCTGCAGGAAGCGCGCGTAATCGGTCGTGGTGCCGGTCATGCCGCCCCCGCCGCTCTCCCATTTCCTGGCGACCCGCGGATCGTTCACTTCGGCATCCACGCCGATGGTGCGGTCCGCCTTGAAGGGCTCGGCAATGCGGCTGTGCTTCGCCGCATCGGTCACGAAGAAGCTCGTGTCCTTCATGCCGAGCGGATCGAGCAGCAGCTCCTTCTCGGCCTGATAAAGCGACTTGCCGGATACGACTTCGATCAGCCGGCCGAGAACGTCGGTCGAATGACTGTAATCCCACGTGGTCCCCGGCTGGAACGCCAGCGGCAGCTTGGCGATGCGGTTGGCGAACTCCGCATTGTCGAAATCGCCCTTGGCGAGTTGGGCCTCCACATAGGCCTTTTTCACCAGGAGATTTCCGAAGAAGCCGTAGGTCAGGCCGGAGGTGTGCCGCATCAGATCCTGGATCAGCATGGGCCGCTGCGCCGCCACCAGGTCGAGCGTCGGCTGGCCTCCCGCCGGATCGGCCTTCTCGATGCCGACCTTCATGTCCTTGAACTGGGGCAGGTACTTTGCGACCGGCTCATCGAGCGTGATGCGGCCCTGCTCGTAGAGCATCATGGCCGTGACCTGCGTGATCGGCTTGCTCATCGAATAGATGCGGAAGATCGCATCCTGGGTCATCGGCGTCTTGGTATCGGGATCGAGCACGCCGGCGGCTTCGAAATAGGCGATCTTGCCGTGCCGTGCGATCAGCAAGACGAAACCCGGCACCGTGCCTTCCGCGGCATCGTCCCGAAACATCTGGGTGATGCGGTCGAGCCGCTCCGAGGAAAACCCGACTTCTTCCGGCTTCGCACGCGGAACATCCTGGGCGGCCGCCGCATGCATCCCGAGGAGGGCGGCGAGCGCGGTAAGCCATGCAAACAGCGTTCTCAAGGCATCCTTCCGCAATAAAGGCCGAGGCTTTGGTTGTTGCCGCCGATTATGCGACCGCGCGATCGACTCTCAAAGCAGCAATCTTGCAGACCGGAGCTGCCGCCGGAGCAATACCGCGGCCACAGCAGCGCACGGGTGGCCGCGACAAGCCGATCGGCGGCAATGCGAAATCTCGGCTTGTGCCTGCGAAACGGGACGGCTAAAGCCGATTGCGGCAGGTGCCTACCGGGAGACGGTCATGAAAAAGGTGATTGCCGGCGCGCTGTTGAGCGCGGCCGTGATGATGGCGGGCGAGGCGAGCGCCCAGGATCTCAAGTTCGCGCTCATTTACAGCAAGACCGGTCCGCTCGAGGCCTATGCCAAGCAGACCGAAAACGGACTGACGCTCGGCCTGGAGTTTCTGACCCAAGGCAGTTTGTCGCTCAACGGCCGCAAGATCATCGTGATGCCCAAGGACGACCAGGGCAAGCCGGATATCGCCAAGTCGCTGCTGGAACAGGCCTATGCGGACGACAAGGTGGATCTGGCGATCGGCGCCACCTCCTCGGGCGCGACGCTTGCGATGCTTCCGATCGCCGAAGACGCCAAGAAGATCTTGATCGTGGAGCCTGCGGTCGCGGACTCGATCACCGGCGAAAAATGGAACCGGTATATTTTCCGCACTTCGCGCAACTCGACGCAGGACGCGCTGGCGACCGCGGTCGCGTTCGGGAGCGGCGAGGTTTCGGTCGCGACCCTGGCGCAGGACTACGCGTTCGGCCGCGACGGGGTCGCCGCGCTCAAGGAGGCGCTGGCCGCCACCCACAGCAAGGCAAAGATCGTCTTCGAGGAATACGCTCCGCAGAATGCCACGGATTTCACCGCGTCGGCGCAGCGGCTGTTCGATGCGCTCAAAGACAAGCCCGGCCGTAAGATCATCACGTTCATCTGGGCCGGTCCGCATCCACTGGCCAAGATCGCGGATCTCAAGCCGGAGCGCTACGGCATCGAGTTGGCGCCGGGCGGCAACATCCTGCCGGTGATGAAGCAGTTCCGGCAGCATCCGGGAATCGAGGGAGCGATCTATTACTACTACGGCTTTCCCAAGAACCCGATGAACGACTGGCTGGTCACCGAGCATCAGAAGCGCTTCAACATGCCGCCGGATTTCTTCACCGCAGGCGGCATGGCGGCCGCGAGCGCCGCGCTTACTGCGATCAAGAAGGCCGGCGGCGCCGAAAGCGAGAAGCTGATCGTCGCGATGGAGGGCATGGAGTTCGATACGCCCAAGGGCAAGATGACGCTCCGCAAGGAGGATCACCAGGCCATGCAGGTCATGTACGACTTCAAGATCAAGGCCGAGGGCAAGAACGAGTACGATCTGCTGGATCTGGTGCGTGAAATTCCCATCTCGGAGCTTCCGGTTCCGATCCGCAACAAGCGGTGAGTGGTTGCGCACATGAGACCGTCATCCCGGCCACGCGAATGCTGCGAGCGTGAGCCGGGATCCATGAACACGGCGTTGAAGATTGCAGAAGACGTCGTGTTCATGGATTCCGGCTCGTGCGCTTCGCGCTCGGCCGGAACGGCCAGGCTGGAAACATGAGCGCGCCGGCCGTGACGGATCGTGGCTGCATGCTTGAGACGCGCGATCTCACCATCCGCTTCGGCGGCCACGTTGCCGTCGATGCGGTGAGCTGCGCCTTCTCGCCGGGCACCCTGATCGCCATCGTCGGACCGAACGGCGCCGGCAAGACCACGTATTTCAATCTGATCTCCGGACAGCTGCGGCCCACCGCCGGGCGGGTGATCTTCGCCGGCGCGGAGATCACCCGCATGGCGGCTTCCGGGCGCGCGCGGCTGGGCCTGGGCCGCGCGTTCCAGCTCACCAACCTGTTTCCCCATCTTTCCGTGCGCGAGAACGTACGGCTTGCGGTGCAGAGCCGCCGGCGGGTCGGGCTCGACCTGTTCCGCACCTGGACCTCGCACGTCGAGCTGATCGAGGAGGCGGAGGACATGCTCGGCCAGGTGGCGCTCACGGAGCGCCGCCACGTCGCGGCCGGGCTTTTGCCGCATGGCGATCAGCGCAAGCTAGAGGTCGCGATTCTCCTGGCGCTGCGCCCGACCATCTTCATGTTCGACGAGCCCACTGCCGGCATGAGCGTCGACGAGGTGCCGGTCATCCTCGATCTCATTCACGAGATCAAGGCGCGCGGCGACAGGACCATTCTGCTGGTCGAGCACAAGATGGACGTGGTGCGCTCGCTCGCCGACCGCATCATCGTGCTACACAACGGCAAGCTGGTGGCAGACGGCGAGCCCGCAGCCGTGATCGCTTCGCCGGTGGTGCAGGAAGCCTATCTCGGTGCCGCCAATGTCTGAGACCGCGCCGCTGCTGCAGCTCGAGAGCGTCAACACCCATATCGGCCCCTATCACATCCTGCAGGGCGTCGAGCTCGCGGTCCCGCGCGGCGGGCTGACGATGCTGCTCGGCCGCAACGGCGCCGGCAAGACCACGACCTTGCGGACCATCATGGGGCTTTGGCAGGCCTCCGCCGGCCGCGTGCGGTTCGACGGCGCCGAAATCACCGATTGG
>WNGQ01007400.1_pt1 | contig 10546 bp, 6 predicted proteins | sample 5407661 | NCBI WGS metagenome assembly WNGQ01 (sample SAMN13153382, study PRJNA577476) | soil metagenome | isolation source: 60 cm soil or saprolite under Garry oak tree replicate 2 | place: USA:California | collected 2016-06-15 | reverse complement strand
GAGGCCATCAGCGTGGTCACGACGGCCATCAAGACCATGATGGAGAACAGCGCCGGCTGGATGATCCCCTTCTGCAGGCCGATGTTGAGAATGATCAGCTCCATCACGCCGCGCGCGTTCATCAGCGTACCCACGGCCATTGCGGTCCGGTTGTCTTCGCCCGCGAGCCGCGCGGCGCCCCAGCAGGCGACGGCTTTCGCCACGATCGAGGCGATGAGCACCGCCGCGGCGATAAGGAGAAGCTCCGGGCTCGCCACCATGTCGAGTCGCGTATTCAGGCCCGAGAACGTGAAGAACATCGGCAGCAGGAACACCACGGCGAGCGGTTCGAGCTGCCGTCTGAGCTCCTGCCCGAGAAACCCGCGCGGCATCGCCGCGCCGAGCAGGAAGCCGCCGAAAACGGCGTGGATGCCGGCCGCATCCATCGCCCACGCGGCGAGCATGAGCAGCATCAGCACCACGCCGAGCAGGCCCGGGCCGATTCTGCGCTCGGCTTCGGCCAGCCGGCCGAGCGGGGAGAGGAGCTTGCGCCCGGCGAGCACCATGAGCAGCGCATAGCCGATCCCGCCTGCGATGGCCTTGACCGCCACTATGGTTCCGCCGCCGAAGCTCGCGAGCACGACGGCGAACACGCACCAGGCCGCCGCATCGTTGATCGCGCCGGCCGCGAGCACGAGCGTGCCGAGCGCCGTGCCGGTGAGGCCGCGGTCGTGGATGATGCGGGCAAGCACCGGAAAAGCCGTGATGGCGATGGCCGCGCCGAGGAAGAGAACCGCTTCGAACGTGCGCGTCTTCTCGGAGAAGAGCCCCGGGACCTTCGCGAGCCAGAGCGCGAGCGCCGCGCCGACGATGAAGGGCACCAGCAATCCCGCGAGGGAAACCGAAGCGGCGCTGCGCATGCGGCTGCGGAAAAGCCCGGTATTGAACTCCACGCCGACCAGGAACATGTAGAGCCCGATGCCGAGCTGCGCGAAGACGTAGAGCGTCTTGAGCGATTCCGGCGGAAACAGGAACTGTTGCGCCCCGGGCCAGAAGAACCCGAACAGGGACGGACCTATGAGCACGCCGGCGATCATTTCGCCGATGACCTGCGGCTGGCCGCAGCGCCGCGCCGCCCAGCCGAGCGCCCGGCAGGCGGCCAGAACGAAGAACATCTGCAGGAAGAACGCGACCGAGAGCTCGGCTGAAGTCATGGCGGGAGGCGGGAGAGTATAGCGGCAAGTCTCGCCCTCCTCCCCATGCCGCCCCCGGCGACCGGCGTCCGGACACCGATGGAGCTAGCGGAAGTGGCGCGGAATTTCGTATAGTAGCGGGTTGGGCTTTTCTCACCGAACCGTTTTGATGGACCAGATCCGCATCCGCGGCGCACGCACGCACAACCTGAAGAACCTGAACGTCGATCTGCCGCGCAACCGGTTGATCGTCATCACCGGCCTTTCCGGCTCGGGGAAATCTTCGCTCGCCTTCGACACGCTCTACGCGGAGGGCCAGCGCCGCTACGTCGAGTCGCTCTCGGCCTACGCGCGCCAGTTCCTGCAGCTGATGGAAAAGCCCGACGTCGACCTGATCGAGGGGCTGTCGCCAGCGATCTCGATCGAGCAGAAGGCGGCGAGCCACAACCCGCGCTCGACCGTCGGCACGATCACCGAGATCCACGACTACCTGCGGCTTCTGTATGCGCGCGTCGGGACCCCCTACTGCCCGGAGCACAAGCTGCCCCTGCAGGCACAGTCGGTGTCGCAGATGGTCGACCACGCCCTTGCACTCCCCCAGGACACGAAGCTCATGATCCTCGCCCCCATCGTCGCGAGCCGCAAGGGCGAGCAGCACGAGCTGGTCGCGGAGCTGCGCGCGCAGGGGTTCGCGCGCCTGCGCGTCGACGGCAGGGTTCATGAAATCGACTCGCTCCCCAGACTTTCGAAGAACATCAAGCACTCGGTGGACGTGGTCGTCGACCGCCTGAAAGTGCGCCCCGACGCGAAACAGCGCCTGGCGGAATCCTTCGAAACAGCGCTCAAGCACGCCGGCGGCCGCGCGGTGGTGCTCGAGCTCGATTCGGGCCGCGAGCACCTCTTCTCGGCGCGCTACGCCTGCCCCGTCTGCGACTACTCGCTGCCCGAGCTCGAGCCGCGCCTTTTCTCCTTCAACAACCCCATGGGCGCCTGCCCGGAGTGCGACGGCCTGGGGACGATCACTTTCTTCGATCCCAGGCGCGTGGTGGCGCACCCGGGCCTCTCCCTCGCGAGCGGCGCGATCAAGGGCTGGGACCGGCGCAATCAGTTCTATTTCCAGATGCTCACGAGCCTCGCCGCGCATTTCCGGTTCGACGTCGAGGCGCCGTTCGAGAAACTCCCCGAGCCGGTCCAGACGCTCGTGCTCCACGGCACTCGGGAGAAAATCCCGTTCTCCTACTTGAGCGAGCGCGGCCGCACGGTGGTGAAGGAGCACGCCTTCGAGGGCATCCTGCCCAGCCTCGAGCGTCGCTACAAGGAAACCGACTCTCTGGTGGTGCGCGAGGAGCTCGCGAAATACCTGAACTCCAAGGCCTGCCCCTCGTGCGGGGGGACGCGCCTCCGCCCGGAGGCGCGGCACGTCAAGATCGACGACCGCGCGATTTTCGAGGTGAGCGCTTTCCCCCTGAAGGAGGCGCTCGAATTCTTCCGCCGGCTCAAGCTCGAAGGCAGCAAGCAGGCCATCGCCGAGAAAATCGTCAACGAGATCATCGCGCGGCTCAACTTCCTCAACAACGTCGGCCTCGACTACCTGTCGCTCGACCGCGCCGCGGACTCGCTCTCGGGCGGCGAGGCGCAGCGCATCCGCCTCGCGAGCCAGATCGGCTCGGGACTCACCGGCGTCATGTACGTGCTCGACGAGCCCTCGATCGGCCTGCACCAGCGCGACAACGCGCGCCTCCTCGCCACGCTCAAGCACCTGCGCGACATCGGCAACACCGTCATCGTGGTCGAGCACGACGAAGAGGCGATCAACGCAGCCGATCACGTCCTCGACATGGGACCGGGAGCGGGCGAGCACGGCGGCGAGGTGGTCGCGGAGGGCCCGCCCGAGCAGATCCGCAGGAACCCCGCCTCCCTCACCGGCCAGTATCTCTCGGGCGCGCTCGAGATCGCAGTGCCCAAGAACCGCCGCCGCTTCGACAAGGCGCGGGTCCTCAAGCTGAAGGGCGCGCGCGGGAACAATCTCAAGAATATCGACCTTGTGCTGCCCGTGGGCCTGTTCGTATGCGTGAGCGGAGTCTCGGGCTCGGGCAAATCGACACTCGTCAACGACACGCTCTATCACGCCGTAGCGCGCGAGCTCTACGGTTCGACGCACGAGCCCGCTGCGCACGATTCGGTCAAGGGGCTGGAATTCTTCGACAAGGCGGTGAGCGTCGACCAGAGCCCGATCGGCCGCACGCCTCGCTCCAACCCCGCGACTTACACGGCACTGTTCACCCCGATCCGCGAGCTTTTCGCGGGCGTGCCGATGGCGCGCGAGCGCGGCTACGGGCCGGGGCGCTTCTCCTTCAACGTGAAGGGCGGGCGCTGCGAGGCCTGCCAGGGCGACGGCGTCATCAAGGTCGAGATGCATTTCCTTCCGGATATCTACGTGCCGTGCGACACCTGCCACGGCAAGCGCTACAACCGCGAGACGCTCGAAGTCCAGTTCAAGGGAAAGAACGTCCACGAAGTCCTGCAGATGACGGTGGAATCCGCGTACGAGTTCTTCAACGCCGTCCCCGCGGTGGGGCGCAAACTCCAGACCCTGATCGAAGTGGGCCTGGGCTATATCCAGCTTGGCCAGCCGGCGACCACCCTCTCCGGGGGCGAGGCGCAGCGGGTCAAGCTCTCCCTCGAGCTCTCCAAGCGCGACACCGGACGCACGCTCTACATTCTGGACGAGCCGACCACGGGCCTGCACTTCAAGGACATCGACCTGCTCCTCTCGGTGCTGCACCGCCTTCGCGACGCGGGCAATACCGTGGTCGTCATCGAGCACAATCTGGATGTGATCAAGACCGCCGACTGGATCATCGACCTCGGGCCCGAGGGCGGCGAAGGCGGCGGGCGCATCCTCGCCCAGGGGACGCCCGAGGACGTGGCCGCCCTGGACGCGAGCTTCACCGGCCGCACCCTGCGCAACGTGCTGGGAAAAAGGGAGCGGCGCGCGGCGTAGGCTAGGGCTTCGCCTTCTTCCGCGCCGGCGGCTCGGGCGGCACCGGCCGCCCCGGCCGCGTCAGAATCTCCGGCCGCAGGATCTCGTCGAGCTGTTCCTTCGAGAGCAGTTTTTTTTCCAGAACCAGATCGTATACGGTCCTGCCGGTGGCAAGGGCCTCCCGCGCCACCTCGCTTGCCGCGGAATACCCGATATAGGGATTGAGCGCGGTCACCAGACCGATCGACTCGCGGACAGTCTGCGCCATGCGCTCGCGGTTCGCGGTGATGCCGGTCACGCAGCGCTCGCGCAGGGTGTCGCACCCGTTGCGAAGGTGCATCAGGCTCTTGAACAGGCTGTGGGCGATGACCGGCTCGAAGGCGTTCAGTTGCAGCTGCCCCGCTTCCGCGGCAAAGCTCACGGTCACGTCGTTGCCGATGACCTCGAACGCGATCTGGTTCACGACCTCCGGAATGACCGGATTGACCTTGCCTGGCATGATCGACGATCCCGCCTGCACCGGCGGCAGGTTGATCTCGCCGAGGCCGGCGCGAGGACCCGAGGACAGCAGCCGCAGGTCGTTGCAGACCTTGGAGAGCTTCACGGCGATCCGTTTCAGCACGCCCGAGAGCTGCACGTAGGCGCCCGCGTCCTGCGTCGCTTCGACGAGATTCGGAGCGGTGACGAGCCGGATGCCCGCGATATCGGCGAGCCGCTGGCACACCAGCGCCGCGTAGTCGGGGTGGGCGTTGATGCCGGTCCCGATGGCGGTCGCTCCCAGATTGATTTCGGTGATGAGCAGCGCCGCCTCCCTCAAGCGCTCCTCGTCCTCCTCGAGCATCACGGCATACGTGGACAGTTCCTGGCCGAGCGTCATCGGCACGGCGTCCTGGAGCTGCGTTCGCCCCATCTTCAGGACGTCGGCGAACTCCTGCGCCTTGGCTTCGAAGGCGCGTCGCAGCTCCTGCATGGCTGCGCCGAGGCGGTCGATCGCGAAATGCAGCGCCACCTTGACCGCCGTCGGGTAGACGTCGTTGGTGCTCTGGCTCATGTTGACGTCTTCGACCGGGTGCAGATGCTGGTACTCGCCGCGCTCGTGGCCGAGCAGCTCGAGCGCGCGGTTGGCGATGACCTCGTTCGCGTTCATGTTGGTCGAAGTCCCCGCCCCGCCCTGGATGACGTCCACGAGAAATTGATCGAGGAGCCCGCCTTCGCGGATCTCCTCGCAGGCCCGCTCGATCGCGCCGGCCTTGCCGTCCGGAAGCAGTCCGAGGGTATTGTTCGCGAGCGCCGCCGCCTGCTTGACGCAGGCGAGCGCGCGCACGAGGTCCGGGTAGATGGAGATCGCAGTCCCCGTGATGGGAAAGTTTTCCAACGCGCGCAGCGTGTGGATACCGTAATAGGCGTCGGCAGGGACCGCGCGGTCTCCGAGGAGATCGTGCTCGATGCGCGTCGGCGCCTGGTTCATGTCGCGCTCCTTCTGGAAGCAGGAGATCGAATTCTAGTCCGCCCGGGGCGTTTCGCCGTCGCGCGGTCGGCCGGTGCCGCTTGGACAAGGAACGGGGGACTCCCGTAGAATCGTGCAGCGTTCCCCACCCATCCAGCCGCCGACTCGAACGGCCCACAAGGAGACCGACATGCCCCGACCGATCACGCTGATTCTTGCCGCCCTCGCCCTGTCAGTCGCAGCTCCCGCCGCGGCGCAGGAAGGCACCCTGAAAAAAATCAAGGACAGCGGCTCGATCACCATCGGACACCGCGACGCCTCCATCCCGTTCTCCTACTACGACGACAAGCAGCAGCCGGTCGGCTACGCGGTCGAGCTGTGCCTGAAAATCGTCGACGCGGTGAAGAGCGAGCTGAGGATGCCCGGGCTCGACGTCAAGTACCAGCTCGTCACTTCCGCGAACCGCATCCCGCTGATGGCGAACGGCACCATCGACCTGGAGTGCGGCTCGACGACCAACAACCTCGCGCGCCAGGAACAGGTCTGGTTCACGATCACGCACTTCGTCACTGCCAACCGCTGGATCGCGAAGAAGTCCGCGAACATCCGCTCGCTCGCGGACCTCAAGGGCAAGACCATCGTCTCGACCGCGGGAACGACCAACATCAAGCAGATCACCGAGATCAACGGAGCGCAGAACCTCGGCATGAACATCATCTCGGCGAACGGCCACCCCGAGGCCTTCCAGATGGTCGAGACCGGCCGCGCGGTGGCGTTCGTGATGGACGACATCCTGCTCTACAGCCTCGCCGCGCAATCGCGCACCCCCGGCGACTACGCGATCTCGGCCGAAGCGCTCTCGGTCGAGCCCTACGGCATCATGCTGCGCAAGGACGACGTTTCGTTCAAGAAGGTAGTGAACGCCGCGATGACCAGCCTCTACAAGTCGGGCCAGATCAACCCGATCTACGAGAAGTGGTTCCTGAAGTCGATACCGCCGAAAGGCATCAACCTGAACGTGCCGATGAGCGATCAGTTCAAGAAGGTCATCGCGAATCCCACTGATTCCGGAGATCCCGCTTCTTACAAATAATTTTCCGATCTTGTAGTTCATACGGGAGGAACGTGAACTACAACTGGCACTGGAAAGTCCTGCTCGAGACCGAGCCGGGAGGTACGGGAACCTATCTCCATTACCTCGTCGTCGGCCTGGGCTGGACCCTCGCCACCGCTCTTGCCGCCTGGGTGATCGCGCTAGCGATTGGCGCGCTGGTCGGCACGCTGCGCACCACGCCCTTTAAGTGGGTCGTGCGTCTCGGCAATCTGTACGTCGAGATCTTCCGCAACGTGCCGCTCATCGTGCAGATGTTCCTGTGGTTCTTCGTGGCGCCGGAGCTCCTGCCCCTGGCGCTCGGCGACTGGATCAAGCAGATGCCGCCGCCCTGGGGCTCGTACGTCCCGGCGGTGCTGTGCCTCGGCATCTTTACCTCCGTGCGCGTCGCCGAGCAGGTCCGCGCCGGGATCAATTCCCTGCCTCGCGGCCAGCGCATGGCCGGCATCGCGACGGGCTTGACTGAAACGCAGGCCTACCGCTACGTCATCCTGCCCCAGGCCTTCCGCATCATCCTGCCGCCGCTCACCTCCGAGTTCATGAACGTCATCAAGAACTCGTCGGTCGCGCTGACCATCGGGCTGCTCGAGCTCACCGGGCGCGCGCGCGCGATGCAGGAGTTCAGCTTTCGCGTGTTCGAGGCGTTCACCGCGGCGACGGTGATCTATCTCCTCACCAACCTGATCGTGGTCCTCGCGATGAAGGCCCTCGAGAAGAAAGTGCGTGTGCCCGGCCTGATCGCGGCTACCGGTGCGCCGCAGGCGGGACATTGATGTCCAGCTTCGATTTCGACGTCATCCAGCGCTCCTGGGTCTACCTCTTCAGGGAGGGGATGAGCTTCACGCTCACGCTCACGGCGCTCGCGATGACCGGCGGCATCGTCTTCGGCACCCTGCTCGCGATGATGCGGCTCTCCAGCATGAGGCCGGTGGCTATGGTTGCGGGCGCCTACGTCAACCTGATGCGCTCGATCCCGCTGGTGCTGGTGATCTTCTGGTTCTTCTTCCTCGTGCCCTACATCGGAGCCTGGATCCTGAGGGAGCCCAACCCGATCAAGGTGGGCGCATTCTGGTCGGCGGCGATCACCTTCACCATGTTCGAGGCCGCGTACTACTGCGAGATCATGCGCGCCGGCATCCAGTCGATCCCGCGCGGGCAGGTGTGGTCGGGCTACGCGCTCGGCCTGGACTACTGGCAGACGATGGCGAGGATCGTCCTGCCGCAGGCGTTCCGCAACATGCTGCCGGTCCTGCTCACCCAGACCATCATCCTGTTCCAGGACACCTCGCTCGTGTACGTGATCTCTGCCACCGACTTCCTCGGCGCCGCCGCGAAAGTCGCCAACCGCGACTACCGCCTGGTCGAGATGTACAGCTTCGTGGCGGTAGTGTATTTCGTGGTCTCCTACGGGCTGTCGACCCTGGTCAGGCGGCTCCAGGAACGCATCGCAATCATCAAGTAGGGTCAAATGATCTCGCTCAAGAACGTCAGCAAGTGGTACGGCGGCTTCCAGGTCCTCACCAACTGCTCCACCGAAGTGAAAAAAGGCGAGGTCGTGGTCGTGTGCGGCCCCTCGGGCAGCGGAAAGTCGACGCTCATCAAGTGCGTGAACGGCCTGGAGCCCTTCCAGAAAGGCGAAATCACGGTCGACGGCATCTCGGTCGGCGACCCGAAGACCGATCTGCCGAAGCTGCGCTCCAGGATCGGCATGGTGTTCCAGAACTTCGAGCTCTTCCCGCACATGAGCGTGACCCGCAACCTGACGCTCGCGCAGGTCAAGGTGCTCGGGCGCACGCCGGAGGAGGCGACGCAGAAGGGCTTGAAGCTGCTCGAGCGCGTGGGCCTCGCCGCCCACAAGGACAAGTATCCCGGCCAGCTCTCCGGGGGCCAGCAGCAGCGCGTCGCGATCGCGCGGGCGCTCGCCATGGATCCGATCGCGATGCTGTTCGACGAGCCCACCTCGGCGCTCGACCCGGAGATGATCAACGAGGTGCTCGACGTCATGGTCGAGCTCGCCCGCGAAGGCATGACCATGATGGTGGTCACGCACGAGATGGGCTTTGCCCGAAAGGTCGCCCACCGCGTCGTCTTCATGGACCGCGGCGAGATCGTCGAGGACGCCTTGAAGGATGATTTTTTCGGAAAGCCGCGCTCGGAACGCGCGCAGCTGTTCCTGTCCAAGATTCTGCATCACTGACCCTCTCCTCCCGGAGGGAAGATGGCCGACCGGAACGTCAAGCTGCTGTTCGCCCTGTTTGCGCTGTCGGGCTTTACCGGGCTCATATACGAATCCGTCTGGTCGCACTATTTGAAGCTCTTCCTCGGCGCGGCGGCGTTCGCCCAGTCGTTCGTGCTCGCCGCTTTCATGGGTGGAATGGCTCTCGGGGCGTGGCTCGCGAGCCGCTGGAGCGCGCGATCGAAGAACCTGCTCGCCGCCTACGGCTGGATCGAGGCTGCGATCGGCGTGGCGGCGCTGATATTCCACGAGTCGTTCCTGCTGTTGACGCAGCTTTCGCTCGACCGGGTGATACCAGCGCTCGGTTCGCCGGCGGCGGTCGAGGTCTACAAGTATTCGCTGTGCGCCGTGTTGATCGTTCCCCAGACGCTGCTGCTCGGCATGACTTTCCCGCTCCTCTCCGGCGCGGTGATCCGCCGCGGACCCGGATCGAGCGGCCATCATCTGGCGATGCTCTACTTCAGCAACTCGATCGGCGCGGCCGCCGGAGCGCTCGCCGCTGCGTTCCTGCTGATCGGCTGGCTCGGAATGCCGGGCACGATGCGGTTCGCGGGAGCCCTCAACCTCGCGCTCGCTGCGGCGGTTCTCGCCATCGCACGCCCGGGCGAGCCTGCCGCCGTCGCCGCGGCACCCTCCGGCGGCTGGGCGCCGTCCGGGAGCTCCGTCGTCCGCTTGTTTCTCGCAGGGGCCTTCGTCACCGGTTTCGCCTCGTTCATCTACGAGATCGTCTGGATCAGGATGTTGTCGCTGGTGCTCGGTTCGTCGTTCCACGCGTTCGAACTGATGCTCTCGGCCTTCGTCACGGGTCTCGCGCTCGGCGGACTGTGGATCCGCCGCAGTCTCGACCGGCTCGCCGAGCCGGTGCGCTTCGCGGGCCTGGTGCAGGTCTTTATGGGCCTTTCGGCGCTCGCTACGGTTTTCGTCTATCACTGGTCGTTCGACTGGATGGCGTGGGTGCTCGGCGTGCTCCAGCGCAACGACAGCGCCTATCCGGTGTTCAACCTGTTCACCCACGCGCTGGCGTTCGCCGTGATGCTGCCCGCGACTTTCCTTGCCGGGATGACGCTGCCGCTCTTCACGCAGGTGCTCCTGCGCGGCGGGCGCGGCGAGCGCGCCATCGGCCAGGTGTACGCCGCGAACACCCTCGGCGCCATCGCCGGCGTGCTGCTCGCCGTGCATGTGCTGATGCCCGCCCTCGGGCTCAAGCTTGCCATGGTGATCGGTGCCGCCACCGACATACTGCTCGGCACGTGGCTGCTGCGCTACTCGCAGGCGGCATCGCGGCGCATCCATGCGTTCGCCGCGGTCATCGTCGGCATGCTCGCCGCGACTGCAACGGCGCGCGCCGGGATCCTGGAACCCGAGCGCCTTTCCTCCGGGGTCTTCCGCCACGGCCGGGCTGCGCCCGGGTTCGGCCAGGTGATCTTCTACCGCGACGGCAAGACGGCATCGGTCGCGGTGCGAGGCAGGGAGGGCGCCCTGTCGATCTCCACCAACGGAAAATCGGACGCAGAGATTCGCCTCGACCTGAATCAGCGACCGACGCAGGACGAGTACACCATGACCTTGCTCGGGGCCCTGCCTTTGCTCGTCAAGC
>WNGQ01007398.1_pt1 | contig 10547 bp, 10 predicted proteins | sample 5407661 | NCBI WGS metagenome assembly WNGQ01 (sample SAMN13153382, study PRJNA577476) | soil metagenome | isolation source: 60 cm soil or saprolite under Garry oak tree replicate 2 | place: USA:California | collected 2016-06-15 | reverse complement strand
TCGAAGGGGTGCCGCCCTCGGTCGCGCATCGCAGCGCGGAGCTGCAGGCGGTGATGCGGACCTTCGGCGCGGTCGCAGCCCTCGACGACACCAGGTCGCGCGGCCTCTGGCGGGAGATTCGCGACGTGACTCCGTTTGCTGCTGATCGGACCGGAGCGGATCAGCCGCTGTGGCGCATCTCGACCGCGCCAGCCAAGGGTGCGGAGCTTGCGCGCGCGATCGCCGCCGCGGCCGAAGCCGAGATGCTCTACGATTGGGCCGGAGGCCTTCTCTGGGTCCTGATCGCGTCCGCGGACGATGCCGCAGCGGCGCCGGTGCGGGCTGCGGTCAAGGCTTGCGGGGGGCATGCGATGCTGGTCCGCGCGCCAGCCGCGTTGCGCGCCGCCGCCGCCGTGTTCGAGCCGCAGGATCAGGCGCTCGCCGCATTGACGCGGCGGGTGAAGGAGAGCTTCGATCCCAAGGGTATTTTCAATCCGGGACGGATCTATGCCGGTATGTGATCCAGGGGACTGTCATGCTGGTCTATGAACAGATCGAGGACATCCTGTTCAAATCCGCGCTCGACGCCTACGACCGCTACATCGATTGGACCGGCGGCGACGCCGCGCACGACGCGGGCGCCGAATCGCTCATCACCACCAGAATTGCGGAGAGAATCGTCGGCACCGAGGAAGGCGGGCACGTGTTGTGCGATGCGCCGTTCCTGAAATTCCGCAAGCAGGCGCTGCGGGGAAACCGGAAACCGCGGCGCGGAAAGAGCGATCAGGGCCGGCTCGGCATCCTGCTGTTCAATCGCCGCAACCAGGCCATCGTTGCGGTCGAGGTGAAGCGTTCCTTCACATTTTCCAACATCAGGGGCGACATCGAGAAACTGAAAGCGTTGCTGTTGCGGCATGGCCACCTTAGAAGCAGCAGCTTCAAGGCCGGGTATGTTGTCGGCATTCGCGAACTCAATGAGGGCCAGACGACATCGACCCGGGAAATCGCCAAGGCCGTTGAAAGGCGGGTGCAGAAACTGCGGGGCATGGACCGGATCTACGTCAAGTCCAGGGTCTCGAGATTGAAGCGGCGGCGGATCAGCTATTCATCGGGTGGCCGGCGCACCCGCATCGAGGGCTTCCAGGCCGTCGTCATCCGCTTGACCTTGCGCCGCCCGCGCTCCTGAACCCGATGCAGACCCGGTTCACGCTCGCCCAGCTCGCCGATCCGCAAGTCGCCGAATCAGAGACGATCCTGCGCAGCTGCGTGCATTGCGGTTTCTGCACCGCGACCTGCCCGACCTATGTGCTGCTCGGCGACGAGCTCGACAGCCCGCGCGGGCGCATCTACCTCATCAAGGAGATGCTCGAGCACGACGCCCCGGCGACCGCCGAGGTCGTCAAGCATATCGACCGCTGCCTCTCCTGCCTCGCCTGCATGAGCACCTGCCCCTCGGGCGTGCACTACATGCACCTCGTCGACCACGCCCGCGCCCGGATCGAAAAAACCTTTCGCCGCCCTCCGCTCGAGCGCTGGCTGCGGGGCCTGCTCGCGCGGGTGCTGCCGAACAATCGGCGCTTCCGCTGGGCGCTGCGTGCGGCTGTCATAGCCAAGCCTTTGGCGCCATTGCTGGGCGTTATCGGCCTCAAGTCGGTTGCCGAAATGCTGCGGCTGGCGCCGGCGCCGGCCCCCAGGCAGACCTCGGCCGGGGGGCGGCGTGTCCTACCGGCGCAGGGCCCGCGGAGGGGGCGAGTCGTCCTGATGTCCGGCTGCGTCAGCCCGGTGGTCGCGCCCTCGGTCAATGCGGCGGCGATTCGCGTCCTCACCCGCCACGGGATCGAAGTCGTTCTGGCTGCGGGCGAGGGCTGTTGCGGCGCGCTCGTCCACCACCTCGGCCGCGAGCACGAGGCGCTGGCTGCGGCCCGGGGCAACATCGATGCCTGGGCCGGCGAGATCGACCAGGGGGGGCTCGATGCCATCCTGGTCACCGCCTCCGGCTGCGGAACCATGGTGAAGGACTATGGCTTCATGCTGCGCACCGATTCGGCCTATGCCGCGAAAGCCGGCCGGGTGTCGGCGCTGGCCAAGGACATCTGTGAATATCTCGCCCGGCTTGAACTGCCGCCGAAGCCCGATTCCGGCGGTCTGGTCGTCGCCTATCATTCGGCATGCTCGCTGCAGCACGGGCAGAAAATCACGCGCCAGCCGAAAGAACTGCTCTCCCGAGCAGGCTTCGTTGTCAAGGAGGTGCCCGAGGGACATCTGTGTTGCGGGTCCGCAGGTACCTACAACATTCTGCAGCCGGACATCGCGAAGCTGTTGCGCGCGCGCAAAGTCGGGAATATCGAGAGGATCGAGCCCGATGTGATCGCCGCCGGCAATATCGGCTGCATCACGCAGATCGCGGCAGGCACGGCCATCCCGGTTCTCCACCCGGTCGAACTCATCGACTGGGCGACCGGCGGCCCGAAGCCGGACGCGGTGAGGGAGAAGGAAGTTGTTGCCGCGCCGGTGCGGGCTGCCGGGCCGGCGAAGTGAGGGGTACGGCAGGGGCCGCCGCGCCGCCGGGGTTGGAGCGGCAGGGTCAGACCGTACCGAGACCGAAACTGAACCGGAGGACCATCATGGCGAAGAAAGCGAAGTCGAGGACGAAGAAGGGCAAGAAGGGGAAGAAGGCCGCTCCGGCGCGGAAAAAGAAGAAGGTCGTCGCGAAGAAGAGCGCGCCGAAGAAAAAGGCGGCCGCCAGGAAGGCGAAGCCGAAGGCCGCGGCTCCGAAGCCCGCGATGCCGAAGCCCGCGGCCCCGAAGCCCATGGCACCGAAGCCCATGGCACCGAAGCCCATGGCGCCGAAGCCCATCGCACCGAAGCCCGCCGCACCTGCTCCGACGCCCTCCACGCCGCCGGCGGTGCCACCCTGGCCATTCGGCGGGGGCGGCGGCCAAGGCGGCAGCGGGTCGTAACCCCGAGTCCAGTTCCGGCAGCGAAAGGGCCCCGCGCTATGGGGCGGGGCCCTTTCGATCCCACGGTCTCGGCTGATGCGCGGTCCCGCGATCACGCGCCATGACCTGCGCCTTGTCCACCCGCAGGCAGCGGCCTTCCATCATCACCTTGTTGAGCAGCTTGACGCTAGGCATAGGCCGTCCCGCATCGAGGGCCGAGGCCGTCGAGGCCTTGCCTGTTGTCAAAATTGACAACGAATGATAGCTTGCCTCCATGCGACGCGTGTCGTGGCTCAAAGCGGCGCTGCGGGAATTTGATCCGCGAAGGATCAAGCGCCTGCGGGAGAGCCTGCGATGAACACGAAGAGAAGAATTGATCTTGTTCGAGGTTCCGGCGATGTGGTCGTCGACCTTGGCTTCTCCGACGCACCTATCATGCGGTTGAAGTCGCGCGTCGCGGCGCAGATTCAACGTACACTCGATAAACGCCGACTTTCCGTGCGCGCCGCCGCGAAGGAAGCGGGCGCAACCGCTGCCGACCTTTCGCGCATCCGCAACGCTGAGCTTGACCGTTTCACCCTCGATCGTTTGGTGCGGATCGCGGAACGGCTCGGGTGCCGGGTGGAAATCCGTGTCTCGGCGGCTGCGTAGCACCCCCTTCCGGATTGCATTGGGTTGGCGAGCCGAATAGCATTGCTCACCCGAGAATGACGGCCACCGGCCCGAACTCTCTCCTTCTCCCACTTTCGAAACGGATGAGGTTCGCCATGCCCGCGACTTACAACATCCTGATCATGGGCGCGTCCTACGGGTCGTTGCTGGCCTCCAAGCTGCTGTTCGGCGGGCACAAGGTGAAGCTGGTGTGCCTCCCCGTCGAAGCGGACTTGATCAACGCGGAGGGCTTTCGCGTGCGCATGCCCGCCAAGGGCCGGAAAGACCTGGTCGAGATCGACTCGCGCAAGCTGCCGGGCAAGGTGTCCGCCGCCGGTCCAGCCGACGTCAATCCGGCCGACTATGATCTCGTCGGGCTCGCGATGCAGGAGCCGCAGTATCGCTCCCCTGGGGTGCGCGAACTGCTCGACGCCGTGGCCAAGTCCAAGGTGCCCTGCATGTCGATCATGAACATGCCGCCGCTGCCTTATGTGAAGCGGATTCCGGGTCTCGACTACAACGCGCTCAAAGCCGCCTACACCGATCCGAGCGTCTGGGACAGTTTCGATCCCGCGACCTTGACGCTGTGCAGCCCGGACCCGCAGGCGATCCGTCCTCCGGACGAAAAGATCAACGTCCTCCTGGTCACGCTGCCGACCAACTTCAAGGTCGCGCGGTTCGACAGCGACAAGAGCACCGCCATCCTGCGCCAATTGGAGAACGACATCGACGCGGTCCGGTTCGATGCGCCGGAGGGCAAGATCGAGCTGCCGGTGAAGCTCAAGGTGCACGACTCCATCTTCGTGCCGCTCGCCAAATGGGCGATGCTGCTCGCCGGCAACTATCGTTGCATCACCAAGGACGGCATGCGAACCGCCCAGGAGGCGGTGCACAGCGACATCGAAACCGCGCGCTCGGTCTACAATTTCGTCAACGATCTGTGCGTCAAGCTCGGCGCCTCGCCGAACGATCTCGTGCCGTTCGAGAAATACGCCGCCGCGGCGCAGAGCCTCACCCGCCCGGCCTCGGCCGCGCGGGCGCTCAACAACGGCGCCCCCAACATCGAGCGCGCCGACAAGCTGGTGCAGCTCATCGCCAAGCAGAAGGGGCTGAGCCATCCGGTCATCGATGCGACGGTGGCTCTGGTCGATGCACGGCTCGAGGCCAACCGGAAAAAGGCGGCGGCCTAATCAACAGATCCTCCTGCAAGCTGCGCGTTGCCACGCGCGGGGCGAAGCTTACAGCCCCGCCGCTTTCTTCAGCGCCTGGTCCATGCGGGTCTGCCAGCCTGGGCCGCCGGCCTTGAAGCGCTCCACCACCTCGCGCGTCAGGCGCAGCGAGACCGCGACCTTGGTCGGTTCCTTCTGCGGCCCGCGCCCGCGCCGGCTCTTCGCCAGCGTTGGGAACGCCTTCGCGAATGGCTTTGCGCGCCGGAAATCTTGCGCGGTCCATTCCGGGTTGTCGGGGTCGGCGGCGATTCCGGCCTGGATGCGCGCCTCCTCCGCATCTGAGAGCGCGCGCGCCTTGCGCTTAAGTTTTGCCATGTTTATCGTATATACGATTTTGTTTGACAGCTGCAACCGGGGCCGCCGGAAGAAGAGGTCAACGTCCTGTTGGTCACGCTGCCGACCAACTTCCGGGTGGGACGGTATGGCGGTCGCCTTCAGCGGCTCGGGTTACGTCTGCAGGACTGACAATTGAGTGCAAATAATAACGGCGCATCTCCGAACTGGCGCGCAGCAACCGCAGGTGATTTGAAAATCATAAATCGGATTGCTGATGAAATTCATGTGAATTTGCCAGAACGAACAGAAGTATTGGCAGAGAAATTCAATCTTTATCCGGAGGGCTGTTTCGTCCTAATACACAATGGAGATGTGGTTGGCTACGGTTTTTCTCATCCATGGCTTCTTTATAGCATACCGGCGCTCGATAGATTTCTAGGTGGGTTACCTCCGTCTCCAGAATGCCTGTTCGTGCACGATGTCGTGGTCCTCCCCCAGGGCCGCGGTCACGGAGCAGCAGGTATTCTTGTAGAACTTATTGCAAACCTCGCGCGACAGCGACGCATCGCCTTTCTTGCCCTCGTCTCCGTCTATAATACGCACCCGCTTTGGGCGCGCTGTGGATTTGAGATCGTGTCCGACCCAGCATTAAACGACAAACTCAAATCATATGGCGATACCGCAAGATACATGGTCCGGAAACTGGACTGAGTAGAACCGAGGCTCAGACTGACGAGCCATGCTCCGCCGGGTAGTGCGCTATTTTAATTGTGGCAATGCGCTGGCTTCCAAGGAGCGGGTAGGATATATTTTTCGGCTGACTCGAAGGGAGAATGCTCGATGACCGCAATCCTATATGCGCTGGGCGCCCTCGGCCTCAGTGGCACGGCCTACGCTGCTTTCTGCTTCTTTTGCCCGTGAGACTTCAGGCAAACAATCGACTGACTTTATGAGGTTTTGTTCTCGCTTATTGCGCGAGCGCGCGCCGATGACCGGCCGGGTTCCGGGGTAATCGAGCGCTGCCCCTTTTGCTGCTTTCCTGGCCGCTCATTTCCGGGCCACCGCCTGATCAGGGATTTTGGGGTGTGTGGCTTTCAGGCACTAGTAGACCGCATGCGACGCCCCTAGATTCGTTGCCGCCAATTTGGGGGGTCTGCCATGACACGAGCGATCACGAGTCTCGCCATCCTCGCGCTGGGCGCATTTGCCCAGCAGGCCAACGCCGCCGACATGCCGGTGAAGGCGCCGCTGGCCGCGCCGGTGCCGAGCTGGTACGGCTCCTTCATCGGCATCCACGGCGGCTACGGCTGGGGCGGCGACCCGGTCCGGATCACGGGCGCGACTGGCGTGCTCGCGCCCGCTCTCGGCGTCAACATCCCGACCGCGCTCGCTTCCGATCCGCAGGGCGGCCTTGGCGGCGTGCAGTGGGGTACCAACTGGCAGTCGGGGCGCTGGGTTTACGGCTTCCTATCGGACTTTTCCTGGAGCGACATCCGCGATTCCGCGACGGTCACGCTCAATGGCGGCGTCTTGCTCGGTACCCGCACCACCTCGGCCGAGCAGCGGCTGCGCTGGTTCAGCACCAGCCGCCTGCGCGCAGGCTATCTCGTGGGAGATAATTTCCTGCTGTATGCGAGCGGCGGTCTCGCCAGCGGCGACGTGAAGGCGACCGTGACCGATTTCGTGCCGGGCGCCGCCTGCACGCCGGGCACCGCTGCCTGCCTCACTGGCAGCCTATCGAAGACCCGCTGGGGCTGGGCGGTCGGCGGCGGCACGGAATACCTCATGGGGCCGTGGTCGGCGTTCGTCGATTACGTGCACTATGATCTGCGCCGGCTGAACTTCAGCTTCTCGGACGGCGTGAATCCGGCGACGCTCACGACCTCGACCCGCTTTTCCGGCGAGGTCGTGCGCGCCGGCATCAACTACCACTTCCACTGGACGTTCTTCGATCTCCTGACCGGTGGCGCTCGCTGAGCGGCTTCTCTTCGGTTGATCGAAATGTCGAGATAGCTCCGTGCTCCTTCGCCATGGAGCGAAAGCCGACACCTCGTCGGGCTTGCGCGGCAGGTCGATACTGGCCCCAAATAATGGGCACGGCCTCAAGGACTTGCACCTGTCAAGGCGGACCGAAATCAGGTTTGCGGGCATACCGGTCACATGCCGCAAATGACGCAGGATTGCTGTTAAAGGCTGGTAACCGGGGTGGACCCCTTTTTCGAAATTAAAACATTTCGCCCGCAATCGGGTGTTGCGCCTTTCCGACCTCCTCGCGTCTAAGCGTCAGCAAACCTGTGCTAAAATGCGTGAGCCCGAGAGGTCTCGCGCACTCGACAATTGGCTGCGCGCCGATCACCGCGGCGCAACGCCGACGATGGAAGTATCCATAGACGTATGAGGAGTGGGTCATGAATCCGAAATTCACGCTTGCCAGCGTCGTCTTTGCGGCGGCAGTGAGCTTGACCAGCGCCGCGTTTGCGGGCGCCAACGACTACACCTTCGAGCCCGTGAAGGCTGAGGTGAAAAAGGGCAATGGAGTGATTTTGACAGTGCGCCTCCTCCACAAGCCGACCCGTAAGCCGGTATCCGACGCGGTCATCATCTTGCCGCGCCTCGACATGTCTCCGGAAGGGATGGCAACGATGACGGCGCCAATCACGCCAACTGCCGGAGCCGAGCCGGGCACCTACAGCTTCAAGACCGGTCTTGCAATGGCGGGCCGCTGGCTCCTGACGGTCTCGGCAAAGGTGCAAGGAGAGCAAGAGACCGTGACTGGAAAAGTCACCTTCAGGGCAACGAACTAGCCATGCGCCGGTTCGTGTTTGCGGGCCTCGTCAGCGCGCTGGCGCTGACCGGGCCCGCCGACGCCGCGCCCAAGAACCCGCCGGGGGCAACGGCCGTCGAGTTGATCGCGCTCGCGCGGCAGCTCAGCCCCGAACTTGCCGCTGCTGCCTTGACCGCCGAGGCAGTAACAGCCCGAATCACGTCGGCAGGAGCGATGCCCGACCCGACGCTTCGCGTCGACGCCGACAACCTCGATCAACGCAATGTCTCCATGAACGGGCGTACCATCATTTTCAGGTTGATGCAGGAGTTCCCACTGTGGGGAAAGCTCGATCTCAAACGCGAGATGGCCACCTTCGAGGCCACCGCAGCCCGGTATCGTCGCCGCGGAGTCGAATTCGAACTCGTCGCGCGCGTGAAGAGCGTTTTTGCTGCCCGATATGCGACCTTCCAAGCCCTTGCGCTCAACCAACGGACCCTAGAGACGGTCTTAACCGCAGCTGCGACGCTAAGGGATCGCTACGCTCAAGGCGGGACAACGCAAGAAGATGTCCTCCGGCTCGAAATCGAGGCCGAAGAAATTGGTCTCGAAATCGAACGCTTGCGCGGTCAGCAGACGAAGACCGCCGCACAGATCAATGCGCTTCTCAATCGTCGTCCGGATGCGCCGCTCGCCCGGCCGGTAGCATTGCGCCGGCTACCGGCCGAGAGAATGATGAACATCACGGTCCTGCTCGACCGTGCGATCAAGCTCAATCCCATGATCTCCGAGGGCGAAGCCAAGGTGGCGTCGGCCGGTGTTGCAAAAAGCTTGGCGGAGCGGAATCGCTACCCGGACGTGTCGTTGGGCGCCATGACCACGCAAGATCGCAATGGCTACGCCGGCACCGGCGTGATGGGAGAAATCCGCGTTCCACTCCAATGGGGCGCCAAGGAGGCGGAGATCTCGGCTGCATCGGCGGAGCGCGCCGCAGCGGAACAACGCTTGAACACGCTCAGGGCCACCCTTGGGAGTGAAGTTGCCGGCCTGCTCGCCGAGTATCGGGCGACCGCGAAGTCGCTGCAAATCATGCAGCAACATCATTTGCCGAAATCCGAACTGGTCGTTCGATCGGTTCTGAGCGCGCTTGAGACCGGCCAGGGCGATGTGCTCAGGGTGCTCGACGCGATTCGGCGCCTGCGAAATATCCAGCTTGAGATTCTCAAGGTTCAGGTCCAGCAGCAGGCAACGCTTGCCGAAATCGAAAAAGCCATTGGAGGCGACCTATGAGCCGCATCGGAACAGCGGTGCTGGTCATCGTCGCGGCTGCTGCCGGCGCTGCAGGCGGCTATTGGTATGCCTCGCGGCAGGCTGCCATGCCGACCCCGTCGCTCAGTGCCGAGCCGGCAGCGGCGGCAGAGGAGGACCGCACGATCCTCTACTACCGTGATCCAAGCGGTGCGCCATACTGGTCGGCAGCGCCGAAGAAGGATGCGCAAGGCCGCGATTACGTTCCGGTCTATGAGGACGAGGGGCTGTCGTTCGCTCTGCCGAAAAAACCGCAGGCCGGGTGCGATGAGCGGAGGATTCTCTACTACCGCAACCCGATGGGACTGCCCGACACTTCCCCGGTTCCCAAGAAGGATTCCATGGGGATGGACTACATCCCCGTGCATGCATGCGACGATCAGGGCGATGACAACACCGTCAAGGTGAGCCTGGACCGCGTGCAGCGCAGCGGTGTCCGCACCGAAAAGCTGCAGCTGCGAACCTTGGTACGGCCGGTCCGTGCCCCCGGAATCGTCCGTATCGACGAAAGAAAGCTGACGGTCGTCACGCTTCGTGCCGAAGGGTACATCGAGGAACTGCATGTCAACGCGACCGGCGAGACGGTGAAAGCAGGGGCGCCGCTCTTCCGTCTTTACAGCGCGCCTCTGGTGCAGGCTCAGCTCGAATATGCGCTGGCCGTCAAGGCAGCCCGCACGTTGCACGATGCGAACCAGATGGCGATGGTCGACGGCGCCGCCCAGAAGCTTCGTAGTCTCGGCATGCCCGAGGTGCGCATTCGCGAAATTCGAGACAGCGGGTCGGTGCCGCGCACCATCGAGTGGCCGGCGCCGGCAAGTGGCACTGTTCTCGAAAAGAAGGTGATCAGTGGCCAACGAGTCATGGCCGGGGACGAGCTTTATCGAATCGCCGACCTCTCGACCGTCTGGGTGATTGCGGAGGTACCGGAGCGGGATATCGGTTCCATTACCCTGGGGGACCGGGCGACAGTTGCCTTCCGCGCCTTTCTCGGTCAGCCGATCGACGGGCGGGTGACGCTCGTCTATCCCGAACTGAAGCCGGAGACGCGGACGGCGCGGGTGCGGATTGAGCTGCCGAATCCGGATGGCCGATTGAAACCCGACATGTATGCGGACGTGATCTTTCACGCTGGCGCTGAGGACAAGCCTGTCGTCGCCGTGCCGGACAGCGCCGTCATCGACAGCGGTACGCGTCAGCTCGTGCTCATTGTGCGAGGCGAGGGACGTTTCGAGCCGCGAGTGATCAAGACCGGCCGACATGGCGAGGGATACGTGGAGGCGCTGGAGGGCGTGAAGGACGGCGAGGAGGTTGTGACGACTGCGACGTTCTTGATCGATGCGGAAAGCAACTTGAGGGCGGCGCTGAAGGGCTTTACTCAACAGGAATCGCCGAAATGATCGC
>WNGQ01007395.1_pt1 | contig 10549 bp, 7 predicted proteins | sample 5407661 | NCBI WGS metagenome assembly WNGQ01 (sample SAMN13153382, study PRJNA577476) | soil metagenome | isolation source: 60 cm soil or saprolite under Garry oak tree replicate 2 | place: USA:California | collected 2016-06-15 | reverse complement strand
CGATCAAGGCCATGGGGACAGCCCGGCACGCCACCGCACCCACCAGGCAACCGCAGCAAACCCCCAGATCACGGCACAAACCAGGCGCAGGAACAGCAAAAGCTTGACGGGCCGCTTCATATGAGGCGTTTAGCCTGTCCGCCCGCCCGGCGGCCAGGATGTTTCTCGCGGCGTTCACGTCCCGGTCGTGAACCATCCCGCACGCGGCGCAGGCCCATTCGCGAATGCTGAGCGGCTTGGGACCGTCCCTAGCGCCGCAGCTTGAGCACACCTGGCTGGTGGGCTCGAACCGGCCGATCTTGCTGAACCCGCGGCCGTACTGGGCGGCCTTCTGCTGGATGCACCGCATCAGTTGAGACCAACCGGCATCAGCGACCGACTTGGCCAGCCGCGTCCGCATTAGCCCAGACACGGCAAGGTTCTCGGCGTAGACCGCTTGGTTGTCGCGGACCAGCCGCAGGGCTGTCTTGTGCGTGTGGTCGAGCCGGGCTTCCCGCACCTTGCGGTGCAGGACCGAGACGCGGTGCCTGGCCTTGGCGCGGTTCGCGGAGCCTTTCTGCCTGCGGGACAGCACCCGGTGCGCCCGCTTCAGCCGCTGCTGCGCCTTCCGCAGGAACCGAGGGTTCGGAATCGACTCGCCGTCCGACGTGACAATCAGCGCGTTCAGGCCCAGGTCGATCCCTACTTCCCGATCGCAGGAGGGCAGCGGCACTGTCTCGCGTTCCACCACGAACGAAGCGTAATACCGGCCGTCCGGCTCGCGGATTACCGTGACCGAGGACGGGACGGACGGCAGGTCTCTGGACCACTCAACCTTGATGTCCCCGACCTTGGGCACGTACAGCCGCTCGCCGTGCAGCGAGAACCCGTTGCGGGTCAGCCGGATGGACTGTCGGCCACGCTTGCGGCGGGGTTTCGGGTGCCGGATCTTCGGCCCCTTCCGCCTGCCCTGAAGTGAGTCGAACCAGTTCCGGTACGCGCGCCGCGCGTCCTGGCACGCCTGGACGAGGGCGACTGACGTAACTTCTCCGAGCCAGGCCCGTTCCGGCGCGGCCTTGGCCAGGGTGATCACACGGCGCTGGACCTCGGTGTCGTTGATCTTCTCCCCGTTCGCGTATGCCTCGTCGCGGACCCGCAGGCAGTCGTTGTACACCCGGGCACAGCCGAACACCCTCGCTAGTGCTTGCTGCTGCCCCGGAGTGGGGTAGATGCGGTATCGATACCTTACCTGCACCACACCAGAATATCATTGGTCTATGACATCCGATGGTGATTATCGCCGTGGCAGACACGTAGTTTCCACGCTCTACGTCCATTTGGTCTTCGTGACGAAATACCGGCATGGCATGCTTGACGCGGACATGCTCCGCAGCTGCGAGGACGCCATGCGGAAAGTTTGTGGCGACTTCGGCGCGGAGTTGCGCGAGTTCAACGGGGAAGACGACTACGTACATCTTCTGGTCGGGTACCCGCCGAAGGTGGCCGTCTCGGCGTTGGTGAACAGCTTGAAGGGCGTGTCGGCCCGGCACCTGCGATCTGAGTTCACCGGCCGCGTGAACCGGTACATCCTGCATGGGCATTTCTGGTCCCCGTCCTACCTCGCCGCGTCCTGCGGGGGCACGCCGCTGAGCATTATCCGCCAGTACATCGAGCGGCAAAGGCATCCGGTTCACAAGCACCTTCCGGGCTAGTCCGCCCTGAAGGACCGGAATGCGCCCGGCGATCCTGCTTAAGACTTAGCGCCGATTTCCACGCAGGAGGTTGGACGCAACTCAGTTCGCGTGCCTTGAGGCGGGCGTTGTCTTAGTCGGCGGCGATAGCTGGGCTGGGCCTGGTTGTGGTGATGTGGGTGCTGTCCTGTTGCGGGGCTGGCTGTTCAGCTCAGCTTGTCCCGCTGCCGCGGACCTTGTCCAGCGCCTGCTGTGTCAACTGGACAGCGAGGTCGATGGCATCTGGGGTGACGACCGGGCAGTTGACTTGGTAGCCGTTGCCTGCCTGGACATTACGGAACTTGATGCAGCGGCCGGTGACATCATCGACGTCGTCTCTGGTCAGCCGCAGGGTGAGGCCGGCGTTCTTGGCGTTGACGTAGGCGACCGCGCCGTAGCGCCGCGGTCCTGCGTTATATACGAGTAGGTAGTCAGCGCGGCCGTCCTTGCTGCCTTGCGAGGTGCCGATCTCGACTTCGGCCCCGCCAAGGTCCAGCACCCGGCGGATGTAGTTTTCGACTCGTCCGCCGATTACTGGAGTGCGCGCCCGGCTGAAGATGAAGGATCTGAGCATCATCTCGTTCTCGAAGTCTATCTTGCCGATCGCCTGGCCGTCTCCGGCTGGCAAGGGTTCTTCTTGCCCAGGGACATCGGCGGCGGTGTGCGCCTGCCCGATCACGCCGGTCTGTGCCTCGTATTCGGCCAGCTCTTCCGGGCTGCCTTCGATGATCGTCACCTTCATGGCGGCTCCCCTTCCTGTACGCGTATGCGATGTTAGCGTGAGTAGCGTAACAGAGATTCTGCTCACGCAGTAGTAATTACACTCATGCGTGAGCTGCCAGTGTGGATCGCATGGCGGGTCCGGGGTGGTCAGGAGATCTCGTAGCGGATGGCGCGTCCGCCCCACCAGGGGACGGAGTGTCCGCGGGTAGCTGGGCTTTTGCGGAGGACGGGTGAGAAGGCCCGGCGTTCGAGCCGGACGGTGATGACGTTGCCGTCGGCGGTGATCTGGCCGGGGGTTTCCAGGAAGCGTCGCTGGATGGTGTCGGGGGTGGCGGGCGCGCATCCCGGAGCGCGGACCCGCTTGGAGCCGGGGCTTGTTTCCGACCTCGCGCCGGGGTCGGGGCCATCCCCAGGCGGAGGAGCCTGACCTTAGAGTGACCCCCGGTCTCCGTAGAGTGACCGCCGGTCTCCGTGCGTGACGCTCCATGCTGACGTTACGACGTGCGCCGAATTCGCTGAGTGATTTATCTCGCATCTCGGACAACGAGGGGACCACTATCACCTTTTCCGCTTGACTTGAAGCAAGACACGCGGGTGTAATTTCATTGGTGTGATTCTCGTCTTCGCGGGGAGAGGCGAGACGGGGAACTCCGAGTTGGGGAGGGAGGATGCGCTATGACTGAGGTCATCGTCCCGCTGGCGCAGGTCTTCGTCAGTCCAGAGGACGAGGACGAGCTGGGCTGGCAGGATCAGGCGCTGTGCGCGCAGACAGATCCGGAGGCGTTCTTCCCGGAAAAGGGAGGATCGACCCGGGAGGCCAAGCGGGTGTGCCGCAGCTGCGACGTCCGGGCCGAGTGCCTGGAGTACGCGCTGGAGCACGACGAGCGGTTCGGCATCTGGGGCGGCATGTCCGAGCGTGAGCGGCGCCGCCTGAAGCGTGAGGCCGTCTAGCCGGCCGCATACATCCCGCGTTCACCTCACTGGGTGAGTCCGGGCTGTGTATCTTTAGTCCTGCGTGAGCGCAGGGGGTAGCCGTTCGCGTAGTCCACGCGCTCTTGCCGGGCAGGTAGCCGTGCGAGGCGCCTCGCCCCGGCCACAGACAGGACCCTTGTCACAGAACGCAGCGTCCGAGAACACAGTGTCCCAGAGCGCGGGGTCCCAGAGCGCAGTATCCCGTAGCACGGGGCACGTCCGTCACGTCGTCACCGCCGTAGTCGTCGCCCATAACGCAGCGCGGCTGCTGCCGGGACTCGTCAGCGCGGTACATGAGCAGACCCACCCGGTGCAGCGCGTGATCGGAGTGGATACCGGCAGCCAGGACCGCAGCGGGGCGACCCTGACCGAACTGCTCGGCCAGGACGCGGTCTTCGGCATGGAGGAGGACACCGGGTACGGTGCCGCCGTCGCCCGCGCCATGCAGCACCCCGCGGCCCACGCGTCCGGGGGAGCCGGCGGCCCAGCGGACGGTACCGAGTGGATCTGGCTGCTACACGACGACTGCGAGCCGGCTCCCGACGCCCTGGAGCAGCTGCTCGCCGGGGCCGGCCGGAGCCGGTCGTCCGCGGTCCTCGGCCCGAAGCTGAAGGACCTGTCCGACCGGCGCGTGGTCCGCGAGGCGGGCATCACCACTGACCGGGCCGGGCGGCGGCTCACCGGCGTCGAGCCGGGCGAGATCGACCAGGGCCAGCACGACGGCAGCCGCGCCGTGCTCGCGGTCAGCTCGGCGGGCATGCTGGTCCGCCGCGACGTCTGGAACCAGCTCGGCGGCTTCGACGCCAACCTGCCCCTGTTCCGCGACGACATCGACTTCTGCTGGCGGGCACACGCGGCCGGCTACGAGGTCCGGGTGATCACTGACGCGGTGGTGTACCACCGCGAGCTGTCCGCCCGGCAGATCCGCAAGACGCCGGCCACCGGCGGCCATCCGCGCATGCTCGACCGGCGCAGCGCGCTGTACGTGTTCGCGGTCAACCTGCCGCTGTGGCCCATGCTCGGGGTGATGAGCGGCTGCGTCGCCGGGTCGCTGGTGCGCGCGGCCTACTTCCTCCTCACCAAGCAGCAGCGCAAGGCGGCGGCTCACCTCGGCGCGGTGGCCTGGCTGCTGCGGCACCCGCTGCTGCTCTGGCGCGAGCGCCGTCGCCGCGCCGCCGACCGCAAGCACGGCTACGCGGTGCTGCGCGGCCAGCTGCCGCGCGGCCGGACGCTGGGCCGGCTGGCCGAATCAGTCGCGGGCGTGCTGACCCGCGGATCGGGCTACGACAGCGGCGGGCTGCATCACGCCGTGGTGGACGAGCCGGGGGATGACCTGCCGCTGCCCGCCACCGATTCGGTCCTCCGGCGCGTGCTCACCAGCCCGGGCGTCGTGCTGTTCGCGGGCTTGTCCGTGGTCGCGCTGGTCGCGGAGCGGTCGCTGACCGGCTCGGTGCTGTCGGGATCGGCGACGCTCGGCGGCGGGGCGCTGGTACCGGCCTGGGGCGGGGCGGGCAGCCTGTGGCATGAGTACCTGGCCGGCTACCACGACACGGGCATCGGCTCGGCCGCGAGCACGCCGGCCTACGTCGGCGTGATGGCCGCCCTGGCCACCCTGTTCGGCGGCAAACCGTGGCTGGCCACGGACGTGCTGCTGCTCGGCTGCGTGCCGCTGGCCGGCATGACCGCGTTCCTCGCCACCCGGCGCCTCACGTCTGTCCTGGCCGCGCGGATCTGGATCGCGGTCAGCTACGCCCTGCTCCCGGTGGCGACGGGAGCCGTAGCGGTCGGCCGGATCGGCACCGTGGTCGCCTTCGTGCTGCTCCCGCTGATCGGCCTCATGGTCGGCCGGGTGCTGGCCGGGACGCCGCGGGCGGCGCGCCGCGCGGCCTGGGCGGCCGGCCTGCTGACTGCTATCGCGGCGGCCTTCGTGCCGCTGGCCTGGCCGGTAGCGGTGATCGCGGCGGTCGCGGCCGCGGCGGCCTGGTCCTGGCTCGGCCTCCGGACGGTGATCAACGCCGCCATCGTCGCCGTGCTCCCCGCCGTCATCCTCATACCGTGGACCCTCCACCTGGTCACCAGCCGGTCCGCGTTCTTCGGCGAGGCGGGCCTGGCCCCGCCCGGGCTCGCCGCCAGGCTGCGCCCGGGGTCGTTGCTGCTGCTCAGCCCGGGCGGTCCCGGGCTGCCGCCGACCTGGGTCACCGCCGGTCTCGTGCTGCCCGCGTTCGGCGCGCTGCTCGCCCGTCGGCGCACTGCCCTGGTGTACGCCGGATGGGGCGTCGCGCTGTGCGGGCTGGTCATGGCCCTGGTGGTGAGCCGGGCCCGGATCACTCCGCCGCAAGGCGCCGCCGCCGTCGGCGCCTGGCCAGGCCTGGCCATCGCCATCGCCGCGGCCGGCCTGCTGCTGGCGGCCACGCCGCTGATCGAGACGGTCGGCCGCGCCCTGCGCCGTACCGGGGAGCCTGGCGCCGGGCGGTCGCCGAGGCGGCTGGGCCCAGACTGGCGCTTCCTCGCCGCCGTGGCCGGCCTGGCCGCGGCGGTCTCGACGCCGGCCCTGGCGGCCGGATACTGGCTGGCCGACGGGCTGGGCGGGCCGGTGGCCGCGGCCCGGCCGCCGATCCTGCCCGCCTTCGTGGCGGCTTCGTCGGCGGGGCCGGACCGGACCAGGACGCTGGTGCTCCGCCAGGACGCAGGAGGGGCGGACGGCGGGACGCTGTCCTATGCCGTCCTGCGCGCCGCCGATCCGGTGCCCGGCGAGCCCGAACTGGCCGAGACCGCTTCCTCCATGCACGCCCTGGAGGGCGTCGTGGCCTCGCTCACCGCCGCGGGCGGCGGCGACGCGGGCGACACCGGGCGGGCGCTGAGCGGGTTCGACATCGGTTACGTCCTGCTGCCCGCCCCGATCGACCAGGCGCTGGCGCGCCAGCTCAACGCGGCGGCCGGCCTGCAGCCGCTGACCAGGGCGCCCTCCTACGACCTATGGCAGGTTTCCGGGCCGGTGGCGCGCGTCCGCGTCCTTTCCCAGGGCGGCGCCGCCGTCCCCGTCCCCTCGGGACCGATCGGCGCGACCGCCGCCGTCGCCCCCGGCACCTCGGGCACGCTGGTGCTGGCGGAGGCCGCGGGCGGCTGGTCCGCGACCCTCGGCGGCAGGCCGCTGACGCCGCTGGCGGCGCCGGTGGACGGCTGGGCGCAGGGCTTCGTGCTCCCCGCGGGCGGCGGGCGCCTGGTCATCACGCGCAACGAGACGGCCAGGAACCTCAGCCTCGGTGGCGAGGCCGCCGCCCTGCTCGCCGCGTTCGTGCTCGCCCTGCCCGGCTCCAGGTCCTCGGTCGCGGCGCCCGCCGCCGCCGAGGCCGCCCCGGACGCCGGGGCAATCCCCGCGGCCGGGCGCCGCCGGGCCCGCGCCGAAGGCGCCCGGGGGGACCGCGCCGAAGGCGCCCGGGGGGACCGCGCCGAAGGCGCCCGGGGGGACCGCGCCGAGGGGGCGCGGTCGGCCCGCCGCAAGCGGCGGCCGCAGGTGGAGCCGGCCGGGGTGAACGCCGGCGGCGCTCGCGCCGAGGACGGCGAAGAAGTCCGGGCCGGCTCCGTAGCGGCGACCGGGGCAGGCGGATCCCCGTTCGGCTCCCTTCCCGACCCCGGGTACGGCGCCGCCACAGATCCCCGGTACGACTCCGGTTTCGCCCCGCGTCCCGAGCACCGGGCCCCGGTCGGGGCGGCGCGCACGTACGGCCCGGAGCCCGCGCTGGGCGTCACGCCGCACCTAGACGAGGAACCCGCGCCCTGGGCCGGCCTAATCCCAGGAAGCCCAGGAAGCCCAGGAGTCCCAGCCGCCCACGACGGCGCCTTCCCCGCGGGCCGGCCTGACCCGGCCCCCGCACCCGCACCGGTGTCCGCGGCGCCCCGGCGCGGGCGCGGCGGCCAGCACGCGGCGCGGCACGGTAAGCCGCCACGGCGCCGCCGGGGCGGGCCCGGCGACGGCGGTGACTCCTCATGAGGGTCGTTCACCTGCTGCCCGCCGGGGTGGTCCTGGTGGCGCTCGGCGCCATCGGCGGCGTCGCGCAGCTTGATCATCCCGCGGCGCCCAGCCAGAATCCCTCCTCCACCGTGACCCGGCAGGTGGCGGTCACCTCCGCCGCCCGCGCCTGCCCGCCCGCCCTGGGCGGCGGCTCGGCCCCGGTCGCGCTGCTGGCCGGACCCGTCGGCCCGGCCGGCGCCGCAGGAGCGGGCATCCGGGGCCAGGTTGAGCTGACCGCGCTGCCGCCGGCCGGCCTGCCGCTGCGCCCGGCCGGCCCGGTCCGCGCGCAGAGCCCCGGCGTGTTCTCCCTGCTGACGCTGCCCGCCGGGACGAGCACCAGCAAGAAGGGCGCCCCGGTGGCTCAGGGCTGGTCGGTGTCCGCGACCGGCACGATGGCCGGGGCCATGGAGGCCGAAGTGGCGGGCAGTTCCGGCCTGGGCAGCGTCCGCTGCGGCGAGCCCGGTTCTGACCTGTGGTTCCTCGGGCCCGGACAGCTCAACGGCGGGTCGCAGGTCCAGCTCGACCTGATGAATATCGACTCGCTGGCCGCGAGCGTGGATGTCAGCGTCATCACCGACGCCGGCCAAGCCCAGGCGGGCAACGACACCGGGATCACGGTCCCGCCGCACCAGACCGTGACCGAATCCCTCTCCGCAGTGGCCCACGCGTCCGCTGTGATCGCCATCGAGGTGCACACCAGCATCGGCCGGGTGGCGGCCGACGTCTCCGAGGGCCCGTCTCACGGCACGGCCAGCTGGCTGCCCAGCGCGGCCCCGCCGTCCACCCAGCTGGTGATCCCGGGGGTGTCGCCATCCGGCAGCGCGGCGGGGCTGTTCATCGCCGACCCCGGGACCTCGAGCGCCAAGGTGACTGTGGCCGCCGTCACCCCGCAGGGGCACTACCAGCCGTTCGGCTCGCAGTCGGTCGACCTGCCGGGCCAATCGGCCTCCTACGTGGCCCTCACGCCGCTCGGCGGCACCACGGCCGCGCTCCAGATCACCTCGAACGTGCCGGTCGTCGCCGGGGTGCTGGTGCCCGGCAGCGGCGCGGGCGCCCTCACCGCCGCCACGGCGCCGATCAGCGAGCAAGCCGTCGTAGCGGGTAGCACGAGCGGCTCCGGGCTGGCCGCCTCGGTCGTGCTGTCCGCCCCGGCCGCCGCGGCCCGGGTCCGTCTCACCGAGGTTGCCCCGGCCAGCCGGGGCGGCTCGAGCGTATCCGGCAGCCAGGTGGTGTCGGTCAAGGCGGGCCGCACGCTGGTCGCGCCGGTCACGGCGCCGCGCGGGGCCAAGCGCGGATCCGCGTTCGCCGTCGTCATCACGCCGCTGGCCGGATCCGGGCCGCTCTACGCGGCCCGGGTGGAAACGCAGGGCCAGAACACCGTCGTCTCCATCATCCCGGCCGCCAGCGCCCTGACCACGATCAGCCTGCCCCCGGTCCGCGACTCCTACGACGCGATTTCGCCCCCGCGCTAGCTCAGCCGTAGCCGGGGTCGATGACCTCCGGGTCCACCCCGAGGATCTCGGCGAACTCCTCGACTACCACGTCGAAGACCAGCTCGCTGAGCTCGTCCTCATCTTCGGCCCGGGCGAGCAGCGGCCGCCGGAACAGCACGATGCGCGGCCCGGTGGCCGGGTTCCCCGGGTCACTGGTGTCCGGCGAGCCGCGGACGATGCGGGCCAGCGGCACGCCGTCGCCGTCGATGGTGTCGGCGTCGGGAACCTCCTGCACCGCGAATTCCACGTCGGCAAGTTCGGTCTCCCAGCGCGGCTCGAGCCGGGCTACCGCCTCGAGCACCAGGTCGTCGAACTGCTGGGCCCGGCTCCGGTACAGCGGGACGCCGGGCGGCACCAGCCGGCCGCGCAGCCCGCGCCCGTGCCGGTCGCGCCGCTGCGGCCGGGTCCCGGAGCCCCCGAAGGGCCCGGAGCCACCAGAGCCCGGTCCCGAGCCCGGACCCGGCCCGGACCCCGAACCTGGCCTCGAGCCGCCTTCACCGGTCTGCACAGTCACCGAGCGTATCCGATTGCGACGCACGGCGGATAGCTCGCTGACCGAGCCGGGACCCAGGGCCGACCCGGGCAAGCCGCGCAAAGCACGACACGATCGCGGCGCGAGGCGCGGGTGGTGGCGTAAGCGCCCGCGGACAGATACCGTCACGGTTGTATCCGACGCTGTCCCTAGGTTCCGGGCGCGGGTCCTCAGGGTGATGTGAGCGAGGTGGGCTGGTGCGTTCTCGTTGCTGCTCACGCACCGCATGCAAGCATCCGCCCGTCTACACGCTGACGTACGTGTACCGCGACTCCACCGCGGTGCTCGGGCCGCTGGCGGCCTATGTCGAGCCGCACTGCTACGACCTGTGCGAAAAGCACGCCGCCCGGCTGACCGCGCCGCGCGGCTGGGACGTGGTGCGGCTGCCCGTGGAACCGGCCCAGGACCGCGCCGATGACCTGGAAGCGCTCGCGAACGCGGTGATGGAGACCCAGCCGAGAGCGCGGGCCGACAAGGAGCCCGTAGGCCAGGGCGTCGAGGTCAGCCGCCGGGGCCACCTGCGGGTACTGCGCTCAGGGCCGCCGCAGGACCGATAGGCTCGGCAGTGCCGCCCGCACCACGCGGGGGCGGCACCGGTCGTGTCACGGGAGGGCAGGTCCGCATTGGGTGATCTTGCGAGCATCGTCAAGGCGTACGACATCAGAGGGGTCGTGCCCGACCAGCTCGACGAGGGCATAACGGAGGCGATCGGCGCGGCGTTCGCCCGGGTGACCGGCGCCGGGACGATCGTGGTCATGCATGACATGCGCGCCTCCTCGCCCCCGCTGGCCGACGCGTTCGGCCGCGGCGCGGCCGCGCAGGGGGCGGACGTGGTGGCCGGCGGCCTGGGCTCGACCGACATGCTCTACTACGCCAGCGGCGACCTCGGCGTCCCCGGCGCGATGATCACGGCCAGCCACAACCCGGCCCGGTACAACGGCATCAAGCTGTGCCGCGCCGGGGCTAAGCCGGTGGGCATCCAGACCGGCCTGAAGGACATCAAGGATCTGGCCGAACGGTCCTTGGTGCCCGCCCCGGCGCCCGGCATCGTCACCCGGCGGGACCTGCTCTCCGGGTACGCCGACCACCTGAGGAAGCTGGTCGACAT
>WNGQ01018332.1_pt1 | contig 10550 bp, 8 predicted proteins | sample 5407661 | NCBI WGS metagenome assembly WNGQ01 (sample SAMN13153382, study PRJNA577476) | soil metagenome | isolation source: 60 cm soil or saprolite under Garry oak tree replicate 2 | place: USA:California | collected 2016-06-15 | reverse complement strand
GCGGACTGAAGCACGGGGTCACGAAGGCCACGAGGACGCACGAAGGGTGGTCGGCGGCTGGCTCGGCGACGGTCTCGCCCGCGACCGCCGGCCCAGGAGCGGTCGCCTGCTCTCGGAGGCCGCGTGCTCGCATCACCGGCGCTTCGTGCGTCTGGTGGCCGTCGTGGCTCCGTGCTGCAACCGGTTCAGACTGCCCCTCCAGGTCACTCCAGAGGAGCCACACCCATGGCGATGGCGCTGCACCTGCCGGGGCTGGGCAGTGTCGGAGGGCCGTCGTGGCGTCGTCCTGGCCGGCCCGGGAGACGAGACCGCCTCCAGCCCCGGCGCCGACTCCCTCAGGCCCGACGGGCGGCGCCCCGCCGGCTCAGCGCGCCGATGCCTGCGACGGCGACGAGGAGCGCCGCCCCCAGCTCCGCGAGCATGACCGTCCAGGAGATCACGTCGGCGTGGATGGCCGGGTAGGGGTCGCTCAGCGCGCTCCAGTACGGGGCGAGGTGGCTCGCGGCGATGCCGGCCGCGCCGAGCAGACCGACCGTGGCCGCCAGCAGCGGGGCCCTCGGGTCCCGCAGCAACGTCAGAACGAGGGTCGCGAGCGCCGCGAGGGAGAGCGCGGAACCGCCGGCGAACAGCTCCCAGGAGAGCCCACCGAGGCCCTGGCGCACGTGGTCCGCGGTGTGGAGGACATTGGTGGCGACGAACGCGATGCTGGCCATGGTGAGAGCGTCGGCGCGTCCGCGCACGGGGGCCGGCGCGGCCAGAGAGCTCGAACGGGTCATGCCTGCAACCTCCTCCTCGCTCAACCTAGTGATTACTAGGTATGGTACCTAACGGCTGTTAGGGTTTTCAACGGCATGAGCGAGACGGCGGAGCCGCGCAGGCGCATGACGGCCGAGGAGCGGCGCCGGGTGATCGAGCTGGCGGCCACCGAGGTGTTCGCGGAGCGCGGCTACAGCGCCTCGATGGACGAGATCGCCCGGCGCTCGGGCGTGTCGGTGCCGGTCCTCTACGACCACTTCGATTCGAAGCTCGACCTGCACAAGCGGCTGCTCGAGCGCCACTTCGCAGACCTCCGAGCGATCTGGCGCGAGCAGCTGGCGGGGGACGACCCGCCGGAACGCCGCATCGCGCGCGCGTTCGACGCCTGGTTCGCCTACATCCACGACCACCGCTACGCGTGGCGCATGCTCTTCCAGGACACCACCGGCGAGCCGGAGGTGGAGGCCATCCACCGCGAGGTCGCGGCTCAGAGCCGCGCCGCCGTGCTGCCGCTGCTCGCCCGCGAGCCGGGCGCCGGGAACATCGCCGGCTCGGACCCCGAGGCGTTGGACATGGCCTGGGAGGTCGTCCGCGCCGTCCTCCAGGGTCTCGCCGTCTGGTGGTACGGCCACCAGCACGTCCCCCGCGACCGGGTCGTCACGACGGCGATGAACGCCCTGTGGCTCGGCTTCGAACGGGTGCGGCGCGGCGAGACCTGGCGGCAGCCCGGCGCCTGACGAGGATCAGCGCGAGCAGGCGACGAACGGGAGAACGCCCGAGCGAGGCCGAGGCAGCGGACGCCGGCGGGCGGCCATCGGCCGTTGAGCCAGCGTCGTACTCCCCGGCGGCCATGGCCAATCTGGCGTTTTCAGGGTTGTCCCGGAGGCAGGAGCTGCCTCGGCGGGCTAACCTGGGATGTCCCGAGCCGGCCGAAACGGCCGGCCGTCGAATTGCCGTGTGTGAGACTTGCATGGTCAGCCGGATGAATGCGCACTTCGAGGCCCACAGGGGCGCTCGGGCCGCGCTGGTGCCGATCGGCAGGCACCTCTCGTGACCGTCGGGCTCGTCGACACCGGCGACCCTCGTCGTCTCATGTCCGGTCGGGCTACCCGAGGTCGTAGCTGGGTGGTAGTGGGAAAAAGGTGAACCTCATGAGCAGTCGCGAAGTCGGAATCGATGCTATTGCCATTGAGAACAGGCCCGAGGTGAAGGCGGTGCAGGGACGCTCCCTGCTCACGCCGGAGACCTGGCGGGCCGTCGGCGAGCAACTCGCCAGGAAGCGCGGGAACCTCGGCCACGCCGGCTCACGACAGATGTGGGACATCGGCGACTGGCTGCGCGATGGCGAGGACGAGGTGTTCAAGCAGCTCAAGCGGTCCAGGGTGCGCACGATGGCGTCCGGCATCACGGGCTACTCTCGGCACACGCTGAGCATGGCGGCCTCGCTGGCGCGAAAGATGGGGCCCTCCATGCGGATAGATGGTCTGACCTGGTGGCACCACCTCGCGGTCGCCAGGCTGGACCGGGAGGCGCAGTCGGAATGGCTCACGCGCGCCGCGGAGGAGGGCTGGTCGATCAGGCAGCTGCGCGCGCGGCTGAGCAGCGAGGTCGAGTTCCCCAGGCGCCGGTCGCGGCGTCCCGTCCAGTCCGTCGTGACCGAGCTGATCCGGTACCACCGGGAGGAGATCCCGGACCCGCTGCTGCTGCAGCTCCGGCGCTGGTGGAAGGACCTGGACCGCGCGGGCTGAGCCAGCACTGTCGTCGGAGATCCAGTCCGTCAGCCGCCGGCGGCCGCTCGGGATGAGTGCTCGTCGTCGGGGGCCGACATCCCAGCCCGTCGTGGTCGCCCCCCGCCAGGCGCTGTCCCGCCAGGCGGTGCGCGGCGCGTCCGTGGGTGCCATCCGCGCGGCCCGCTGCGCGGGATAGGGCCCGGCGACCGCCCCACGCCAACCCTGGGGCGGAGCCACGGGTCGCCCGGCCTCGGAGGCCGCGGTCGACGCCAGCCGGCCCGGGCGCCCGGCAGCCGGGGCGGCCGGTGTCGGCGGCTCTACAGCGCGACCCGGACGCCCTCGAGCGCCGACCGCCTGACCGCATCCGTGAAGGCCATGTACGCGGCCCCGGTGGCGAAGTCGGTGAGCCGGACCTCGGACTCGCCGCGGATGGCGCCGATGAACTCCTCCTCGACCCGCCAGTCACCCTCCTCGTCGGGACGTACCTCGACGGGCCGGTATCCGGCCTCCGCGTCGGTGGCCAGCTCGAGCCGCCGCGGCGCGAAGCCGACGCGGAGCGTGCCCCGGGTGCCGGTCAGGTGCACGACCTTCTCCTCGAAGGCGGCGCGGGCGGACATCTCCAGGCTGGCGAAGACCGGGCCCGGGAACTCGGCCACGAGGCGGACGTGGTCGGGGACGCTGACCGGTGCCCGGCCGCCGTCGGGCCCGACCCGGTACGGCTCGAAGACGTGCGTGGCCGCCTGGACGGCGACCGCCTGGCCCAGCCAGCGCGCCATGGCCTCGTAGACGATGCCGAGCGACATCACGTTGTTGCCGGACAGCTCCGCCCGCTGGCGCCAGTGCAGGCCCGGACCGGGCCCGCGGCTCTCGGTCCAGACCACGCGCGCGCCGCGGAGCTCGCCCACGGCCTCCTCGCCGAGCAGGCGCCGGATGGTGCGGTCGGCCCAGAGGCTGAAGGGCGAGGGCACGACCATCGTCACCAGCTCCGGATGCGCCAGCGACGCCGCCAGCATGGCCCTGGCCTCGTCTCCGTTCATCGCCATCCGCGCCTGGGTGAGCACGTGCTTGCCGGCCTCGAGCGCCGCCAGCGTCACCGGCGCGTGGAGGTAGGGCCAGGTCCCTATCACCACCGCATCGACGTCGGGATCCGCCAGGAGGTCGCGCCAGTGCCGGTGGGCCCGTGCGAACCCGTGCTCCCCGGCGGCCCTGCGCGCCGACTCGAGGCTGCGATTGGCCACCGCCACCAGCTCGACGCCGGGGATGCGCCTGAAACCCGGGACGTGGCGGTCCCTGGCGATCTGCCCGGCGCCGACGATGCCCACTCCGATGCGGTCTGTGTTCTCCACGGCTGCTCCATTTGCGCTGACCGGCGGGGGCCGGATCGTCCGAACGCGATGGTAGCGGCACGCGCCGTGGTCGGCCACCTCCGGGCGCCATCCCGTCAGCCGCTTCGTGCGGCCGCCGCGCGGTCAGGCAGCCATGGCTGCGGCGTCACGCCCGCCCTCACGGCCGTGAGGGGATCTCGCCCTCCTCGTAGTCCTGCCTCTTGCACGGCGGCCATCGCGCTCGCGATGGCCGCCATCCTGCTCGTGGGGATCGCGCTGATCGCGCTGCCGCGACCGCGCCGGCGACCCGTCCGGCGTGCGCGTCACTGGACTCTGCCCACCTCCTGGCGCATCGCCTCCCACGCCTCGCGCGCGTCCGCGACCGAGGCGTCGTTGGGCAGCATGGCCACGAAGTTCAGCTCACCGATCACGGCCACCGGACCCAGCTCCCGGCGCACCGTGTCCAGCAGCTCCTGCTTGAGCTCCTCGGAGGGGAGGATGCCCTGCTTCACGACCACGAAGGCGGAGATCACCTCCATTCGGAGCGGATCCGGGCGACCGGTCACGCCCGCCTCCGTCACCGCCGGGTGACGCATGAGCGCGGTCTCGACCTCGATGGTCCCGATCCGGTGGCCCGCGACCTTGATGATCTCGTCGGCCCGGCCGCTGAACCAGACGTAGCCATCCTCGTCGTACGAGGAGGCGTCCCCGCTCAGGTAGAGCGTCTTGCCGGGGATCCGCCGCCAGTAGTCGTTCGCGTAGCGCTCGATCTCGCCCCACAGAGTGGGATTGAGGCCGGGGAAGGGCCGCCTGATCACCATCATCCCCTTCTCACCGGGCGCCAGCTCCTCTCCTTCCGGAGAGACCACCGCCGCCTCGATGCCCGGCAGCGGAATCCCACCCGAGCCGGGCTTGATCGGCAGCATGCCGAGACCCCAGGGATTGCCGAAGATGGGACCGCCGGTCTCGGTCTGCCACATGTGGTCGATGACCGGGACGCGGTCCTCGAGCACCTGCTTCTGCAGCCACTCCCAGGCCGGGGCGTTGAGCACCTCCCCCGCGCAGAAGACACGTGTCAGCGAGCTCAGGTCGTGCGCGCGCGCCGGCTCGGCGCCGTACTTCATCAGCATCCGCACGGCGGTCGGTGAGGTGAAGATGCCGCTGACGCGGTTGGTCTCGACGGTGCGGTAGAAGGTCTCCGGTCCCGGATGGTCCAGCGCGCCCTCATAGGCGACGGTGGTGCATCCGGCCAGCAGGGGCGCGTAGACGATGTAGCTGTGCCCGACCACCCAGCCGATGTCCGAGGTCGACCACCAGACGTCGTTCTCGCGCAGCCCGAACACCCAGCTGCCCATGGAATGGATGTAGACCTGGTAGCCACCCTGGCTGTGCACCACCAGCTTGGGCTTGGCGGTGGTCCCCGAGGTGGCCAGGATGTAGGCCGGCTCGTTCGACTCCAGCCATTCCACCTGGTCGCTCCGGCCGTCGGCGAGGGCCAGGAACTCGGGCCAGTAGATGTCGCGACCCGCGGTCATCGGCGGGTCGCTGGCGCCTCGCCGGTGCACGACCACCTTTTCGATGGCGGGCGCGTGCGCCGACAGAGCCTCGTCGACGATGCCCTTCAGGAGGACGTCCCTGCCCTTCCGGTAGGTGAGGTCCGAGCAGAAGAGCACCCTGGCCCCCGCCGACTGCAGCCGGTCGCCCAGCGCGCCCGAGCCGAAGCCCGCGAAGACCACCAGGTGGATGGCGCCGATGCGGGCGCACGCCAGCATGAGGACGATCGCCTCGGCGCACGTCGGCATGTAGATGCCGACCCGATCGCCGCGACCGATCCCGAGGCCTCGAAGGGCGGCCGCCGCCGTTCGCACCTCGCGCTGCAGCTGCGCGTAGGTGAGCACGGTGCGGCCCCCGCGCTCGTCCTCACACACCAGGGCGGCCCGCCCGCCCTGGCCCCGCTCCACGTGACGGTCGACGCTGTTGTGGGCCAGGTTGGTGATGCCGCCGATGTACCAGCGAAAGTAGCGCCCCGCCTCGTCGGGCTGGTCCGGGTCCCAGTCGAAGACCCTGTCCCAGTGGCGCCGCCAGGGAAGCGCTTCCGCGGCCCTGGCCCAGAACCTGTCCGGGTCAGCCAGCGCCTCCCGCCGGAACGCCTCGACTGCCGGGTTGATGAGCTCCATGTCTTTCTTCTCTCCTGTTGACGAGCCGGCTGGCGGACGCCAGCCGGCTTTTTCGTCCTCCGGGTGAGCGACTCCTCCTCTCACGCCTGGGCCTGCGGCCGGGCCAGCGGCCGGCCGAGCGGGCCGGCCGGAGCTCCCCAGATCGGAGAGCCCACGGGCAGGACCGTCCTTCCCGCCATGCTGTTGATCAGGCCAGCCGCCGAGCAGTACCAGGCCAGCACCGCGGTCACGATGCCTGCGTACCCACCCACCGCGACCAGGCCGGAGCCAGCAGCGGTGCCGTTGAAGTTGCCGATGACGAGCAGTATGAATGTGACCTCGAGCGCGAGGAAGGTCGCGAACAGCGCCAGGCTGGTGCGCGAGCTGGCGATCACCATGTAGGCGGTGAAGATCGTGAAGGCGAGCAGGAAGTAGGCCAGGGCCGGCGCGACGTCGGCGGCTGCCACCTTGCCCACCAGGATGAGGGCCACGAACGTCGCCAGCCCCAGCCAGAACCCGCCGTAGGTGGAGAAGGCCGTCGCTCCGAACGCGTTCCTGTTCCTGAACTCCCACATGCCCGCCGCGATCTGCACGGCGCCGCCGTAGAAGACCGCGAGCCCGAAGAAGGCGAGCAGTGTCAGGCTCGTGCCGCCGAGCGCGTTGTGCACGCTCAGGAGAAACGTGGTCGCGGCGAATGCGGCCAGGCCCAGTGGCGCGGGGTCCGCCACCGCGGACGGCGCCTTTGTCTCTTCGCTCATGGGAAGGTCCTCCTTGTCAGTTGTCGGAGAGCTCCCGGCACAGGGCCGGAAAGGAGATGGCCAGCGATGACGTGCCGGGCGGCGAACGGGGACCCTGCTCGTGCCACAGGTGGTCACGCCAGGCCGGGAGGGGATGCAACTCGAATCTGGGTGCGTCGGCGAGCAGGAAACTCATGACAGCTGGCACTGGTCGGAACGAGTGGTTCGCTCATCCCGGTGAGCCTCAGTATCGAGATCGGTCGCGACGGCAGATACACTCGAACGTACGTATTTCGACGGGATCGGGGAGCCAGTCGGCCCACTCGGATGGGACCGACCGGCCCTGTTGCGGGAGCATCCCCTGCGTAGATTGGCTCCATGGTCCTCGGGTCGCCCGGGAGCGTGCAGGAGACGTCGAGGTTGGCCTTCGAGCTGGACGACGAGTACAGCCGGCTGGTCATGCTCCTCGACCGCCAGGCTGCCTTTCAGGCTGTGGCCGCTACGGTCCCGGAGACCACCGGAGCGGAGATGGCGTTCATCGGCGTTGCCGACGGCGACGACGAGATCGTGCTCGGGCACTCCGTTCGTGCCGTCACCCGGGCCCTGGACAGCGTGGCGATCCCGGCCGGCTGGGGTCTGGGCGGCAAGGTCCTGGCCACCCGCCAGCCTCACTGGGTCGGGGACTACTGCACGGCGACCAACATCACTCACATCGACCGGATCGACAGCTCGGTCTCGGCGGAAGGCCTGCGCGGCATCCTGGCCGTTCCCATCACCCACCGCGATCGCTTCCTCGGCGTGCTCTATGCGGGCCACCGGTCGGTGACGTCCTATGGCAGCTGCACGATCGACGCCATGCTCGCGGCCGCCAGGCACGCGGCCGCGGCGATCGCCGTCGCCGAGCAGGCTCGCCGCAACACCGAGGTCGCCGTTCACGAGGAACGGCGCCGGCTCGCGCTCGAGCTGCACGAATCGGTCGGCGCCATGCTGTTCGCGATCGGCGCCGGGGTGCGGGGCCTCGAGCGCGAACCAGGCCTCGACCGGAAGCTGCTGTCACGCCTGTCGGTGATCCACCAGCAGGCGAGCGAGGCCGGGGCCACCCTCCGGCTGTCCCTCCAGGCGCTCAACTCCCCTCCGCTCGAGGTCGCGCTCGGCGTCGCTCTCCGCTCCGACTGCCGGTCCTTTCACGAACGCACGGGCGTCGCCGCCCGCCTGGTCGTCCTGAGCGACGTTCCGACGCTCGCCCCGTGCGCCACCAGGGCGCTCGCCGATTCGGTTCGGGAGGCCCTGCTCAACGTCGAGAAGCACGCCCAGGCGCATTCGGTGGTGGTCACCCTGTCGGCGCAGTGCGAGGGGGTGGCCGTCGTCGTCGCCGACGACGGGATCGGCCTGCCCACGGAGGGCGTGGAGGGTCGAGGACTCGGGCTCCAGGCGATCGGGGACCGATTGGCCCGGCTCGGGGGCTGTGCGTCGATCGATCGCAACGAGGACGCCGGCATCACGCTGCGGCTGTGGATGCCATGCTGACCCGACCCCTCAGCAGCCGCGCGCTGGTCCGAGTGCTCGTGGTCGACGACCACCCCGTGGTGCTGGACGGGGTCGTGACGCTGGTGGAGGGCACACCCTGGATCGAGATCGCCGGATGCGCCCGGACCGGCCGCGAGGCGATCGAGCGGGCGCAGCAGCTCCAGCCGGACGTCGTCCTCCTCGACCTCCGGCTGCCGGACATGCTGGCTCCCGAGGTGGTGTCCGCGATCCGGGCGCGGACACGTCGGACGACCGTCGTGGTGTTCACCGCCTATCCCGACCACGCCGCCCTCCACGCGGCGCGCGAGGCCGGGGCCGCGGGCCTGATCGTCAAGGACGCCTCACGCGACGACATCGTCGAGCTGATCGGCCGGGCCGCGAGGGGCGAGCCGCTTCCGTGGAGTGGCGGTGCGTCCGATCCCGGCGTGATCGCAGGGAGGCTGACCCGGCTGGGCTTCACGCGCAGGGAGTACGACGTGCTGTGTCGGGTGGCGCTCGGCGAGACCAACGCCGAGATCGCCGCCGCCACCTACCTCTCGCCCAACACGGTGAGGGCCTACCTGCAGACTGCCTCCCACAAGCTCGGAGCCCACAACCGGGTGCAGGCCCTGCTCAAGGCCAGCGAGGTCGGCCTGCTCTGAGCGAGCCCTGCGACGAGGACGCCGGCCGGGAGGAGAAGGGCCGCCGCCCGCTCACCGTGACCGGCGGCGTCTCGCGCCAGGTCTGACGTCCTCCAGCGCGCGGGCCGACGGGGCTCGTCGCCGCGTCGGCTCACGTGGGCGGAACTCGGGGACCCGGGCCAAGCGGCGCTCGAGGCGCAGGGTCACGCGCGCCGCCACTCATGTGCGCCAGCGGCCGGTGGCGGTATCGATGAACCAGCGGCAGCCCGGTCGCTGGCTGCGGTGCTGCGGCGACGACCCGGCCGGTCGACGTCGAGCCGGCGCGAACGCGCTCGACCGCCCTGGCGAGAGCTCGGACGGCTTCGCCCACCGCGTGGTCGGCCAGGTTGCCGTAGCCGAGGACGAGGCCGGGCTCGGCGGGCACCGGAAGCACGCGGTAGCGGTCGAGGTTCGCCACCCGGACCCCTCGCGAGGCCGCCTCCGCGGTCACCGCCGCGGCATCGACGCCATCGGGCAAGGAGAGGAGGACGTGCAGCCCCGCCGCGATCCCGGACAGGCGGCACTCGGGCAGCTCCGCGCGAATGGCCTGCACGAGCGCGTCGCGCCGGTTCCGGTAGCGGGAGCGGCACGAGCGCAGGTGACGGTCCAGCGAGCCCGTGTCGATGAACGTCGCGAACGCGAGCTGGTCCAGCGTGGGTGGTCCCGCGGTCGGCGCGCTGGAGGCGCGCAGCGCGGCCGTCCATCGCGGCGGGGCGACGATCCAGCCTATCGCCAGGGCCGGCGACAGCGTCTTGCTCACCGATCCGAGCAGCACGACCCGTGAGGGGTCCATGCCCTGCACCGTTGCGACCGGACGGCGATCGTAGCAGAACTCAGCGTCGTAGTCGTCTTCGAGGATGACCCCGTCCACCCGCCGGGCCCACTCCAGCAGGGCGGCGCGCCGCCCGGGCTCGAGGACGACTCCGGTCGGGAACTGGTGCGCCGGAGCGACGATGACCGCCCTGACGTCCGGGTTCGCGGCCAGGTCGGCGGCGCGGAGGCCGTGCTGGTCGACCGGCAGCGAGACGGGGGTGACGCCGGCGGAAGCGGCCGCCCTGCCCAGCCGCCGCCACACGGGATCCTCCACTGCGACCGCAGTGATGCCGGCTGCGGCCAGCGCGCGACAGACCTGCATGATGCCGTCGGTGATCCCGGTGCAGACGGTCAGGTCGTCGGCTCCGGCCGCCGCGCCGCGCACGCGTTGGAGATAGTCGGCGAGGGTCCGGCGGAGGCGCGGATGCCCGCCCGGCGCCTGGTAGGCCAGGTCGGTGAAGGCGACCCGCTGGACCTCGACGCGGATCGTCGACGCCCACTGCTGGCGCGGGAACGCACGCAGATCGGGCAGCCCCGGCGTCAGGTCGAACCGGGGCGTTCGCAGGGCGGAGGTGGGCGGGACCAGCACCGTGCTCACCGGCCGGTCCGCCCAGCTGACCCTGGTGCCGGAGCCGGCCCGTCCTGCTAGATAGCCCTCGGCGATGAGCTGTGCGTACGCTTCCGTGACGACCCAGCGGGAGCAGCCCAGGTCGGTGGCCAGCTTCCGACTCGGGGACAGGGCGGTGCCCGGCGCCAGCCGCCCGGCCCGGATGGCTGTGAGCAGCGACCGCCGGAGCCGACTGTGGAGGGGCCCACGCCCATCGTCGTCCACCTCCAGGAGCACGTC
>WNGQ01007392.1_pt1 | contig 10550 bp, 7 predicted proteins | sample 5407661 | NCBI WGS metagenome assembly WNGQ01 (sample SAMN13153382, study PRJNA577476) | soil metagenome | isolation source: 60 cm soil or saprolite under Garry oak tree replicate 2 | place: USA:California | collected 2016-06-15 | reverse complement strand
AGCGTCACGAAGCGCACCGGACCGCTGCCGCCGAGCTGGATCGTGCCTGCGACCGAGCCGTCGCCATAGATGCGGCCGGCGCCGCGAGTGCCGTCGTAGCAATTGTAGGCGAACTGGTTGCCGACGACGAAGCGCCGCGCGGCATCGGCATTCAAGGTTTCGGCATTCGCGGACCCCGCTGCAAGGAGACCCGCCGCCGCAATCGCAGCACGCACACGCATCATACCCCCCTCCCACTGCCTCGGAGTTTAGCGACTTAACCGCTCCCTAACCATCCGAATCACGCCGAGCATGCCCGAGCTTTGTCGCCAAATCCTGAACGTCTTTACCCAATTTTGACCACGATTCGCCCGCGCGTCGCGCCCTCGACGATCTGCCGGCCTGCCTCCATGACATCGCCGAGGCCGATTTCGCTGGTCATTTCCGCGAGCTTTGTGCGGTCGAGGTCGCGTTCCAGCCGTTTCCAGGCTTCCTCCCGGTCGGCCCGCGGGCGATAGACCGAATCGATGCCCAGGAGCGCCACCCCCCGCAGAATGAAGGGGGCGACGGTTGTCGGCAGATCCATCCCGCCTGCCAGCCCGCAGGCTGCCACCGCACCCCGATACCGGGTCATGGACAGCACGTTGGCAAGCGTGGTCGAGCCGACCGCATCGATCCCGCCCGCCCAGCGCTCCTTGGCGAGCGGCCGGACCGGGCCGGCGAGGTCCTTGCGCTCGATGATCTCGGCGGCGCCGAGCCGCTTGAGGTAGTCCGCCTCCTGCGGCCGGCCGGTCGAGGCGATCACCTCGAAGCCGAGCTTGGCGAGGATCGCGAGCGCGACCGAGCCGACCCCGCCCGCCGCACCGGTCACCACCAAAGGCCCGCGCGCGGCGGTGAGGCCGTGCCGTTCGAGCGCGATCACCGCGAGCATGGCGGTGTAGCCCGCGGTGCCGATCGCCATCGCGTCGCGCGTGCTCAGGCTCGCAGGCAGCCGCACCAGCCAGTCGCCTTTCACGCACGCCTTCTGCGCATAGGCGCCGAGATGGGTCTCGCCGATCCCCCAGCCGTTGAGGATCACCTTGTCGCCCGCCTTCCAGCCGGGATGGGACGAGGCTTCGACCGTGCCTGCCAAATCGACGCCGGCGATCATCGGCCAGCGCCGCACGATCGGCGCCTTGCCGGTGATGGCCAAGCCGTCCTTGTAGTTGACCGTCGACCATTCGACGGCGACGGTGACATCGCCGTCCATGAGGTTTCCCTCGTCGAAGTCGGCGAGACCGACCTTCTGGCCGCCCTCGGTCTTCTCGATCACGATCGCCTTGAACGTCGCCATTGCCATGCTCCTGATGCCAGAACCTGTTGTGTGGCCCGAAGCCCCCTCCCTGCCCTCCCCCGCAAGCGGGGGAGGCGGAGCCTATGGCTCGGTCACGGGCTCAATCCTCCAGCCATTCAATCCTCCAATCAGCCAAGGTTATTTCCCGTTCGCCAACGGCCTGGCGACTTTGCGGGCACAGTCGATGAAGAGCTGAGCCACGGGGCTGAGCGTTCGATTCTTCAAGGCGACGATCCCGACCGGCCACGGCGAAATGGGGAGCTCGACCGACAAGATCTTGAGCGACCGCCGCCTGCTGGCGCTGAAGAGCAGGGTGCCGGGCGGCAGCATCGTCAGAAAGCGTCCGGTCTCGACCAGCATGCAGCCGACCTCGATGGAAAGGGCTGTTGCGCTGGTCCGCGGAAGGTCCAAGCCGCAGGCGCGAAATGCGCTGGCAATCAGGGTGCCCGGAAAGCTTTCCGGCGGCGGCAAGGTCCAGGGCTCATCGACGAGCTCGGCAAGTTCGATCTTGCGGCGGCGGTTCCACGGACTCTCTCTCCCGGCCACGACGCATATCCGTTCGTAGAACAACGTCTGCGTCTCGGTATCGTCTGCCGGGGTCGCGCTCGGCAGTCGCCCGACGATCAGGTCGATGTCGCGCGCGCGCAGTTCGCGGTGTTGCAAGTTGGGGGGCTCGCCAGGCTTCACATGAAATAAGAGCCGCGGATATTTCCTGACGAGTTGATCGATCACGGCGCAAACCAGACCGGCTGCCGCATCCCCGCAGCCGATGCGCAATTCACCCGCGGTAGGGTCGGTCAGGAATTCGATTGCCTTCACCCCCTGCTTAAGTTCGTTGAAGGCCGCAAGGCCGTGGGTCAGCAGCGCGCGGCCATAGAGCGTGGGTTCGATTCCATTGCGGCTGCGATCGAGGAGGCGCACGCCGAGCGTATGTTCCAAGCTGGCAATGGAGCGCGACACCACGGGTTGCGAGATGGCGAGCTGGTCGGCCGCCTTGGCCATGCTGCCCCATTGCACGGCGGCAAGCAGAATGTGCATGTCCTGCAACTTGATGCGACGGCCGATGCGGTCTCCCCACTGCATTTTGGCGTCCATAGCAAAATAGACATGGAACTAGAGCAAAATAGAATTTGATTGCTATAGAAAAACCGAGCACGGTTCAAGCGCGATTGCGGGCCAGATGACTTTGCGCGGAGGACTTGAAATGATCGCCGGTCGAATGCTTCGCCGCCTTTCGCAAGGTGCGCTCCTGCTGGCGTCGAGCGTTCTCGGCGCGTCCTCCAACGCCGAGGCTCAGTCTCTTCCCTCGTCCAACGGCATCCGGATCGTCGCCCCGGCTCCTCCGGGCACGCCGCCTGATGTGTCCAGTCGGATCATGGCCACCGAGCTCGCTGAAAGCGAGGGCTGGCGGGTGGTGGTCGAAAACAAGCCTGGCGCCGGCGGCGCCCTGGCGGCAACCAGTGTGCTCCTGCAGCCGGCCGACGGAACCACGATCTTGATGATCACTCAGCCGGATACAGTGACGCCGGCGCTCATGGGCAAAATGCCCTTTCGCTTGGACACCGACTTCGCCCCGCTGATCAAGGTTTCGGTAGGCTACAATGTTCTGGTCGTGCACCCCTCGGTTCCAGCGAGGTCGGTTTCCGAACTCGTTGCCCTTCTCAAGAGCCAACCGGACAAGTTCAATTTCTCTTCCGGAGGCTTTGGGACGCCAGCGCATCTCCTCGGCGAACTGTTCAAGCTGCGGACCGGCGTCCGCGCCACGCATGTCCCGTATCAAGGGCAACAGCGCATGGCTGACTTTCTCAGTGGCGCGACTCATTTCTCCTTCTACAATACGGCTGCCGTTGTCGATCTCATTGCCACGGGCAAACTGCGAGCGCTTGCGGTCACAGCGCCGCAGCGGATCGCGGTTCTCAAAGATTTGCCGACGATGGCCGAGCAGGGATTCCCGGCTCTCGTGGTGGAGGGCTGGGATGGCTTTGCGGTAAAGAACGGCACCTCGAACGACATCGTCGCGCGCATGAACGAATCCATGAACAAGGTGCTCACAAGGCACAAGATCCGCGTGGCGTTTGCAAATGGCGGATCCGAGCCCGCTGGTGGAACCCCGGCCGAGTTTGGCGATCTGATCAGGTCCGAGATCGCCCGCTGGGGCGAGGTCGTCAAGGAGTCCGGGATCAGGATGCCGCAATGAAGGTCGATCGAGGATCTTGGCAAAATGTCCGGGTGCAATGCGACAACAAAGATAAGAAGCGTGTTGCAGGGTTGCGATGAACGTCCGCGCGCTGGCTGTGCGGAGATGATCTGATGCGCTGCCGCGACTTCGGGGTTCTTGTCTGCGACGAGGGTCGTGCGACGCGGGGTTACACCCTGTTCTCTCCGCTGCATGGCAGGGTCACCTGTCTGATCGGCTTGCGGGGCGAGGTCGTGCACCAATGGGAGCACCCGCTGACGAACGGTCCCTATGGCTATCTGCTGGAGAGCGGAAACCTGCTCTGGTCAGGGAGGCTCCCGGAAGGCCCGCAGCACATGGGCGGGCGCGGCGGGCTGCTGCGGGAATACGACTGGGACGGCAAGGTGGTGTGGGAGCATCGGCACATCGGCCAACATCACGATTTTCGGCGGCTGCCCAATGGAAACACGATGTTTCTCGCCTGGGAAGTCGTGCCACCGGACATCGAGCGACGTATTCCCGGAGGCCTTCCCGACACGGCCCATGCCGACGGCTGCATGTACGGCGACGTCATCTACGAAATCGGCCCGCACGGACATGTGGTGTGGGAATGGCACGCGTGTCGCGGCATGGAGGTCGAAAAATATCCGATCAGTCCCAGCCAGCGCCGCGACGAGTTCGCGCATGCCAACGCAATCTCGCCGCTGCCCGATGGCGACTTCCTGATCAGCTTTCGCCGCCTCAACACCGTCGGCGTGATCGACCGACAGACCCGGAAAATGAAATGGGAGCACCGCGACGATAGCTGGGGGATGCAACACGACTGCGAGCCTCTTGCGAACGGAAACATCACTTTGTTCGCAAACGGCTGCAACATTGCGACCAACCCGTTTTCGCGCGTCATCGAGATTGATCCGCGAACACGCAAGACAGTGTGGGAATATCGAGGGAAGCCGAGCTACACTTTCTTCAGTCCGCACATCAGCGGAGCGCAACGACTTTGGAGCGGAAACACCTTGATCTGCGAGGGCCAATGGGGGCGCATTTTCGAGGTAAGCCCGGAAGGCGACATCGTCTGGGAATATGTGAGCCCGTTCATGGGACCGGACCGCAATGGCGATCCGTCAAATGAAGTATTTCGTGCCTACCGTTACGCCGCGTCCTCGCCACAAATCCAGAATCGGGTGAAATCCATTTAGGCATGACGCTAGACCCTCTTTGGTTTATGCGCGCATTGTCTTTCGCCTTCACGCCGCGGCCAGCCGCGCGACCGGCTTCTCGACGATCGGCAGATTGATGAGAGCCGAAGCGACGCCGAAAAAGACCGAGAGCCACCACACGAGATCGTACGAGCCGGTCCGCTCGAACACGAGGCCACCGAGCCAGACGCCGAGGAAGCCACCGACCTGATGGCTGAAGAAGGCGAATCCGAACAACATGGCAAGCCAGCGCGTGCCAAACATGAGCGCCACCAGGCCCGAGGTCGGCGGCACGGTCGAGAGCCAAAGCAGCCCGGTGACGGCCCCGAACAGCATTGCGGCCGCGGGACTCGCGGGCAGCGTGATGAACGCCACCACGGCCAGCGCCCGGCCGAAATAGATGACCGACAGGATGAAGCGCTTGGGCACGAAATCGCCGAGCCATCCCGACATCAGCGAGCCGACGATGTTGAACAGACCGATGACGCCGACGGTCCACGCCCCAGCGTCCGCCGAGAGACCACGGTCGAGCAGATAGGCCGGCAGGTGCACGGTGACGAAAGCGAGCTGGAAGCCGCATGTGAAGAAGCCCAGCACAAGAAGCACGTAGCTCCGATGACCGAACGCTTCCATGAGCGCCTGCACGACGGATTGCTGCGGTCGAGCGGCGCTGGCGGTCCGCCCGTCACCGGTCTTCGGCGCTGCCAAAGCGAGCGACAGCGGCAGGATGAGGAGGATGATGGCGCAGAACATCAGCAGGGCGGGCTGCCAACCGTAGGCATCGCTGAGCGCGCGGGCGAGCGGCGAGAACAAGAACTGTCCGAACGAGCCGGCTGCCGTTCCCGCGCCGAAGGCCAGCGATCGCCAGCTTGCCGGCACCAGCTGGCCAAGCGCGCCGATGACGAGGTTGAACGAGCAGCCGGAAAGGCCGAATCCGATCAGCACGCCGGCGGAAAGTTGAAGCATGCTCGGACTGGTCGAATACGCCATCAGGCCGAGGCCGAGCGCGTAGAGGACCGCACCGGTGCAAATCACCCGCACCGCCCCGAATCGGTCGGCCACTGCGCCGGCGAACGGCTGACCTGCGCCCCACAGGAGGTTCTGAATCGCGACCGCCAGCGAAAACACGTCGCGGCCCCATCCATTGCTCAGCGACAGCGGGGCGAGGAACTGACCAAGCGCGGAGCGCGGCCCAAAGCTGATCATCGCGATCAGGCAGCCAAAAACGACAATAACTGCAGGCGTGCGCCAGCCGATCGTCGGCGAACCGGGGACGGGGGCGGGGGCGGGGGCGGAAGCTGATGAGATGGCCATGACCGTGGGACCTGTGCTTGCGACACCTGGGACTGCGGGCGCAACGTCGCCCCTTCCGCTCCCTCGGCTGCGGGATTGGTCGACATTGCGGGATCGAAACGCGGACTTTCTGACCCCCGGGACGCTGCGTTCGCGTGCGCGACCGGCGCGGCCCAGCCTTGTACGGCCTCGCCGGCTGGAGCCCAAACGCATCTTGCTCAGGCCCGCATCCCATTTGTGCATGACACCTCGCCAGAGAGGGGCTGGCAAACGGCGGGCGAAAGTGTTATATGTCTTTTGCTCGAATTGAGAATAAGGGTCGACAGAGGCTATCCAAAGGGGGATGTGGCCGGCAGCACGTGCCGGATGTTTTCGTCCCGGTATATGCTCAAAGTGAGCATATACCGGCTGGAAGGTGAAACCATGCCCATCCTGCAAGCATTCGGCCCCTCTCCGGGGCATCCTCGGCTGCCGCCCGCCGGCGTCGGCCCGTCCGTTGCCGCCCGTAAATACGGCGTGCTCCCGATGCCGGCGCTCGAGTGGAACGAGCAGGTCGCGCGCGAGACCGCCGCGCTCTATGCCCGCGTGCAGAATGTCATTCCCGCCGTCGAATGGCCGTTCTTTGCGCCCTATGTGAAGGCGGTGAACGCGCTCAAGAAGGAGCGCAACGCCGTCATCCTCGCGCACAATTATCAGACTCCGGAAATCTACAATTGCATCGCCGATTTCGTCGGCGACAGCCTGCAGCTCGCCCGCGAGGCGACGAAGGTCGACGCCGACATCATCGTCCAGTGCGGCGTCCACTTCATGGCCGAGACCTCCAAGATTCTCAATCCCGACAAGACGGTGCTGATTCCCGACCGCAAGGCCGGCTGCTCGCTCGCCGCCTCGATCACCGGCGAGGACGTGCGGCTGCTGCGCGAGAAATTCCCGGGCGTGCCGATCGTCACCTATGTCAACACGTCGGCCGACGTGAAAGCCGAGGCCGACATCTGCTGCACCTCCTCGAACGCGGTCGAGGTGATCGAGAGCCTCGGCGCCGACACGGCGATTTTCCTGCCCGATCAGTATCTCGCCAAATATGTCGCTTCGCAAACCAAGGTGAAGATCATCGCCTGGAAGGGCGCCTGCGAAGTGCACGAGCGCTTCACGGCCGAGGCGCTGCGCCGCTACCGCGAGAACGATGCGTCGCTGCAGATCATCGCCCACCCGGAATGTCCGCCCGACGTGCTCGACGAGGCGGACTACACCGGCTCGACCGCCGGGATGATCGACTGGGTGCGCAAGAACCGCCCGCAGCGTGTCGTCATGGTCACCGAATGCTCGATGGCCGACAATGTGCAGGCCGAGCTGCCCGACGTCGAGTTCGTGCGTCCCTGCAACCTCTGCCCGCACATGAAGCGGATCACGCTGCCAAAAATCCTCGACAGCCTCGTCTACCTGAAGGAGGAGGTCGTGATCGATCCCGCAATCGCCGACAAGGCTCGCCGCTCGGTCGAGCGGATGGTGAATTTGAAAAGTTGATCGCCGCAGACCCTGGCGCCGCGATGATCTCCCTCCTCTGCCCCGATGCGTTCCTCTCCCCGCTGGAGATCGACGAGGTCGTCACCCGCGCGCTGGCCGAGGATCTCGGCCGCGCCGGCGATGTGACCTCGACCGCGACCATCCCCGAGGGCACGCCGGCGCGCGCCTTTGTCGTTGCCCGCGAGGCCGGCGTGATCGCCGGGCTGCCGCTGGTCGAGGCGGTGTTCCGAAAGCTCTCGCCCGCGACCGAGATCGCCGCCAATGCGCGCGATGGCGCCGATGTCGCGGCCAAGACCGCGCTGATGACGGTCGCCGGCCCCGCCCGCACCGTGCTCGCGGCCGAGCGCGTGGCGCTCAATTTCCTCGGCCATCTCTCCGGTGTGGCGACCGCGACCCATGAATTCGTGCGCCGCATTGCGGGAACGCGCACCCGCATCTGCTGCACGCGCAAGACCACGCCCGGGCTGCGCGCGCTGGAGAAATACGCTGTGCGCTGCGGCGGCGGCTTCAACCACCGCTTCGGCCTCGACGACGCCATGCTGATCAAGGACAACCACATCGCGGTCGCGGGCGGCATCCGCGCCGTGCTCGAGCGCGCCAAGACCTCCGCCGGCCACCTGGTCAAGATCGAAATCGAGGTGGCGACGCTCGATCAGCTTCGTGAAGTCCTCGATAGCGGCCTCGCTGACGCGGTTCTGCTCGACAACATGGATCCCGCCGAAATGCGCAAGGCGGTGGAGATGGTCGCCGGCCGGCTGGTGCTCGAGGCCTCGGGCGGGGTCACGCTCGACACCATCGCGGAGGTCGCCGCGACCGGCGTCGACTACGCCTCATCCGGCTGGATCACCCATTCGGCGCCCAACCTCGACGTCGCGCTCGATATCGAGATGTGAGGACAGAGGACGGAAATGCGAACCATCTGTCCTCTGTCGTCCGACATCCGTCGTCGGTCTACAGCTTCTTCGTCGCATCCGCAGTCGCATCAGCGTCACCCCAGTCGGGGGCGTTGGAGCCGTCGCCCCAGCGCCGCGGGCGGTAGAAGGTGTGGACGCCAAGCTTGTGCATCTTCGTCATCTCACGCACCCAGCCCGGATGAACCCAATAGGCGTGATAATGGGTGGCCTTGCCGACCTCGGGCAGCCAGAGCTTGCCATCGAGGGTCTGCGCCGCGATCTTCTTGGCGCGCTCCCAGGCATCGGGCTCGCGGATCACCTCGGGGATACCGTCGCAGGCGAAGGTGAATTGGCAGCGAAGATGTCGGTGGGCATTCTGGTAGACGACGCCGCAGATGGTGTTGGGGTAATAGCCCGAGAACGCGCGGTTGACGACCACCTGGGCGACCGCGATCTGGCCCCGCACGAGCTCGCCACGGGCCTCGAAATAGATCGCCTCGGCGAGGCACTTCTCCGCTTTGGCGCGGCCCTTCTCGTCGAGCTTGAGGCGCTCGGCCGGACCCATCGGCTGCTTGCCTTCGCCGGTGACCTCACCCTTGACCGCGATCGTCTGGCCGCCGCTGGTGGTCTCCTCGCCCCTTGCCGCAACCGTCTCTCCGCCCTTTGCGACTTGCCTGCCCTCAGGCGCGACCGGCGTTCCGGCCTTGGCCCTGTCTTGCAGGGGCTCGGCTCCCGTCTCCGGCCCAACAGGCTCTGGCGGCAAAGCCGCGATCCTGGCATCCGGGTCGACGGCCACCGGCAAAGTCTCGATCGTCGGCTCCTCGCCCGCATCCCAGGGCTGCAGCGGGTCGAGCTTCTGTCCCATCGGATTGATGCCGAAATAGAGCCGCGCCATGCGGGTCGCCGGATCGATTTCATCGGCAGCGAAGGCAAAGCTTGCCAGGTTCTCCACCCGATCGCCAAGCATGTCCTGCCGCTCGCGTGTCTCGGCCGCACGCGAAGGCGCAACCATCGAATTGCTCTTTGCGATGTCGGCCGCAATGGGATCGAGGCTGGCGAGCGCAGGCGTGGCTGGCGCACGCTCCTCGGCCGGCTGCTGTTGCGCAGCCGCCACCGACGGCTGTTCGGCAAGCTTGATGCCAGTTTCCTGGTCAGCCAGCGGTTCTTGGCCGGCCATCTGCGACTCCGGCTGCGGACTTGCATCGAGGCGATCGCCCTTGAGTCGGCGCGCCGATGTCTGCCCTGCCACCGGCGCCGCGTCCGGCTCCTGGTCCGGCCGCGGCGTCGCAGCGAGCCGGTCGCCTTTGCGATGGCGCTCGACCATCGGAAGACCTGACAGTCCGAGCGACGCTTGGATCGGCATGTCGCCGAGGATGCGCTCGCGGATCGAGCCGGTGATGTCCGCATTGCTCGAGTCGAGGCCGGCCAGTGCGTAGCTCAGCGAGGCAGGCATCGCTGTGCTGATCGGGCGCGGGACGCTGAAGGTTGCCACTTGGATGGCGGCGAACGGCGCCGCAAGCACGTGATCCGGCGCGCGCTCGGCGAGCGCCGGCTGCCGCTCAATCAGCGCGGCGAGATCCTGGAAGCCGACCTCGCTCGGCATCAGGACCGACGCCAGGACTGCAAGGCCGAAGGGGGCCGCAAGACCACCCTTCGGCCGGTTACGCAACGCAACCATCAGCACGCTCACGCTACGCCAAGCTACGCAACGCATCCTTCCGTCGGCACAAGGCACCCTCGTGGCGCAAATGCGACAGGTTTTCTTATTGTGCGATTAACCTTGCGATCGCGTTAATCGCGCCCGGGGCCATTGCGGATGATGCGACTTCGAGCCAGGAGTGCTGATTCGCCCGCAGTCGTACCGTGCTTGGTAAATGGTTCGTCAACGCCGAGGCCTTCGGCCTCTCGGCATGTGGCAAGATCAGAACAACGGCCCGGGAGAACCGGCCAATACCGGAATGACAATCAAGAGAACCAGCGCCAGCGCGAAGCCGAGAATCCTGGTCCGCATCGTCACCACCGCGCCGGGAATACCGCGCTCGCGAATGACGAACGCCGTGATCTCGAACATCGCCATCGCGATCAGCACCCAGAAATAGGGTGGCAGTTTGTAGGTCCGGCTTTCCGGCACGACGACCAGCACTATCCCGATC
>WNGQ01020941.1_pt1 | contig 10551 bp, 11 predicted proteins | sample 5407661 | NCBI WGS metagenome assembly WNGQ01 (sample SAMN13153382, study PRJNA577476) | soil metagenome | isolation source: 60 cm soil or saprolite under Garry oak tree replicate 2 | place: USA:California | collected 2016-06-15 | reverse complement strand
GCCGCCGGCGGCGCTCGCCAAGCTGCGGGCGGCTGCCGCCGCACTGGGCATCTCCTGGCCGGACGGCGCCAGCGTCGGGCGGGTCATCGCATCCGTGGACCCGGGCGACCCGCGCGCCGCGGCATTCCTCGACCAGGCCGCCGAGCTGATGCGTGGCGCCGGGTACACGCCGTTCGACGGGGCGGCGCCGGCACAGCCCGAGCAGGCCGCCGTCGCCGCGCCTTACGCGCACGTGACCGCGCCGCTGCGGCGCCTGGCGGACCGGTACACCACGGAGGTCTGCCTCGCGCTGGTCGCCGGTACGCCGGTGCCGGAGTGGGCGCGCGCGGCGCTGCCGAAGCTGCCCGGCGCGATGGCCGCCAGCGCCCGCCGTGCGGGCGCCGCGGCGCGCGCTGCGGTGGACCTCACCGAGGCCGTCCTGCTGGAGCACCGGGTGGGGGATGAGTTCGCCGCCGCCGTACTCGATGTCGAGAACACGCACGCCGTCGTCGCCGTCGACGATCCCGCGGTGCGGGCCCGCTGTGCCGGCGCTGGCTTCGCCGTGGGTACCCGCATCCGCGCGCGCCTGACCGTCGCCGACCCCGGGCAGCGCCGTGTGCTGTTCGAGAAAGTCTGAAAGGATGGCCCGGTGGTCCTGGATGTGAGCACCCTGCCCGATGTCAGCGGCCGCACGGTCGGCATCCTCGGAGGTACCGGAGACCAGGGTCGCGGCCTGGCCTACCGGTTCGCGCGCGCGGGACTGGCCGTGCGGATCGGCTCCCGCTCGGCACAGCGGGGCGAGTCGGCGGCGCGGGAACTGTCCGCCCTCCCGGCAGTGGCCGGCGCCATCGACGGTGGTGACAACGGCTACGCGTCCGGCGCCGATCCGGTCATCATCGCGGTGCCGTGGGAGGGGCACGGCGACCTGGTCGCCGCGCTGGCGCAGCCATTGGCGGGCAAGGTCGTCGTCGACTGCGTCAACCCGCTCGGGTTCGACAAGAAGGGCCCGTACCCGCTCGCGGTACCGGAGGGCAGTGCGGCGCAGCAGGCGGCGGCCCTGCTGCCGGAGTCCCGCGTCTGCGCGGCGTTCCACCACGTGAGCTCGACGCTGCTGATCGACCCGGAGGTCGAGCGCATCGACCTCGACGTGCTCGTGCTCGGCGAGGACCGCGAGGCGGTGGCGCTCGTACAGGCGCTGGCGTACCGGATCCCGAACATGCGCGGCCTGTACGCCGGGCGGCTGCGCAACGCCGGCCAGGTCGAGGCGCTGACCGCCAACCTCATCGCCATCAACAAGCGCTACAAGGCCCACGCCGGGATCCGCGTCACCGACGTGTGACCCGCGGGATGGACCTCACGTGCGTATCCGCCGGCCCGGCGCCACAATCACGGGAACGTGAGGAGGCGGCGAGGTGCGCAAGCGAAGGCTCTCGACCCAGATCCTGGTCAGTCAGCTGACCATCCTGGTCGCCACGGTGGTGGTCGGTTACGCGCTGTTCGCCCACGAGGAGCGCAGCCACCTCGACGGCCAGTACCGCGACCGGGCGCTGGCGATCGCGTGGACGGTGGCGGGCATCCCGGCCATCCGGGAGGGGATGGAGTACGGCGACTCGGGCAACCTCGTGCAGAGTACCGCCGAGCGGATCCGGATGAACTCCGGCGCCGCCTACATCGTCGTGATCGGCCTCGACGGCGTCCGCCACTCGCACCCCAACCCGGCCCTGGTCGGCCAGAAGGTCGAGGAGCCGCTCATCGCGCTGGACGGCAAGGGCCACACCGGCCTGGACCACGGCAGCCTCGGCCCGTCCGCGAACGGCAAGGCGCCACTCTACGGCCCGTCCGGCAACCTCGTCGGCGAGGTGTCCGCCGGCATCCTGGAAAGCGACGTGGACGTGGCCCTGCGCCACGAGCGGCCGGTCTTCGCGCTGTACTTCGGCATCGCGCTGGCGCTCGGCGTGCTCGCCGCGTACCTGCTGGCGCGCCGGCTCAAGCGCACCACGTTCGGCCTGGAACTGCACGAGTTCGCCACCCTGCTGCAGGAGCGGGAGGCGATGCTGCACGGTATCCGGGAGGGTGTGCTCGGCTTCGACGACGCCGGGCGGGTCACCGTCGTCAACGACGAGGCCCGGCGCCTGCTCGGGCTGCGTACCGTGGCCCTCGGCCGGCCGTTGGCCGAGCTGACGCCGGCCGGGCGGCTGCGCGACGTGCTCGCCGGCGCGGTCGGTGGGCCGGACGAAACCGTGCTGACCGACGAGTACTGCCTCGTGGTCAACCGGATGCCGATCCGCCTGCAGGGCCGGGAGCTGGGCGCCGTGGTGACCGTCCGGGACCGCACCGAGCTGGTCGGTGTACTGCGCGAGCTGGACAGCGTCCGCGGGCTGACCGACGCATTGCGCGCCCAGCAGCACGAGTTCGCCAACCGCGTACACACCCTGGCCGGCCTGATCGAGCTGGGCGACCAGGCGCAGGCGCTGGCGTTCATCGACGAGATCAGCGCGCGGCAGGGCGAGGAGGCCCGGTCGATCCGGGAGCGGATCGGCAACCCGTTGGTGGCCGCGCTGCTGCTGGCCAAGCAGGCGGTGGCGGCCGAGCGCGGCGTCCGGCTGGGGCTGTCGGAGGAATCGGACCTCGGCGAGGCGGCCGACCGGTCCCAGGCGCTGCTGACCATCGTCGGCAACCTGCTCGACAACGCGATCGACGCGGCTCCCGCAGGTAGCTTCGTCGAGCTGCACCTGGCCGAGGACGGTGACGGGATCACGGTACGGGTGACCGACAACGGGCCGGGAATCCCGCCGGACGCGGCGGCGAAAATCTTCCAGGACGGGTACACCACCAAGCAGCCCCGCGGCGAGCTGCGCCGGGGCCTGGGCCTGGCTCTGGTACACCGGATCGTCACGCAGGCCGGCGGAAACGTGCGGGTCAGTCCCGGTCCCGGTGCGGTCTTCACGGTACGGCTGCCCGCCGCTGCGGTGGAGGTCGGTGCCCGATGATCGCCACGCTCGTCGTCGACGACGACTACCGGGTCGCCGCGATCCACGCCGCCTACGTCGCGCGCGTCGACGGGTTCCAGGTCGTGGGGCAGGCACACACCGCCGCGGAGGCGCTGCGGATGGCCGCCGACCCGGCGACCGACCTGATGCTGCTCGACCTGTACCTCCCCGACGCGGACGGGCTGACCGTCATGCGCCGCCTCAACGAGACCCCCGGCCACCGGCCCGACGTGCTCGCCGTGACCGCCGCCCGCGACATCACCAGTGTCCGCACCGCCATCCAGCTCGGTGCGGTCAACTACCTCGTCAAGCCGTTCCCGTTCGCCAGGCTGCGGGACCGGCTGGTGGCCTACCGCGACCTGCGCGAGCGGCTGACCGAGCTGGAGGAGGCCGACCAGGAGGACGTCGACGGCCTCCTCGGGCTGCTGCGCGGACCGGCCCTGCCGCCGGTTCCGGCGAAGGGCCACTCCGCGCCGACCCTGGCGCTGGTCCGCGATGCCATCCGGGGTGCCGGCCACGACCTGTCCGCGGCCGAGGTCGCCGCGCTGGTCGGGATCAGCCGCCCGACCGCGCAGCGGTACCTGTCTTACCTGGTCCAGCACGGCGTCGTCCAGCTTCAGCTGCGGTACGGCAGCACCGGCCGCCCCGAGCACCGGTACCGCATCGACCGTTAGGACATCATCCGCGCGTAGTACGTCACTTCGGCGACGTGCTCGACCACCTGGCGCAGCGTCCACGTGCCGTCGGCCGAGCCAGCCCTGGGCGATGGCGAGTACCTCGTCGACGGCTGCCGGTACGAGTTCGGGGAGACCGTCCATGGCCCGAGGCTACGGCTGGAACGCTTCGGCGCGGGCCGAACGATCGGCGGCCTACGCTACCGGCTGGCGCCCGCCGGTGAGAGGTGCTCGGCGAGTTGGAGATAGACGTCGAGGCGGCCCGAGCCAGCCGGCGCCATTTCGCGCGGCTGTGCATCGACTTCACCGAGCGCCGGCCGCACCTGGCGGGCGCGCTGGGCGCCGCCGTGTGCGGCCGGCTGATGGAACTGCGCTGGCTGGTCCGGCGGGTACCGGGTGAGCGGGCGCTACGGCTCACCGACGCCGGCCGGACCGGCCTCGCGGAGACCTTCGGGATCTAGAACGTGTGCTCCCCGGCGGGGAACTCGCCGTCGCGGACGTCCTCGGCGAAGCGCCGTACCGCATCGGTCAGCACCCCGGCCAGGTCGGCGTACCGCTTGACGAAGCGCGGCGCCTTGCCGGTACGCAGGCCGGCCATGTCCTGCCACACCAGTACCTGGGCATCGCAGTCCGGCCCGGCGCCGATCCCGATCGTGGGGATCGCGAGGTCGTGGGTGACCCGCTTGGCCACCTCGCCCGGCACCATCTCCAGTACCACGGCGAAAGCCCCGGCCTCGGCGACCGCGTGCGCGTCGGCGACCACGTCCTCCGCCGCGTCGCCGCGCCCCTGGACCCGGTACCCGCCGAGCACGTGCTCGCTCTGCGGGGTGAAGCCCACGTGGGCCATCACCGGGATCCCGGCCGCGGTCATGGCGGCGATCTGCGGGGCGACCCGCCGGCCGCCCTCCAGCTTCACCGCGTGCGCGCCACCCTCCTTGAGGAACCGGACGCCGGTACGCAGCGCCTGGGTCGGCACCTCCTCGTACGAGCCGAACGGCATGTCCCCGACGATCAGGGCACGCCGAGTGGCCCGCGCCACCGCCCGAACCAGCGGCAGCAGCTCGTCGACGGTGACCGGCAGGGTGGTTTCGTACCCGAACACGTTGTTCGCGGCCGAGTCGCCGATCAGCAGCACGGGGACCCCGGCCGCGTCGAACAGGCCGGCGGTGTACTGGTCGTAGCTGGTGAGCATGGCCCACCGCTCGCCGCGTTGCTTGGCGAGGATCAGGTCACGGGTACGTACCCGCTTGGTGGCCGGTCCGCCGTAGAGGGACGCCACCTCAGGCTGGGACATCGATGTCTCCTCAACTCCTCGAGGCCGCGTCGCGCGGTCCCCGGGCCAGGTCTCGATGGTCCCACTTCGAAGGCGTGCAGGTCAGGGGCCAGTGGAGGATGTCACAGTCCCCGCCGTGGGTACCGTCTCCGGCTCGGGCCGCGCGGTCTCGCGGAACCGGTTGGTGATCGGCAGCCGGCGGTCGCGCCCGAACGCCTTGATGGAGATCTTGGTACCCGGTGCCGCCTGCCGCCGCTTGTACTCGGCGAGGTCCACCATCCGCAGCACCCGGTCCACGGTCGCCGGGTCGTGCCCGGTCGCCACCAGCTCGTCGCGCCCCAGGTCCCCGTCGATGTACCCGGCGAGGATCGCGTCGAGCACCGGGTACTCGGGCAGCGAGTCGGCGTCCAGCTGGCCCGGGCGCAGCTCGGCGCTGGGCGGCTTGACGATCGAGTTCTCCGGGATCGGCGGCTGCTCGCCGCGCCGGACCGCCTCCTCGTCGCGCCAGCGGGCCAGCCGGTACACCATCGTCTTGGGCACGTCCTTGAGCGGGTTGAACCCGCCGACCGAGTCGCCGTACAGCGTCGAGTACCCCACCGCCAGCTCGCTCTTGTTGCCGGTGGTGAGCACCAGGTGGCCCTCCTGGTTGGACAGCGCCATGAGGATCACCCCGCGTACCCGCGCCTGCAGGTTCTCCACCGCAAGGCCGGACAGTGTCAGGTTGGCCAGGAACGCGTCGACCATCGGCTGGATCGGCACGGTCCGGTAGTCCAGGCCGGTCCGCTTGGCCAGGTCGGCGGCGTCGTCGCGGGAGTGCTGCGACGAGTACGAGCTGGGCATCGACACCCCGGCGACGCGCTCGGGCCCACCGACGGGAAGCCGTTCTTGCGGATGTAGTCGCGCAGGCCGAGGACCAGCGCCTGCCACACCTCGGCCTCGTCGGCCACCCGCTCGGCGATGCCCCCGCCGTCGGGCCGGCCGGGCGGTGCCGGTACCTCTTCGGAAAGGTGGACCCGCTCGACCCGCATGGGCTCGCGCACGGCCGGCACGTCGGTGTCGACCTCGTCATCGGCCTCGCTACCGGCCGGCAGGCCGAGGTCGTGCACGAGCAGGTGCTCGGTGAACTGCGGCGCGCGGGCCAGCAGCCGGCCGTCCCCGCCCACCACGATCGAGTCGCCGTCGAACACCAGCTCGTCCTGGCCGCCGACCATGTTCACGTAGGCGACGGCCGCGCACGCCTCGCGGGCGCGCCGGGCCACCAGCGCCAGCCGCACGTCGTCCTTGTTCAGCTCGTACGGCGAGGCGTTGATGTTCACCACCAGCCCGACACCGGCGTTGCAGGCCACTGCGAACGGCCCGCCGGCCTGCCAGATGTCCTCGCACACGGTCAGCGCCACGTCGACCCCGCCGATCCGTACCACCCGCAGCGTGTCGCCGGGCACGAAGTACCGGTCCTCGTCGAAGACGCCGTAGTTGGGCAGGTGGTGCTTGTAGTAGGTGGCCACGACCCGGCCGCCGTGCAGCAGCGCGAGGGCGTCGCGCGGCCCGCGGTCCGGCGCCGCCTCGGCGGACAGCCGCGCCGGGCCGTCGGCGTCCAGGTAGCCCAGCACGACCGCGATCCCGCCGAGGCCGTCGCGGTCCAGGTCGGCCGCGAGCCGGTGGAGGGTGTCGCGGGAGGCCGCGACGAACGACTCGCGGAACACCAGATCCTCCACCGGGTACCCGGTGAGCATCATCTCGGGGAAAGCGACCAGATGGGCACCGGCCCCGGCGGCGCGGCGGGTCCAGTCGCGGACCGTGGCCGCGTTGCCGGGCAGGTCTCCTACGGTCGAGTCCACCTGGGCGAGGGCGAGGCGCAGCGTCGGCATACCTCCATTCTCACTCAGGCGGCAGCCGCCCCCACCTTGTCCAGGGCGGTGTCGAGGATCTCGCTGGCCGGCTGCGGTCCCAGGTACCGCAGCACCAGGACGGTCCGCCCGACCCGGGCGGCGGCGAGGTACCCGCCGGCCACCTCGTACACCTCGCCACCGGGTACCCGATGAGTCATGAGGTTCCGGCACGCGGTGAGCCGGGCGCGCAGGTCGGACAGCGCGTCGCCGTCCGGCCGGGCGACCGCCTCCCACACCCGGGCGCCGGTGCCCGCCTGCCGGTACCGCCGCTCGACCGCCCCCGCCCACCCGGCGGCCGGATCGGCGAGCAGCCCCGCGCAGCCCGCCGGGACGGCCGGGCCCGGCGGCGTGGCCTCCCGCGCGAAGCCGGGCGGCAGGTCCTCGGCGCTCAGCAGGGCGTCCTCGAGCCCGGTCGGGACGACCGGCACGCCGACGAAGGAGAACGCGGCGAGGGTCGCGAGGCCCAGCGCGGCCCCACCCAGGCCGCAGCGAACGGCGCTGCCCAACACAGTCCACCTCCCACCGCGTCCAACGGATGATCGGGTGGTGGCGTAACGTCGCGGTAACGCAGTCGGGAGAAACTGTGCCGTGGCGAGGAGTGGGACCGTGGACCGTCAGCAGGAGTTCGTGCTGCGCACTCTTGAGGAGCGCGACATCCGGTTCGTCCGGCTGTGGTTCACCGACGTGCTTGGCACATTGAAGTCGGTCAGCGTCGCGCCGGCCGAGCTGGAGGCGGCGTTCGACGAGGGGATCGGGTTCGACGGATCGGCGATCGAGGGGTTCGCCCGGGTACACGAGTCGGACATGGTGGCGATGCCGGACCCGACGACGTTCCAGGTGTTCCCGTTCGAGGGCGGCGGCAGCGGGGAGAGCGCGCGGATGTTCTGCGACATCCTGCAGCCCGACGGGTCGCCGTCGTGGGCCGACCCCCGGCACGTGCTGCGCCGCGCGCTGTCCCGGGCCGCGGAGAAGGGGTTCACCTTCTACACCCACCCGGAGATCGAGTTCTTCCTGCTGGAGACGCTGCCGGCGGACGGGTCGCCGCCGGTACCGGTCGACGCCGGCGGGTACTTCGACCACACCACGCACGCGGTGGCCCGCGACTTCCGCCGGCAGGCGGTACTCGCGCTGGAGCGGATCGGCATCTCGGTGGAGTTCAGCCACCACGAGGTCGCGCCCGGCCAGCAGGAGATCGACCTGCGCTACGCCGACGCGCTGACCACGGCCGACAACATCATGACGTTCCGGCACGTGGTCAAGGAGGTCGCGGTGTCGCAGGGCGTGGAGGCGAGCTTCATGCCCAAGCCGTTCACCGACCAGCCGGGCTCCGGGATGCACACCCACCTGTCGCTGTTCGAGGGCGAGCACAACGCCTTCCACGACCCGGGCGACCCGATGAAGCTGTCCAAGGTCGGGCGGGCGTTCATTGCCGGGCTGCTGCACCATGCGCGGGAGTACACGGCGGTCACCGACCAGTGGGTGAACTCGTACAAGCGGCTGTTCCCGCAGGCGCTGCCGGACCGGATCACCGAGGCGCCGGCCTTCGTGTGCTGGGGGCACCTCAACCGCTCGGCGCTGGTGCGGGTACCGGCGTTCGGCAAGCCGAACTCCGCCCGGGTCGAGGTCCGTTCGCTGGACTCGGCGTGCAACCCGTACCTGTCCTTCGCGGTCCTGCTCGGGGCCGGGCTCAAGGGCATCGAGGAAGGGTACGAACTGCCGCCCGGGGCGGAAGACGACGTGTGGTCGCTGTCGGCGGCCGAGCGTACGGCGATGGGGTACGCCGCGCTGCCGGAGAACCTGTCCGAGGCGATCGACGTGATGTCCGGTTCGGAGCTGGTCGCCGAGGTCCTCGGCGAGCACGTCTTCGACTTCTTCCTGCGCAACAAGCGCGCCGAGTGGGAGGAGTACCGCCGCCAGGTCACCCCCTACGAGCGCGAGCGCTACCTCGGCATTATGTGAATCCTGTCGTACCCGGGCGGTAGCTTGCCGCCATGAACCGCACCGATCGGCTCTACGCCCTGGTCGAGGAGCTGCGCGCGGTCAGCCCGCGGCCGCGCAGCGCGCGCTGGCTGGCCGGCCGCTTCGAGGTGTCCAGCCGTACGGTCGAGCGCGACATCGGCGCGCTCCAGCAGGCCGGCGTGCCGATCTACGCCGAGCCCGGGCGCACCGGCGGTTACGTGCTGGACAAGGCGCGCACGCTGCCGCCGGTCAACGTCTCGCCGGCCGAGGCGGTGGCGATCGCGGTCGCGCTGGAGGGCCTGCACGGCACCCCGTTCGCCGACGCGGCCCGGTCGGCGCTGCGCAAGGTGGTCGCTGTCATGCCGGCGCCCGACGCCACCGCCGCCAAGGAGCTGGCCGGCCGGGTGATCCTGCTGGGCGACCCGTCGGTGCCCGCGGTACCGGCTGCGGTCGCCCGGGCGCTGTCCGCGCACCGGGTGCTGCGCTTCGGCTACCGGGACCGGCAGGGGGCGGCCAGCATCCGCCTGATCGAACCGATGGGCTACGTCGGCGGCCGCGAGCACTGGTACCTGATCGGCTGGTGCCGGCTGCGCCGCTCGATCCGCTGCTTCCGGCTGGACCGGATGGTGGACCCGGTCGAGATCGACGAGGTCGTCACGCCCCGCCCGGTCGACTTCGCGGCTCTGCAGATCCCCAGCGAGATCCGCAGCCCGGCACTGGTCTGAAACACCGACAGGACGGTGTCGCGGCCGCCCCGCAGGCTCATCGGGACAACCCGACGAGCAAGGGAGAGTTCGATGTCCACGATGACCCACGGGATCGGCTGGTTCGAGATCGGCACCGACGACCCCGAGGCGGCGCAGCGGTTCTACGGCACCGTGTTCGGCTGGTCGTTCGCCGCGGACGACGGGCCGATGCCGTACCACGTCGTCACCACCCCGGCGCCCGACGCCATCAAGGGCGGGATCTTCCCGACCGGCGGCCAGGTGCCGAACTACGCGGTGTTCTACATCGTCGTCCAGGACGTGGCGGCGAGCTGCGTGTCCGCCGAGGCGGCCGGCGGCAAGGTGCTGGTACCGCCGACCGACGCCGGTAACGGTCTGGTGTTCGCGCACCTGCTCGACCCGTCCGGCAACAAGTTCGCCATCTACACCCCGGCGGCCGGTCAGGACTCCTGACGCACGGCGGAGGAGACCGTGAGGGTACCGGCGGCGACGTCGAGCGTCGCCGGTACCCCCAGCGGCACGGTCAGCTGGCCGTAGCCGTGCCCGACGGGAAGCCCGCCGAGGACGGGTACCCCGAGGTCGCCGAGCCGCTCGGCGAGCACCTCGGCCACGGTCACCGGCCACAGGTCGGCGCACCGGGTGAACTGCCCCAGCACGATGCCGGCCACCCCGTCCAGCGCGCCGGCCCGGCGCAGGTGGGTGATCATCCGGTCCACCTTGTACGGCGCCTCCTCGACCTCCTCCACCAGCAGCACCGCGCCGCGCAGGTCGGGGAAGTCGCGGGTACCGATCGTCGAGGTGAGCAGGCACAGGTTGCCGCCGAGCAGGGTACCGGTGACCGCCGGCCCGGGCATCGTCACCGGCCCGGTCTCGGCCGCCGGGTCGGCCCGCAGCACGATCGGTGCGGTGTTCATCAGCGCGGCACGCAGCGACTGGGCGGACACCTGCGGGGTACGGTCGTCGATCCACGCCGCCCCGGGTCCGTACACGGTGGCCAGCCGTGCCCGGCGCCAGAGCGCCAGTTGCAGCGCGGTGATGTCGGAGAACCCGACGACGAGCTTC
>WNGQ01007391.1_pt1 | contig 10552 bp, 8 predicted proteins | sample 5407661 | NCBI WGS metagenome assembly WNGQ01 (sample SAMN13153382, study PRJNA577476) | soil metagenome | isolation source: 60 cm soil or saprolite under Garry oak tree replicate 2 | place: USA:California | collected 2016-06-15 | reverse complement strand
CTCCGCCGCCCGTGGCCGCCGCCCGCGCCGCCCTTCATGAGTTCTGGGTGCTGCGACCCCCGCAACCCTCCGCGATCATGGACGGTGCCCGAGTGATCAGCCGCCGCCCGCGCCGCCCTTCATGATCACGGAGAGTTCTGGGTGCTGCGACCCCCGCAACCCTCCGCGATCATGGACGGTGCCCGAGTGAAGAGCCTCCTGGCCAAGTGATCAGCCGCCGCCCGAGTGATCGCCGCCGCCCGAGTGATCGGCCGCCGGCCGGGCGGTGGCCTTACTTCTTGTAGCGCTTGCCGTGCAGCAGGGTGACCAGGCCGAGGATCTTCTTCATGTCCTCGCCGGTCCGGTCGAACGAGGTCAGGTTCACCAACGGCTTCATCCGCTGCCTGGTGATGGCCTTCGGGCGGGAGAACTCGCGCAGCCCGTCCGCGCCGTGAATCCGGCCGAAGCCGGAGTCGCCCGACCCGCCGAACGGCAGCGCGGGAACGCTGGCGTACGCGATGACCGCGTTGATCGCCGTCATGCCGCTGCGCAGCGCCCTGGCCGCGGCCATCGCCCCCTTCTTCTTCCCGGCGAACACGGTTGCGCCCAGGCCGTACCGCCCGCCGTTCGCCAGCCGGACGCCCTCGGCCAGGTCGGCCACCTTCGTGACCGTGACCGTCGGCCCGAAGGTCTCGTCGGTCACCGCCCGGCTCTCCTCGGGCACGTCGGCGAGGATCACCGGGCCGACGAACGGCCGCCGGACGCTCGCCATGCCGCCGACGACGGGCCGTCCGCCACGGGCGAGCGCATCCGCTATGTGCTTCTCGATGATCTCGATCTGGCCAGGCATGGTCATCGGCCCGTAGTCGGCTTCGCGATCGTCGCCGGGACGGACCCTTGCGACCCGTTCCGTAAGCTTTTCCAGGAACGTGTGGTAGACGCGCTCGGCCACGTACACGCGTTCCACCCCGACGCAGGTCTGGCCTGCGTTGGAGAGCGCACCCCAGGCGGCCGCGTCGGCCGCGGCGTCGAGGTCCGCGTCGTCCCCGACGATGAAGGCGTCCTTCCCGCCGCACTCGGCGACCATCGGGGTGAGGTTCTCCGCGCAGGCCGCCATGACCTTCCTGGCCGTGCCCGCCGAGCCGGTGAACGCGATCTTGTTGACGTTGCTCCTGGCCAGGATGTCGCCGGTCTCCCCGGCGCCGGTCACTAGCTGCAGCACCGGCTGCTCAGGCACCACCTCGGCGAACGAGCTGACCAGCCAGCCGCCGACCGCCGGGGTGAACTCGCTGGGCTTGAAAATGACCGCGTTCCCGGCCGCCAGCGCATAGGCGATCGAGCCCATCGGGGTGAACACGGGGTAGTTCCACGGGCCGATGACCCCGACGACGCCAAGCGGCTGGTATTCCAGCATGGCAGCCTGGCTGATCGCGATAAGGCCGCTGCGGACCCGCCGCGGGCGCAGCACCTTGTGCGCGTTCTTGGCGGCCCAGTCGATGTGCACGATTGCGAGCAGGATCTCAAGCTGGGCGTCGGCTAGCGGCTTGCCGGTCTCGGTGTGCACAAGCTCGGCAAGCCGGGCCATGTACCTGGTGATGTGCGACTTCCAGGCCAGCAGGCGGAGCCGCCGGTCCTTCGGCGGCAAGCCCGCCCACCATGCCGCCGCCTGGTGCGAGCGGTCGACCGTGGCCTGGATCTCGCGGGAACCGCAGACCGGGAAGGTGGCAATGACCTCGGAAGTGGCGGGATTCAGCGTGTCGAACGTGGCCACGGACTTAGCCGGGCCGTGCGTCCAGGTCGTCGTTGCCATTGCCCTCACCGTCATCAAGTTCAGCAATTCAGGCCCCCGCATGCCCAAGTAAATCACCGGGCCAGGCGCGGAAGATACCGTTGGGTAGCGGCAAGCTGAGCGGCGAGCCAGGAGCGGGGAGCAGATGGCAGGCAGCGGGCCGGGCGTGCCCGCCGCGGCCGGCGCAGGGCCGGGCCGGCCGGCGAAGGCAGGTGGCGGGCGCGCCGCGTCCGCCGGAGACGGCGCAGGGCCGGGCCGGCCGGCGAAGGCAGGTGGCGGGCGCGCCTCGTCCACCGGGGACGGTACTGCGGCCGCCGGGCTGGCCATGCCAGGCGACGCGGATGCCGACCGGCGCTGGCTGGCCGAGGCCATCGAGCTGTCCAGGTGCTGCCCCCCGTCCGCGTCCGCCTTCTCCGTCGGCGCGATCCTGGTGGCCGCGGACGGTGGCGTCATCGCGACCGGCTTCTCCCGAGAGGGCGATCCGCACGACCACGCCGAGGAGGTCGCGCTCGCCAAGGCCGTGCTTGCCGGTCCCGCGCGGGCCGCGGCGCCGCGCGCAGGCAGCCACCCGGGGCCTGGTGCCCCACCGGCGGGCAGTCAGCCGGCGCACGCGGACCCGCGGCTGCCCGGCGCCACCTTGTACAGCTCGCTGGAGCCGTGCGCCGTCCGTGCCTCCAGGCCGCGCACGTGCGCCGAGCTCATTATCGCGGCCGGCCTCCGGCGGGTGGTCATCGCCTGGCTGGAGCCGCCGGTCTTCGTTGACGGCGGCGGGGCCGCCCGGCTGCGCGCCGCCGGGGTAACCGTCATCCAGCTGCCCGAGCTCGCTGCGGCCGCGCGCGCCATCAACGCGCACCTGGTTCCTTGATCAGGAAATCCGGCAGGTCAGAATGTGTCAGATCCTCCTGTTCGAGTGGCCGGGTTACTGGCGGGCGAGATTCGGCGCGTCGTCGCGCAGGACGTACTTCTGGATCTTGCCGGTCGCGGTCTTTGGCAACTCCGCGACGAAAGTCACGCTGTGCGGGGCCTTGAAATGCGCCAGCCGCTCCCGGGTGAAGGCGATGATCTCCGCTTCCGTCGCGCTGGTGTCCTGCCGCAGCACGACGAACGCGTGCGGCGCCTCGCCCCATTTCTCGTGCGGCAGCCCGACGATCGCGGCTTCCCGGACGGCCGGATGGCGCAGCAGCGTTCCCTCCACCTCCACCGATGAGATGTTCTCCCCGCCGCTGATGATCACGTCCTTGATCCGGTCGCGGATCTCCACGTAGCCGTCGGGATGCAGCACGGCAGCGTCACCGGTGTGGAACCAGCCGTCGCCCATGACGCGCTGTGTCGCCTCCGGGTCGCGGTAGTAACCCTGCATGACAGCGTTTCCCCGGACGACGATCTCGCCCATGGTCTGCGCGTCCGCGGGGACCTCGTGGCCGGCCTTGTCAGCCACCCGCAGCTCGCCCGAGGTCAGCAGCTCGACTCCCTGCCGCGCCTTCACGACCGCGCGATCGGCGGGCGCCAGGTCCTGGTGCTCAGGTAGCGGGGCGCAGACCGTGATGAACGGGGCTGTCTCGGTGAGCCCGTAGACATGAGTTACCTGCCATCCGAGCTCTTCCTCGAGCCGCTCGATCGTTGCTGCGGCCGGCGGCGCCCCGGCGGTCACGACGTGCACCCCGGCAGGGACGTCGCCGCGGACGTCGGCGGGTGCGCTCGCGAGCGAGATCAGCACGGTCGGGGCCGCGCACATCCAGCGCACGTTCTCCTCCCGGATCAGCCTGAACACCGATCCCGGACTGACCTGGCGAAGGCAGACGTGGGTGCCAGCGGCGGCCGTCACGGTCCAGGTGTAGGTCCAGCCGTTCGCGTGGAACATCGGCAGGGTCCACAGGTACCGCTCGCCCACGCCGATCGGCAGGTGCAGCAGGGTGCCGATCGAGTTGATCGCGGCATTACGGTGGGTGATCATCACGCCTTTCGGGCGCGCCGTGGTCCCGCTGGTGTAATTGATGGTAAGCAGGTCCCGCTCGCCGATTTCCGGCCGGGCGAATCCCGGGCTGGCCCAGGCGATCGCCGCCTCGTAGTCCAGCCAGCCAGGCCTGGCGCCGTCGAACGCGACGAAGTGCGCCACCTCCGGCATCCGGTCGCGGACATTGTCCACCGCGTCCAGGTAGTCGCGGTCGGCGCAGACCACCGTGGCACCCGAATGATTCACGATGTAACTGAAGTCTTCCGGGGTCAGCCGGTAATTGACCGGCACGAGCACGCCCCCGAGTTGCGGCACCGCGTAGAACGACTCCAGCTGCGCATGGGTGTTCGGCGCGATGGTCCCCCTGGGCGACGCCCAGCTGCTGCAACGCCGACGACCAGCGATCGCAGCGATCAAAGAACTGCTCGTAGGACAGCCGCAGGCCACCGTCGACCACTCCCTCGCGGAAACCGTGCAGACGGCGGGTCCGGCGGGCGAAGTCAAGCGGCGTCAGGGGTGCTTCCATGGGTGCCTCCACTGGACTCCGGGGCCGTGCCCGCGTACGCGGGCAACCCTAACGGCGGACACGCTCAGGACCGAACGCTAACCCGCCGTGAACGCTTTCACGAGCCCTCGGCCGCGTCACCGCGTCCGATCAGCTAACAGCTGCCCCCGTGTCAAGGCCATCGCAGAGGCCGGAACGAGACGAACGGCCTCTTCCTGCGATGGCCTTGACGGGGGCAATCCCCATAGGGAATCAGAACAGCCGGAGCGCCCCGTCCCCTGCACCGCGCATCGTGTCGTAGTCCAGCGTGACGCACCGGATGCCGCGGTCCTCGGCGAGCACCCTGGCCTGCGGCCTGATCTCCTGCGCGGCGAAAACGCCCTGCACGGGGGCGAGCAGCGGGTCCCGGTTCAGCAGTTCCAGGTACCGGGTGAGCTGCTCCACGCCGTCGATCTCGCCACGGCGCTTGACCTCGATGGCGACACTCACGCCGCCGGCGTCGCGGCACATCAGGTCGACCGGCCCGATCGCGGTCGGGAACTCTCGGCGGACCAGCCGCCAGCCCTGGCCGAGTACGTGCATCTGTGCCGCAAGCAGCTCTTGCAGGTGTGATTCGACCCCGTCCTTGACCAGGCCGGGATCGGTCCCGAACTCGAAGGAGGCGTCGCTGACTACCGCCTCGATCTCGATGGTCAGGGTTTCGCCGGACTTGCCGGTGACCACCCACCGCCCGGGCTGCTCATCGAGCCGGCAGGGCGGGGACATCCAGTTCAGAGGCTTGTAGCTGCCGCCGTCGGCATGGATAAGCACCGAGGAGTCGGCCTTGACGATGAGCAGCCGCAGCGCCGGGGGAAGATGCGCAGTGAGGCGCCCTGCGTAGTCCACGCTGCACCTGGCAATGACGAGCCGCACGAAAGCCAACTGTAGTGGCCCGGCAGGCTTGCGGCGGGCCGGCACTGCGCTGCGATCAGCGACGGGCGCCACTGCTGGCGAGCATGCGGCGGGGCTGGCGTTTCCGCGCCTGACCTAGCAAGCTGCCCGTGATCAGAATCCTGGCAGGGATGCCTTACAGTGACGGCCGTGAGCCCCCGTAAGGCCCGCCGCCTTCCCGCCGACGTGCCGCGCAAGCCGCGCGGCGGAGCCAGGCGCGGCACTGGCGGGGCGGCCGACGGTGCCGGGGGTGCCGCGGATCCGGCGCCGGTCCGGCTCGGTCCCGAGCAAACCCAGGCGTGGCCGGACGGGGACTGGGTGGTCCGGCAGGTGCCCGGTGCCGCGGCCACCAAGATGTATCGGTGCCCCGGCTGCGACCAGGAGATCGTGCCGGGGGCCGCGCACGTGGTGGTATGGCCGGCCGATGCCCATGACGCGGACGAGCGGCGGCACTGGCACAATCCGTGCTGGCAGCGCCGGCCGCGTCGGCCCGCACCCGGCCACGGCCGCAGGACTCACAGATGAGGCAGCGCAGGTGAGTGAGATAAGGCCAGGCACCGTACTGCCAGCCGACCGGCAGCCGGTCACCCTGCGCACCTCCGACGGGCTGAGCCTGGTCGGCGAGCTGGCCCTGCCCGCGCACCGCCCGGCCGCCGCAACGCTGATCTGCCTGCACCCGCTGCCGACGCAGGGCGGCATGATGGACAGCCACGTGTTCCGCAAGGCGGCTTTCCGGCTGCCCGCCCTCGCGGATCTCGCGGTGCTCAGGTTCAACACCCGCGGCACCTCCTCGAAACACGGGACCAGCCACGGCGAGTTCGGGGATGGCGAGGCCGAGCGGCACGACGTCGCGGCGGCGATCGACTACTGCGTCGCGGCCGGGCTGCCGCGACGCTGGCTGCTCGGCTGGTCGTTCGGCACCGAGCTGGCGCTGAAGTGGGGAAACGACCCTGCCGTCGAAGGAGCGATCCTGCTGTCGCCCGCGCTGCACCGGGCAACGGACGCCGACCTGGGTACCTGGGCGGCGTCCGGACGCCCGCTGGTGGCACTGGTACCCGAGTTCGACGACTACCTGCGGCCGGACGAGGCCAGGGCCCGCTTCGCCCGGGCGCCGCAGGCCGAGGTGGTGGCAGTGGATGGGGCAAAGCACCTCTGGGTCGGGGAGCCCTATGTCCGTATCGTGCTGAATGAGATCGTGCGGCGGGTCAACCCTGGCGCCTGGCCGCTGCCCACCGAATGGAAGGACCGAGCGTGAGCCTCTTCGACCTGGACGGCAAGAACGCATTCGTCACCGGCGCGTCTCGCGGGATCGGCCGGTCGATCGCGGTGGCCCTGGCCGGCGCAGGCGCCGACGTTGCCCTGGTCGCGCGCAGCGAGCATGGGCTTGCCGAGACCGCGGCGGACATCACCGCGCTCGGCCGCAAGGCGTTCGTCATCCCGGCCGATGTCACCAGCGTGGATGCGGTCGATGCTGCCGTCGCAACGGCGATCGAGCAGCTTGGGCAGGTAGACGTGGTGGTGAACAACGCGGGCGGCTCTAACTTCATGGCAGCCTTCCTTGACCTGCGGCTGTCCGGCTGGGAGAAGCTGATGCGGCTCAACCTGGACTCCGCGGTGTACGTCTGCCACGCGATCGGCGGACACCTGGTGGAGCGCGGTGAGGGCTCGGTAATCAATGTTGCGTCGGTGGCCGGAGTGACCGGGTCCCCGCTGCTGTCTCCCTACGGCGCGGCAAAGGCGGGCCTGGTCTCACTGACGAAGTCGCTCGCGGTCGAGTGGGGTGCCACCGGCGTGCGGGTCAATGCCCTGTGCCCCGGCTGGACGGCGACCGACCTCAACCGCCAGCTGTGGGAGGACCCGGTCGCCGGGCCGGCCACCGTGGCGACGGTCCCGATGCACCGCTGGGGCCGGGCGGACGAGATGGCAGGCCCGGCCGTCTTCCTGGCCAGCCCGGCATCCTCCTACATGACGGGACAGACCCTGGTCGTCGACGGCGGCCAGACCATCGGGCCCTAGCGCCGGTCAAGTAGTCAGCCTGCCAGCTGGTCGTCGTCGGCGGTGGACGAGAGCTGACCTGGACGCCGGGGCGGCAGGCTTAGCAGACTTCTTGCATACAGTGGCAGGACTGCTCCTGGACGCGATCGAATGGACGTATATACCCGTGGGTCACACGCTCACTCAGCAGACCGGTTCCAGCGGCCTGACAGCGACCGAGCACCGTCTGGACAACGGTCTGCGGCTGGTGCTCTCCGAGGACCACCTGACTCCGGTCGCGGCGGTCTGTCTCTGGTATGACGTCGGCTCGCGGCAGGAGGTCAAGGGCCGCACTGGCCTGGCTCACCTCTTCGAGCACCTCATGTTTCAGGGTTCGGCGCAGGTCAAGGGAAACGGCCACTTCGAGCTGATTCAGGGCGCAGGCGGATCCCTCAACGGGACGACGAGCTTCGAGCGCACCAACTACTTCGAGACCATGCCCGCGCACAAGCTTGAGCTGGCGCTCTGGCTGGAGGCGGACCGCATGGGCTCGCTGCTTGCCGCGCTCGGCGAGGAGTCTCTGCAGAACCAGCGCGACGTGGTCAAGAACGAGCGCCGGCAGCGCTACGACAACGTGCCCTACGGCACCGCGTTCGAGCGGATGACAGCGCTGGTCTATCCCGAGGGCCACCCGTACCACCACACTCCCATCGGCTCCATGGCCGATCTGGACGCGGTGACGCTGGACGACGCGCGCGCGTTCTTCCGTGCGAGCTACGCGCCGAACAACGCGGTCCTGGCGATCGTCGGCGACATCGACCCGGAGCAGACGCGTCGATGGGTCGAGAAGTACTTCGGCTCCATCCCGTCCTACGACGCCGTGATGCCGCCCCGCGGCGGCACGCTCCCCGACATCATCGGCAAGGAACTGCGCGAGGAGATCCAGGAGGAGGTCCCGGCGCGCGCGCTGATGGCCGCGTACCGGTTGCCGCACGACGGCACGCGTGAGTGCGACGCGGCCGAGCTTGCGCTCACGGTGCTCGGCAACGGCATGTCGTCCCGGCTCTACAACCGGCTGGTGCGGCGCGACCGCACCGCCATCACGGCCGGCTTCGGGCTGCTGCGGCTCGCTGGCGCCCCCTCGCTGGGCTGGCTGGACGTGAAGGCCTCCAGCGGCGCCGAGATCCCGCAGATCGAGGCCGCCGTCGACGAGGAGCTGGCGCGGCTCGGCGCGGAGGCGCCGGCCGCCGAGGAGCTGGAGCGGGCGCAGGCCCTGCTGGAACGCGAATGGCTGGACCGGCTCGGTACGGTCGCCGGCCGGGCCGACAAACTATGCCGGTATGCGGTGCTGTTCGGCGACCCGCAGCTCGCGTTCACTGCAGTCAACCGGATCCTCGACGTCACCGCTGAGGAGGTCCGGGCGGTTGCCGCAGCGCGGCTGCGCCCCGACAACCGCGCGGTTCTGGTATACGAGCCGGTGACCTCCGAAGACACGGCCGGGACGCCCGCCGGCCAGGCCAGCGCAGCCGGCCAGAACGACAAACGGGAAGGAGCCGGGCGGTGACCGGCGCAGCCGTGACCATGGACTTCTACCCGATGCCGGCCTCTGGGCAGGCAAAGCCCTGGGCGTTCCCCGCGCCCGAGCGCGGCGTCCTAGCCAACGGGCTGACCGTGCTGCGCTGCCACCGGCCCGGGCAGCAGGTGGTGGCCGTGGGGATCTGCCTGGACACGCCGCTCGACGCCGAGCCCGACGGGCTCGACGGTATTGCCACGATCATGGTACGTGCGCTGTCTCAGGGCACTGGCCAGCACACCGCCGAGGAGTTCGCCGCCGAGCTGGAGCGCTGCGGCGCGACGCTCGGCTCGCGCGCCGACTACCTGGGCGCCCGCGTATCGCTGGAGGTTCCAGTCTCCCGCTTGTCCAAGGCGCTCGGGCTGCTCGCCGAGGCACTGCGCGCGCCCGCGTTCCCCGGCAGCGAGATCGAGCGGCTGGTGCGCAACCGTCTCGACGGGATTCCGCTCGAGATGGCCAGCCCCGGCCGGCGCGCGGCCAAGCAGCTGGCGCACGAGCTGTTCCCGGCGTCCGCGCGGATGTCCCGGCCGCGCAAGGGAACCGAGGACACCGTCGCGCGGGTCAACGCAGCGGGCGTGCGCGCATTCTACGAGGCTCATGTGCGGCCTGCCACGGCGACCGCGGTCGTCGTGGGCGACCTGACGGGTGTCGACCTGGACGCGGTGCTGGCCGGCACGCTCGGCCGGTGGACCGGCGACACCGCCGAGCCGCTGCCCATGCCGCCGGTGACCGCCGACGACACCAGCCGTGTGGTGATCGTGGACCGGCCTGGTGCCGTCCAGACGCAGCTTCTCATCGGGCGGATCGGCCCGGACCGGCACGACCGGGTATGGCCGGCTCTGGTGCTCGGCACGTACTGCCTGGGCGGCACGCTCACGTCCCGGCTGGACCGGGTTCTGCGTGAGGAGAAGGGCTACACGTACGGGGTACGGGCCTTCGAGCAGGTGCTGCGGTCGCCGGCGCCGCACGCCGCGGACGGCGCGACGGGTGCGTCGGTGCTCGCCATCAGCGGTTCCGTGGACACCGCATCCACGGGTCCCGCGCTGGATGACCTGTGGATGGTGCTGCGCACGCTGGCCGCGGAGGGGCTGACTGAGACGGAGCGTGATATGGCGGTGCAGAACCTGGTGGGCGTCGCGCCGCTGGAGTACGAGACAGCAGCGTCGGTCGCGCGCACGCTGGCGGATCAGGTGGAACAGCACCTGGCGGACGACTACCAGGCTCAGCTGTACGCGCGCCTGGCCGAGACGGGCACCGTCGAGGCAACAGCCGCGGTGGTCGCGGCGTTCCCGGAGAACCGCCTGGTCACGATCCTGGTCGGCGACGCATCCCAGATCAAGGCCCCGGTGCAGGCCAATGGAATCGGCGACGTCAAGGTAGTCACGGGCTGACCCTCCGGGACCCGCCCACCGAGGATCTGCCAGACGATGTAAGCCTATTCCGCAGATTCTGGCACCAGCCAGATGAACAGCTGCATTGGGCGGCCCGCCAGAGCTATTGTCAATACCTGTGAATCAAGATCTTTTAGGCTGCTTCGGGCTGGGCCTCCTCGCCTGGCCGTTCGATGGGCTTTCCGTTGATGAAGGTCGCTCCGGCGCGGACCAGGGCGACGAGGTGGGGTGCGTTCACCGCTCGCCAGCGGTCTTGCGCGCCGCCGCAGGGGCTTGCAGCTCCTTGGTGATCCGGCCGTCGTGGAGGTGGACGATGCGGTCGGCTGATGCTGCGATCTGCGGGTCGTGGGTGGCGATGATGATGGTCATGCCCTGTTCCTCGCGCAGGTGCAGGAGGAGTTTGAGGATGCTGGCGCCGGTGCTGGAGTCGAGGTTTCCGGTGGGCTCGTCGGCGAGC
>WNGQ01019274.1_pt1 | contig 10553 bp, 8 predicted proteins | sample 5407661 | NCBI WGS metagenome assembly WNGQ01 (sample SAMN13153382, study PRJNA577476) | soil metagenome | isolation source: 60 cm soil or saprolite under Garry oak tree replicate 2 | place: USA:California | collected 2016-06-15 | reverse complement strand
ACAGAGCCACCTATGATGTGGACGGAGACCCTATTCCCGTAGACGAATTGGCTGTAGACACGGCCAAGAAATGGCTAAGAAAGAATCTACGTTTTGTCGACCCTGATCGACATATGAGATACCAGGTTGAGCTGAAGAAAGGGTCCGCAGCACTGACCGATATTTTCAAGAGACAAGGGAAATACTTTGGAGCGAATGACACTTCAGCCGCCGTTGGCTACGCGCCGTTGAGCAGCACCGAGAAAATTGTGTTGCAGACGGAGCGATACATCAATTCTCCAAGCTTCAAGAAAGAATTCCCAGAAACAGGCGAAGACGTCAAGATTATGGCCTCGCGCGAAGGAAGGGACCTCTCACTCACCGTTGCACTCGCGTTCGTAGACAAGTTCATCGAGAACGAGAACCAATATTTCAAAAGAAAAGCTGAGGTCGAAGAGGATGTCAACCGCTTCGTTCGCAGCCGAGTCAAATTCGACTCCGCGAACGTCAACATCAACACCCTCGACAAGAAGGGCAGAGGCATGGATGGGATCTACCTCACAGTTCTCGGAACCTCCGCGGACGATGGTGACGGTGGCCAGGTAGGGCGCGGCAACAGGCCGACCGGAGTAATTCCATTAAACAGGCCAACATGCTCCGAGGCCGCTGCTGGCAAGAATCCTGTAAGCCACGTTGGCAAGATCTACAACCTCCTGACCTACGAGATTGCCAATCGGGTCTACGAGAAAGTGCCAGGCATCAAAGAAGTATACGTTTGGCTGCTCAGCCAGATCGGACGACCAATAAACGAGCCCAAAGTAGCCGGAGTCGAGCTGATCCTCGACAAAGGAGTAGAATTCAAGCCTACGTCAAAGCTCGCATCGGAGATTGTTAGGGCCGAGCTGAACAGTATCAACGACTTCACGGACCGGTTAACACAAGGAAAAATACCAGTCTGCTAGCCAAGAGCTAGCATGAGCTACGACCTGCGATCCGCACTAGGCTGGATAACAGTCATTGCGGTCGTTGTCAGCGTAGCATCCTACGTAGTATCGCTCGCCGTCAGCTCCTTGGTGCTAGTAGGCACATCAATTGGAACGCAGCTTGCCACGACAGCAGCACCGTTGTACATTGAAGCATATTTGCTAATATTCCCAACCCCGTTCCAAGTCAATGTACTTCTGATCGTAGCCATTTCACTAGTCGTGTTCGTCGCATCCTTCATCAAGGCCGCCCAGTCAAACGGAGGCTTTCTGTCCGGTCTTCGCACTCTGTCTCTAGGATCTAGACCTGCTCAGTTGCCCAACTGGCTTTCCCTGATGCCTCTAGTAGCATCCGGGATTCTCATCATCGATCTCTTGCTGAGTTTCTTGCAGGATCTGTTCGGGGTCAGTACCGGTATGCTGAGTACGACAGACCCTAACGTGTTGTTTGCAAGTCTTGCCCTGGCCCCGATAGCGGAAGAGATCGGTTTCCGACTCTCGGCAATGTGGCTGTTTATGGGAGTTTTAATCGCCGTAAGCTATGGAAACAAGATAGCGCAGGGTTCAAAGATCGCAACGAAACTAGAACTGAGTACGTTCTTCGTTGCAATCATTTCCCCTGGTTTTGCTAAGGAACGGGCAGGGCTTCCTAGTATCAGGACCAGCGGCCTCAAGGGAATTAGCATACCGGAGTGGATTGGCCTTGCTCTTACATCAGTTGTTTTCGGCCTCTACCATATCTTGGGTGGAGGAGGATGGGGACCAGGAAAATTCTTGACTGCAGCATTATCTGGATTCGCACTAGGAATTATCTACCTAGCCTACGGGGCGTACGCGGACATCCTGCTGCACTGGTTTTTTGACCTAAACTTTTACGCTTTCAGCGTCTACCCAGCCTTCGACGGCGCTTTCTCACTATTTGGCGACCTAGCCACGCTTGGGGCTGTAGCATTAGGGATCTGGGCTATTATAGTTGGCATCTACTGGCTCGCAAACAGAAAACCTTCTTCGATGATTTATCCGACAATGATGGGGTTCAGTGATCCAATCCCCTAACCAAGTGATCGCAAGCTTATCGCCTCGACGAAACCATAGGCGATGGCAAGGAGAGGCATCTGAGATTTGTTGCGGCCGATGCGCGTCTAAGCGACTCTTGGCCTCAATTCCTTATAAGCTACCACCCGCCCGTTCGATTTCGGTACGGAAAAGGGGCTTGCATCACCGCCAAGTCGAATAGAATGTAACTTGAGCACCTCTCCTAGTCCCGATTCCAAGTTAGACTCAAAGACTGATACTGATTCGAGCCAGAGCTTCTCTCTTTCAAAGAGTTATGATCCTTCAGCAGAAGAACCGAGATGGCAAGAATATTGGCAGAAACAGAACCTCTACCGGTTCCAACAGGCTGACCGGACGCGGCCTACCTACAGCATCGACACACCTCCACCCTACCCAAGTGGTGATTTCCACGTTGGAAACGCTCTGAATTGGAGCTACATCGATTTCGTCGCGCGTTATCAGAGAATGAAGGGGTTCAATGTCCACTTTCCTCAGGGATGGGACTGCCATGGACTTCCAACCGAAGTAAGAGCAGAACGGACGTTCAAGATCCGGAAGAACGATCTCCCCCCATCCAAGTTCATCGAGATTTGCAGAAAACTCTCCGAGGAGTACATCCAGAAGATGAAAGAATCCATCATCGTTCTTGGAACATCCTGCGACTGGAACCTAGAATACAAAACGATGGACCCCAGCTACTACAAGCTAACACAGCTCTCCTTCCTGCTCCTCTACAAATCAGGACACATGTACAGAGGACAGCACCCCGTAAACTGGTGTCCGCGAGACGAGACTGCGATAGCTGAAGCGGAAGTAGTCTACGTCGAACGACAAGGGACTCTTCACTTCATGCGCTTCGGTGGTGACAGCAAATCCCTCGAAGTCGCCTCCACGAGGCCGGAACTTCTGGCAGCTTGCGTGGCCGTTGCGGTCCATCCAGCAGACCCCCGGTACAAGCCAATGGTTGGCGGGTCGACAACAGTCCCCGTGTTCGGACAGAAGGTACCCGTGATTGCTGACGAGGAAGTCGATTCTAAGTTCGGCACAGGTGCCGTCATGGTCTGCACATTCGGAGACAAAATGGACGTGAAATGGCAAAAGAAGCATGACCTACCCGTGATCAAGGAAATCACCGAGAACGGCCGAATAGCAACCCAAGACCAGCGTTTCAACGGCCTCAAAATCGAAGACGCTCGCAAAAGAGTCTTGGAAGAGCTGAAGAACACGGGAAAGCTGCTTCGAACTGAACAGGTAACACAAAACATCGGGACATGCTGGCGCTGTAACACACCAGTTGAGATCATCTCCAAGCCTCAGTGGTTCATGAAGACCAAGGAAATGAGCGACCTTGTAACGAGGTGCGCAGACAAGCTGCGTTGGGTTCCCGCCTTCTCGAAGCAGCGTCTTATCGACTGGACCAACTCTCTCGACTGGGACTGGGTAGTATCAAGACAGAGGATCTTCGGAACACCAATACCCGTGTGGTACTGCCAAAAATGCGGCGAGACGGTAATTCCCGCTGAGAGCAAGCTGCCAGCCGACCCCCGAAATGACCCTGCCCCCAGACAAGCGTGCCCCAAGTGCGGGTCAAACGAGCTGAAGGGAGAGACGGATGTGTTTGACACTTGGATGGATTCTTCGATAAGCGCAGCCGTACACGCTGGATGGCCGGCTAATCCAACCCAATTCGCTAGACTCTTCCCCGCAGATCTTCAACCAAATGGACTCGACATCGTAAGAACCTGGGACTATTACCTCCTCGTCCGAAGTCTTGCGATTTTTCAGAAAGCACCATACAAGACCCTGCTGATCAACGGCATGGTGAGAGGAACCGACGGCAGAATGATGCACAAATCCTACGGAAACTCCGTCGAAACAGGAGAAGTCATCAAAAAACTAGGAGCAGACGCCTTTAGACAATGGGCCGCTTCGGGAGGTGCCACGGGCTACGACATACCGTTCCGATGGAACGAGACCGAGCATGGAAAAAAATTCCTTACCAAGCTTTGGAACATAGCCAGGTTCATACTCACGAACTGTTCAGCGGAGGCAGGAGAACTACAACCCGACCGATTGTCCACGCTTGACCTGTGGCTGCTCGGGTCACTCCAAGACCTAATCGCAAACGTAGGCAATGCCATGGAAAACTTCCAGTTCAATACGGCCCTTGAAGCGATCAGAGACTTCACCTGGCACTCACTAGCAGACGACTACCTAGAGGCAGTGAAGTATCGCCTCCAACCCGATAGCGACCCCGCCGATTCCAGAAACGCAAAGGCATGCCTAATTCATACTTTGACCGTCATCTGCAAACTCCTGGCTCCGATCTGCCCCCACATTACCGAAGCGATCTTCCACGAAATCCAGAAGGGGGAAACTGGAAAAAGCATACACTCAGAGAGATGGCCTATGCCAGACAAGAACTTCCAAGGGGAAGGAAAAATTCATGACGGAAAGTTAATCGTCGATACGATTGCAACAGCTCGACGAAAGAAGGCAGAGAAAGGACTGAGTCTCAAGACTCCAATTCAAGAGATTATCATAAAGACCCAACCATCAAGAAAAGGACTTTTCGAGTCTAACAAGGAACCGATCCTCAGGACCATAAGGGCTGAATCCCTTACAATCGAGAACGACCCGGCCGCCGAGCAAGAAAAAGGCTCGCTGAGCATAGAAATCGTCCCATAGGTCAAATCTTTAATATCAAACGACAAAAACTCAAGCCCGAGGACCGGTCTGAACACCAGTTAAGTTGGTATGAGAGTAATTCTACTCGCAACCCAAGCTTGTGGCGTTGCTCTATCGTACTGACGGACTAGCCAGTTCGACCTGGGCTCAATCAAGTGATAGAAAAGAAATGTCAAATGAAGGTGGAGAGGAACGCCCGCGCAGAAGCTACGGTAGAAGAGGAGGCAGCTACGGTCGAGGTGGTGGCGGAGGATATGGGGGCAGAAGCAGAGGAGGCTATGGCAGCAGAGGCGGGTATGGCGGCAGAGGAGGATACGGTGGCGGCGGAGAGAGGAACGTTGAGCGGGATCGGGGTCCCGTCCCTGTCGAGGAAGGCCAAGAAGTCGAAGTGACGATAGAATCTGTCGGGCGTAGAGGAGACGGAATCGCCCGGGTCAACAATTTTGTGATTTTCATCCCAGACACTAATGCGGGTGACAAGGTCAAGGTCAGAATTACCGGTGTGAGAAACAGTTTCGCAACAGGAGAAGTTGTGAAAGGGGAAGCAACAGAATGAAGATTGCGGAGCTCAAGCCCGGAATGAGAAGAGTAGACGTCAAGGGAAAGATTGTCGACATGGAGAATCCGAGAGAAGTGCAGACAAAGTTCGGCCCGGGCCAAGTCGCGTCCGCGACCCTTCAAGACGAGTCTGGAACAGTCAAGGTTACTCTCTGGAACGAGAACATATCCAAAGTGGCTGTTAACGATACGGTTGAGATTCAGAACGGGTATGTAGACTCTTTCAGAGGAGAACTCCAGCTCAACGTGGGACGCTACGGGAAACTTGCCAAAGTAGAATAGTGCCAAACTCTATTCCTTGTTCTCTTGTTCCTCTGATCTTGCGTCGACCTATTTTTGGACAATAACCTCCGCCGTTGGCGCTTCAGGCAGAGTGCCCAAGGTGTATCTTGAAAGCACTGTCTTCCTTTGCTGGTTTTCAACCTGAGCAACGACCTCAATGAAGCCCTCGAGCTTCGTCCCAGCTATCTTCTTCCTGAGTAGCTGATCTACTTGGAAGATTCCCGATTCATTGTACATGCTAATCTCGACGACGACCGGCTTCTGCTTGCTCTTTCGTATCTTGACATCTCGAATCGACATGGCTGAGAGTGCGTGGATATCCTTCTTGCCAGCAATAAACGGAATTCTTGCTCGGCCTTCCTTCATATCTAGCGCGTCTGCCACTCGGACAACACCTGCTTCCAGAGTCAGCTGGGGAATTTCCGACTCGTGAGAATAGATCGTGTGCAGTGGCCAGAGGGACGCTGAACATGTGATGGTTCTCCCTGTGCGCAACCATCCCCAAGTCGTGTAAGACCGCGCCCAAGAACACAACAACTTCAGCATCGTCGTTCGTCATCTGATGATCCGTCACTATGTTCGGCTTCACACCTGCTTCGAGGAGATTTCGGAGTATCTTGAGAGCAATGTTCGACACGATGGCAAAGTGGACCGGACCATGGTCGGAGAGACCCATTCTCCGCACAGCGTTAACGTTGATGCAATCCCAAAGACTCTTCAGATACTCGTCTCTGTTCACCCGCTCCAGAACAGACTTTAGTTTGAGGTTCGAGTTATACGGAAGATTAATCAGAAATTCGCACCGTTACAGCAAGCTCTTCCTAAAGCCAGTTCAAAAACGTTCTCGAACCTAAGAAAGCAACCAAAAATACGTCGGGCGACCCCTAGCAACCAGAGACTGGAGCGAATACCATGTCGAACAAGGATGTGAACTACAATGTCCGCGACCACACTGCATGGCTTACCATGAACAGGCCGGAGGTGCTCAATGCACTCTCCAAAGGAATGTTCCGAAGCCTCGAAGAAACGCTTCGAGACGCGTCCAAGGATGATTCAGTATATTTCATAGCTATCAAAGGTGCTGGAAGAGCTTTCTCAGCAGGACTAGACGTCCGAGAAGTAAACGGACTCGCAACGCGAAAGGACGCTCAAGAGTTTGTCTTTGACATAGTCAAACCCTTCTGGGAACAATTCTTCAAATGCGAAAAGCCCGTAATCTCGCTCGTAGATGGACCTGCATATGGAGCTGGAGCCGAGATAGCCCTAGCATCAGACATGGTCATCGCGTCAACAAGATCAACTTTCGCGTTTTCAGGAGGCAGGGTCGGTGCACTGTGCTGTATCTCCGCAGCCTTCGGCCAAGAGACAATCGTCGGAAGGAAAGTAGTCGAGATGAATTTGACCGGTGCGGCTGTAAGTGCCGAGGAAGCCCAATCAATAGGGCTAGTAAACTACGTTGAAGACCCCTCAACCATCGAGGAACGCCTCAAAGAAATCACAGACAAGATACGCCACGTGTCCTCGATCTCTAATTCGAGCTTCAAACGAATCCACAGAAGCCTAGTCACAACCCGCGTTCTGAACATCGCTCACCGAGAACTGCTACGAGCCATCACCAGCCCTGACTTCAAAAAGGGAGCAACTGCTTTCACACAAAAAGAGACTCCTCATTACTACGAGTAGTCTCGCCCAATAGAGCTGTTCAATCCCGGGGCAAATCGTTAGTGAAAGAGTCCTTATATCGTGTAACCTGACCCTTAACTGGAGCGGGCTGCAGAAGCCACGGCGAACGAATCGTTTCTGCATCCAGCAGAGTAGAAAATAGAGGTGTTGAGAAACTGAGAGGAAGAAATTGGAAAGGAAGAAACGTCCGATCGGAGATGAAAGTCCTTCAATGCCCCCGTTGTCATGAGAACATTCGATTAGACAAATACTCGGCACACATCGCTACGTGCCCTCAACCCCCTGTTGCTTCAGCCACACCCGCGTAAGCTGCAACCATCTTAACTCAGCACTCCTGCGTCTATCTCATGGGAGGCATAGCGCAATTCCTACAAACATAACATGATTGCCGCTGCAAAACCCCTTCGATTCCTCCTAGAATCAAGAAACGTCATCCTCGTGCTAATCCTTGGACGAGTACAAGCAGAAACCAGGCATCTTACTTAGCTCTACCGTGTCAACCTCATTATAGCAAGGTATCCGGAGTATTTCCGAAATCGCTCGCTCTTCGTCCCACGAATACGGTGAACCTATTTCCCGTTCCGCGCTAACATGCGTTTCCGAAAAAGTCTTTCTCCTTCTGCTAACTTTTTCTAGACCCCCGGGGGGTGTCGTTTTCTCCAGAGACGCTTCACAGACGGTAGGTCCAGTGTTTGAAGTATCTTGGCGCCGGGAGTGGGATTCGAACCCACGCGGCCCTGATGGGCCACAGGCTCTCAAGGCCTGCGCCTATAGACCCACACTTACAGGTTAATCCACTCGGCCAACGGGACGCAATCGGTTGCGTAATCCCGGCGCGAAAACCCGCATTCGGGTCAAAAACCCCTCTGCCCAAAAGTCACCTAATAAACGGTTCCGCAGACCACAACAACCGAGGCTCGGGAACCTGCCAAAGAGAATCGAGAGCGGGTACAGATTCCTCGAACATACCAGCGACGCACACATCGAGGCATGGGGCCCGACTCTCGAAGGAGCATTCGTCCAGGCTGCAATGGGATTCTATGAGATAATGCTGAATTCAGAAAGCATAGAGCCAAGAATAGAAGAAGTCGTTAACGTCGAAGGACACGACGAAAAAGAACTACTCTACAATTGGCTAGAAGCGCTGCTACTCAAGTTCGACATCGACGAAATGACGTACTCCCAGTACAAAATGACAACAATCTCAGCCCAGCCCGGCCAGCTGACTCTTCATGCCGAGATCAGCGGCGAGAAATATGACCGCCAAAAACACGGAGCCAAAGTGGAGATTAAAGGCATAACATATCACCTGATGGCAATCGAGAGACAACCCGGCCGAGCCACGGTTAGATTCATTCTAGATCTCTGACGCAGAGTGTCTAATCCTGGCATGCGACCAGAGCGACCATTTCGATCGGAATCCAACCAACGATACTTATAGCCGGGTCAACATTACCCTACTTGACTGCTGATGATGGCGCAAGAATGGAGCTCTTCGAACAGAAGCAGTGCTAACATACCCATCAAGCAGATAGCTCAGAACATTTGGGAAGTCCCTCAGGACTTTCAGCCTGGAATGAAGGTCCCTGCAAGGATCTACGCTGATGAGGACCTCCTTGCAAAGATGCGGACTGACCGAACAATCCAACAATGCGTCAACGTAGCCCACCTCGACGGGATCCTCAACTACGCCATAACCATGCCAGACGGCCACGAAGGGTACGGTTTCCCAATCGGGGGAGTAGCGGCGACCGACTATGATGAGGGACTGATAAGCCCGGGAGGGGTCGGCTACGACATCAACTGCGGCGTCCGACTAATCCGCACGAACCTTACTGAGGACGAAGTCCGCCCCTCCCTGGCAAAACTCGTCGATACAATCTTCAACTTCATACCGTCCGGTCTTGGCAGTAGGGGACAGATCAAACTCACACCAATGGAACTCGACAAGGCGGTCACAGACGGCCTTGATTGGGCTATAGACAAGGGATACGCGTGGCCAGAGGATCCGCAGACAATCGAAGAAGAGGGCTGCATGGAAGCCGCCGATCCATCGAAAATATCCAACAATGCAAAATCTCGGGGAGCGCCCCAACTTGGAAGTCTCGGCAGCGGAAACCACTTCATCGAAATCGAACGCGCCGACAAGATATTCGACAAACGCGTTTCAGAACGACTCGGCATTCACAAAGAAGGACAGATTCTAGTCCTCATCCACACGGGAAGCAGAGGATACGGACACCAGACATGCAGCGACTATCTGAAAGTAATGGAACGAGCGATCGGAAAATACAATATCAAGCTCCCAGACAGGGAACTCGCAGCATGTCCCAGCAAAAGCCCCGAGGCGGAAGACTACATCGCAGCAATGTCCGCAGCCTGCAACTTCGCCTGGGTAAACCGGCAAATGATCACCCACTGGACACGCCAAGCATTCGAGAAGGTATTCCAACGAACCCCAGACTCGTTGGACATGAAGATCGTCTACGATGTCTGCCACAATGTAGCTAAGGTAGAGTCCCACAAGATCGACGGAGAACCGACAAAGGTCATCGTGCATCGAAAAGGGGCGACCCGATCCTTCCCACCTGGACATCCTGACGTTCCTGCCGAATACAGAGAGATTGGTCAACCCGTTCTGATCCCGGGAAGTATGGGAACGAGCAGCTGGGTCCTGATAGGCACCCCGAGGGCGATGGAATTGAGCTTCGGAACTACAGCGCATGGCGCGGGTAGATTCATGTCCCGTTCGGCCGCTAAACGAAAATGGCGTGGAGCTGAACTCAAAAGAACCCTAGAGAACCGGGGACTCGTAATTCGAGCCGCCAGCATGGAAGTGATCGCTGAGGAGGCACCCGAGGCTTACAAGGATGTGGATAGAGTGGCAGAGGTAAGTCATCAGCTCGGCATCGGGAACAAGGTCGTACGGATGACGCCTATCGGCGTAGCAAAGGGCTAGTCAAGAACACCTATCGGGATTTCATTATCGTCTTGTACTTGGCAATTGACTGGGTTGGCGTAGGGTTAATTCGGTTGAGAAGAGCAAGATATACGGACACATAGTCTAAAAAAAAGATCGGACAGACAAGCCTGGAAAGGTTCCCAAGGCAAGGGACTCGAACCTCTATGGGATGCGCATTCGACGCGGAGCTTATGGTAGATCGGAAGGCATCAGCCGTGGACTGTTCGAACTCAGACTCCTTACTGTCTCGAATTAAGATCGGAAGAGAGCCCTTCGGGTAATTTCCCCAAGCTTCGATCTCATTGTGGCATGCCTCTGGCAGGACATCGTACTTTGCGACCTCTTTGCAATTCTCACCCAGC
>WNGQ01008199.1_pt1 | contig 10553 bp, 7 predicted proteins | sample 5407661 | NCBI WGS metagenome assembly WNGQ01 (sample SAMN13153382, study PRJNA577476) | soil metagenome | isolation source: 60 cm soil or saprolite under Garry oak tree replicate 2 | place: USA:California | collected 2016-06-15 | reverse complement strand
GAGGAGCTCGTATGCAGGGTGCTCGCGGACCACCCGGACGAAAAAACCATCTCACTGCTAGCGATCTCCGTGTCGCACCTCGAGACCTCCTGGGATTTTCAGCTCGAGCTTCCGTTTGGGCTCGAGGATGAAAAGCGCCGGCCCGGCACCACGCAAGGGATGGCGCGCTGGTCGGCCGACCGCGCCATGGACATGATCCGCGATCGCTTCGGGTGCAAGGCAGTCGGATACGGGTCTGTCGCGCTGGGCCTTTCCCGTTCCGTTCCCGACGCGTTTCGCGAGCTCGCGGAAAAGGACCTTTAGCCAGCAAGCTGCCGGAAAGCCTGATCGAGAATATTTCTACGCTTATGATCGCACCGGGGAGAGCCGGTCCGCACCCGGCTGTCGCACGGCGGGCCGATCGAATCGAGCGGCAAGCTGGCCGAACTACGCCTTCGGCTAATCCAACCCGCCCTGCGCGCTCGCGACTCGCGTACCAATACGCGTTGTTCATATTGATCGTCTGCCTGCATTCTTCGATAGCTTCTTGATATTCGTGCAGGTGCAGGTGTGCATGGCAGAGGTTCTACGGGGCGTTTGTTGCAACAAAGTAGAGATGTCTCGATTTCTGCAAAGTTGAAATGTCACTCGGCGGCCTCGCTAGGAGCGCGAGCCGGCGCCGCGGAGACCACCCTATCGGAGCGGCGCCGGCCTCGGCGGGCAGCTTGCGACTTCGATTTGGCGGCCTCGGCCATTCGCAAGGCACGGTTCTTCAGGAGTCCGGATGCCTGGCTTGAGCGCCGTGGCCCCTTCGGAATGGTGTTAAGACGCGGCTGCCGATCTTGTTGTTCCTTGATCCAGGCCAGAATCTCCCCAAGACGCTTGTTCTCGACAATGGCGGCATGACTGACGCGCTGCAGTTTGTCGAAGGCGGAGTAAGGCAACGACCTGCCTTTCCAGCGAACCTCCAGCCGCCCATCCGGAAAGTCATAGATCTCGACCATTTTGCCACGAAGGCGAACCGCTATGCCGTCAGGCTTAAGTGTCAGCTTCATACGACTGTAGTTCACCACCAGCTGATGCGACACCTGACGCTGCTCGCGCCAGCACAAGACTTCATCCAGATCCTGCCGGGGATCGAGCAAACGGTGGAGATCTTTGTCGCGAGCTGGGAGCTTGGCAAAGCGACCGTTGTAGTTGGCGACAAAGCTGGGCAGAAACGCGTTTGCCGCCTCGATCGTGCTGATGCTGGCGAGTCTCAGCTCCTTCACCAGACGATCCTGCAGCGTATGATGAGCGCGCTCGACGCGTCCCTTTGCCTGGCTGGTATTGGCGCACAGAATCTCGATGTTGAGTTCCGACAACGCCCGTCCGAACTGGGTCATTCCATTGCCGCTGACCGCGTTCTCGTTCGACACCCGAAAGATGGAATGCTTGTCGGAGTAGAAGGCGACGGGTTTACCGTGACGACGAAGATAGGCCTTCAGCGCCTCGAAATAGGCAAATGTGCTCTCCGATGCGACAAAGCGCAGCTCCATCAGGCGGCTTGTCGCATCGTCGACGAACACCAGTAACGTGCAGGCAGCTGCACGATCCTCGAACCAGCGATGCTCTGAGCCGTCGATCTGGACCAGCTCACCAATATGCTCGCGGCGATGCCGAGGTTGCTGGATGCGCTTGCGTTCAGCGCGGGACATCCAGATCCCCGCCTGCCGCATCCAGCTGCGCAGCGTCTCCCGCGAAACTTTGAGATCATGACGCTCTGCCAGCTTCTCGGCCGCGAATGTCGGTCCAAAGTCTGCGTAGCGTTCCCGCACCAGAGCGATCGCATGATCGCGAACCACATCCGGCAAGCGGTTGTTCGAAGGACGACCCCGGCGCTGGTTGGCGATGGCTGAAGCGCCGCCATCGCGATATCTTCTCAACAGCCGATACGTTTGCCGCGGCGTTATCGCCATCAGCTCAGCAGCTGCGCGAGCCGTTAATCTGTCGCTGTCCAGCCGTGCCAGAACATCAAGACGATTCAGCTCGCGCTTGCTCATCACCACCATGCCCATCGAAATGACAGCCTCCGAACTCCCAAAAAGGAGCAGAAACTGACATCTCTACTTTGCTCAGTGCTGACATTTTAGCTTTGCTGCTACATGAATCATTCGCGCGTCCATTGTTATGGAATGTCAAAGTCCGCTTTGCGCCCACGAGCGGTCGTTCACCCGAAGTCCAGTTTTTGAGCGGAAGCTGAGCTGAACCCTTCCCGCGTTGCGGCGCAGCATGCAAAATGAGACTGACGATCAAGCCACACGGGCGTGAAGACATCCGCTGTGTCAGCGTCATCGGCTAGCCTTCTTGCGACGTCCAAAGAGCTCGATCACAAGCGCTGCGATCGGGCGCAAACAAGTTGGCGAAACAAGGAGGAGGCGATGTTGAAAGGCGCTTTGGGACTGATTGGGTTGAGCAGCCTGTTGCTTTCGGGGACTGCAATCGCTCAGGAGAAGATCAAGGTTGGTGTTACCGCAACCTTGGAAGGCACCTACACGGTGCTCGGTGAAGACGGCATCCGCGGCCACCAAACGGCGCTCAATACGTTCGGCAAGAAGGTCGGGGACAAGGAGCTTGAATTCATCATCGCTTCGACCGACGCCACGCCGGACTCCGCTATTCGCGCCGTGCGCAAACTGATCGAGCAGGACAAGGTCCAGATCCTGCTCTCACCGTTATCCGGCGACGAAGGCATTGCGGTGAAGAATTTCGCCAAGACGCGTCCGGAACTGACGTTCGTGAACGCCGCTTCCGGCGCACAGGAAACGACTTACGTCGACCCGGCACCGAACTTCTTCAGCTACAACATGGACGGTGCCCAGTGGCAGGTTGGCCTCGGCAAATACGCCTATGAAACCAAGGGTTATCGAAAGATCGCAACGGTGGGCGAAGACTATTCGTTCATCTACACGCAAGTATTCGGACTAGTGCTGGAGTTCTGCGGCGCCGGCGGACAGATCACCAACCGGCAATGGGTGCCGCTCGGCACGAAGGACTTTGCCTCCGTCATTGCCGCCCTGCCCGACGCTGTCGACGCGATCTATCTCGGCCTCGGCGGCGCCGACGCGGTCAATTTCCTGAACCAGTATCAGCAGGCCGGCGGCAAGGCGCATCTGATGGGCGGCTCGATCATGGTCGACCAGACCATTCTCTCCGCCAAGGGCAACGCCAAGAATGCGCTGCTCGGGACCATCGCGGCCAGCGGCCAGGCTGATACCTGGGAGGATCCGAGCTGGCAGAAATTCGTGAAGGCCTATCAGGACGCCTTCCCGCCGAACAAGCGGTTCCCCAGCCCGTCGCTGCTCGCCACCAACTACTATGATTCGACGATGGCGCTGATCCTTGCGCTCCGTCAGGTCAACGGTGACCTCAGCAACAACCAGGCGAAACTCAGGGAAGCCCTCGCCAAGATCGAGATCGACGCCCCCAACGGCAAGATCAAGCTCGACTCCAACCGCCAGGCCATCGGCACCAACTTCGTCACCGAAGTGGTGGATGACGGCAAGGGCGCATTGTTCAGCAAAGTCGTGAAGGTCATTCCGAACGTGAACCAGACGCTGGGCTACGACGCGGCGGTATTCTCCAAGATCGGGCTGCCGAGCCGGACGGTTCCGGAGTGCAAGAACTGAGTTCTTCGCATTTGCGAACGAGCCCCGGTCACGCCGGGGCCCGGGCTGGATGTGATCTTCCCTTGCATTCTCGCGGCGGATGTTGAACGCTGGTTGAAAAAGACAAGAACATCCCGCGGGAGGGAAGGCATGAGCAGGGCTCTCGCCGTCTTCCACGGCCGGTTCGGTCGCGCGACGGTCTATCAGTTGAACCGCCCCTTCAACATGCATGCGCATCGCGAAGGGCATCTGATTTTTCATGTCGGTGGAACGCCAGCCCGCATTGACGTGTGCGATGAGCAATGGCTCCTCACAGAAGACTCCATTGTTGCCATCAACCCTTGGGAACCACACAATTTTGTCCCGACGGATATAGAGAACGGGGCGATCTTCTTCGTCCTTTACGTGAACGCCGAATGGTTCGCCCCCGATGCGGCGCGAGCGCACAGCCTGCGGTTCGGCCGCACCTGTTTCAAACGTACGGTTCCCCTCGAGAGGCATATTCGGCGAACCGCAGCGTTGGTCTGCGGCACGCCTTCGCTAAGCAGCCTCGATTGCGAACTCAGGCAGTTGATCGACAGCTGCTATGAGGAAAGCTGGCAGACTTCCGAGCCGGCGCACGAGACGCGCGCCGCCGCCGTCACCGACTTTCGCGTCCGCAAATCCATCAAGCTGATGTCCGAAAGCCCGGGCGCCGAGATCGAACTGGATTCGATCGCACGGGCCGCCGGGCTGTCGCGACCGCACTTCTACCGGCTGTTCCGCACCCAGACCGGCGTCACCCCGAACCTCTATCTCAATACACTCATCATGGAACAGGCACTGGACGCCCTGGTCGCGACCGAAGTGCCGATCGCCGATATCGGCTTCGATCTCGGCTTCTCCTCCCAGAGCGGTTTCACGCGCTTCTTCGCCGCCAATGTCGGGATGGCGCCGACCGAATACCGCCGAGCCGCCAAAGTCTTGCGCCCCTGAGCGCACCCGGCGTGAAAAGATACTGACAATCAAGTGCGCGGTTTGCGGCGCCGTTAGGATGCCTTGAAAACGCGAGCCGAAAAGGCCGCGGCGTCTGGGAGGATGGCATGGCGACGGCCGGGCTGCTACCGTGACAAGATTCATCGAACGCCGTCCGGCATGGGCGCTGATCCTGCTGATCGCGGTCGCGGTGATGCTGTGGCTGATCCTTGCCGTGTGGCCACCCGGCCTCGAAGAGGCGATCGGCAGGAAGCGGGTCTTTCTCAACGCCGTCTTCAACGGCATCACCCTCGGCAGCCTCTACTTCCTGGTGGCAAGCGGCTTCACCCTGATCTTCGGTCTGATGCGCAACGTCAATCTGGCGCATGGCTCGCTTTATCTGTTTGGCGGCTATATCGGCTACGCCATCAGCGTCTGGACCGGCTCATGGGCGCTCGGCTTCATCATCGCGTTTCTCGGTGTGGCGCTGGTCGGCGTCGTCCTGCAAATCGCCGTCTTCCGCCGCATGGAGGGGCAGGATTTGCGCCAGACCATGGTCACGATTGGGCTCTCGATCGTGTTCGCGGATCTGATGCTGTGGGTATTCGGCGGCGATTTCTATCAGATCCAGACCCCGAACTGGCTGGTCGGCCCGATCGAATTGCCGCTCGTGACCGCGGTCAAGTCGTCCGGTGAGGCGGTCTACCTGCGGTACCCGATGGTGCGGCTCGTGATCCTCGCCGCCTCCATCGTGATCGGAGTGGCGATGTGGCTGGCGCTCAATCGAACACGCGTCGGGATGATGGTGCGCGCCGGCGTCGACGATCGCGATATGCTGGCTGCGACCGGCGTACATATCCAGCTCGTCTTTGTCGTAGTGTTCGCGCTCGGCGCAGGGCTTGCCGGCATTGCGGGCGTCGTCGGCGGGACCTTTCAGTCGATTTCCCCCGGCGAGGACACCCGCTTTCTGCTCGCCTCCCTGGTGGTGGTTATCGTCGGCGGCATGGGATCGATCCCTGGCGCTGCGCTGGGTGCCGTGATCATCGGCCTCGCCGAGCAGCTAGGCTCGGTCTACATCCCGACTTACGCGATCGTTGTCACCTTCCTCATCATGGTCCTGGTGCTGGCTCTGCGGCCGCAGGGCCTGCTGGCGAGGCGCTGATATGTCGTTGATCCAGAGCGCCCATCCTCAGGTTAACCAGCCGGCAGCCGCCGAGCGCACCGGCTTCATGGCGTGGCCGGAAATCAACCAGCCGGTAACCTGGCTGGTGGCGGTGATCCTGCTGATCATGCCGTTGATCGCCAGCGGCTTCTTCCTGATCGAGATCTTCGCCACGACGCTGATCCTCGGAACCATCGCCCTCAGCCTGATGTTCCTGGCGGGTTATGGCGGCATGGTCAGCCTGATGCAGCTCACCGTCGCCGGTTTCGCCGCCTACATGGTTGCGGTGTTCGGCATGAGCGCCAACACCAATATCAGCCTCGGCTGGCCGTGGTGGCTCGCCACGCCTATGGCGCTAGTGCTCGCGACCATCTTCGGCACGCTCGGCGGCACACTCGCGGTACGCACCGAGGGCATCTACACCATCATGATCACGCTCGCGATCGGTGCGGCCTTCTACTATTTCACCAATCAGAACTGGGCGATCTTCGGCGGCCACACCGGCATCAACACCATCGCCACGCCGAAATTCTGGGGCATCGACTGGCGGTCCGACGTCCCCTACTATTACGTCACGCTGGGCGTCGCGGCGTTTTGCTATTTCGCTGTTCAATATGTCTCGCGCGCCCCGTTCGGCCTCGCGCTTCAGGGCGTGCGGGACAATCCCCGCCGCATGGCGGCGCTCGGCTTCAATGTCAACGCGCACCGCGTGGCAGCCTACGCGTTCGCGGCCTTTATCGCCGCGCTCGGCGGCGTCCTGCAGGTCTGGAACTACCGGCAGATCTCGCCCGGCTCGGTCAGCGTCGGAGCCTGCATCGATATCCTGATTATCGCCGTGGTCGGCGGCATCGCCCGTCCCATTGGTCCCTTCATCGGCGCCTTCATTTTCGTCATCCTGCGCACCTTCGCACTCGATCTGCTGGTCAAGTTCGGGCTCGACGGCAATCGCTTCCGGTTGCTGATCGGGCTCGGCTTCCTCGCCATCGTGTTCTGGTCGTCAGATGGCGTGATCGGACTCTGGGAGCGATGGCGCCGCCGCACTGCGGCCACTGACGCTCGCCCCGGCGGAGGCTATGGTCATGGATAGCGCTGCGCAACGCTTCTCTGCTGTCGGTGCCGGCGCCGCGCTGGAACTGCGCGGCGTGACGCGGCTGTTCGGGGCGCTCGCGGCGCTGACCGATGTCACCATCACGGTCCGCCCGGGAGAACGCCGCGCCGTGCTCGGCTCCAACGGCGCCGGCAAGACCACGCTGTTCAATTGCGTCACCGGCGACTTTCCGCCTTCCTCCGGCACCATCCGCTTCTTCGGCGAGGACATTACCCACTTCCCGCCTTACGAACGGATCCGCCGCGGCTTACGCCGCACCTACCAGATTTCAGCACTGTTTCCTGGCCTCACGGTGAGGGACAACGTCTACCTCGCCTGCCGCGGCGTTTCTCGCGGACGATTTTCTCCGCTGCGTCCGTGTGCGAACGACGCCTTGATGTATTCGGCCGAAGCGCTGATCCAGGCGACGCATCTGACGCCGGTCAAAGAGCAATTGGTCGCGGAACTTGCGCATGGGCAGCAGCGACAGCTCGAGATCGCGCTCGCGCTCGCCGGCGCACCGCGCTTCATCCTGTTTGACGAACCGGCTGCGGGCCTGTCCCCCACCGAGCGGCGCGAACTGATCGAAATCCTGACATCGCTGCCTGCCCACATCGGTTACATCATCATCGAGCACGACATGGATGTCGCGCTTCGCGTCGTCGAAAGCGTCACGATGATGCACAACGGGCGTGTCTTCAAGGAGGGCCTGCCGCACGAGATCGAAGCCGACCCTGAGGTCCAGGAACTCTATCTGGGGGCCGGCCATGAGTGAGGTCCGCCGTTCCGCTCCTGCCCTCGAAGTCAGGGGCCTCGACGTCTATTACGGTCATTCCCATGCGCTGCAGGGCGTCGAACTGACGTTGGATTCAGGCGTGTTTTCGGTTGTCGGCCGTAACGGCATGGGCAAGACCACCCTGTGCAAGACGATCATGGGCCTGCTGCCGTCGAGCGGCGGTTCGGTTCGCGTCCGCGGCGAGGAAATCACCCGCCTCAGCCCCGCTCGGATCGCGCGGCTCGGCGTCGGTTATGTTCCGCAAGGACGCCGGCTCTGGCGCTCGCTCAGCGTTGCCGAGCATTTGCAGCTAGCCGCCGGGATGCGGCGCGGCCCCTGGACCATCGAGCGCGTCTACGAGACATTTCCCCGCCTTGCCGAACGCAAGGACCATGGCGGCGGCCAGCTCTCGGGCGGCGAACAGCAAATGCTGGCGATCTCGCGGGCGCTTCTGACCAATCCGCATCTTCTCATCATGGATGAGCCCACCGAAGGCCTTGCGCCGGTCATCGTCGCCCGGGTTGAGGAAATGCTGGTGGGCCTCGGCGAAGACGGCGACATGTCGGTGCTCGTGATCGAGCAAAACATCGGCGTCGCCACGGCGATCTCGAAGAACGTCGCGATCATGGTCAATGGTAGGGTCAATCGCATCATCGACGCCGCGCGCCTTGCGGCCGACCGGGAGCTGCAACAACGTCTGCTTGGCGTTGGCTTCGGCGTCCATGCCGACGCCGACACGGATGTCGAAGCCGCGGATACAAACGTCGAGGCTGAGGCGCGTCCCGCGCCGCCGCGCCCCGCGGGCGGAGCGCCAATCCGGGTCTATATCTCCAATCCCAAGCCGCCGACGCGCTGGTCGCAACCGGCGGCCATTGCGCGCATTGAAGCGGCAGCCCGCACGCTTACACCGGCAATCACCCGTATCGAGGACGCCGCCCGGCAAAAGCGCCAGGCGAGCACGCAACTCGCATCATCGGGACCACCCGTCGTACTCGTCGTCGGCACACTCGACACCAAGGGCGAGGAGTTGCGCTTCATTCGTGACCTGATCGCCCGGCACGGGCTGCGGACGCGTCTGGTCGACGTTTCCACCGGCGGCAAGCTTTCCACCTGCGACGTCTCCGCGCAGGAAATCGCGCTGAACCACGGCCGCGGCGGATCAACCGTTTTCGGCGCCGATCGCGGCGCGTCGATAACCGCGATGGCGGAAGCTTTCGCCTCCTGGCTACGCCGCCAGGGCAATGTCGCGGGAATCATCTCGGCGGGCGGTTCCGGCGGCGCTTCGCTGGTCGCGCCAGCCATGCGTGCCCTCCCCGTCGGCGTACCGAAGCTCATCATCTCCTCCGTCGCGTCAGGAGATGTCGGCCCCTATGTCGGACCCGCCGATATCACGATGATGTATTCGGTCACCGACGTGCAGGGGCTCAATTCGATCTCGCGCGCCGTGCTCGCCAACGGCGCCAATGCGATCGCCGGTATGGTGAAGGCGCGTCTCGAAGATCAGGCCGGGACCGAACGCAACGCGCCGGCCGATCTGCCGGCGATCGGCATCACCATGTTCGGCGTGACCACCCCCGCCGTGCAGAAGATAGCAGCCGATCTGCGCAACGATTTTGAATGTCTCGTTTTCCACGCCACCGGGGTCGGCGGCCGATCGATGGAAAAGCTGGTCGATTCCGGGATGCTCGCCGCAGTCATCGATGTCACGACGACGGAAGTCTGCGATCTCCTGATGGGCGGCGTGTTTCCCGCTACCGACGACCGCTTCGGCGCGATCATCCGCAGCCGCGTGCCGTTCATTGGTTCTGCGGGTGCACTCGACATGGTCAATTTCGGCGCACCGGACACCATCCCGGAGCGATACCGCCAGCGCAAGCTGCACGTTCACAATCCGCAGGTGACCTTGATGCGCACCACGCCGGAGGAGAACGAGCGCATCGGACGCTGGATCGGCGACAAGCTCAACCGGATGGACGGGCCGGTGCGCTTCTTTCTGCCGGAAGGCGGGGTCTCCGCGCTCGACGCGCCGGGCCAGCCGTTCTTTGATCCAGAGGCCGATGCGGCGCTGTTCGGCGCGCTGGAACGCAGTGTGCGTCAAACCAGCAATCGCCAGCTCATCCGCCTGCGGCACAACATCAACGAGCCCGAATTTGCATCCGCCATCGTCAACGCGCTCCGGCCGCTGGTCGGACGCCCGGGGACCCGTCGGAAAGTCGCGAGGTGACCATGGCGAAGTTTGAACGTTCGGCCATTCTGAAGAAGTTTCGCAACATGGCCGCCAAAGGCGAGCCGATCGTCGGCGGCGGCGCCGGCACTGGACTGTCGGCCAAATGCGAGGAAGCAGGCGGCGTCGACCTGATCGTCATCTACAATTCCGGCCGCTACCGCATGGCTGGACGCGGCTCCCTCGCCGGACTGATGCCCTACGGCGACGCCAACGCGATCGTGCTGGAAATGGCCGGCGAAGTGCTGCCGGTCGTCACCAGGACGCCGGTATTGGCCGGTGTCAACGGCACCGATCCGTTCCGCGACATGGATAGTTTCCTGGATCAGTTGAAGGTACTGGGCTTTGCGGGTGTGCAGAACTTTCCCACCGTCGGGCTGATCGACGGAATATTCCGCGCCAATCTCGAGGAAACCGGAATGTCCTACGCGCTGGAGATCGACATGATCGCCAAGGCGCACGACAAGGACATGCTGACGACACCCTATGTGTTCAGCGAGAGCCAGGCCACCGCGATGGCGATTGCGGGCGCCGACATCATCGTTTGCCACCTCGGCCTGACCACCGGTGGCGCGATCGGCGCGCACACTGCGCCCAGGCTCGAAGACTGTCCGGAACAGATCGACACCTGGGCGGCGGCGGCGCTCTGCGTCAATCCGGACATACTGGTTCTGGCCCATGGCGGTCCCATCGCGGAGCCGGATGATGCCGATTTCATCATGAAG
>WNGQ01007389.1_pt1 | contig 10553 bp, 8 predicted proteins | sample 5407661 | NCBI WGS metagenome assembly WNGQ01 (sample SAMN13153382, study PRJNA577476) | soil metagenome | isolation source: 60 cm soil or saprolite under Garry oak tree replicate 2 | place: USA:California | collected 2016-06-15 | reverse complement strand
GCATCGGCTACAACACCTCGCGGCGCATTGCAGGCTGTTTGGATGCTTACACGGGACGCTTCATCACAGGGCCTCGTAGCGCCTTTGATCATCAGACCTTTCTGCGCTATTTGCCAGCGGTGGAAGCCCGCTATGAGCGTGCGGAGCGCATTTACATCGCGCTGGACAACTGGCCGGTGCATTTTCAGCCCGATGTGCTCACGGCACTGCAGAGCAGCAAGATCACCTTGGTGTTTTTGCCAACCTATGCTCCTTGGCTCAATCCCATCGAGAAGGTGTGGCGCAAACTCAAACAGGAGATCTTGCACTTGCATCGCTACAGTAGCCGCTGGAAGGACTTGCAAGAGCGCGTCGAAGAGTGGCTGATCCAGTATGATCGGCCTTCTCCTGACTTGCTGCGTTATGTCGGGTTATGACCGGATTAATTTGTTCATGTTCATTATCGGCCCCTACGTTTCATTGAGGATTAATTCGTCAATCCATTGCCGGATTAATTTGTCAAACTGCATATTTGGACCCAGTGGGATGGAACGGCCCCCAGGCGGGCGCAATGAATTGCGCCCCTACGAGAGGGTCGTCTTACCAATTATTCCAGTGGAGGATGGAGTCCATTGGGATTCTTGCTGCTGGTTTGAAGTCGGTTCCTCCAAGGGTGTAGGCTACGGGTATGAGCGCTGCTTGCGTGACTCTTGAAAAGGGGATACCGAGTACCTCGGCCGCCTCCTGTTCGTAGTTGAGATGTATGGTGGTCCAGCATGTACCGAGGCCGCGCGCGCGGGCGGCAAGCATGAAGCTCCAGACGGCGGGTAGGATGGAGCCCCAGATGCCAGCCTGCTCAACGGGGGAAAGACCTTCGACTCTGCCCCAGACACAGGGTACCAGGAGGACAGGCGCTTCGTGTATATGGTCCGCCAGGTAATCCGATGAACTCTGCACCTTCTTCAGCGTTTCCAGCCGCTCTCGAGTAAGCCTGGAGCTCGTCTTGTTTGCGCTCTCCGCATTAACCTGTTGCCGGTAGAGAGTATATCCTTTGCGGTAGACCTCTCCCAGGGCTTTGCGTTGCTGCTCATCGGTCACGACAACAAAGTGCCACATCTGGCGGTTGCCCCCAGTGGGCGCCTGCACTGCGAGTTCCAGGCACTGCTGGATGAGTTCGGTTTCTACCGGTCGTGAGAAATCAAGGCGTTTGCGCACTGACCGTGTTGTGGAAAGCAGCTCGTCTGGCGTTAGATCAAGTAGCGACATGGATCACTTCTCCTTTAATCATTCAACAATAAAGAGAGCGAGGGAGCAGGCACTTCGTGCGTATCGGATATACTGATCACCGCAGTGCCGACGGCGAAAAACTCGATGACATGTGAACCCCAGCCATGGCTGCGTTCATTGATCTGCGCGCCAACCACGCCCTGTGCTCGGAGGCTGATGGCCTCGGCTTGCATGCGTTCCATCGCCAGCTCGCGGGCATCGTAGAGGGCCTGTGTATAATTCGACATCTCTACGTTCTGTCCTACTTGCTTGAACCACTGCCCCATGCCCTGGCGGGCGACGTGGTAGACGCAGTTGCCCATTACCATACCTACCGGGCGGTAACCGGTGCGCAGTAATGTCCAGAAATCCTGGCCGGAGAGGTCAGAGGTGAATGGTAAACCACGCGCGTTGCGATAGGATTGGCCGTTACGCGCGCGAATAGCCGTGCCGATGGCGACAAACTCTGCGAGAGATTCACCCCACTCGTGGCGAGTGACTTCCAGGCGCACGCCAACAATACCGTCGGCGCGGAGGGCGTTGGCCTCCTCCTCCATACGTGACATGGCCAGTTCGCGAGCGTGATACATGGCCTGGGTCAGGACATTCATCTCCTGGTTCTGGTTCCACGCGGCCATTTGATAGCCAATGTGATAGATCGAGCTGCCGACCACAAGGCCGACCGGGTCGAAACCAGCCTCGCGTACCAGCAGAAACTCATTGACGCTGAGATCGCTGGTAAAGAGCGCTTTATGGGTGGCATCGCCGCGCATGATATCGAGGCGTTCGCGTGCATGGGTTGGCAGGTCACTGCCCTGCTGTGGGGGTTGTGGGGGTGTTTGACTGGACATAATGATGACTCCTTTTTTCGATTAACCTTTTATAGTGAGTTCGCTTGTTTCGCCACGTCGTCCCGGGCGTAGATCGGTAAAGGTAAGGGTTGGTTGTGGCGCCGGTATGACGTGATCTTTACGCAGCGCGTTAATGGCGGTACCGACGGCTGAGAACTGGACGGAAAAGTCCATGTACTTTGTCTCATTGCTCTCTTGCTCTATGAGCCTTCGATTGCTGTGGATATGCATTCCAACCACGCCAATAGCGTTGAGGCGTCGTGCCATGTTCAAGAGCCGATCCATTGCCAGGCTGCGAGCAGTATAGAGTCCCTGCGAAAAAGGCACGATCTCCTGGTTGGTCCAACCACCGCCAAACCAACTGTTCAACTGCCGGGTTGCTTGACTGCCCAGAGAGACATAGTAGGAGCAAAAACCTGTCACTACCCCATCAGGATAGTATCCTGCCTGGAGTAACGTCCAGAACTCCTGGCCTGAGAGGTCGCTGAGAAAGGGACGTGATGGGAGTGGCGTGTTTTCGAGTCGAATGGCGGTACCAATGGCTGTATATTCGAGCAAATTCTGGCCCCACTCGTAGTCTCTTGTGTTCAAGCGCACGCCGATTACGCCGTGGGCCCGAAGGAGAGCCGCCTCCTGTTCTAGCCTACCAAGGGCAAGCTGGGCGGCGTGCTGATGGGCGTTCGATACATTGGTCAACTCATATGCCGTGGTGTTCCAGGAAAAGGTGCGGGTAAATTGCCAGCCAACTTGATAGATTGAGCTGCCCATGACCTGGCTGAGAGCGGTATATCCCTGGTTGCGTACCAGCGAAAACTCTTTGACGCTCAGATCACTGGTGAAGAGCGGGTGTCCCGCCTGCACTTCTTCGCTTAATCTTCGCTGGGCCTGAAGAGGGAGAGCACCGGCTTCCAGCGAACGCCGGCTGGCTTCCGCATCTTGCAGGGCCTGGCTTCTGCGCTGTTCATCCTCTGGCGAGGACCGTTTCCAAAAAGGCATGTTAGAAAGTCTCCTCTGGTAAAACCAACTGCCGGGTTAACTATTGGAGCAAAAAGCGTTCAAGGGAGTTGCGAGCCTGAGCGCTGTGGGCCGCCTCTTCCGCTAAGGCACTGGCAAGCTCATTAATCCATTGTTCCACCGGTATCTGCTCCGTTTTGAGCACAATGCCCCGCACTACTTTCGCGCGCTGTGTCACAATGGGCCCCTGTTTCTCCCTGCCAATATGGTATTGATAATCGCCTATGACTACGGTGATTTCTTTGACGGGGTGATCACGCGAGAAAATGCTGCTGTGGCGTGTGACCGTCGTCTGGTTGGGCAGCGAGCCTGATAACTTGGTGGCAAGCGCTTCTAGAAACGCTCTGTTGTCGGTGCTATCAGCACGTAGCGATGCGGCGAGCATTTCCATTTGCAGCGGTTCTTGTAATGGCTCGCCTGGTAGGTTTTCCATTCATCGCTCCTTCCTTAAGTAAAAGATTGATCTTTGGGGTTCCCCACAATCTCTGCGTTTATGTTATCATAGATTTATAAACGTAGTGGTATAATCATATACAAAACAGGAAAATGAAGCAACTTGGAAATAAGGTACTCTTGATCAGGAGGGATAGCGATGGGTTTTTTCTCACGCCTCGCAAACATTTTTCGCATCCGCGCTAACGCGGCATTGGACAAGGTTGAAGACCCTGGCCAGGTAATGGATTACTCGTATAGTAAGCAGCTTGAGCAACTGCAAAATCTCAAACGCTCGATCGCTGATGTTGTTACCAATGAGAAGCGTCTCGAGATGCAGCAGAACCAGCTACAGCAGAAGATCGATACACTTGACCAGCAGGCAATGCAGGCTTTACAGGCCAACCGCGAGGACCTGGCTCGCATGGCGCTGCAGCGGAAAGAAGTGCTGCTGGTGCAGATCAATGGGTACGAACAGCAACTTGCCCAACTCCATGCTCAAGAGGAGAAGCTGATTTCTATGGAACGCACCATCTCGGCTCGTGTGGAGACCTTCCGCACGCAGAAAGAGATGGTGAAAGCACAGTATAACGCGGCGCAGGCCCAGGTGAAAATCAATGAGCAGGTGACAGGTATCTCGCAAGAAATGAACGAGATGAACCTGGCTATGCAGCGTGCACAGGACAAGGTTCTCTCGATGCAGGCCCGCGCCAACGCGATGGATACACTCATAGAAGAGGGGACGCTGGGTGACCAGGGCTTGCTGGGACCAGGTTCCAACGATCCGCTCGAACGCGAACTGCGGCAGATTTCTGCCCAACAGAACGTGGATGATCAGTTGCAGGCCATGAAACAACAAATGCAACTGGGCGGCTCCGATGCTCAACAGCGACGGATCGAAGGGCCTCCCTCGCATTGAGCCGATCCTTCGAACCAGTGTACGCAAAACCAATTGATGGATTTCATGTCACGACTTGCCAGAAGAGCGTGGTTTGGACCATCGATTGGTTTGTTCTTTCCCTCCATAGATAGGATATGACATGCCGGGGTATAGTTTTGAACGCTATTTGAATGTACGCTCCGCTTACGGGGCGAGTTTTGCACCAGGTGGTACGAGCCTGAGCTTCCTCACGGATATCACAGGGGTAGCCGAGGTGTGGAGTGTACCTGTCAAAGTAGATGCGCAATTGCCTGCGTGGCCGAACCAGCTTACATTTCGAGGTGAGCGCATTGCTGAAGCGAGTTTCTCGCCGGTAGCGGATAGCTTGCTGCTCAGCGGAGATGTAGGTGGCAGCGAACTAACGCAGTTGTACACGCTCAAGGGGGATGGTTCCACCTTGAAAGAGCTCACCTACGAGCCCGAGGCAATTCATACATCCGCCGCGTGGGCACCTGATGGAACGCGCATAGCTTTTAGCAGTAACGAGCGTGACCGCCGCTATTTTGATGTCTATGAGTATGCTGTGGAGCATGGCACTACCAGGCAGCTACTGCGTCAAGATGGCAACAACTATGTGGGCAGGTATGCACCTGACGGAGAGCAGGTGTTGGTGAGCCGCTATGAAACGAACATGCGCAATCAACTATTGCTGGTCAATACAATTACTGGCGAATCTCGGGTTCTGACTCCAGAGGTCGTGGAAGGGCCCGCATTACATGCTTTCGCGGCATGGTCGGCGGATAAAAGCGGGCTGTACTTGCTTAGCAATCGTGACCGCCAGTTTCTCTCGCTGGCGTGGCTTGATCTCGCAACAAATGAACTAAGGTATTTACGGGAAGACAACTGGGATGCTGAGGGCCTGGCGCTAACCGACGATGGCAGGCGTATGGCGCTGGTAACGAATGAGGATGGGTATTCTCGCCTGGAGCTCTTCGATGTTTCAACGGGCTGGGAAACGCGGCGAACGCTGGCGGCACCACACGCGGCTTTACCACGGGGTGTGCTGAGGGAGATCAGCTGGTCGAGAGATGGCAGCCGCCTGGCATTTACTATCGATAGCGCAGATGACGCCTCCGATGTGTGGGTGTGGGATGTAGAGAGACGCGTGCTGTGGCGCGCAACACGCAGTGCGCTGGGTGGTATTCCCCAGACGGCTTTTGTTGCGCCATCGCTTGTGCGCTATCCGACGTTTGATGGACGCGAGATACCTGCTTTTCTCTACCTCCCGCGCAATACTGAGTCACAAGGGCTGCCGGTTGTGGTGTATGTGCATGGTGGTCCAGAAAGTCAGTCGCGCCCGATATTCAACCCGGTCATTCAGTACCTTGTCGCCAGCGGGTACGCGGTATTTGTCCCGAATGTGCGTGGGAGTACCGGCTACGGTTATAAGTACCAGAGCCTGGATGATGTCCGCCTGCGTATGGACTCGGTGAAGGATTTGCAGTACGCGGTCTTCTACCTGCGAGAAAGCGGTATCGCTGATGCGCGTCGCATTGCTGTAATGGGGGGCAGCTATGGTGGATTCATGGTGTTGTCCGCGCTGACGACCTACCCCGACCTGTGGGCGGCAGGGGTTGATATCGTTGGGATCGCCAATTTCGTGACGTTCCTGGAGAACACCGGTCCCTGGCGGCGCAAACTGCGCGAGTCCGAATACGGCAGCCTGGAGCGTGACCGCGAATTTCTGGAGCAGATATCGCCCATTCGTTCCGTGGATCGGATTGCCGCGCCACTGTTTGTCGTGCATGGGGCCAACGATCCGCGCGTACCTGTTGGTGAAGCGGAGCAGATTGTCGCTGCCCTGAGGGCGCGAGATGTGCCGGTAGAGTACCTGCGCTTTGCTGACGAGGGTCATGGGCTGGTGAAGCGCGCAAATCGTCTTATTGCTTATCCTGCAATTGCGCGCTTCCTTGATAGTTATGTGCGGGATCGAGAGTAAGGAAGTTTTTACTGATTTCTCCTTGTTGCGCTCCTCGGAGCTTATTCATTTTCTGTAACGGGGATGAGCACGGGCACAAACCCTTCACCGGGTCGATAATCTGGTGACTGGTGCCGGAAGTAGGTATTGTACAGCTGGGCGTAATGACCTCCTTGCCTCATCAGCATGTCGTGGCTGCCTTCTTCGACGATGCTGCCGCGGCTAAGGACGATGATGCGGTCGGCATGACGAATGGTTGAGAGACGATGGGCGATAATGATGGCGGTACGGTTTTCCAGTACCAGGTCAAGTCCTTCCTGTATCTGCGCTTCGGTGAGCGGGTCAACGCTAGCCGTCGCCTCGTCGAGGATGATGATGGAGGGGTCCTGGAGCAGGACTCGCGCCAGAGCGACGAGCTGCCGCTGTCCCATAGAGAGCGCTTTGCCTTCTTCTCCCACCTCGGTATCGAGGCCGTTGGGCAGCGCCTCGAGCCAATCGCCCCAGCCGATATTCTGAGCTACCGCCGCTACTTCCTCGTTCGTTGCCTGCGGGCGGGCATAGCGGATGTTGTCGGCCACTGTGCCCGAAAAGAGGAACGGTACTTGCGGCACAATGCCTAGAAGGCGATGGTAGGCGTGTAGATCAAAGGTGCGAATGTCGCGCCCATCTATGAGGATCTCTCCTCCCTGAAACTCGTAGAAACGGGCGACGAGCTTGCCCAGGCTTGATTTGCCCGCACCGGTATGGCCTACGAGGGCAACAGTCTCCCCTGCTTTGATCGTCAGGTTAAAGCCGGCCAACACGGTTTGTTGCTCCGTATACTGGAAAAACACATCCTTGAACTCAATGCGTCCGTCCAGGCGCGGCACCGGCTGTTGATCAACCTGCTGTACACGCGGCTCGGCATCAATAAGGGCAAAGATGCGTTCGCTGGCCGAGAGCCCAAGTTGAAATTGACTCCAGAACGAGGCAATACTTGTCAGAGGAAACCAGAGGATACCAATACTCTGCACAAAGAGAAACCATTCCCCCGCCGAGATACCGCCGCTGAGGACGTTCAGTCCGCCAAAGTAGACAACGATCGTCGTACCGATATTGGCTACCAGGAACAGCAGGGGAAAGACTCCGTTGTAGACAAAGCCGGAGCGCACATTCACATGATATGACTGCACATTGACCTTCTTGAAGGTGTCATACATATTCTGTTCCTGGCGGAAGTTTTTGGCCACGGTGATGCCGCTGATAGCTTCCTGCACATTGGCATTGACGCGCGCCAACGATCTCTGAGAGCGTCGTGTAGTGCGCCGCGCGATCCAGCGAAAACCCAGTGCTATAGCCACAATCGCGGGTGTAATGGTCAGCGCCAGTAGAGCCAGCCTGTAGTTGATGTAGAACAGCACGGCGGCAATAAGAACGAATAAGAGCAACTGACTCAAGAGATTGAGGGTGAGGGTGACTACTGTGGCAAACTGTTCAGTATCGGATGTTACCCGGCTTACAATTTTTCCAGATGGATACTCGTCGTAGAACGACATGTCTCGCGCTACGATGGCGCAGAAGGCGTCCTGCTGCAAGTTCAGCACGACATTACCGACCGAGCGGGCGGTGTAGCGCTGGCGTAAAAAGTTGAATGTCCAGGAGAGAACGCCAGTAATCAAGATCGTAGCAACCAGCAGTCCTATGATCTGAGCGGATTGAGCGGATGTTATGATATCGAGGCTGCGCGCAATCAGGAGAGGGAAGGCAGTATCCATCAGTGACGTGAGCACAACGAGAACCGCGACAAAGAGCATAAGAGACAATTGTGGTCGAAAGTATCCGATAATGCGAGAGATTAATTGGCGGTCGTCGTACTTCCGGTCATATGTTTCCGCGTCAAGGCCATCCATGATGAAGCCCATGTGTAATCTCCTCCGTTGAGAGCAAATATCAAGTGAATTTTGCAAAGGAAGCGCGGTGTTTCACCCTTATGGCTTATTGGCAAGGGCGATCGGGCCGAGCAATAGTATCAGAGTTATGGTAAGGGCACCTCTTGCGATTGTTCTGCAGCCAGTTGCCCTGTGGGCACCCTGTCGCGGTGAATGAAAATGCGGCGGTACAACTCGCAACGCCCGATCAGCTCGCTATGCGTACCCTGGTCGATCAGTTCGCCTTTGCGCAACACGAGGATTTTGTCCGCCCAGCGTATCTGCGAGAGACGATGGGTGATCAACAGGGTGGTGCGGCCCTGTAACAGACGGCGGATGGCCTTCTGAATCTCATCTTCAGTTGCGCTGTCGATGGCACTGGTTGAGTCATCCAGGACCAGGATGCGCGGGTCAGTGAGCAGGGCGCGCGCAATGGCGATACGCTGGCGTTGTCCTCCCGATAAGGTGACACCGCGCTCCCCAATCACCGTCTTGTAGCCATCCTTAAAGTTCAAAATGAAATCGTGGGCCTGGGCATCGTGGGCAGCCTGTTCTATCGCTGCTTGATCCGCTTTCTGGCCAAGGCCATAGGCGATATTATCCGTAATTGAGCGGGAAAAGAGGAAGATGTCCTGCTCGATGGTCGAGATCTGCGAGCGTAGCGCATCCATGCTCCAGTCGCGCAAGTCCACGCCGTCGATGAAGATATGGCCCTCCTGAACGTCATAGATGCGATTGACCAGCTTCGTCAGCGTGCTTTTCCCGGCACCGGTTTGACCAACGATGGCGATGGTCTGGCCTGGCTCAGCGTGGAAAGAGATGTGTTTCAAGACGGGAGTGTCGCCGTAGCTGAAGGTGACATTCTCGAAGACGATCTCGCCGCGCATTTGCTTGCTGTAGCCGTTCTCGTTCTCGTCGAGCTCAGTCTCCTCGCGCAGGATGGTGAGAATGCGCTGCGCTCCCGCTATGCCTAACTGGACGAGGTTGAATGACCAGATGGAGATGAAGGTTGGGAAGCGAATGATGCCCATCAGACCCATGTAGGCCACCAGGCTCCCAACGGAGAGCTGGTGGTGTGTCACAAGGAAGAGGCCATGGAGAAAAGCTCCGGCAAGGGCGATGCCAAGGAAGAGTGGAGGCAGGTAGCGGGCCTGAATCTCTCCATTCTTGATAAAGAGGTCTCTATAGAGCCGGGCGCGCTTTGCAAACTTCTGTTGTTCCTGGCTTTCCTGGGCGGTTGATTTCACCACCTCGATGCCACTGACCGTCTCTGTCAAGACTGCGTTCATCTTGCCGAATTGATCGCGCATCTGATTGGAAACGGGTTGGAGTTGGCGCGAGTAAAGTCTGAGGGTAAAGATGAAGACGAGCACGTACAGTAAGGGAGCCAGGAGTAACTGGGGTAGGATTAAGCCGATAAAGACCAGGGTGATGAAAAGGCTGGTGAACGAATCAAAAATGGAGTCGACGCCCGGGACGATCATATTGCTTAATTGAGTCATGTCGTTGGCTGCACGCGCCATGATGTCGCCCACACGCTGGCGATTATGGAAGGTCTGACTTTTCCCCAGCAAGTTTACGTACAGCTCATCGCGTGAATCTGTCGCCAGGCGCTTTCCTAAGATCTCTGTTGAGAGGCGGGCTGTCAGGTCGACAAGTCCGCCCAGGAGGACTACCCCGAGAATAAGCAGGACAATGCGCAGCAACTGGCTGGCGGCTGCTGTTCCTTGCAAGACGGCAGTGAAGGCCATTCCGGTTAATATGGGGACACTTGCGTAGAGTATATTGGTGATGATCGATGCCAACATGAAACTGACCATGAACGGCTTGTTGCGCAACAGGTGAGAGATAATCCAGCGTATAGCATTTGTGCGGTTGTAGTGATATTCATTGGAAATGGTAAATTCTCTTTTTGGCAAACAGGCACCTCCGACAGATCAATGGGTATCTGTCTCGAAGAATAAACTCTAGACTTTCGCACCAGTCCAATCATTCTACCACGTTATACATGACATCTCCTGTCAGTAATTCTTTCTACTTCAATTCAATGCGGAGGTTTTTGTAGGGCCTGGGCATTTTATGACTTTTCACAAAATAATTGGGATAACGGGACATCCACAGAGGGCCGATCAATCGGCCATGTGCACGATAAATCGGCACCTACGGGTGTCCGGATGATGTTGTTAATCTGCAAAAACGTGATTTTTCCCGTGCTGTGTAGTATAATACTTGACACATGACCCAAA
>WNGQ01018196.1_pt1 | contig 10554 bp, 9 predicted proteins | sample 5407661 | NCBI WGS metagenome assembly WNGQ01 (sample SAMN13153382, study PRJNA577476) | soil metagenome | isolation source: 60 cm soil or saprolite under Garry oak tree replicate 2 | place: USA:California | collected 2016-06-15 | reverse complement strand
AACTGCTCGATCACCCGGCCGAACGGCTCGGGCGCCGGTATCGCGCCGCTGCAGAAGAAGGTCAAGACCACGAACGGCGTGGACTACTGTGTCGACGTCGCGCGCGCCTCGCGCAACATCAAGTCCTCCGACGGCGCCGGCATCACCTCGGTGCTGTTCGCCAAGGACCTGATCACCTGGGCGGCCAACAGCGGCGGCAACGCGGTCGCCAACCTGACCTCGACCGACCTGACCGCGATCTACGAGTGCAACGCCTCGCTGATCAACTCCTCCTTCAGCGGCGCGGTCTCGTGGAACGAGGTCGGCGGCACCAGCACCGACAAGATCATCCCGGTTCTGCCGCAGTCGAGCTCCGGCACCCGCTCCCAGTGGCTGACGGACATCAACGTGACCACCCCGGGTTCCTGCGTCGTGAACGGCACCTACAACGGCGCGTCGATCGAGGAGAACGAGGGCAACAACGCCGTCTACACCTCGACCGGTAACCCGACCGGCTACAAGGACGTCGTGGGCATCTTCTCCGGCGGCGACTACGTCTGCCAGGTCGACACCAAGGCGTGCCCGAACGTGCACGGCACGCTGCTGCTCAAGAACATCGACGGCAAGGCGCCGCTGACCTCCTCCAACACCATCAATGTGACCGGTCTCAGCGCCTTCGGCGCGACCTACATCCGTGGCCTCTACTTCGTCGCCCTCAACGCGGGCACCGCCGCGGCGCCGAAGGTCCCGACCACCCCGGTCGACCAGTTCGGCTTCGTTGTCCCGTCCAACTGCGGCACGCTGACCGGCCAGTGAGTCCGGTAAGTCCAGTAAGTCCTCGGTAGGACCACAGTCCATCCGACCCGCAGTGCCGTCCGGTCAGGGCACCGACCGAACGGCACGGCCAGCCAGGAGGTCCCGGTGTGCCACAGCGCACCGGGACCGGTGGGCTAGAACCGCGCACCACCGCTCAACCGCAACTCCCCGGCCGTGTCCACGTCCGCCGGGGCGGCGGCCCGCTGCGCCGGCCCGTCGCGGCGGGAAACCCTCAGCCAAGGAGAAGTAGAGCGATATGCGTAACTCTGCCAGGCGCGCCATCGCGCTGCCCGTGGCCGCTCTGAGCGCGGTCGCGCTGACCGGCATCGCGGCCGGTACCGCCAGCGCGACCACCGTGACCAGCGGCTCGGTCACGCTGAACGTCAACGTCACGTTCCTCGAGGCGCTCGCCAAGTACGGCGTCGCACTCGCGCCCTCGGGCTACAGCTCGGTCAGCTCCACGAGCAGCCAGGTCTCCGTGACCTACGCGGTGACCGGCGGCGACGCCGATGTCAGCACCTACTCCGGCTCCCTCACGGCGTCGGGCAGCATCCGCGCCTTCGACGTGAGGACGAAGAAGAGCACCGAGATCAGTGCCCTGCTGTTCGACCTCGGCGACGCGCAGTTCGACGGCCAGACCGCGACCAGCGGCGGCGAGGAGCCGCTGGTGGATCTCGCCGGCACGCAGTCCGGAAACATCAACGGCACCACAGAGACCTACCTGGCCGGCGACCTGACACTGGACGCGGCCGGCGCGGCGGACCTGAACGCGGCCCTCGGCACGACCGCCTTCGCGAGCGGCGAGGATGTCGGCTCGTTCAGCGCCAGCTGGGTGATCTGATCATCGACCGGGTTCCGGCCACTCGATCGCACTGACCGGCCGACTCAGGGTTCGAATCGATATCGCGGTGTTTCGGCTCTGCAACGGATTCCGTTGCAGAGCCGATCTGCAACTAAGAGGGCGCAATTGACAGGTCCCGTAGTTACCGTCACGGACCCTGTTCACGCGCAGATCACCTGTTGCAGAGATCGAAGTCGCTTGCCGTGGTAATACTCGCGGTCGTCGGTGGATACCGACTCGGCTCCCTCCCGCGGCAACGGGTCGGTCCCGACCGTTCGCACGGACGTGTTCGAAGGAGAAGTCACGTGCGCTCTCTTCACGTCGCCATCCTCACGCGTTCGGCTGCCTTGCTCGCTCGGACCTCCCGGTGTTTTCGCGGACATCGGGACGCACGTCGTCCACGTCGGCTCGTCGTGGGCGCATTCCTTTAGTCAAGGAGAAGCAGAGCATCATGGGTAACCTCGCAAAGCGTGCCGTCGCGCTGCCGGTGGCCGCTCTCAGCGCGGTGGCGCTGACCGGAATCGTGGCCGGCACAGCTCACGCGGCCGCCGTGACGAGCGGTTCGGTCACGCTGTCGGTGAACACCTCTTTCCTCGCGCCGCTCGCCAAGCACGGCGTCGTCGTAGCCCCGCACCACGCCTCCTCGGTCACCACCGCCAACGGCCAGGTCTCCGTGACCTTCGCGGCCACCGGCGGCGACGCCAACGTCAGCACGTTCTCCGGCTCCATCGCGACCTCCGGCAGCCTGTGCATCAGGGACCTGAAGACCGGCAGGGGCGTCAACCTCAGTGCCCTGCTGTTCGACCTCGGCGACGCGCAGTGGGACGGGCAGCCCTCGGTGGCCGTGGGCGAAGAGCCGCTGGTGGACCTCGCGGGCACGCAGTCCGGAAACATCAACGGCACGACGCAGACGTACCTGGCCAGCGACCTGACGCTGGACGCGGCCGGCGCGGCGTACCTGGACAGCGCGCTGCACACCAGCGCCTTCGTGAGCGGCACGGACATCGGCTCGTTCAGCGCCACCTGGGTTTACGCCTGATCTGACGGGATCCGGGCCGCACGGACGCCTGTCCGGCACGGGCGCGTGCCGGACAGGCGAGAGCGAAGCAACGGGAGAGGTGGGAGATCATGAGCGAAACGCGAACGCACCGGCGGTGGGCCCGCGCTGGAATGAGTATCGCGTCGGCGCTCGCGCTGGTCGCCGCGGTGCTGGGCTTCGGACCCGCGACCGGGGTGGGCAGTGCCGCCATGGGGACGGGCGTGCACGCGGCGGCGACGCCGTCCCCGACGTCGAGCGGCGGCACGCAGTGCGTGCCGAGCGGTGAGGGCGGCACCACCTGTGCGGGTACGTACGGCGGCGATACCGCGTGGGACTGGTCGCTCAACGGCAACGCCGGCGGGACGACCGGGATCAACCCGAGCGTCACCGTGGACCAGACGAGCGGCCTGACGAATCAGATCGTCCACTTGGCGTGGAAGAACTTCACTCCATCCATGACTCTCAACTTCACGCCCGGATTCGTCCAGGGGCAGGAGCTCTACGGCGTCGGCGTCTTCCAGTGCAAGGCGGACCCGAAGGATGTGACCAAGGACTGCAACGATCTCATGATCGGCACCCCCGCTTCCGGGGCCACTCCGACCGGAGTCGAGTCCTACACACTCCAAGGCGGCTCCACGCAGCCGACGGACTGTACCAGCGTGCCCACCGACACGGTCTGCGGCACCGGATACACCGACATGCAGATCCAGACCTCTGTGCAGAACTCCAGCCTCGGCTGCGACGCGTCTCACTCGTGCTCCCTCGTGGTGCTGCCGTTCTGGGGCGGAAACACTCAGGTCCAGCCCGTGAATTGCGCGGACCACACCGCGGATCTCAACTTTCCCGGGTCGCCCGCGCAGGACCTCAACAATCCGTGGTATTCGCCGTGCACATGGGCTGATCGCATCACCATCCCGCTTTCGTTCGCGCCGACTCCCGTGCAGGCGTGCACGTCGACTGACTACGCGTTCTCAGCCCAGGGCTCCCCGATGCTCGAGCGGGTCATGGGGCAATGGCAGCCCGGCTGGTGCACCGGTGCCTCGGGTGCGAGCAAGGTGGTCCTCAACTACGACTCGACCGTGAACGAGTACGAGGCGCGCACCAGCTTCCTGGGCCTGGGCGGCGGTGGCGGTGGCGGTGCGCTGAGTTCGTCCACTGATGTAGCGCTGGTGACCGATCCACCGGGGAGCGAACAGGCCGGCGCGTCCTCCAGACAGTTCACCTACGCGCCGATCGAGACGACGTCGATCACCATCGCGTACTACGTGGACAACCAGGTCACGCAGGAACCGATCACCAATCTGAAGTTGAACGCCCGGCTGGTGGCGAAGCTGCTCACCGAGTCGTACTCGCTCTCGCTCGGCCAGTGCGAGACGGGCCAGAACGCGCAGACTGACCTCTGCGATCCGAAGGTCGAGGGCAACCCGGTCAGCATCTTCACCGACCCCGAGTTCTACCAGCTCAATCCGGAGTACACCCAGGCCGACTTCGTCAGCGAGACAGGCAACCGCGGACCCGGCGGCGCGCGCCTTCATGCAGGGCGAGCCGGACCAGTGGGGCATGCACGTCAACACCTACTACGAGCAGGGGCAGTCGCAGACCTATCCGGTCAGCCAGTTCCAGGTGCTCGATCCCGGATTCAGCAGCAAGAACATTTCGGACCCGTACCTGTCCACGATGCAGGTGGCCTGGAATCCGGTGACCGGCCTCGACAACGTCGCCTCCGACCTGGCCGGCTGGACTCCGAGCGGCGACCAGTTCGCGGCCTCCTGCAGCGGCGGCGTCAACACTCAGCCCCCGTGCATCGGAGGCAACCCCATCAACGCCAGGGACCAGGTCGTCCACTTCCCGCAGCGGGCGCTGTTCGCGGTCCTCGACTCCGGCACCGCGGCCGCGTACCGCTTCCCGATGGCACAGCTGGTCAACCCGGCGGGCGATGCGGTGTCACCGGACACCGCCTCGATGACCGCGGCCGTCACCGCGATGAAGACCAACCCGGACGGCATCACGCAGTATCAGGACTTCAATAACACTTCGGCGAACGAGTACCCGCTGACCGAGGTGCAGTACGCGATGGTTCCGACCTGCGGGCTCAGCTCGACCAAGGCGCGTGCGGTCTCGAGCTTCCTGAACGATGTGGCCGACTCGCAGTCCTACGGCGTCGGCCTCGGCCAGATCCCGCCCTTCGGCGGGTACCTCGCGCTGAACGACAAGCAGGTGCAGCAGACGCTGGCCGCCGCACAGAGTGTGCAGGTGCAGAACTGCCAGAGCGCGAAGCAGGACAACACCGTCAGTGCGCAGACCCCGAGCACCCCGACCAGCAGCAGCGCGCTGAACAACGGGAACTCACCCACGACCGCCCCGAGCGCGGGACGGACCACCGGCCTGCCCACCGCGTCCGCGAGCGCCTCGCCGACTCCGATCGGCCTCGGTGACAAGGCGGCGGACACCAGCGGCGACCTGAAGTACATCCTGCCCGCGGCGCTCGCGGCCGGCGCGCTGCTGGCGCTCGGCGGCCCCCTCGCCTACGGCTACGGGACGACCGGCGGGTTCCGGTTCCGCTGGCCGCGGCTGCGTCGCCGCGGCACGCACGACCCCGGTTCGGACGGTTCCGGCGGTGGTGTCGATGGCTGACACGACCCCCACCGAACTGCTCGGCCTGGCGGGTCCCGGCGGTCCGACCGATCCGCCGGCCGGGCCGGAACAGGCTCCCGGACCCGACGACGTACCCCGCGTGATCTCGGTCCGGCAGACCGCCGCGGACCGGGCCTTCCGCGCCGTGCTGCGCGGCGGCGGCCTCGCGGTCTTCGGGATCACCGGCCTGATCGGCGCCTTCCTGATCGCGAAGGCGTGGAGCACCTACTCGAGGGTCGGCTGGAGCTTCCTCACCGCGTTCAACTGGCGCGTCGGCTCGGCGCGCTTCGGTATCGGCAGCGTCCTGCCGAACGGCATCCTGATCGCGGTCATCGCGCTCGTCATCGCCGTGCCCTGCGCGGTCGTCGCGGCGCTGTTCATCTCCGAGTACGCCCCGGTCGCGCTCAGGCGCCCGCTGATCAGCCTGATCGACCTGATGGCCGCGATCCCCAGCATCGTCTACGCGCTCTGGGGCGTGTTCTTCCTGCAGCCCGAGGTCATCGGCCTGGCACGCTGGCTCTCCGTCCATGTCGGGCCGGTCTTCCCGCCCTTCAAGGTGATAGGACCGGGCACGGAGATCATCTTCACCGCCTCGCCGTTCCTCGCCGGCCTCGTCGTCTCGCTGATGGTCATCCCGATCGTCACCTCGATCTGCCGCGAGGTCTTCTCCCAGGCCCCGCAGGGTGAGCGGGAGGCCGCGTACGCGCTCGGCGCGAGCCGCTGGGCGATGATCCGCACCGTCGTGCTGCCGTACGGGCGCGGCGGCATGATCGGCGCGATCATGCTCGGCTTCGGCCGGGCGATGGGCGAGACGATCGTCGTCTCGCTGATCATCTCCCCGCTCTACTCCGTCAACTGGCACGTGCTGCACACCGGCGGCATGTCGATCCCGGGCCTGATCGCGCTCTACTACAACGAGTCCACGCCGGAGATGATCTCCGCGCTGATGGCCGCCGGGCTCGTGCTGTTCGCCTTCACCCTGGCCGTGAACGCGGCGGCCGGCGTGATCATCAGCCGAGCGCGCTCCGGCGCCCAGACCGCCGACTAGGAGGACCGGGGATATGACGGATACCTCGATAGCGGCCTCGCCGACCGAGATCACGACGCCGGTGCACCCGGTACCGCCCGAACAGCCCGGCGAAACCGAGCCCGAACTGCGCATCAGGCACCGTGCCGTCACCCTCGACGGCCTCTGCGCCCTGCTGGGCTCGGTCATCGCGGCATTCGGGCTGACCTGGCTGGTCTACGAGCGGATCTTCCCGACCAGCGGCGCGCTCGGATTCTGGGTCGTCGCCTTCCTCGTGTTCCTGCTCTTCTACGCCGCGGTGGCGGCGCTGGTTTGGGGACCGCGGGGGGTGGCCGACCGCCTGGCCGGAGCGGTCATGGCGTTCGTCGGCCTGTTCATCGTCTTCGTGGTCGTCGATCAGGTGGCGTACACGGTGTATCGCGGACACGCCGCGCTCGGCCACCTGAACTTCTTCACCCAGAACGCGGTGAACGCCACCGAGCTCACCGGCCTGGACCAGGGCGGCGTGTGGCACGCGGTGGTCGGTTCGCTGGAGCAGATGGGCATCGCCACCGCCATCGCCGTCCCGCTCGGCGTCCTCGCCGCGCTCTTCCTCGTCGAGGTCGGCGGGGCGATGGCTCGTCCAGTGCGTTCGCTGATCGAGGCGATGACCTCGCTGCCCGAGATCATCGCGGGACTGTTCATCTACGCGGTGATCCTGCTGAACATCGGGCTGCACCAGAGCGGTCTGGCCGCCGGGCTCGCGCTGACGATCATGATGATCCCGTTCGTCGCGCGCTCCTCCGAGGTGATGCTCAAGCTCGTGCCTAACACCTTGCGCGAGGCCTCCTACGCGCTCGGCGCGAGCCAGTGGCGGACAGTGTGGACCGTGGTGCTGCCGACGGCCCGCTCCGGACTGACCACGGCGGTCGTGCTCGGCATGGCGCGCGCGATCGGCGAGACGGCGCCGGTACTGCTGACCTCCGGCTTCACCGCGTATATGAACACGAACCCGACGTCCGGCTGGCAGACCAGCCTGCCGCTGTACATCTACGAGACCGTGAAGGAACCGGCCAATATCGACCACGAGCGGGCTTTCGGCGCCGCGGTGGTGCTGATGGTGTTGGTCCTCGTGCTGTTCACCCTCGCCCGCGTGCTCGGCGGCAAGGCCCCCGGCGAGTTGACCCGGCGTCAGCGGCGCCGCGTGGCCAGGGACCGGCTCGCCTACGAAACCACCACCCGAAACCCCGGCCGCAGCGCCGCCGCCCAGGAAGGGGAGGCGAATGAATCCGCGTAGACTCCGACTCCGACTGCTCATACCCGCTGTGGCCGCGGCGCTCGCCCTGAGCACCGTCCCAGCGGCCCCGGCCTCCGCCTCGAGCTACGTCACGCTGAACGGCGACGGCTCGTCCTGGGCCCAGCCGGCGGTCCAGCAGTGGGCGCACGACATGGCGAACAACGGGATCGCGATCAACTACACCGGTGACGGCTCGGCCCAGGGCCGCTCCAAGTACGCCCAGGACCAGAACGACTTCGCCGGCTCCGACATCGCCTTCCTCACCCAGGGCGACCCGTTCGGCGCCGGCGTCGAGGAATCGGCCTGGAACTACTCGTACATCCCGATCGTCGCCGGCGGTACGACGTTCATCTACAACCTGACCGTCGCCGGGCAGAAGATCAAGAACCTGCGGCTGTCCGGCGCGACGATCGCGGGGATCTTCACCGGCACGATCACGAACTGGGACGCCGCGCAGATCACCCACGACTACGGCGCGCAGTTGCCGAACCTGCCGATCACGGTCGTCACCCGCGCGGACGGCTCCGGCGCCAGCTATATGTTCACCCGGTGGCTCGCGAACCGGTACACGAGTCAGTGGAACGCCTTCTGCGCGGCGCACGGCGGCCCGAACCCGTGCGGGCCGACGGAGTTCTACCCCGGCTTCTCGAACTCCGTGCAGAAGAACGGCTCCGACCAGATGGCCTCGTTCCTCGCGTCGCCGGTCAGCAACGGCGCCATCGGATACGACGAGTACGCGTACGCGCTGAACTACGGGCTGCCGGCGGTCAAGATGCTCAACGCGGCGAACTACTACACACTGCCGACGGCCTCGAACGTGGCGATCGCTTTGCAGGCTGCCCAGATCGACTGGAATCAGAACAGCCCCACGTACCTCATGCAGAACCTCGACAACGTCTACACGAACTCGGACCCGCGCACGTACCCGCTATCGAGCTACAGCTATCTGATCATCCCGCGCGACGGAACCGACGGGAAGAACCACGCTCCGCCGCCGAGTTGGTCCAACGACAGGGGCTATACGCTGAGCACCTGGCTCAAGTACGTGATCTGCCAGGGGCAGAGCGAGGCCGGGAACATCGGGTACTCGCCGTTGCCGGGGAACCTGGTCAACGGAGGCGTCCAGCAGATCGACCACATGCCGGGCCACATCACCATGCCGGACACCCAGTTGACGGGCTGCAACAACCCGACGTACTCGAACGGCAAGAACACCCTGATTCTGGACGCGCCGCAGCCGAGCCCGTGCGACGCCGCGACGGCACCGCTGAACTGCACCGTGGTCAACGGCCATGCCGTGGGCTCCGGCTCGGGATCCGGGAACAACAACAACGGGAACAACCGCAACGCCGCCAACCCCGGCGCGGCGAACCCGACGGCGACCGCGAGTTCGAGTCCGAGCGTCAATCCGATCACCGGACAGCAGGTCCAGAACAATCCGACCTCCGCCGCGCAGAACATCCAGGCCGAACCGGTGGCGGTGGCGAGCCGGCCGGATGAGGAGGCGTTCCTCTCGACGCTGACCGTGCTCGAGATCCTGGCCGCGATCAGCGCGCCGGTGGTCGTCGGGGCATTGGTGCAGCGGCGCAGGAAGCGAGGCTGAGCCGATGGCCCTGTCGGAGATACTCGAATCGGAGGCCGATCCCGAGTCCCCGTCGACCGAATCAGGACGCTCATGGCGTTCGCGCCTGCGCCCTCGTCCGAAGCGGCCGCGGGAGCCGCGGCCGCCGCGTCCCGAAGGACCGCGCCGACCCGTCGAGCGCAAGCCGGCGGTCCAGGCCATCGGCGCCGGCGTGATGCTGCTGGGCGTGGTGGTGCTGGGAGGGTACGTCTACCTGTACGGCCTGTCCGGCCTCAGCGAGCAGCGCTCGCAGTCAGAGCTCTACAAGACCTTCGCCGAACAGCTCGGCGAGGCCACCGCGCCGACGGGGGCGCCGGCGATCAGCGAGGGCGCGCCGGTCGCCATCCTCGACATCCCGGCCCTGAGCATCAGCGACATGGTCGTCGTCGAGGGGACCACCGCCAACGATCTCACCCACGGACCCGGCCACCTTCCCGACACGGTGCTGCCGGGCCAGCACGGCGTGAGCGTGATCTACGGCCGCAACGCCACGTTCGGCGCTCCGTTCGCCCACCTGATGCGGCTGAAGCGGGGCGACAAGATCAGCGTGACCACCGGCGGGGGCATCTCGACCTATCTCGTCGAGTCCTTCGGCGACTCGGCAGTCCCGGCGCCCGACCCCACCGCGAATCGCCTGGTGCTGGTGACGGCCGCGGCCACGGACTTCCCGTCGAGCTGGGTCGAGGTGAGCGCCGACCTGTCCAGCGCCCCGGAGAGCACGCCGAACTCGCGGCCCGCGATCTCCGTCCAGGAGCAGCCGCTCGCCGGAAACCCAAGCGCGCTGCTGCCGCTGGTCTTCTGGTCCCAGGCGCTGCTGCTCATCTCCGTCGCCGGATCCCTGGCGGCGCGTTTCTGGTCGCCGTGGGCGGCCCTGCTCTGCACGACGCCCGCCGTGATCGCGCTGCTCTGGACTGTGTACGAGAACGTCTCGCTGCTGTTGCCGAACCTGTACTGAAGGACTGAAAATGAGTGTTCTGACTGAGACGGCGGTGATCCGGACCGCTCCGATGGGCCTGGAGACTCGGGCCGTGTCCGCGTGGTTCGGCGACCACAAGGTGCTCGAGCGGGTCTCGCTGACCATGGCGCCGGGGCGTGTCACGGCCCTGATCGGCCCGTCCGGCTGCGGCAAGTCCACGTATCTCAGAATCCTGAACCGGATGCACGAGATGATCCGCGGCGCCTCGCTCGCGGGCGAGGTGCTGCTCGGCGCGGAGGACATCTACGACGCGAGCGTGCGCCCGGCCGAGATGCGCAAGCGGATCGGCATGGTCTTCCAGAAGCCGAACCCCTTCCCCGCGATGACCATCTACGAGAACGTCGC
>WNGQ01007385.1_pt1 | contig 10556 bp, 10 predicted proteins | sample 5407661 | NCBI WGS metagenome assembly WNGQ01 (sample SAMN13153382, study PRJNA577476) | soil metagenome | isolation source: 60 cm soil or saprolite under Garry oak tree replicate 2 | place: USA:California | collected 2016-06-15 | reverse complement strand
TGGAGGCGCTGCACCGGCAGCGGGACTGCGGTCTGGACGTCCGGACTGACGGAGAGTTCCGCAGGTCCGGCTTCATGGCCGGCTTCATCGCGGCCGTGGACGGCCTCGGCGAGCCCGGCACGATGGCCTCGCCGGCCGAGCGCGCCGGCCCGCGGCCAGCGCGGCGGCTGGGCGTCGTCGCGGCGGGGCTCCGGTCTCGCGGCCGGATCGCGGAGGCCGAGGCCGCCTTCCTGTGCCAGCACGCCGGCGGGCCCTTCAAGGTCACACTGCCCAGTCCGCTCCTGTTCACCCGGACCGCCCACGGGCCGGCTCCGGGCGACGGCCCGCACCGTCGCCGCGAGGACCTGGTCGCCGAGGCGGCGGCCATCCTGGGGGGCGAGGCGAGGATGCTGGCCGGGGGAGGGTGTCCCGTGCGTGCAGCTGGACTCCCCCGGCTACGCGCAGTTCGTGGACCCCGACTCGACGAGCCGGCTCCGGGCGGAGGGCGAGGACCCGGACCGGCTGCTCGACGCCGCCATCCACGCGGACAACCAGGTGCTGGACGCGGCGCAGCAGGGGGGCGCGCTCGCCGCCCTGCACCTCTGCCGCGGCGGCTCGACCGGCCGCTGGCTGGCCGACGGCGACGCCGATGCCCTGGCCGAGCGTCTCTTCACCCGGCTGCGCTGCGGCCGGCTGCTGCTGGACTGCCGCGCCGAGCGGCCGGCCCGCTTCCGTCCGCTGCGCTTCGTGCCGGCGGGGATGGTCGTCGCGCTGGGGCTGGTCTCGACGACCGCCGGCGAGACGGAGTCGTCGGACGACCTGCTGCGCCTGATCGACCAGGCGTCGCGCGTCGTCCCGCTCGAGCAGCTGGCGATCAGCCCTCGGTGTGGCTTCGCCTCCAGCCAGGTCGGCAACCCCATCACGGCGGACGACCAGTGGCGGAGGCTGGAGCTGGTCGCCGAGCTGGCCCGCGAGGTCTGGCCGTAGGGGCCGCGACCGTCCGGCTCAGGCCGGCTGGCCCATGACCCCCCAGCGGGCGGGGTTCTCGATGGCGAGGAGGCGCAGCTTCCAGTCGATGCCGGCGCCGAACCCGACCAGGCGGCCGTCGCTGCCGATGACCCTGTGGCAGGGCACGACCACGGGCACGGGGTTCGCGCCGTTGGCCGCCCCGACCGCGCGGACGGCGGCCGGCCGCTCGATCGAGGCGGCCAGCTGGGCGTAGGAGCGCACCTCGCCGTAGGGGATCTCGACCAGGGCGTGCCACACGCGCAGCTGGAAGGCGGTGCCGCGGAGGTCCAGTGGCACGGTGAACCGGCTGAGCTGGCCGTGGAGGTAGGCGTCCAGCTGCTCGGCGAGCGCCACGGCCTGCGGGCCGGTGGTCGCTGTCGCGCCGTTCGATCGCTGGTTGGGGAAGCGCAGCTCGCGCACGCCCGCGTCGGAGAGGAGGGCCTCGAAGGTGCCGAGGGCGGTGGGCAGGGCGACCGCTCGCAGGTGCCTGGTCTCGGTTTCGCTCATCACGTTCCTGGAACACGCCCGGCGCCGCTGGCGTTGCAGCCATCCTCGACCGATCGGTAGGCGCCGGCCGAGCAGGGAAGCAGGCCCCCACCCTCCCCGGGGGGCGGGCCCACGCTACGGCCGGACGCACGGCGTGTCAACCCCAGCTGTTCAGGGGGAGTGTGTCCCATCTTCGTGCTGGCAGGCGTGAGAGCGCCGGCGGCGTCTACGCGCCCGGCACGGGACTCGGGCTGGCCATCTGCCGGGAGCTGGCCCAGCTCAGCGGCGGGACGGTGGCGCTGGAGCGCTCGGCGCCGGGCGCCGGCAGCCTGTTCGCGGTGCGCCTGCCGCTCGCCGGCCGAGAGGGGCCGAGGGGAGGTCAGACCGCCAGCGCCGGGGCCTCGGCCTCCACGGCCGCGGCGACCACCTGCTGCAGGGCAGGCTGGCGGAACTCCTCCTGGATCGCTTCGAGGAAGCCCTCCACGAACGTGGCACGCCGGCGCGCCATCTGGCGGGCCATGTCCGTCCGCAGGCAGCCGGGGACCTCGGTCATGTGCTTCGCGGCGTAATCGAGGGCGAAGCTCAGCCGGTTCGGGATCCGGTTGGCGCAGAGCGGGTCGTCGAGCGAGTAGAGGGGCAGGTTCATCGCGCCGGCGCACGCGAACGTGCGCATCAGCGCCACCGCTCCGGTCGCCTCGAGGAGGTCCGCGTCGCGCACGATCTGGGCCTCCAGGCTGCCAGGCTCGAACGGCAGCCAGGCCGAGTGCGTGAGGATGGCCTCGCGGACCGCCTGGATCTTGCCCTTCGGGTAGGCGTCGAGGGCTCTCAGCACGCCCTCGGCGAACGTGGCGCTGCGCTTCGGGGCGCTGTCGCTGCGATGGTCGTTCGGCAGGTAGTGGACGATGTCGTGGAACAGCGCAGCCGCGATGGTGACGTCACGGTCGGCCTCTTCGGCCAGGCTGATCGCCTCCGCGTTTCGCATGACGTTGAGTGCGTGGTTGAAGTCGTGCGCCGGGTCGTGACTGTTGGCCAGCGCACGCCTCGCGATCTCTGTCAGCTGCCTCTGCAACTCCGCGTTCATCGTTGGCGGGCAGTGTATCTGGAAGGGTGTGGAGTTGCGCCCCGCTCAACTCGTGGGAGCCGAGCGGGGCGATGACCGGGTCAGGCCTCCACCTCCGCCCGGACATGGTCGAGGAAACGTCCGCGCACCTCGTCGTCGTCGAGGGCCCGGCTCGAGAACACCTGGGCCCGGCCCGTCAGCTCGCGCAGCGCCGCGCCGGCGCGCCTCCGGAGCTCGTCCTCCCGTGCGGCCGCCCGCTCCGCGCGCCTCTGGAGCGAGGTTGCCTGCCGCTCCGCCGCCGACACGCGGCGGCTCTTGGTGAAGCCGAGGACCACCACGCCGAGCCAGACGAGGAGCGTGGTGAAGACCGTCAGCCCGATCGCCTCCAGCAGGGCCGACGCGTCGTCGCCGGCGGTGACCACCAGGTACCACCAGCGCAGCGCCCCCACGGCCACGAGACCGGCGCCCAGGCCGCCGACGATCAGCAGCCGGCGCCAGCCGCTCTGGTAGTGCGCGGCGGCCCACATGGCGGTGGCCAGGGCCGCCACCAGGACGGCAGCGACACCGATGGTCGTGTACAGGTCCAGCCCGAAGGCCTGCGCCGCCAGGTAGGCGGGAACCGCGTCCGCAGCGGCCAGACCGACGGCCAGCGTCGTCCCGGTGCCGAAGCCGAGGTGACGGTGCCCGTCCTCGTCGTCGGCCCGAGCCAGGCGGCCCGCCCGGACCTCGGCCGCGGCGGCCAGCCCCACCAGGCTCTGTCGCTCGCGGCCGGTCGAGCGCGTTCGCTGCGCGAGCGCCCTGGCGGCGTGGAGCTCGTTCTCCACCCCCGGCTCCTCCAGGAACCGGCGCCACAGGTACGCCAGGGACACGGTTCGGTCCCCTTCCCCGGCGCCCAGGGCGATGGTGTCGGCGGCGTGCCCCAGGGCCTCGATCCTCCGGATGGTCGTCATGTCGCTCCTCCTCACCGGTCTCGCGCGTTGACGGCAGCCGGCAGCTGCAGCTCCGTGAGCGCCGGGTCCAGCGTCGTGACGGATGCGCCGGCGGCGGCGGCCGCGTTCGTCCACGCCACCGCCGCCGCCGGGTCGGGCAGGTTCGCGACGACGAGATGGATGCCGGCCAGGGAGCCGGCGGCCAGCGCGGTGCCGGGTGGACCGCCCAGGCCGCCGTCCAGCAGCAGCACGCGCCGGCCCGGCAGTCCCGTGAGGGTGGTCGCGGCCGCCCCGATCGACGCGGACAGGTCGCCGGGCAGCCGGCCGTCGGAGGACCGGGCGAGGCTGCCTGCGATCGACTCGAGCTGGGCGGCCACCTGCCGCTGCCAGGGCTCCACCCGGAGCGCGGCCGCAGAGCTCCAGGCGGCCAGGCGTGCCCGGTTGGTCGCCTGGGCGGCGCGGACGGCGCGCTCGTACTGCGCCACCTGGAACGAGGTCGCGTTCGGGGGGCGCCGCGGCAGCCGGACCAGCGCCGGAGGCGGCGGTCCCGACGGCGCCCGCGTGACCACCAGGTTGGTGGCGGGGTGGCCTGCCTGCGCGTCCGGGACCGTGACGCGCTCGCCGGGGAAGATCCGGTTCCAGTCCCTGCCCGCCACGGGCCCGAGCTGAGGGTTGGCGGCCTCCAGCGTCTCCAGGTAGACCTGGTACGTGGCGGCGATGGAGTTCAGGCTGTCGCCGCCCCGGACCACGTACGTGGCCGCGGCGGGACCGGTCGCGGGCAGGGTCACCACCAGCGTCTCGGACGGCGTGGCGCGATCCTGGACGATCCGCTTCAGCTGCTCGATGCGGCCGCTGGAGCGGTCGACGATCACGACGAGCGAGAGCGGGGGAGGGGGGACGAACGCGTCCGGTGCGGCGCCCGGCGTGGCAGCGGCGCCGCAGCCCGCCAGCAGCAGCGCGAGCGCGCTCGCGAGCCTCCCCGCAGAGCTCCGCGACGGACGTCCCGGTGCCCGCCCCATCGACACCCTGGTCATTTGCTGCACCTCCACGTGCAAAGCGTCCTCGTCGAAGCCGGGAGTGGCAATACCAGCTTTCTCGACGCGCTCTCTAACCGGCTTGCTCGACACTCAAGTCGAGATCGAGCGTGTGAGAGCCCGCCGGTGAGCTAAGCTAGCGACGGGAGCGGCATGGACGACCTGCTGAGTCTGGGGTTCCGCAAGTTCTGGGAGCGGTTCTTCGAGCTCAGGCACTGGAAGCATCGCCACCTGGCCACTGTCCTCGGTGTGAGTGACGACGTCGTCTCGAAGTGGGTCAACGGCCGCAACGCGATCAGCCCGGAGCACCTGAGCCAGCTGCTCGACAGCGGCTGCCTGTCCGACAACGACGAGATCGGCGACCTGGTGCGGCTCTCTCTCAGGGCGCTCGGTTTCTCCGACCAGGGCATTCATCACATCGGGGTCGGCGTGGCCGGCCTGAGGGAGCCGCTCCAGCCGCTCGACCAAGGCCACCGCCAGCCCTGGATCCTGGTGCTGACCCCGCTGCGAGGCACCAGCCCCTTCTTCTACAGCGGCCTGCTCCAGGAGCTCACCGACCGCAGCGCCAGGGCCGACGTCCGCCTGCTCATCCAGCCCGTGGCCGACCGGAGGGCCAAGGCGCGGCTGCGGGATCTCTACGCGGACCTCGCCAGCCTGCGAGGCGTGATCGCCATCAACTGTCACGTGGGGAACAGCACGTGGGTCGACGAATGTCAGAGCAGCGGCGTGCCGCTGGTGCTCGTCCACGACAACCTGCCGCCCGAGCGATACGAGAGCATGAGCCACGTCTCCTCACTCTGGGAGGACCTGCGTGGCCTCGAGGACTGCGTCGATCATCTCGCCCAGGAGCACGGCTGCACCGGCATCCGGGTCGTGATGCCCAGCCCAACTAACCACTTTCAGAGGCAGCGGAAGCTGGACGCCATCCGGACCCGGGCCGAGACGAACAGAGTGTTCTTCGACCCGGCCAGCCACGTCCACGTGGTCGCCGGCCACGGCTACTCGGACGGCCGTGAGGCGGGCCGCGCGATCGCCGGCTCGGACGAGGATGCGGACGCGGTGATCTGCCTGAGCGACGAGGTTGGCCTGGGCGTCTGGCAGGAGGCGCAGCGGCGGGGGCGGTCCCTGCGGGTCACGGGCTTCGACAACTCGCCGCTCGGCGAGCACTTCGACCTCACCACCGTCGACCACCACCGGCGGCTCACGGCGGAGCGGGCGCTCCTCCAGCTCCGCCCCAACGCCCGGCCGGGCACCGTCCAGGTCCCGACCACCTTCATCCCCAGGTCGTCCTGCTGCTGAGGCAGAAGGCTGCGGCCAGTGGTCCTCGGCTGAAGTTCGTGACCAGGCAGACGAGGCCGCGCTCGGAGTGGTAGCCAGGCGCACGAAGCCGGAGGAGCCACACCCAAATCGATCTTCAACGCCAGAAGAAACCTCTTTCGCTTGCTTCGTGTCCTCGTGACTTCGTACGCCTGGCTACTCCAGGTACGGGCATCGGTCATCGGCCCCCGCCACATGGATCGAGACAGCCTGGTTACGGACTTCCGTCGGTCGCCACTAGCGCATGACGTACGGGATGGTCTGCGGGCCCTGGGGCAGCACCGCCAGCGTGGCGTTCGGTCCCGCGGCCGCCAGCAGCTCGGCCACGCAGGCGGAGACGTCCTCGACGGGCTCCAGCCAGGCGGCTCGAAGCTGCCCCGGGGTGAGTCCCCCGGCGTGGACCAGGACGCGAGCCCGGCGCTGGATCTGAGCCTGGACCTGGACCTGCCACTGGTCGTGCTCGGGCGGGCGGGGGCCGTCCAGCCAGCGCAGGAACTCCTCGGGCCCGGCGGCCCGCCGCAGCAGCTCGCGGTAGCGGCCGTGCTCCGGCAGGCCGTCGGCGCACTCGCTGGCCATGACGATCGCGCCGCCCTCGCGGACCACCTGGGCGGCGGCGCTCATGCCCTTGACGGTCTGGTAGAGGTTCTGGTCGAGCGGGTAGCCGCTGTTCGTGCTCACCACCACGTCGTACGGCTCCCGCACGCCGGCCATCGCCGTCTCCATCGCGAAGGCGCACCCGTCTGCGTGGCTGCGGTCGAGGTCGCCGGCGAACACGCGCGTGACGCGGTGGTCGCGGTTGAGCGTCACGTCCAGGTTGAAGGCGATGCCCGCCCGCTCGGCGATGCCGCGGATGCCGTCGTGCACCGGGTTGCCGGCCATGACGCCCCAGGTGGCGCCGGGGTGGCCGATCCGGGCCGCCGAGTGCAGCTCCAGCACCGTGTCCAGGTGGGCCAGGCCCGGAGCCACCATCTTGGGGCCGCCGGAGAAGCCGGCGAAGAAGTGGGGCTCGATGAAGCCGGTGGTCACGCGCACGTCCTGCTCCAGGAACGCCCGCTCGACCAGCGCCGGCGCCGTCGAGCCGGGGACGGTGCCCAGCTCCGCGTGGCGGTCGCGGTCGAACGCGTCGTGCTGGACCACCCGGACCCGGCCGAGCACGTCGTCGCCCAGCATCGAGCGCAGCTCCGCGGGCGTGCAGGCGCGGTGGGTGCCGGTGGCCACGAACACCGTGACGCGCGCCGGGTCGACGTGCTCGAGCTCGTCCAGCAGCACCGGGAGGACGCGGCTGCCCGGGAACGGCCGGGTCACGTCGCAGACGCTGATGCCCAGCGTGGCGCCGCGCGGGACCAGCTCGCGCAGGGGGCGTGAGCCGGTGGGCTCGCGGAGAGCCCGGCGGATGGCCCCGGCCTCGTCGGGCGGACCCTCCAGGCTGCGAGGCTCCAGGACCTGCGCGCCGCCGGGCAGCTCGACCTCCATCCCGGTGCGGCCGTAGGCCAGCCGCACCCGCCTCGTCGTGGACCGCGGCATCACCGCCAGCATAAGCCGCCCCGGGCGGTCGCCTGCCGCGTCCTCCTCGAGACCTGGCGCACACTACTCGAACGATGAGGAGGCGGAAGCCGTGACGATGACGTTCAACCCTTCGCGGATGGTCCACGACCTGGCCAGGCACTCCCGGCGGCCCACCACCAGGCCGGGGCCGCAGGTGATCTCGCTGGCGGTCGGCGACCCGGACTTCCCGACGCCGGAGCACATCAGCCAGGCGCTGACCGACGCCCTGGCCGCGGGTGCCACCCACTACGCGCCGCAGCAGGGCGATCCCGAGCTGCGCGCGGCGCTGGCCGACCAGGTCAGCGACACCTCCGGCCGCCGCTACGAGCCCGCCCAGGTGCTGGTCACCCACGGCTCCACGGCCGCCCTGGCCTCGACGATCCTGGCGACGGTCGACCCCGGGCAGCGCGTGATCCTGCCGGAGCCGACCTACTCGCTGTACTCGGACCTGGTCTGGATGGCCGGTGGCGAGGTGGACTTCGTGCGCCACCTCGACGACCTGCACCTCGACCTCGACGCCATCGCCCGGGCGGCGCCGGGAGCGCGGATGGTCGTGGTCTGCAACCCGTGCAACCCGACCGGCGCGGTCTACACGGAGGACGAGCTGGAGGACCTGGCCGAGATCGCGGAGGAGCACGACCTGCTCGTGATCGTGGACGAGGCCTACGACCACCTGGTCTTCGACGGCGTGCCCTTCGTCTCGGCGCTGGAGATCGAGGCGCTGGCCGGCCGGCTCGTCTACGTGCAGACGTTCTCGAAGACGCACGCCATGTGCGGCTGGCGGATCGGCTACCTGGCGGCCGGCCCGGAGGTGGTGCAGGCGGCCAGCCGCGTGCACCAGACGTTCAACGGCCCGGTCAACAGCGCGGTGCAGCGGGCGGCCCTGGTGGCGCTGGTCGAACCCGGCGACTGGCCGGACCGCATGCGTCGGGAGTACCAGGCCCGCCGCGACATCGTGGCCAGGATGGTGGCCAGCGCCCCGGGCGTCGAGCTGGAAGAGCCGCAGGGCACGTTCTACGCCTTCCTGCGCTACGAGGCCGACATCCCTGCCGCCGAGGTTCGGCGCCAGGCGCTGGAGCGCGGCGTGGCGGTCCGCGCGGGCAGCGAGTTCGGGCCGGGCGGCGAGGGCTTCGTCCGCGTGTCGTTCTCCACGTCGAGGGAGCTCCTCGTCGAGGGGATGGAACGGCTGGTCGGCCTGCTGGGTGAGGACGCCTAGCGGCAGGCCCCGCCCCGCCCTCGGCCTCGGCCGGCTTCCCTGGCAGGACGGCACCGGCCGGCCCGGGGTGCCCGCGCCCGGAGCGCCAGGGGACGGCGTCCGACCCGCTGGCCCGTCGATGATCAGTGGAAGCGGGGCAGCACCTCCCGCTCGTACACGCGGAAGAACTCCTCGTGACCGCCCCCGACCTGCTGGACGTACACCTCGTCCACGCCCGCATCGGCGTACGCCTGGATGGCCCGCACGTGCCTGTCCAGGTCGGGGCCGCAGGGGACCGCCTGGGCGACCATGTCCTCGGTGACCAGCGAGGATGCCTGCTCGAGGTGCTCGGGCGTCGGCAGGACCTGGGCCAGCTCGCCGGGCAGCTGCTCGGTGGGCCACAGCCTGTGGACGGTCTGCCTGGCGGCCGCCTCGTCCGGGCCGTGGCACACCTTCATGCCGGCCTGGACCGGCTTCCGGCCGCCGCCACCGGAGCGGAAGGCGTCGACCATGTCGCGATCGGGCCTGTTGACGACGTAGCCGTCGCCGATCCGAGCCGCCAGCCCGATCGACCTCGGGCCGAAGCCCGACACGAGCACCGGCGGCGGCGTGTCGGGGCGGGTGTAGATGCGAGCGTGATCGAGCTGGTAGTGGCGCCCGCGGTGGGTCACCACCTCCCCGGTCCACAGGCGGCGGATCAGCCCGACGGCCTCCTCCAGCATGTCCAGCCGGATCTGGGCGGGCGGCCAGGGGCCGCCCAGGATGTGCTCGTTCAGCGCCTCGCCGGAGCCCACCCCGAGCTGGAAGCCCCCCTCCAGCAGCACCGCCGCCGTGGCCGCCGCCTGGGCGATCACGGCGGGGTGGATGCGCACGGTCGGGCAGGTGACGGCCGTCGTGACACGCATGCTCGGGGCGGCTTCCGCCACGGCGCCGATCACGCTCCACACGAACGGCGACTGGCCCTGGGCGGCGTTCCACGGGTGGTAGTGATCCGAGATCCAGAGCCCGTGGAAGCCGGCCCGCTCTGCGGCCCGGGCCTGGTCGACGAGCGCCCTGGGCCCGAACTCCTCGCTCGACAGGAAGTAGCCAATCTTCATCGCTAACAGTTCACAGTGGCATCAAGTGACATCAGAAGGCTCATGATACGTACGGCTCAGCTTCCAAAGTGGAGGTGGATGGATCGTCGCCGGATTGTCGCCGGCTCGCGTCGACGGCTATGTCGAACCGCCGGGACCGTGTGCTTGTCAACAGGCTGACCGTCTGGTTCAATCGAGTGGCCGTCGTAGGGGGCGGCGGCGGGTCTGCCCACCCTGATCAGGGCCACGCGAGGGGGGAGTGCCGATGCGCACGCGATTGCTTCTGTCCGCGCTGGTGGCTGTCGTCGCCACGTGGGCGTTCTCACTGGGCGCGTCGGCGAGCGCGCCCACGAACGACGGCCCGTCGGCCGGCGCCAGGGTGTTCAGGCCGGTGGGCGCGCCGCAGCGGCTGGCCGTGGCGGCGAACAGCCCGGTGAATCTCGCCTACAACGGGGGCACCGTGCTGACGTCGCCGGCCGTCTTCCTGATCTTCTGGGGCCCGACGTGGTCGAGCGGTTTCAGCTCCGGCGGCTTCACGAACGTCCAGGCCGAGAACTACATCTCCTCCTTCTTCCGGGGCGTGGGCGGGAGCACGTGGCTCAACAGCACGACGCAGTACTGCGAGGGCGTCGCGACCGGGACCCAGTTCTGCCCGGCGAGTGCGCCGCACCCGGTGAACAGGAGCGGCCAGCTGGCGGGCACTTGGGTCGACACCACGTCGATCCCGACGCACCCGAGCGACAGCCAGGTGCGGGCGGCCGCGCGCCGCGGCGCGGCCCACTTCGGCTACGACCCGAGCGCCCTGTACATGGTGCTGACCTCGCACGGTCACTCGATCCGGGGTTTCGGCACGCAGTTCTGCGCGTACCACGACAACACGACGTTCAACGGCCGGCCGCTGGCCTACGCGAACGATCCGTACGCGCC
>WNGQ01013341.1_pt1 | contig 10557 bp, 7 predicted proteins | sample 5407661 | NCBI WGS metagenome assembly WNGQ01 (sample SAMN13153382, study PRJNA577476) | soil metagenome | isolation source: 60 cm soil or saprolite under Garry oak tree replicate 2 | place: USA:California | collected 2016-06-15 | reverse complement strand
CCATGCGCTCGAGCAGGGGCCGGGCCCGATCGAGAAGGGCGGCCGGGCCACCGACCATGATGGCGAGCGTCCCTTCCGTTGCCCCGCGCACGCCGCCCGAGACGGGGGCGTCGATCAGCTCAGCGCCCCGTCCCTCGACCTTCGGCGCGAGCTCGCGTGTGGCCGACGGATCAGCCGTGGTCATCTCGATGCAGAGAGAACCCGAGGTGAGAGCGGAGAGAAGCCCTTCCGGTCCTTCGAAGACCAGGCGCACTTCTCGCGACGACGGCACGATCGTGATAATAGTCCGCGCGGCCGAGGCGACCGCCGCGGGTGTATCGGCCCAGCGAGCCCCGCGCGCCCGCAGGGGCTCAGCCGCGCTCGCCCGCGCGTCGTGCACGACCAGAGGGTAGCCCGCGGTCAGCAATCGGCCCGCCATGGGTGCCCCCATATTCCCCAGCCCGATGAATCCAATCGTCTCCACGGATACCCCTCCCTTCGCTCCCGTATACTACCGGAGCGATGCTCCTGGGGCTCGCCCTCGTTTGCGTGGCCGCGGTGTCGTGGGGCACCACGGGCAGCGTGATGAGCCTTCTTGCGAAGGCCGGAGCTCCGAGCCCGCTTCTCGTCGGCTGGGCACGGATGGCCGGCGCCGCGCCCTGTCTCCTCCTCGCGACCTGCTTCATGCGGCCCGGCATCACCTCGTCGGGGCGTGAATCGAGTCTCGCCGGGCCCTGGACGCGGAGCGATTGGGCGAAGGCCGCGATGCTCGGCCTCGCCATGGCGGCCTATCAGCTCTGCTATTTCTGGGCGGTGCCGCGCACCGGGGTGGCGTTGACGGCGCTTCTCGCCATCTGCTCGGCACCGATCATGATCACGGCCGGGGCTGCCCTCACCCTCAAGGAGCGGCCAGCGCGCTCGACCTTCGTCGCGCTCATCCTCGCTGTCGTCGGCACCGCCATGGTCCTCATGGGACCCCGCGCTCCCGAGGGCCGGCCGCGGGATTTCGCGGCGGGCGCCGTCGCGGCCGTCGGGGCGGGGCTGTCGTACGCGGTGTACGCGGTAACCGCCAAGGGGCTTCTCCATCGCGCCGCCCCCCTGCCCCTCGCGGCCGTCACCTTCAGCCTGGCCGCGCTTCTCCTCACGCCCGCTCTGGTCATGGAGTCCAACGTCGCGGCCCAGCTCGCGGCAGGCTGGCCGCTCCTCGTCTATCTGGGGCTGGTGCCCACGGCCGCCGCCTACGTGATATTCGGAGTAGGACTGCGCCGTGTCACGGCCACCGCGGCGGGCATCGCCACGCTGCTGGAGCCCGTGACCGCGTCAGCGCTTGGCGTGCTCGTCTTCGGGGAGCGTCTGAGCGCCATGGGCTGGACCGGCGCCGCGCTGCTCCTGGGCGCGCTCGCCCTGCTCACCCGCTCCGGCTCAGGCCGCCAGTGACGCCGCGGAGGTCGCGAGACGGTACACCCGCACGGGCTCCTCCACGTTCCTGAGCTCGCGCACGCCCAGGTCCTCGAGGTCGAACCATCCCTCGATGCGGCGCGCCGTTTCGGGTCCGATGAAGGCGCTGTCCCCCGCGCCGAGGGCGGCCAGGCGGGCCGCGACATTGGTCACAGGGCCCGAAGCGGTATAGGTCCAGCGCGTCGCGGCATTCCCTTCGATCTTCGTGGCGCCTACGGCCGCCGGGCCGGAGTTGACACCGACGTGGAGACGGATCGGCTCGTCGATCCCTCCCGCCTCGTTGATCTCGTCGGCGCGACGGAGGATACCCAGCGCCGTCTGCACGGCATTGCGCGCGTGACGCTCGGGCTCCTCGTCCTGGAAGATGACCATGAGACCGTCTCCCGCCGTCTCGTTCACATCCCCGCCGTTGCGCAGGATCTCGTCGAGGAAGGCGCCGAAGTAGCGCTCGATCATGACGTTGACCCGGTCGGGATCGTGGCGCTCCGACAGGCTCGTGTACCCGGCCACGTCCACGAAGAGCACGGACACGTCCATGTCACGCTTGGCGAGCTCGGGCGCCTCCGGGGCTTCCTCGATGAGCTCCTGGACCCGGCGCGGCACGAATTTCGACAGGCTGGTCCGGATCGCCTCGAGGATCTCGACCCGACGAAGGCTGTCGGCGAGCCGCCGATTGGCCTCCTCGAGCGCCGAATACGCCCGGGCGTTCTCGAGGGCGACCGCGCTCTGGTTGACGACCACGCGGAGCAGCCGCAGATCCTCCGTGGTATACGGCGCGCCCGAGCGTTTCTCGCCGAGGGCGAGCAGGCCGGTGACCCGATCGCCGAAGAGCAGAGGCACGACCAGCTCGGCGCCCAAGGCGCGCATCTGGGAGAGACAGGCCTCCCGGCACGACCCCAGATCCGGATCGGCCTCGTGCTGCACGCGGGTGACGGGCTGACGATGGTGCGCGAGGTGCCTGGGCAGCGAGGAGTTGGCGGAGATGAGCCCACTCGCCCCCATGGGCCCCGCGCTGCCCACGAGCACGCGATAGCGTTCCTGCTCCTCCTCCAGAACGGCCAGGGTCAGCCGTGACGGAAAGAAGGACTCGTCCACCGTCCGCCCGATGAGGCCGGCGATGCGGTCGAGGTCGAGCACGGTGGTCATGGTGCCGGACAGCCTCTCGATGGAGCGCTGCACATCGAGCCGCTGGCGAAAGAAGAGCCGGTCGACCACCCGCTGGGCGCGCGCGTAGAGCGGATTGAGGAAGAGGATGACGGCGAGGGCCAGCACGGCCGCGGTGGCGAGCGGGCTCGTGCCCATGCCGAGCCGGGTGAACACCACGTTGAGAGCGGTGATGGCCCCCGCGTAGGCGACGATCACCACGCCGGTGACGAGGGCGTAGATGCTGCCCACCCGCACCACGGCGCGCACGTCGAAGAGCTCGTAGCGCATCATGGCGTAGGTCACGGCTACCGGAAAGAGGAGGTTGAGCTTCCAGAGCACGTTCAGATAGGGCACGGTCATCCCCGTCACCGCCTCGAGGGTCGTGCCCATGACGGGGGCGAGCTGTCCCACCGCGAAGCCCGCGAGCAGCACCCGCGCCCGCTGGCGGCCCAGCGCGCTCTCCCCGCGCATCGCGGTGATGGAGAGCGCGGCAATCAGCACGAGAAGGGCCGACACCCAGTACACCGCGCTCGCGATGGGGATGATCAGGAGCTCGCCCGGCGCGTGGTCCGGAACGTGGGTCTGGAGCAGCATGGCGAAGAGGGCAGAGGCCCCGTAGGCCAGCCAGATCACGCGCGGATGGCGCCCCGCCCACCGCCGTCGCTCCGGAAAGGTTTGCGCGAGATGCAGGTAGAGGGCGGGCGAGAAGGCCCAGGCGGTGAGGAAGATCGCGTCGAAGCGGTAGATGCTGACCGCGTCGTGATAGAGCGTAGCGACGAGGAACCAGACCACACAGTAGAGCTGGAACACGCGCGCGCCGGGCGCTCCCGGCTTGAGGACGAGGACGGCGGCACCGAGCCCCAGAAAGAGCAGACCCGGCACGAGGCCCTCGAGCAGGAACCGGTCGAAGTCGCGGGCCGGTTCCGTCTTGCTCACGATGTCCGCCTCGACGAGCCGGCCCCGACGGTTGACGAGGTAGTGGAAGCTCGTGCCCGGCGCGTGGCGACGGACCTCTGCCTGAATCTGGCGACCGGAGTCGAGGAGGCGGCCGTCCATCGCGCGCAGAAAATCGAAGGGCTCGAGCCCGCCGCGCTCGACGCCCAGTCCCACGAGGAGATTTCTCATTACGGAGAAGCCCGGATAGGGCTGGCCGATGAGTCTCCAGGCGTCGACGGTCGTCCAGCCTCCGAGAAAGAGAGCCAGGACGAGGAGCGCCCACCACCCGTGCTTTTCGCGCAGGGAAAATTCTCCTTTGACCGCTTTAGATGCCTCGAACTAGCTCGAGGTCTCCACGACCTTGCTCACGGCGCGACTGAACGTGCAGTTGGGCACTACGCAGGAGTGCTTGCCCGAACCCCCGGCCACCATGACGTAGATGTCGTCGGTGGACGGCACCATGGGCAGGAGGGCCCGCTCATCGGTGACCTTCTGCATCCAAAGTGGCCAGTCGTGCATACCCCACATGCCGCCCAGCTTGAGGCGCCCCAAGGGCAGGCGCGCGTGCTCGAACACGAAACGCTGCACGTCCGGCGCCGTGAGCCCGTCCGCGGCGATGGTCTGGGCGTGCTCGGGGCCCAACACCACCAGGAACTGGCTCTGCGACATGTACCAGCCGACATTGGAGCCGAGGGTGGCCGCGACGTCCGAGACATTGTTAAGGATGCCCGCGGCCGTGGTCGAGACATGGTCGTTGACGTTGTGCGGCCCCTCGCCGCCGAAGACGGTGACCACGCTCTGTTCCGGGGCGAAGCCGAGGCGCTCGCGCAGCGACGGCCAGGGTGCGCCGTTCTCCCGCTCGGCGATGGCGTAAGAGAACTTGGCGGGGCTTCCCTGCGTGGCCATGTCGTGGCGCCCGGGCCACGCGCCGCCCACGTTCAGGAGAATGAGCCGCATGGCGCGCCCGATCGTGGCGTTGGCGCGGAAGCCCGGCCCGAAGAGGCCGGAGCCCGAGTGCATGCCGATGGCCCCGGCCACGGGGCCGCTGACGATGATGAGGGGAGCCACGGGATGCGTGGTCGCCTGGACACCGTAGAGGTTGAAGGCAGGCTCGAGCACCGCCTTCACCGCGGCCACGACCACGGGGAAGTACGCGGGCTCGCAGCCCGCCATCACCGCGTTGATCGCGAGCTTCTCGATGCTCGCCTCGCGCCAGAGCGGGGGCATGACGCCGAGAACGCGCTTCGGATCCTCGCGGGCGGCCGCGATCATCGACCCCACCCGCTCGGGCGTCGGGGCCACGATGGGGAGCCCGTCGCACCAGTCCCGCTTGACGAACTCCGCATACACGTCTTCCTCGGGCAATTGCAGCTCACGAACCAGGGACTCGGACACGGCGACCTCCCACAATCGGATTAAAGGGCCTCGCAGGGCGCGCTCACTTCGACAGTGTACCGCCCCGGAGCCGCGCGAGGGCGCCCCGGAACTCCACGTTCTGCGGCTCGAGGGCGGTGGCGCGCTCAAAGTAACGCTGGGCCTCGTCCTTGCGGCCGAGCCACCACGACGCGACGCCGGCGAAGAAGAGCGCCTTGGGCTCCTCCGGCTCGCGCGCGAGGGCCCGCTGGGCGAGAGCGAGCGCGTCGGCATGGCGTCCCAGCATGAGCGCGGCCGTGCTCGCCGCGACCGCCGACGGCACGTGGGTCCCGTCCAGGGCCAGGGCCCTCTCGAAGTGGGCAAGAGCCTCGGCCGAGGCGAGCCGGCGCAAAGAAGCGATCCCCATCCAGTACTGCGCCTCCACCCGATCGAGCTCCCCCTCGCTCCCCGGGGCGAGGTCGGGCAGGGGGACGCGCCGAAAGGCGGAGAGAAGCGCCACATTGGTCGGCGTCGTATCCAGGTAGACGGAACGCGGCGCGCTCCACTCGAGGGGCAGGCGGTCATCGGTATTGAGGCGAGCCCCCTCCGCGAGGCGGGCCACGTCGGCCTCGCCCAGCACGAAGGAGCCGAGCATGCCCGCCCAGCTTCCCATGGGCATGCGCTCGAAATCGGCGCGCAGGCCGGGCAGCGCATCCCACCGCGCGCGAACGTTCCGGAGATCGAGCGGCGAGGCCTCCATGCGCCCGAGGAGGAGGAGATCGCCAACGAAGGGCTGCCATACGCTCGCCACGGGAAACACCGAGCGGAAGGTGGCCACGACCATGCGGAGATCCTCAGGGGCCAGGTTGTACGTCTGCAGCCACTGAAGCATGACGCCGCCGGGACGGAGCCTCTCTCGCGCTTGGGTGAAGAACTCCACAGAAAAGAGCCCGGCCATGCCCTGGATCCACGGGTTCGAAGGCTCGGAGATGATGACGTCGTAGCGCGCGGAGGTGGCGCGGAGAAAGCTCCGCCCGTCGCCCACCACCATCCGGAGGCGCGGGTCGGCGAGGCTGCGTCCCTGGGCAGCGGCGAAAAAGCTCGAGGCCTCGATGACTGCCGGCTCCAGCTCCAGCACGTCAACCAGCTCGACGGGGTGAGCGAGGACGGCGGCGGCGGTGACGCCGCTGCCCAAGCCAAGCACGAAGACCCTACGGGGGGCGGGGTGTGCGAGCAGCGGCAGATGCGCGAGCATGAGCTGGGTCGGCATGTCCGAGCCCGTGCTCGCATCGACCTTGCCGTTGATGCGAAGGATCGTGCGCGGACCGAGCCGGGTGACGGCGACGCTGCCGCTCTTGCCGTCCCGGTAGAAGAGCACCTCTTCCTGCGTCACGAGCTCGCGAAGGCTTCGCCGCTGCTCGTCCCCCAGGAAGGTCTTGGCATAGACCGCAGGTGCGGCGGACATCACCCGCGCGTCCCAGGGCGGCAGCAGCGCGACCAGGCCCGCCGCTACCAGCGCCGCACCCACCCGGAGCGAGCGGCCGTGACGCCCACCCGCGGTCCACAGCGCGGCCGCCGTCACCAGACTGGCGATGATCGCGATCTTGAGCGATCCGTGAAGGCCCACACCGGGTACGAGCACGAGACCGCCAAGGAGCACGCCGGCCACGGCGCCCACGGTATTGACCGCGTAGAGCCGTCCGACCTCCCGCCCGATCACGTTGGCGCGGCCGGCCGTGGCGGCAAGCGCACAGGGAAACGTCGCGCCGATGCAGAGCGTGACGAGGAGGAGGGCCCCCACGCTGAGCAGGAGATCGAGCAGCGCTACCCAGCCCGGAGCGTCCGACCAGCGGAGCCCGACGAGGAGGAGATCCGGCACGTGCTCGAAGCCCAGGAGAACGCCGGCCGCCGAGATGCCGACGGCCGCCTGGACGGTCGCGAACGTGGCCGGGCTCGCCGGCCGTCTGCCCCGGAGCCACAGATAGGCGCCGCTGCCCGCGGCGAGACCGATCAAGACCGCAACGAGGACGGCCGTGAACGCATAGGTCGAGCTGCCGATGATGAGAGCCAGCGCGCGGGTCCACGCCACCTCGAAGATCATGGTGACCGCGCCGGATACCGCGATGGCTGCCGATATCCACCACACGTTTGCCTGGGCGCCCTCGTCGTTGCCGGAGACGGGGGAGGAGACGGGGGCGGGCTGAGGCGGCGCGGCCAGCTTCTTTTTGCCCGCGGCTACCACCAGCAAGGCCGCCGCGCCCAGGTTCGCGCAACCCGCCATCCAGCCCGTCGCGCGATTGCCGAGGGCCGGGAGGAGCCAGTAGCCGGCCGCGAGGGCACCCAGCACCGCGCCCGCGGTATTCGCCGCGTAGAGCCCGCCCGCGACCCGCGCCGGCTTCTCCGCCCCGGCAGAGAAGCCTTGGCTCAAGAGAGGCAGCGTTCCGCCCATCAGCATGGCGGGCATGAGCAGGAGCACGCAGGCGAGCGCGATCTGTGACACCCCAAAACCCTCGTACGACAGACCGAAGGCGTGGCGGAGCGAGAGCGAAGCCGGCATGAGCCAGGCGAGTGCGACCGGCAGCATGGCCGCGGAACCCGCGACGCCAACCTCGACCCACGCGCACGTCATCAGTGGTTGGCGCAAGCGCCCCGCGAAGCGGCCAGAGAGCACGGCGCCCAAGGCGAGGCCGGCCATGAAGGCGGCCATGCGCAGTCACACGACTTCGTAGACGAGAGCGGCCGCGCCCGACAGCACCGCCGCCGCGAGGGCCAGAGGGAGCGCGGTCGACATTTAGTGGCTGGTCCTCATCCCGGCATGGTCGCGGAGGCACCGTGGCCGAATATGGGCGCGGGCAGACGGGGCCCCGACCATCTGACAGACCCGACCCGTGACCCAAGAGAGGAAAGAACCGGCGAAGAGGATGGGGGCCGGACGCCTCACCCAGACCCGAGCAGGCTCGCCAGCTGATCTACAGCCTGCAGCGCGCGGCGGCTCACGGACTCTGGCTTCTCGCCACCGAGCGGGTGCTGGATCACGAGGAGGGGCAGGGCCATGGCGCCCAGCGCCGCCATCTCACTCACCGCGAGGTTCTGGAACACCGTGGTCCCGATCAGTCCCGAGGGCGTCCCGCGCTTGGCTACTTCCAGAGAGTCGTGGAGACTCCACGACGTGCAGGAGCCTCAGTCTCCGGAGCCCGCGAACACGAGGTCGCAGTCCTTGGCCAGTCCCTCGACGATTTCGTCCGCGGCGGCCGTCGATGCGTTCGCCTTCTTACGGTGAACCACGGCCTTGACGCCGAAGCGCTCCTTGAGCAGCTCACCCATCTCCTGAACGAGCAGGTCGAAGTTGTGCTTGGTATTGTCCAGAAACCCCACGGTGAGGCCGCGGAGATCGGCGGGCAGCGGCGGCACGGCCAGGCTCGCTTCCGTCCGCTCGCCCTGTGGAATCATGACGGTAATCGTGGCCATTGGAGCTCCTCATTGAGGATCAAGGGTGAATCGCCCGCCGCCCGCACACCCAGGTCGCCGGAAAACATGCCGCCCGGGTCTTGGGACGTCGATGAGAATATACCGCACCCATGTGGATCCTGGCGCTGGATGTGGGGACGAGCTCGGTCCGGGCCATCGGCTACTATGCCGCCGGCCATCCCCTGCCCGGCGCGGACGCACGCACAGCCTGGGAGCCCATCACGACGTCGGATGGCGGCGCCGAGCTCGACCCCGAGACGCTCGTGGCCGCGGCCGCCTCGACCATCGACCGCTGCCTCGAAGCGGCGCCGGGCCCACCCGCGGCTGTGGGCGCTTCGGTGTTCTGGCACAGCCTGCTCGCGCTCGACGCGAAGAGGCGGCCGCTCACCGGGGTGATCACGTGGGCTGATACACGAAGCGCCCCCGCCGCCGCCCGCCTGCGCTCCCGGCTCGACGAGACGACGGTGCATGCGCGCACGGGCGCGCCCATCCATTCGACGTTCTTCCCCGCGAAGCTCGGGTGGCTCCGCGACACCAAGCCCGAGATGTTCGCGCGGGTGGCTACGTGGTGCGGCTTCGCCGAATACCTGATGTTTCGCCTGACCAGCCAGCTGCGGGTGAGTCTCAGCATGGCTTCGGGCACAGGTCTCCTCGACCAGCGCGCAGGCACGTGGGAGGCGGGGATGCTCGCCGCATGCGACATCGGCCCCGAGCATCTTCCGCCCATCGACGACGCGCCCATGGTCGGCCTCACGCCCCCCTTCTCCACGCGATGGCCCCATCTCCTGAAGGTGCCGTGGCTTCCCGGAGCGGGAGACGGCGCCTGCTCCAACCTGGGGCTGGACTGCGCGACCCCGGAGCGCATCGCTCTCAATGTCGGCACCTCCGCCGCTCTCCGCGTCGTGACTGACGCGCCGGGAGACGTGCCCTGGGGGCTATGGCACTACCGTGTCGATGGACGGCGTCATCTCCTGGGGGGCGCCACCTCCGAGGGGGGAAATGTGCTCGCGTGGGCTCGTCGCGTGCTCGCCCTGCCCGAGGATCATGCGGGGCTCGAGGATGCGCTGGCCGCGGTGCCAGCGGACGGGCACGGCCTGACCGCGCTCCCATTCCTGGCCGGCGAGCGGAGCCCCGGCTGGCGCGGCGACGCACGCGCTGCCGTGACGGGCATCGGGCTTTCCACCTCGGCTCCTGAGATCCTCCGAGCCTTGCTCGAGGCTGTCGCGTATCGCCTCGCCGACGTCTACGAGCGGCTTCGGCCTCTGGCGGCGCCGGGTCACGCCGTGGTTGCCTCGGGTGGTGCGCTCCACGGCTCTCCAGCCTGGAGCCAGATCATGGTGGACGCCCTCGGGGTGCCCATAGAAGTGCGCGAGAGCACGGAGGCGTCGAGCCGCGGGGCCGCGCTCCTCGCGCTGGCTGGGCTCGGATATCCGCCGCCCGCTCCGGAGCGGCCCGGGCGCGTGCTCCAGCCCGACCCGCGCCGTCGGGACATCTACGCCAATGCGCGCCGCCGCCAGGCCCGGCTGTACGGAAGCGGTGTAGGTCCACGCTGATCCTGAGAGAATAGGCGCCCGAGCCATGCGTATCGCCATCGGGTGTGATGACACCGGCTTTCCACTCAAGGAACAGGTATCGGCCGCGCTCGAAGCAAGCGGCCACGAGCTTCTCGACCTCGGCACGTTCTCCGCCGATCCCGTTGACCATCCGGACTATGCGCGGGCGGTGGGCCAGGCCGTGCTGCGCGGCTTCGTGGACACGGGCATGCTCATCTGCGGCAGCGGGGCCGGCGCATCCATCGCCGCGAACAAGATACGCGGCATTCGCGCCTCCCTCTGTCACGAGCCGGAGGCCGCGCGCCTCACCCGCGAAGAGGACGACGCCAACGTCCTCTGTCTCGGCGCGCGCGAGGTAGATCCAATCCGTGCCGTGGCCATCGCCATGGCGTGGCTCGGCGCGTCCTTTTCCGGCGAGGAGCGCTTCACGCGCAAGATCTCCAAGGTTGCCCTGCTCGAAGGCGGTCTCCCCAGTCCGGAGAAAGCGCCGACGCGCCAGGCTACGGCCACGGCTGCGGGGAAGCCATCCACCCGGGAGGTGCCGGTCGAGGCCACTCCCCGGCCTGTCCAGAAGGCACCGGCCGAAGCCCCGGTTGCGCCTCCCTGGCCCGTCCAGAAGATGCCGATGGAGGCACCCCTCGCCCCGCCTCCCCGGCCAGTCCAG
>WNGQ01007378.1_pt1 | contig 10560 bp, 4 predicted proteins | sample 5407661 | NCBI WGS metagenome assembly WNGQ01 (sample SAMN13153382, study PRJNA577476) | soil metagenome | isolation source: 60 cm soil or saprolite under Garry oak tree replicate 2 | place: USA:California | collected 2016-06-15 | reverse complement strand
AAAGGAGATGGCGTTCAATGAACTGGATGGCACGCCAGACGTTTGTCGATGTCGATTGGCTAGTAACTGGTTTCTGGCCAATTTAATACTTTGCGTGCTGGAGCGTAGGCACCTCCGGCGCCAGTTGGGGACCAGCCAAGCGATCAGTAAGGAGGCCAAGCGAAATGAACGGGAACGTCAAGTGGTTCAATAATTCCAAGGGCTACGGCTTCATCGGTCGTGACGACGGTCCGGATGTGTTCGTGCACTATTCGGCCATCGTGGGCGATGGGTATCGAACCTTGCAGGAAGGAGACCCGGTCGAATTTGAGATCGTTTCAGGCCCCAAGGGTCCCCAGGCCGCCAACGTCTCCAAGAACGGCGCGTAGAAATCTCCAGAGGCGAAACTGGCCGGCAGCCTTAGCCCTCCTGCCGGCCCGTTTTTGTTTTATGAGGCAAAGGGGCTCAGGAAGTAAGGAGAGATTCGGGGAGTGGATCAGTTTCCGAGTCCGGCATCATCCGCCGCAACTCGCAGCAAAGTAATCGAGCTTTCAAACTTCCTACAACCGGACTTCAGGACAACTTCGCTCGATCCACGTCCAAGAGTGCCGAGTTGTACGTCAAGTGGGCGACCCTAAGACGTGATACTTGGCGCGCTTAGTGGCTATTCGACTGGAACCGCGATGGGTGAAGGATGAGACTTACAAACGTAGAGAAGCGCCAACGCAGACTTCTCTTAATTGGCCTTACCGTAGCGCGTAGGGAGCACCGCATCGATCCCTGCGGATATCTCAACCGTATCGCCTCGACGCGCTTGTCAAGCTCAACGGCTTTGTCTTCCCGGCCGATTTTGTGCAACACATTTGCATGCGCCCCAAGGAAATCAGCCAAGAATAACGAGTACCGGTCACCCCAGGCGCGTTCCTTGATTTCAAGTGAACGTCTGCGGAGCGGCTCCGCCTCAGCATACTTCCGTTGATCCTCGCAGACCACGGCGAGGTGGTCCAGTGCGGTGCCAATTGGAATCTGACTCCGGTTGATCTTGGTCTCGAGCTCTTTCCTTTTTCGCCAGGGTTGCCAGCCTCTCGTCCACAGAGCAACCTGAGATCTTACGTTTCCCTCTACCATTGCCAGACTTCTCCGGTAAAGCTCTTCCGCCTCCGCGTAGCGGCCTCTCGCCCGCCAGAATTCCGCCAAATCATCAAGGGCTCGCGCGGTAAAGAGACTATTAGCGCCACGCAACTGCTCGCAAGCCTCCAGGGCACGCCGATATAGCGCCTCCGCCGCTTCGTATTTTCCCTGCGCCTCGTAGAGTTTCGCGAACTCCTGAAGATGGTGAGGCAGGTAAGAGGTCGGGCCCCGATCTTCCTCGTGGATTTCCAACGCCATTTGAAAGAGTAGTTCAGCTTCGCTGTACCGCTGCCGCGCAACGTAAAATCTCGCCAGCCACATGGAGGTTGAACACCAGAATCCACGCCCTGGAAACAATTCCGTTTTCTCGGTTTCCGCCAGCGCCGCGTTGTAATGTATCTCCGCTTCTGAGAATCTGCCCTCGTCCTGATAGAGCAGTGCCAGGCTCATGTGGCCGGCGTGGACTAAGGTGTTTGGCCGCGAAGAATTTACCGCCGCTTCGAGCTGATCTTGAAAGATGCGTTCCGCTTCACGATATCTGCGCTGCTCTTGGTATACGCGTGCGAGGCCATTGCGGGCCCGGCTCAAGTACGAGGGATCAGATGAAGACCGCGCTTCAGCTACTGCCATTGAATAAAGCATCTCCGCTTTTGCCAGGTCTCTTGGAAGCGCCGCGCCCCCGCCGACTCAAAAGCTGGATAGAACGCAAGCCGCAACGCTGTCAGCAGGCGGCCGCCCGTGGGTTTCTGGAGCATCTCGCCAGCCATTATGCCACGATCATTAGACAGAACTGTGCGCTTGAGTTGGATTTGCGGTCATCCACGCGGAAGACGGGATTCCAGTCCACAAACGGGTTCGCGGAGATGAAGGCGCAGGCGACTTTCGGCAAAACGTCACTTCTCCCATCCGGACTTTCGGGGGAGTCTGCAAGATTTGTCCGAGTTAACCAGGCTTCACTTGAGTTCCTTTAGGTGGTGATAAATCCTTGAAGGATACCGGTATCCGGTTCGAGCGTTTTGCGTCCGACGGATGTTTTCCGAAGTCAGGTCGGTTGCTAAAGGTTGGCGATCTTTTCTCGAGTTCCCACCCGCAATAACGACGCGAATTCAACGGCGGCCAGGGGTGGAAAGAAGAGGTAGCCTTGCCCTTCCGCGCAACCCTGGGTCAGCAGATACGCGCTCTGTTCTCGCGTTTCCACGCCCTCGGCAACCACCTTGAGCCCTAGGTTCTTTCCCATGCCGATAATGGCGCTCACAATGGTGGAGTTATCGGAATTCGTAGTAATTTTCTGCACAAAGGATTGGTCGATTTTCAGAATATCAATGGGAAACTGCACGAGATAGCTCAGGCTGGAATAACCGGTGCCGAAGTCATCCACCGCAAGGCGTACTCCCATCCTTTTTAGCTCTTGCAGGACAGAGGTTGTGGATTCGGCATGCTCCATAAGAACGCGTTCGGTGAGTTCAAGCTCGAGATAGCGGGCTTCCAAGCCAGTGTCGAGGAGTACCGTCCGGACACCGTCGACGAATCCGGGCTGCCGGAACTCCCAAGCCGAAACATTGACGGCAATTGGCAACCGCAGTGGCCCAGCGGACTGCCAATCGAGGGCTTGTCTGCACGCTTCGCCCAGCACCCAGCGGCCGATAGGCAGAATTAGACCGCAATCTTCAGCGATGGCCACGAACTGCGAGGGAGGCACGAGCCCTCGATCCGGGCGTTGCCAGCGTATCAATGCCTCGACTCCCGTAATTTCACCCGTTTCAAGATTTATCCTTGGCTGATAATGCAATAAGAACTCTTCTCGCTCGAAAGCGCGGCGCAGGCTGCTCTCGAGCGATTGCCTCTCCACAGCCTTCGCATTCATTATCGCCTTGAAGAACTGGAAATTGTTGCGCCCGCATTCTTTGGCGTGGTACATCGCTGTGTCCGCATTCTTGATTAGCGTTTCGGGGTCTTCTCCGTCTGCCGGGTAGACGCTGATACCGATACTGCCGTTGATATGCAGATCTTGTCTTCCGATGGAGTGGGGCGCGTTGAGTGAAATAAGTATTTTTCTTGCGCTCGTGGCCGCATCTTCCGGATGAGCTATCTCGGAGAGCAAGATTACGAATTCGTCTCCCCCTTGGCGGCTGACTGTGTCGGAATCACGCACACTAGCCAGCAATCGTTTTGTAACGGACTGAAGCAATTTGTCGCCTTCGGCATGTCCCAGCGAATCGTTGATGTATTTGAAGCGGTCCAAATCCAAAAAGAGCACTGCAAGCGGTTTATTCTTCCGGCGAGCCAAGAAAATCGACTGTGCGATCCGGTCATTGAGTAGCAGACGATTCGGCAAATTCGTAACGAAATCGTGCTGCGCGGAGTGCGTCATTTTACGCGACATCTCCCGTGCCACGCTCACATCATGGAAAACGATGACCGCTCCGATGACGCGGCCCACTCTGTCATGAATCGGTGCGGCTGAATCTTCAATAGCGGATTCAAGTCCATCGCGCCGAATGAGGACGCAATCTACAGTCAGGCCCACCGTCTTATTTTGCTCGACGGCCATCTCCATGGGGTCTCGCGCGGGCTGGCGCGTGGCACCGTGTATAATTTGAAAGACTTGGGCCAGGGGCTGGCCAATGGCTTCTGCGCGGCTCCAACCGGTCATGGTTTCAGCAACGAGATTGAGATAGGTGATATTGCCTGAAATATCCGTGCACAGGACGGCGTCACCAATCGAGTTGAGGGTCACCTGGGCGCGTTCTTTCTCTACGAACAATGCATCCTCGACGGCCTTGCGTTCAATCGCGTTGCGCAGGGCGCGCGGCAGTGAATAGCTATCAAGGCGGCCCGGCAGGAGATAATCCTGTGCACCGCGTCCTACTGCCTGTTTCGCAAGGGCCTCCTCAGCGCTTCCGCCGAGAATCAGAATCGGGACGTCGGGTGCAGCGGTGAACAGTTTGTCGAATGTCTCGATGCCCTGGCTATCGGGCAGCGACAGCTCGAGCAAAGTAGCGGCAATCCCCTTTTTGCTTAGGCGCTCAACACCCTCAGAAAGTTGACGAACCCATTCCAGCTCGAACGAACCGCCACCGGTCTCCGATAGCGCCGCGCGAATTTCGTTGGCAACGGCCGGATCATTTTCAATCAGCAGTATCTTCAGGGATGGGATAGGCGTGGTCATCGGCGCCTCTTCGCTCCAGAATAGTTTCGGGTTTTAACTCGAACCATTGTTGCAGTCTCCGATTACGGCGTTAACCGTCCAAGTGACTGATAGGCCTGGTGGACTGCAGCCTTTTGGGGGCGCGCTTCTCACGATACAGAGCACGGTCCGCCGCAGCCAACAGCTCATTGATGGTCTTACCATCTTGCGGGAATATAGCCGCCCCAGCACTAACGGAGATGAAGGGCTCCTCGCCGTCGTTTCTCAGTTGTTCGGAAATGCGTTGCGCCACATTTCGAGCTGCTTCGGATTCGGTTTCAGGGAGAACGAGCACGAATTCGTCGCCTCCATATCGCGCAGCAGTATCAATTTCGCGACAATGAATTCGGAGAATGTTCGCCACCCGGCAGAGCGCACGGCTTCCCACGAGATGGCCATGGGCATCATTGATCCTCTTCAGCCTGTCCAAATCAAGCAGCAACACCGCAAAGGATCGCCCGGTGCGTCCGTGCCTCTTGATTTCCGAGTCGAGGACGTCCAGAAGCCGCCGGTAGTTGGCAATCCCGCTGAGCGGATCGGTCACGGCGAGATGACGGATCTGTTCTTCGGCTCGTTTGCGCTCCGTGATGTCCACAATCGCGCTCATGACCAGAAGCTCGTCATCGGTTTCGATAGGATTGAGCCCGATCTCGACGGGAAACTCGCTGCCATCCTTGCGCACAGCATAGAGGTCTCGGCCCACGCCCATTGGTCTGGCTCGGGGCGAGGAAGAAAATTCCATTCGGTGCCCTGGGTGTCCACCCCGGAACCGCTCGGGGATAAGCACCTCAACAGATTGCCCGGTTAGTTCTTCCCGGTTGTAACCAAACATTTTGACTGTCTGAGAATTCACCAAGGCAATCCTGCCTCGTCGATCCACCATTACCATGGCGTTCGGAGCGGATTCGACAGCAATCCCGAACCTCTTCGCCATCTGCTGCACGCGTTCAACCGAGCGCTTGTGTTCCGTAACTTCAGAAGCGAAAACCAGACTCAATACGGCCATGATGCCCACAAAGGCTTGCAGCAACAACAGAGATGTATTTTGAGACTCTCTTGCAAATGGGCCAAACCCGTGCAAAGTGCCCCATGCGGCAATCGCCGCCAAGACGCAAATTGCCGTCGCCGTTTTTCGGCGGCCAAACCGGAACGCGGCCCAGATCAGAAATGGAATGCAAAGATATTCCAAAGGATAATTCTTTAACGCGGAGTGAAAACGGCTGCCGAATACAATCCAGGCGGTGAAAAATAGTCCCGTAAACAAGACCGCGAGCTCAATGGTCTGTCTGCGGGTCCAGTTCAGGCGGGGATTCTCCCTCCAGAGGAGTAGGAAGGGAGTGACGACTACCGCGCCCACGGCGTCCCCCATCCACCACGTGGACCAGATGGCCCCGTACATCGTCCAGTCAGCGAGTCCGCCCACGGCCAGAGTCGTGACGCCGACCGTTGCGCTTACTGTCGTGCTGACCATTCCTGCAAGAAACGCAAATTTGAAAATATCCTGCGCCCTCTCAAAGGCGTGCTGGCCCCCGGCAAAGCGCGTTACCAGGTAGCAGCCGACTACGCCTTCTAGGGTGTTTCCAGCGGCGATGCCGAGGGAAGTTGCGACGGAACCTGCGGTCGTCAAATTCACCAGGAATGCACCCGTAAAGATCACAGGCCAGACGCGGTACCCGAAAATTAGAAACGCAGAAAGTGCGATGCCGGTGCAAGGCCAGACCGCGGTCGCGCTCGCGTGGACGAAGGCGAGCTTTAGACCAAGTTTTCCAGCGACGAAATAGACTCCGCCCAGGGCGACCAGAACAAGAGCATCTTTTGGAGATCGCGGACGGATCATGTATGGCTCTCTGATTCGCAAAGGCCAAGCGCTGGGTGGGACTAAGACTGAAGTGCGCTCTGGCCGAGCTCGTTCTGGGAATCCAGAGCAGCATTCCCTCAAGCCGATTTTACGAGCGTTTCCGAGCGAGGACAAGCGGAAAAACGGCGGGTTACTATCTCAGTAACTCTAAGTTACAGGCATGGCCACCGCAAAGTCGCGAAGTGTTTACGAACGGGCGCACGCTGCGCCGAGCGATCCAAGTGGACGCATAACGAGTTACATGTCGAAGTGCCGCTCGCGCCCGCCACGTTCCGGGTGTATCGTCGGCAAGCCGGAAGTGCGCGCTGAGCAGCGCGTTGTTCAGGAGGGTTGAAGTCCCTCTGGCGCTCAAATGAGGGGCGCCATATCCAAGAAGTGGGGTTCGTAGCCTCGCTGGCCGGAGAAAGCGGAAGGTATGGAGAGGTCTAAACGGGCACGAAGGCGAAAGCTGGATACGGCCAAGACCGACCTAAAGCCACCGCTTGCTGTACTTCGGAGGGCAGGGTGTCCATCGCGAGATGGAATCCGAAGGGCATGAGGAGAAGTACCGGGCCGTAATCGATTGGGGAAACCCAGGATGAACCGGTCGGCCAAAGGTGGGGCAAGGTCGAGTCTGCACTTCTGAGACGAAGGCGCTCTCATTCACCCACCGCACCAAGGTGTTTGCGGACGGCACGGTACAGAAGAACAGCGCGTGACCTCAGGAGAACTGGCATTGTAAGGGTTCACCCCAGTAATCTGGTTCCAACTTGGTTCCAACGAAGGGCCGCTGAACCGGCGTTTTTTCGGTATAAGCGGTGCCGATTCAACGGTTTTGAAGTTTGTTAACAGCCGAATGCTCTACCGTTGAGCTACCGGGGAACGCGCAACGCGCTTATTTTCATTCTATTACAAGAAGCAGAATCCGTCATGACCTTTCGGTAGCCATCAGATTGCTCACACCCTTGGGCTACGCGGGAACACCCCCATTTTGTAGCAGTTGTGCGGCCTTTCTAAACGAGAGCTTGGGGACATGGGGGACAAGATTTAACGCGATCCACAGATATAATGTCAGCGATCGTCTGAATCGTAGTGCATCACCACTGTGTTGAATGACAACCGAGGCTCCGAGCAGTACCAGCAAACAAAATCCTCGATAGAGGCCCAGCCTTACACACTTGTCGAAAAAAAACGAGGGAGCTTCGAAAAGCTCCCCGCGGCCGGTTTTTTGATGCGTGTCGCTACCAGGAGAGCCTGAGCCCCAGTTCCAGCGTACGGCTGCCACCGTTGAAGATGAATTTGTTCAGGAACTGCGGCGAGGTTACGAAAATGTAGCTCGTGTTCAAGGGGTTCGTATTGGTGTTTTGGTCGATCGTGCCATTGTTGGTCGGCAAGCCGAGGCTGTAATTCTGGTGGTTAAAGGTGTCGAAGGTCTGGAAGCGGAACTGCAGCGATGCACGTTCGGTAAACTTCGTGGTCTTGAACAGCGACATGTTCCAGATGTTGAATCCAGGAGTGCTCACCGTGTTTCTCCCGGCGTTTGCCAAAGCGCCTAGCCCCGCCTGCACGAAGCGCGCGTTCGAGTTCACCGCGACATAGCCAACCACATTGCTTGAGGCGCATGCTGCGCTCGTCGCTGTGATAATCCGAGTGGCTCCGCCCGCGCCGTCATTGCAAACCTCTTGAACGGTTGTGCCGGTCAGGCCGACGCCCGCCGGGTTAATGATGGTCCGGTCGCCTGCGCCATCGCCGTTCGCGTTGGCGTCCACATTGGATAGTGGAGTCACTGGCTGACCGGATTGCGCCAGGTAGGTGCCACTCCACTCCCAGTTGTGCGCCAGCCCGCGCACGAATCGGTTTTCGGAGTGAACGTTCGGGAAATCGTAGACCCAGGTGATGGCAAACTTCTGCGGCAAATCCAAGGCGGAGCGGCCGCGTTCCGCGGCAAAGTTAAATCCATCTTGTGGTCGCCGGGGGTTCACGCGGCTGCTGAACAACTCGTTCGTAGAATTGTCGATATTCTTGGAGAACGTGTAATTCGTCCGGAAATACAACCCTTTCGCGAACCGGTGCATGAAGTCCACCGACCCCGCATGATAAATCCCTGTCCCTATCGGTGGGTTTTCGGTAAGATTCCCAAAAAAGCCCTCTGTCGCCAACGGCTGGAACATGCCGTTCGCTAGAAAGTTGACGAAATCTTGACGTGTGCTCGCGGGCGTCAGGACAGTCGCGGGAACCGCAGACGCATTTAGGTAGGTTGGCAGCGGTGCAATGCCGCCGCCTGGAACGTTGGGATCAAATGCCGAGGCTGAGTTCAATCGCATCTGCACCGGCAATTCGAGGCTTTGCGTTCCCACGTAGCGCACTTCGATGCTGCTATCTTTCAACAACTCGTGCTGAACGCCGAGCGACCACGTGATGACTTTAGGATCCACCATGTCCAGGATCAACGCCTGCGTGGCTGCCCTCGCATCCGCGGTCGTCGTGGGCGGCACGTTCACCTGAAGCAGGCCCCCGCCCGCGAGAAAGCCCGAGCCCGTAGCACACCAGGCCGGCGCACCCGGCAGTGCGCAAGTGAGAGTCGGGTTTTGTTCTGTCTGCAACTCCGGTGGCAAGCTGTTGATCGCGAAGTTGAGCGGAATTACGTCGTAGGCGATTTGGCCGCCTCCGCGGATGGACCATTTGCCGTGCCCCGTGGGATCCCACGCAAATCCCACGTGCGGGCCAAGATTATTGGTGTCGGGTTTTGGCTTGCGGAAGATCAAACCAACGGCCGGGTCGTTCGCGATCGCGTTCAGCACTTGTTTCCCTTCGTCGCGCGGCACACCGGACCATTCATAACGCAGTCCAAGATTCAACGTAAGACGCGGCATGACCTTCCAATCGTCCTGCACGAACCAGTAGACCGCGGGATTGTTGTTCGCCGAGCTTGCTGTTCCCGCGCCTCGCAGCGCTCCATTTCCTCCATCGGGCACGAAGTCATTGACAAGCGAGTTGAGCGACGCATAATCCCATTCTCCGCGCGCCCGCGGCAAAGAGGTTGTTTCCGTGATGTAGTTCCGCCCTTCGACTCCGACCTTGAATGTGTGCTTTCCCCGGATGTAGCTCACGTTCTCCACGGCCTGATAGACGTTCTGAACATACCGCGCCGGAGCGAGACTGAAGGGTCCGAGATTGCTCCCAAAGGGATCGATTTCCACGTTTGGAAAATTCGCAAACTGGCTGGGGTCGATAAGGTTTGGGCCGTTTAACCTGGAAAAGGACAGCCGAAAGTCGTTAATTACACGGCTGCTGATCGTCCAGGCGTCTGTGAGAATGTACTTCCGGGCGTCATCCGTCTGCGTGCCGGTAAACTGGCTCTGCGGCTGAATAGGGTTCACCTGTGGCAAGCGCTGCCGGTCATAAAGAACGCGCGCGCGGACCTGGTGCTTCCCCAGATTCAAATCGCCGTTGATTGTAAAATCGTGTTCTCGGGCCCAGCTTGGGGCAACTCCAGCGAACGTGCCGATGGGGATGTTCTGTGTAGCTCCACCATTCAGGCTCACAGGCACCGTGCCTTTGTCGTTCACTGGAGCTATGGGGAACTGATTCAGAACGGCCACAACCGCCGAGTCAGGGTTGAGTGCCATCAACTGTGACATCCCGGTCGCCGTTGGCGTGATCACTGTCGCGCCCTGCGCGCCCAGACCCTCGTTCTGGAATTCATAGGCTCCGTAAATGAAAAACTTGTCCTTTCGAATCGGGCCACCCGCGCTTGCGCCAAAACGATTGTAATCAAACCGATTTTTCACATCGGCGGGCGGAGTTGTCAGGCTGGCGGCAGCGGCTATTTCCTGGTTTGTTGCCGCGTTGATATCCCGGTTGCGGTTGAATGCCCAACCAGCGCCATGCCAATTATTTGTGCCGGACTTGGTAACGATGTTGAACTGCCCCCCGGCCGAATGACCGTACTCCGCGCTGAATTGATTGGTGATAAGCGTGAATTCCGCCACTGATTCCTGAATGACTGGTTGCGTGGGACCGTTCGTGTCCACCTTGTTGTCGTCCACGCCGTCAATCGAGAATCCGTTGAAGCGCGGACGCGTTCCGCCAATCGAGCCGCCAGAGCCGAGCACGCCACCTTCTTGGGTCGTCGTTCCCGGAGCGAAAACAGCAAACTCCTTGACGTCGCCGCCCAGCGTATTTAGGGGAAGATCGTGAACTGCTTGGTCACTGAACGTTGCCCCAAGTTCCGAGGTCTCCGTTTTCACCAATTCGGCCCCAGCCGTAACCTCGACGACGGCCGTGGCGTCCCCAACTTCCAGCGTTGCGGCAACTTCAGCCACCTGGTTCGATTCCACGTGCACACCCTTGTTCACTGCCTTCTTAAACCCGGACTTTTCCGCGGTTACGGTGTACGAACCAACGAGCAGATTTGGAAAAACAT
>WNGQ01007376.1_pt1 | contig 10560 bp, 9 predicted proteins | sample 5407661 | NCBI WGS metagenome assembly WNGQ01 (sample SAMN13153382, study PRJNA577476) | soil metagenome | isolation source: 60 cm soil or saprolite under Garry oak tree replicate 2 | place: USA:California | collected 2016-06-15 | reverse complement strand
TACGAGCGTGCAAAGGTCCGCTACCGGGAAAGCCTGGCGCTCTACCACAGGCTGGGCAACGCTACCTATATGGCCTGGTGTCTGGAAGGCATCGCGGCTGTAGCGTGTGCGGAAGGGGGCTACGAGCGTGCAACCAGGCTGTGTGCTGCCGCTGCCGCGCTGCGTGTCGCGGCACAGACCCCACTGCCCCCGGCAGAACAGGAAGACGTTGATAAGGTCGTCATGACCGCGCGTGCTGGACTGGATGAGAGGACCTTCACAGAGGAGTGGAGGATCGGATCAACCATGACGCAAGACGAGTCCATCTCCTACGCCCTGATGGGACCTCTGGCTTGAGCGGCTCACAAGGGAGAGCAACACGCTCTCTCCATGACAGGGGGAGTCAGTTCATGCGTGCTGAACAACTAACTGTTCTATCAACATGTCAATCCCTACGGACGCTTCACGTTGGATCTAACCCAGCGTCTTTGTTAGTTGACAAATAAAACGGGACATGACTCACTGGAGACGACGATGCTTTACATTCAAGGAACGAAGCAAGACCTGCAACACGATGTGGAGAGAATCGCATGGACATGAAAACAGCCGCTCTTCGACCACTCGTCTGTCCCGTGCTCATTGGCCGCGCGTCGTATCTTGAAGCCCTGGTTCGCCTCATGGAGCAAGCCTGTGGTGGCTCCGGACAAACGGTGCTGATTGCCGGCGAGGCCGGCATTGGCAAATCACGACTCATCACAGAAGCAACCACGCGGATGACGACGTCCCAGGCACAAGCCCTACGCCCGGCTGTGCTCATCCTCCAGGGTCGCTGCTTTGAACCCGATACGGCTCTTCCGTACGCTCCCCTGTTGGATGCGCTGCGCAGCTTCCTGGCCTCGCGCTCCCCAGACGAGATCACCCATGCGTTCGGTCCGACCATCCCAGAACTCGTCAAACTGCTTCCCGAACTCGCCACGCTTGTGCCCGCTCTCACGCTCAACCCCGTGCTTGAAGCGGAACAAGAGAAACGCCGCCTCTTCCAGGCCCTCACGCTCTTCTTTACTCACCTGCAAGCTGTTGGGCCCCTGCTCCTCGTTATTGAAGACGTGCACTGGAGCGATGAGGCCAGCCTGGAGTTCCTGCTGTACCTGGCACGCCGCATCGCCTCTCATCCGATCCTGCTGCTGCTCACCTACCGCAGTGAGCAGGTGCACGCTGGGCTCGCCCGTTTCCTGGTCGGGGTGGATCGCGAACGACTCGCCACCGAGTTGACGCTCTCCCGTCTGAACAGCAGCGAGGTGGCAGCGATGATCCGCACCATCTTCGCGCTTCCACGCCCGGTGCCTGTGCATGTGCTGGAGATGATCGTGCCGTTGACGGAGGGCAATCCCTTCTTCCTTGAGGAGATGCTGAAAGCCCTCCTCACCGCGGGCGAGATCGAGGCTCTGGATGGGACGTTGGAGCTCAAACCACCGAGGGACGCGGCTTCGGGTCGTGCGCATCTTCCACGCAGCGTGCAACTGGCAGTGCAGCAGCGTTTGGATCACCTGAGTCCAGATGCCAGGCACCTGCTGGAGCTGGCGGCGGTCGCTGGGCGGCGCTTTGACTTCGGGCTGTTGCAAGCCTTGACCCAACGGAATGAGACCGAGCTTGTGCATCTCGTCAAGCAACTGATCCTGGTGCAACTGGTGGTGGAAGAGTCACAGGACGTGTTCACCTTTCGCCACGCCTTGACCCAGCAGGCCGTGTACGCTGACCTGCTGGCACGTGAGCGCAAAGCCTTGCATCGCTTGATTGCCCAGACCATGGAGCACCTCTATGCGGACGCACCAGAGGGACACCTGGGCGACCTGGCCTATCATTTTTCTGCGGCTGGAGCGTGGGCCAACGTGCTTAACTATGCACAGCGTGCGGGAGAGCAGGCACAAAGCCTGTACGCGCCGCGAGCCGCCATCGAGCATTTTACGCATGCCCTGCAAGCAGCGCGTCACCTCGCTCTTGTCCCATCACCCACCCTGTATCGCGCACGTGGACAGATGTATGAAACGCTCGGGGAATTTGAGCAGGCGAGAGCCGATTACGAGCAGGCATTGGATGCCGGAGGCCTAGCCCATGATCGCATGGCGCAATGGCAGAGCCTCTTTGACCTTGGGTTTCTCTGGACCGGACGTGATTACGTCCGAGCAGGTGACTATCTTCAGCGTGCGCTGGAACTCGCACGCTCCATGGGTAACCCATCCACCCTTGCCCACAGTCTCAATCGGCTGGGCAATTGGCACACCAATGTCGAGGAGCCCCTGGAAGGGCAGCGCTACCACCAGGAGGCCCTGACCATTTTTCAAGGGTTGAACGATCAGCGTGGCCTGGCCGAGACGTTGCACCTGCTGGGCGTCACAAACAGTATCGGCGGCGATATACTGGCAGGCGCGAGGTATTACGAGCAAGCCACCGCGCTCTGGCGTGCACTCGAGGATCGCCAGGGATTGCTCTCCAGCCTGGTATTCTTCGCGGGACGTGGCAACGGTCATTTCACCACGACGATGGTTTGCCTCACCACAAGTGGAGCTGAGTGCATCCGCGATGGGGAGGAAGCTATTGCCCTTGGGCGCCAATTGCGCGTGCGCTCGGACGAAGCCTTTGCCCTCCTCTTTTTAGGGCTTTGTCTGGCCTGGTGGGGCGAGTACGGGCGTGCCTTATCCAGCGCGGAAACAGGGCTGAATATCGCGATAGAGATCGAGCACGGTCCCTGGATGGCTACCGGCTACCTGCTCCTGGGTATCCTCTCTCTTGAGCTGCTGGTGCTGCCAACCGCCCAGCAGCACCTGGAGCGTGCCCTTACCCTGGCAAAGGCATGCGGTTCGCTGTTCTTGCTCCGTGGTGCCACGGCGTTCCTTGCTTCGGCGTGCATTGCACAGGGCGATTGTGCACGCGCGAAAGTGGTACTCGACGAGGTGTTTGGCCCGCAGACACCTTGCCAGACGATGGCACAGAGGCTCGTCTGGTGCGCGCGTGCAGAGCTGGAGTTGGCCCAGACCCATCCTGATAAGGCTCTGGCGATCATCGATCGCTTGATTTCGACTGCCGCCCATGTTGAGGATGGTGAAGTGATTCCGCGTTTGTGGCACCTACGCGGTGAAGCCCTGGTCGCACGAGGCCGCATGGAGGAAGCCCAGGCGATGCTGTGCAGCGCACGAGACGCAGCGCAACGGCAGGGCGCACGTCCATTACTCTGGCGCATCTGTGTCACACTGGGCAAATTCTATCGTACTCAGGCCTCCCGCGAATGGGCAGAAGAGGCTTTTGCGCTGGCACGCACAACGCTCGAGGAACTGGCAAGCACTGTAGCGGATCACGATCTACGCGATAATTTCTTGCGCCATGCCTTCGCGCAACTTCCACCTCTCTGGCAGCCCTCGCCGCGCCATGCTGTCAGGCAAGCATTTGGGGGGTTAACCGAGCGCGAACGTGAAGTGGCTGTGCTGATTGCGCAGGGAAAGTCGAGTCGCGCCATCGCAGATGAGCTGATTGTGAGCGAACGAACCATTGAGAAGCACGTCGAAAGGATCATGTCCAGGTTGGGCTTTACCTCGCGCGTGCAGATTGCGGCATGGGTTGTCGAAAAGGGCCTGCTGCACCGCTCTCTCTAAGACTCCTGTACGTACTGCTCCCACAAAAAATACGTACTCCCTCGGCTCAAGCTGTCGTACTTTCCCCGCTGTTAAACCAATCTAGATCAATTACACTTTCAACAGTGATTGTGGTGTGTATGCTGGTAGTTGGAACCAGTACCCAATCCACAAACGCGTGATCGCAGTCCGACACACAGAAAGGAAGTGAAGAGACATGGCACTCGCATTTTTATTCGAGATTCCGGGCTACACGGAAGTGCAACAAGACCAGATCATAGAGCATCTACAGCGCGGCGGCAAAACAGCTGAGGGGCGAATCTTTCACCTTGATGGTCCGATGGAGGGCGGTTGGCGCATCCTCGACGTGTGGGAGTCGCAGGAAGCACTCAACAAGTTCTTTCAAGAGGCACTGGGGCCGGCGTTGCAAGAGTTAGGGTTTGTACTTGCGCAACCGCTGCAGGTCTGGTCTGTCCACAACATGCTCATTGGACCAGAGCATCACCTGTAGCCTGTAATCGAAGGGGTCTGGCCTGTCCGCACCGTTCTGAGGCCCTCAAGTTCGTGCCCAAGTCCGAGCCTGCGATGGGACAGGCTCGTTCGTGACTTGGTGGCATGCTGAGGCCCTGTTCTTTGTGTTTCAAGCACAGGGAGGAGATGATCGATGACAAACGAATCCAGCCATTCCACGAGTGGAAGCGCCACGCCGTTGCTGCAGCTCTTTCAGATGGTCGGCGGTTACTGGCTTGCTCAGGTCGTGCACGTCGTGGCGAAACTGGGTATTGCTGATCACCTCGCCGGAGGGCCGAAACCGGCCGAGATGCTCGCAAGGGCGACCGCCACCGACCCTGCTGGGTGAAACCCTGCGCAGTGATGTGCCCGGCTCCGCTCGCGACTATGCCATAGCCATCGTTGCCCCGGGACATTGGCGGCCTTTTTGGCTACTCTGCTATTCCGACTTTCTGTTCCAACCATGGGCAAGCTCCATCTCCACACACCAGCAGCTCTGGCAATGGTCCTGTTGAGAGGATGATGTGACTCTGCTGTGCCAGGGAGAGCAAGCGCTCGACACAGCCCAGGACCATGTCGCCTACGTCGACCATTTCCCGCTGCAGGACCAGCCGTCCAGCGGCGCGCCCAGGGCAGGCGGTCGGCCGCGCAGGCGCGCAAGCCAGGCAACTCTAGTCCTGACTCTTGTTCTCCGGCTGGGAGGCCTTGACGGCAACGTAGGTCACGGTATCCCACGCGTTGTGGATGCCGATGAACAGGAGCAGAACCGTCACCGCACCGATGCCGAACAGTGCCAGCGCCGGATTGCCCGGGAGCACCATCGCCGCGACGAGGAGGGCAGTGTAGGAGACGAGCGGAAAGACCGCGTGCCACAGCCAGTCTTCCAGTACCGGTTGGTAGTCCGTCTGACGGCGTGCCCGCCGTACCACGATGACGACGTATATCCCTCCCCCGAGACCACAGAGACCCAGCATAAGGCCAGCATGCCAGAGCGCGTGCCACGGCGCGCTGAGAATCGCGGCGACCAGCAGCGCGGCACAAAAATGTACGACGGTTGGCGTGCCGAATGCCGCAAGCGTCCCACTCGACCTTCGCACCTGAGCCCCCGCGATCAAGGTGATCACCACGAACATCAATCCCGTCAGCGCCGCGGCAGAGGAGCCGATGATGACGTAAAAGCTTTCCCAGGTGGGAAGCGGCGACACCGCAGCCTCTTGCATGATGGATCCCCCTTCCGATGTATATAATGAAGAGACGCAACATCCATGATATGAGAACTCCTTGCATAGGTGGCGCTCGCTCATCGAGCATGCTTGCATCGGCCAACAATACCAATATATCACAATACTACAGAGAAAGCTTGCTGACTGGCTGTCTTGCAGGCGTGCGCGCTGGTGTTCCGCTGGTAACACGCTCTTTCTGTCGCCTTTTCATGCCGGATGTCGCCTGGCCGTCATGCTTTGGCTGTGCATGTCTGCCGCGCTCCTGACCCGGCGAGAAATGTTTGCGGTCACGTACCAGCCGCTGCTCGCCGTTCTGCTCGTACTCCTGCGTTCTCGAAGCCTCTGGACTTAGGAGCGGTGGTGTTACAAGAGCTTCCTCGTCAATAACGAGCCGCTGCAATGCGACTCCCTGCCCTAAATTGCGCGCCATCCGCCGCCATTTGGGGATATCTGATGGCACCAGCAGCGTAATCGCCTTGCCTTGTCGCCCCATTCTGCCTGTGCGGCCGATCCGGTGCGTAAAAAGCTCGCTCGATTCCGGCAGCTCGTAATTGATGACCTGATCTATCCCTGTAATGTCCAGCCCGCGTGCGGCTACATTGGTGGCAAGGAGCGTCTGCACCTGCCCCCGGCGGAACGCGGTCAGCACCTCTTCACGCGCCCGCTGGCTCTTATTGCTGTGTAATGTTCCTACCGTAAACCCGAGCCTGCTGAGCCGTTTCCCTAACTTCTCGACACCGAATTTCGTCTTACCAAAAATGAGGCTGCTTTCTCCCTTCGTGGAATGCAAGAGGGTACAAAGTGCTGCTATTTTCTGTTCCTGCGAGACCTGGTACGCAATCTGTTCAATGGTGCTTTGCGTACCTGTGGCTGGCGTAATGTTAACCTTGACCGGATGTTTGAGGAATTTTTGCTGGAGTGTCGCAATCCAGTTCGGCATGGTCGCTGAAAAGAGGGCCATTTGTCGCGTGTCAGGCGTGTTTGCCAGTATCTCTTCAATTGCTGGCGCGAACCCACTGTCCAGCATCTGGTCTGCCTCGTCCAGCACGCACATCCGTAGCTGACTCAGTACTAAACTGCCGCGATCGAGATGGTCCTTCACTCGTCCTGGTGTGCCGACGACAATTTGTGATCCATAGCGCAGCGCTGAGAGTTGCGTGCCATAGGGCCGTCCTCCTACCAGCAGGGCTGTCGAAAGCCGCCGGCTGGTTGCTAGCTTGCTCAGCACAGCGTTTACCTGGATAGCTAGCTCGCGCGTTGGCACGAGGACCAGCGCCTGCACGACACGTTTGTCCCTGGCTACCCTTTCCACCAGTGGAATGCCATAGGCGAGCGTCTTGCCCGAGCCAGTAGCTGACTGTCCCACCACGTCGTTCCCGGCGAGCAGCGCCGGAATTGCCTCGGCCTGAACAGGCGTAGGCTCTGTAATCTCCATGTTTATCAGCACCGCGCGCGTCGTGGGTTGCAACAGGAAGTCATGAAAAGACGGCATAAAAAATCCTTTCGGCCAATGCGCCCTTTGCGGGCGCGGGTATAACTCCCTGGCGGCACTGTGCCGCCAGGGAGTACCAGGAGCAGGCCGTAGGATACGGAAGCAATGCCGGCTCGGCTGATATCAAGTACGAACGTGCGTGCAGGAAGAGAGTATTCTATAGAGGATTGCTCAGAGCTCTTTAGTATCTTTACCGGGGAACAGGATATGCAAGCAGCCCGTTCCATGCCATGCAAACAGTCATAACTATTGCATTATACCTGCCTGGGAGCTCATCGTCAAGCCAGGCTCAAAAACAGCAGAAAATAGATCTTACTCCCGCCCAGAAGGAGAGGATGGGCGCAAAATGATACAGGTGGTCGTTCCATGCGCGTAGAGTTTGCCCTGCGCGTCGGTCAAGCGGCCCTCGGCAGTGGCGATGCGTCCTCCAAGGTGAATAATCTTCCCCTCGCAATATACTTTTCCCGTCTGCACTGTAATGGGTCGCAGGTAGTTGACCTTGAGTTCGAGAGTGGTATAGCTAGTTCCTGCGGGGAGCATGGATTGGACGACACACCCGAGCGCCGAGTCCAATAGGGTTGCCATGACTCCTCCATGAACCGTTCCAAGAGGATTGTAATGATACTCCGCTGGCTCGGCGGCGAAGACAACGCGCCCCTCGCTCACCTCGGTTATCCACATGCCCATCAGGACAGCGATGGGAGGAGGAGGAAGCTCACCTGATTGTAAGGCTTTGAGATACGCGAGGCCGCTGATTGTCTTGCCCGTTTGAACTGCTGCAGTGGGGTTTTCCCAGGTAATCACGCGGGTGCGACTTGCTTGAAGATTGGTCATTGAGCGTTCCTTTCACAGTAACTATACCACCAGACCGTTTGGTCTGTTTTATTAGCAAGTGTTGCCTCGCCGCTTTTTGAGCGTGACTATTCCCTTGCGTTTTGCAAGTGAAGGCAACACGGGGTTGATGGGTGGCAAGCAAAGCGCCTGTTGGTGATGAGTGTGAGTTGCTTGGTGTTGGTCGCGCTTGTTTATTGCTGATCTGAGTTGCGAGTGTTGGTTGTGTTTGCTTGTGAGTGTTGTTGGTTGGTTGTGAATTGTTCCGTACAAACTTAAATGTACACGCCCCCCCTGTTGTTGTCAATGTACCGTTGGCGTTGACTTCTGCTTGGTCTGTACTTGCATTGTTGGCTCTTTTCTTATTGTAGTGGTGCCGGTTTTCTTCCATCTCTTTCTATTATCTCATCTCAGTCCCGTTATATCAAATTTGTCCGGATATTAGACTTTCATACGCTGATATGATATACCATAAGCAAGTAGACGTAGTATACTCTCATGTGATCTAGTAGTCAGTCCAATTTGAAATTTATGGTATGCTGAGAGAAAACAGGAGAAGATCTGATGGGACGACCAGCTCGGATGCATCGAAGCTGTGACGAACGAGACCACGTGCAAGTGTGTGTGCGACGTGGCAAAGCCAACGCCCGAACGCTCACGCGGGCCAGAGTGCTGTTGAAAAGCGATGAAGGCTGGACCGATGCCCAGATCGCTGAAGTTCTGGACATCTGGGAGCAGACGATCCGCAATATTCGTCGGCGTTTATGTGCCGGAGGTGTCGAGGCGGTGCTGATGGACAAACGGCAAGAGCGCCGACGCCAAGCGCTGACCGATGGGCAAGCGGCCCATCTCATCGCGATCGCCTGCAGCGAGGTTCCTGATGGACATGACCACTGGACGGTGCGCATGCTGGCGGGCCAAGCGGTCGAGTTGGGATATGTGCGCGGGATCTCGCCGGAAACCGTGCGCCAGTTGCTCAAAAAACCGCGTTGAAGCGCGGGCCTCATGAGCAGTGGTGCCTTCCCAACGTCGATGCCGACTTGGTGGCCGCCATGGAGGACGTGCTGGATCTCTACGCTCAGCCCTATGATCCCACCGCACCGCTGGTGGTGCACGGGGAGGTACGTGAGCCACTGCCTGTCAAGCCGGGATATCCCCAGCGGTCCGATGGTGAATAGGAGCGCTTGGGAACGGCGAACCTGTTCGTGTTCGTGGAGCCCCTGGCTGGTCACCGCTGTGTCGAGATGAGCGAGCAGCGCACCAGGTTGGATTTTACGCAGACGATACAGTGGCTGGTCGATTCTGTCTATCCCGAGGCGCATGACATGCGCCTGGTGATGGACAATCTCAACACCCATACGGCGGCTAGCCTCTATGAGGCGTTTGCTCCCGAGGAAGCGCAGCGCAACGGGCCTCGACTGGAGGTGCATTACACGCCTAAACATGGGAGTTGGCTCAATATGGCCGAGATCGAGATCAGCATTTTTGAGCGGGGCTGTTTGTCCAAACGGGTCAAGAGCTTCGATCATCTGTGGCAGCATATCGTGACCTTGGCGACCGAGCGCAATAGGCACCACTGCCGCATCCATTGGCGCTTTACGTGCGCCGATGCTCGCGCTCAAATGCATGCTCTCTATCCTTCCCCAAAAATCAAACTGGACTGACTACTAGTGTTTTCCAGCGAACCCCAACTTGTATTCTTAAATAGAAGTGTGACGTGCAAGCATAAATGTTCAGTGGTCATCATGTCTGTTAACGGGCTTGCCTCTGCTGTTCTGAAGGCAGTATCACGGATACTGATTGTGATGGCATGTTAACCCTTTGGGCAAGGTTGCGTCTTTACATGAGTAGACTTGATCGAATTGTTGTTGAGTGAGATTACTGGCACCGCTCAGGTCGGTATCAATGAGTCTGGCATCAGTGAGATTGTCTCCACTCAGGTCGGTTTTACTGAGATCAGCCCCAATGCTCAGATCAGCCCCGCTGAGGTCGGCATCAGTGAGATTGGCTCCACTCAGGTCGGCTCCACTCAGGTTGGCGTCATGGAGGTCAGCACGACTAAGGTCGGCGTCATGGAGGTCAATGATTGTTCGCGGTGGAGATTCCGTGGGTTGGGTGTCCGAGGCCTCCAGGAGATAATCGCCCGCCAGCCGATGGATCGGCGCACACCACGCGGCGCTCTAGTAGGCATGGCATCCAAGGTAAAGATGCGCCCCTTGATCAGGTGCGGGGTCAACCATGGTTTGAGGGCGCTGATCTCATGCTCTTTCTCCTGCCCATTGCAGTGCCATAAGACGATGCCAGAGCTCACCTCATAACAACTGAGCTGCTGGACCGGACGGGGCTGCGCACAGGGGGCACGAAGGGTTTTGCCATCGATGGCCAGATGCGCGTGCTGGCCCTGGCCTTGCGGCGTGTGGAAACGGCTCGGTTCGTCTCCACACTGGCTTTGCGCTTCCCATCGCGACATGCGAAAGCGGACAGGATCTCCTCGAGGTGTTTGCCATCCACTCTTGCCAGCACGTTGCAGTACGTCATCTGGCACGGCATGCTCTTGCGGCGCAGCCCAAAGCGTTCGCAAAGACGAGCGCCACGATGCCCGATCCACTCCGGTGCCCCGCTCACACTTGTTTGTCCTGCTAGCAAGGCCAAGACGAGCAGGCAGAGGATGAGCGCCCAGTCGTAGCGTTTCCCTTGTCGGCGCCGCGGATCAGACAGCTTTCGCAACGCTTCGTAGCGTGAAGTCTCCGCACCCGGTTCGAGGACCATTCCCGAAGCGCTTGGGATGTTCCATGGTGTAGAGTCCATGCAGGGTTCTCCTGGTAGCTCTTGTGTTTTTTGGGAGTCTACAAGGAAAACTCTTCTTTTTCACCTCCCTGGCTAGCATTGGAAAGCCCTG
>WNGQ01007373.1_pt1 | contig 10564 bp, 10 predicted proteins | sample 5407661 | NCBI WGS metagenome assembly WNGQ01 (sample SAMN13153382, study PRJNA577476) | soil metagenome | isolation source: 60 cm soil or saprolite under Garry oak tree replicate 2 | place: USA:California | collected 2016-06-15 | reverse complement strand
TTGATCTCCGCCAGCCGGGTGTCGGGCACGGCCCGCCGCGTGGACGGCAGCCGGCGCGGCTTGGCCACCTTCCGCGCCGGATTGTCCGCCTCGCAGATCAGCCCGTCATCGATAGCCCGCTGGTACAGGCAACGCAGCGCCGCGACCAGGTGCTCGGCCGCGGCGCGGGAACGTGGCATGCGCCCGCAGCGCCTGGTCCACCACCGCGAGCGTGTAAACGGCCAGCGCGTCCTCACCGGGCAGCGCGGCCAGAAGCTGCAGCCCGCACCGGTGCCGCAGCGCAGCTGGGATCGCGATGGAGCGCCTGGCCGACACGGTGACCAAGCCACACGAGTCGCGGCGCGCGAGCACCACCCCGGCGGCAGCGGTCAGCGTCAGCCGGTCATCGGGCTGCCAGTTCAAGATGTCGATGATCAGCCGGTCGGCCACCCGGCCAGAGGCGTCGATCCGACTCATCCCGTAGACCGCATCCAAGGGCATGTCAGGCGGGCTGGCCAGCGGCAGCGGACGGCCGCCGCTCGCGCGACCATGTACGCCTCGGCCCAAGCGGCCGATGACGGGATCACAGGCGCGATGACCTGATCAGTCACAGGCGCCTCCCGAGGGAGGCAGCGTGTTCGAGTGATGTCAGTTTTGGGGAGATCTCACCGGTTTTGGTGTCCGAGGACCGACACAACCCATTGCCCCATATCGCGCTATCAACTACAGCGCTGAAGTCAGCCTATAGGAATACCGCATCCCTGTCTACTCGTACCGCTACTGAGCTGCGGGAACTCCTGATCCCAGGCGGCCGGGAATGGTGGCCCCCCGGACTGCTCTTTTTTCGTCTGCAGACGTAGCGGAATTTCGTGAAGTGTGTTATCGCGGAAAAGCAGCAGCATTCCAGGTCGGCTGATCGCCGGATTGCACGCGCCGCCGTGTTGAATCGTCTTACGGGCGGGTGATCTCATGCCGTGCCAGCGGGCCCGCTCCGGTGACCGGACCGGGCCCGCCACAGGCCGCTGAGACCGCCGCCGCACGGGTCCCTCCCGGCTGGAGCCGGCGCCGGCGAGATCCCGATCGCCATGTGGTGGCCTGCCCGTACGTGCCGTTACATACGGTACTTAACCGGGGGGCGGCTATCTGGTAGTTTCAGCGCATAACGCCGACTCGGAGCGCATATGAACCGGGTCCGCCATGGGCGCGTCCGTACACAGATCAACTAGTTCTGCGCGTCCTTGGCCTGCCGCGCGATGGTGGCCGCGGGCCACCTTCACTTGAGCCCGCAGCGCTAGTCCGGGCGGGTACCCGCCGCATTTCACTGGGGGCTGCCTGATGGCCGGGGGACCTCCAGGCACGGTCGCACGATCACCGAGCCGCCGAGAGCGATGTGCGGCGCCTGCTCGGCGATCCGGACAGCGGCCTGGGCGGATTCCGCCTCGATCAGCAGGAAGCCGCCGATATCGACCTCGCCGAGTTCGATGTCGCTGACGGTGCCAAGCTGGACGATCTTGCCTGTGTCCGCGAAGGGCGCCCCGGTACACAGCGCGCCGGATCGGGCCAGCGCGCCAAAGTACTCCATCCAGTGGGCGTTGTAATCTCGGGTCTCGGCGTCGGTCGCCTGCGGTTGCGCGGCCCGGCCGGCGAGCAGCAGCATGTACTTGCCCATCAGGACTGTCTCCCTTTCCATGTGGTGGGCGGCGGAGCCGGTGTTCCGGCCTAGCCCGATAAACCCAGGTCGGGCCGATTCTGCCAGCGGGGTCAGCCGTGGCGTGACCGGCCGGGCGGGAGGTCGAGCTGGCCGGCAAGGCCGCCCAGCGTGTAGTCGGCGCTGGCCAGGAAGTCATGGGGGAAGCCGCGGGCAATGTGGCTGGCCTGGTCGAGCCGGGTCAGCGCTTCGGGCGGCAGGTCGACGTTGAGGCAGGTGAGGTTGTCCGCGAGTTGCTGCGCGGTGCGCGCGCCGAGGATCGGGATGATGCCGCCCTGCGCTCGCAGCCAGGCAAGAGCGACGAGCGAGGAGCTGAGCCCGAGGCTGTCAGCGACGTCGGCAACAGCCCGGGCAATCGCCAGTCGGCCAGGGTCAACGTCAGCCAGCCGACGCTGACCGCCTTGCGCAGCCGGTCTGGCGTATTTGCCGGACAACACCCCGGCGCCTAGAGGGCCCCACGCCAGCACCCCGAGGCCAAGGCCGCGGGCCATCGGGATCAGCTCCCGCTCGACTTCCCGCTGGACAAGGGAGTACTCGATCTGCAGCCCGGCGAACGGGGTCCAGCCGCGCGCCGTGGCCAGGGTCTGCATCTGGGCCACCACCCAGGCCGGGGTGTCGGAAACGCCCAGGTAGAGGACCTTGCCCAGGCGCACCTGGTCGTCGAGCGCGCGGATCACCTCCTCGGGTGGAGTCAGGTAGTCCCAGGTGTGCAGCCACAGCACGTCGATACGATCTGTTCGCAGTCGCCTCAGTGACCCCTCCAGTGCCTGCACGAGGCTCTTGCGGTGGTTGCCGCCCGCGTTCAGATCGCCATCGCGGACGTTGAGCGAGTACTTGGTGCCGACGACGAAATGGTCCCGGTCGGTGGCCAGCAGCTCGCCGAGGATCGTCTCAGCCGAGCCGTTGGTGTACTTGTTGGCCGTGTCAATGAGAGTGCCGCCGGCGTCGGCGAAAAGCTCGAACTGCTTGGCGCTCTCGCTTTCAGACGCCCCCCAGCCCCACTCGGTCCCGAAGGTCATGGTGCCCAGCGCGAGCTCGCTGACCCTCAGCCCGGAATTGCCCAGCAATGTGTAGCGCACAGTTTGCTGATCTCCCGTCGTTTCCGTCTTGTTGTCGTGCCCTGGCTGTTCACACGACGGCGGTGCTGCCGCCGTCGATGCGCAGATTCGCGCCGTTGACGTAGCCGGCCAGCGGGCTGGCGACGAAGGCGACCAGGTCGGCCACCTCCTCCGGTCGGCCAAGGCGGCCAGTGGGGTTGTCGAGGATGTCGGCCAGGACTCTGGCTTCGATCGCCGACCAGTCCTGTCCCCAGCCGCGGCGCACCGCCTCGAGGCGGTAGAAGTCCTCCACGCCTGGGGTAACGATGATGCCGGGGCTAACGGTGTTGACCGTGATCCCGGTGCGGTCAAGGTGCTTGGCCAGCGACACGGTGAGGTTGAGCAGCGCCGCTTTGGTGGCCGCGTAGTCGGGCATCGTGGGGAACGGGTTGACCGCCTCCCCGGTTCCGATCTGTACGATCCGGCCCCATCCCGCCGAGTGCATGGCCGGCAGGAAGCCCTGGATGCACCGCACGGCCGCCGCGACATTGATCGCATACAGGTCAAGCCAGTCCTGCGGGGTCGCGTCATCCCAGCCCCGGTTGACGAACGCGCCCGCGTTGTTGACCAGGATGTCGGCGCCTCCGTCCGCCAGCACCCGGAAGACAAACCTCGCGCATTCGCCCGGGTCGGCCAGACTGGCCAGCACCCCGTCGGCCTGGCCGCCGGCGGACCTGATCGCATCGACCACGGCGTCGACGGCGTCAGCCCGGCGGCCGTGCACGATCACCGCCGCGCCCTCGGCCGCGAGCCGGCGGGCGATCGCCTCGCCGATCCCGGCGCTGGAGCCAGTCACCACCGCCCGGCGGCCGTTGAGCTGGAGATCCACGGTCAGCTCCCCGGGGCAGCCGGGTCCGCGGCGGCCAGCTCGGCGGCCACTGCGTCCGCACCCAGGCCGATCATCCAGGTGAGCGGGGCGCCGGGAAGGAAGGCCTGCATGGCCGCGTCGAGCTCGGCCCTGGCAGGCGACGGCAGCTGGGCCTGGCCGCCGGACAAGCGCCGGACAAGTTCCCGGTAGTAAAGGAGGTAGCGACGCTGATCGGCGAACATGCCCGGCCCGGCCGGGTCCCCATGACCGGGGTAAAGCGTGCTGACGCCGGCGAGCTCGCCCGCCAGCGTGTCCAGCGCCGCCAGCCACCTGGCTGAATTGCCATCGGCCGTGTAGGGATGGGTGCCGTTGAACGCCAGGTCGCCGGTGAACGCGACCGGCGCCCGGCCGTCGGCGGCCAGCAAGAAGTAGCTGTCGGCCTGGCTCTCGGCCGGGCCCATCTCGCGGACGGTGAAAGCCAGCTCTCCGAACCGGACCTGGGTGCCGTCGGCCAGTGGAGAGTTGGGGTAGTAGGTTGTGGCCGGCCACTCCGCGCCGTAGGTGGGCGACCACTGTTTCCGTTTCGCCTCGGCGATCTCCTCGATCACCCGGGCGACGCTGGCGGCGGCATACACTGGCACCTCCTTGTCCTGGACCAGCCCGAACACGCCGTTGAAATGGTCCGGATGAGGGTGGGTCACCAGGATCGCGAGCAGCGGCTTGTTCAGCGCTCGCAGGCGGGCGCGCAAGGCCTCGATATCGGAGACGAGCAGGTTGGTGTCGACCACTACTACCCCCGCCTCGGCCTCGACCAGGTAGGAGTTGACGTACAAGCCGGGCTGGGCGGCGCGGTAGGTGTGGATAACCGGTACGGCCATGTACGCTCCTGAGCTTGCCGCGGCGCCTCGGCGACACCGCCATCCCCGCGATCATCAGCCGCAGCCCACCGCACTGTCCAAGACAAGCTGTTATAGCTCTTGGCTATGGACGCGCATCTGCATCCCCGGCGTTGCCCCAGAGGCACCAGCAGCCCGACTCCGCGGCCCGGCGAGGTCAGGCCCGATCCGAGCCTCTTGTCGTAATTCTTCAAGACGCACTGACGGGCGCCGCTTATCGTACGGGCGATGAGATAGCCAAGCGGATGCTGGTGAGCGACAGGTTTGCATGCCGCGGAAGGGAGCGGAATGTCAGCTTTCGGGCAGGTGGACGCGATCACTCTGGATTGTCCCGATCCCCAATCCCTGGCCACCTTCTACCGGACAGTCACTGGCTGGGGGACTGTCTTCGACACGCATGAGTATGTCTATCTAGCCGGTGAGGGCTCACTTCAGGTTGGATTCCAGCGCGTCGAGAGCCAGGAGCAACCGTCCTGGCCAAGCACGGTCGCACAGGCTCATCTCGGCTTGAGCGTCCCCGATCTCGACCGGGCCGAGGCGCAACTCCTCGCCCTGGGTGCGACCAAGGCCAGCCCCCAGCCGGATGAGCAGATCATGCGGGTCCTTACTCGACCCGGTCGGACACCCGTTCTACGTCTACGTCCGGTAGCCGGGGACCCCGCGGGGTCCGGTCGCCGCGTCGGTGCACGCGTCGACGAAGGACCGCACCGCATGGCGCCCGTCGTTCCGGCGCCAACCGACCGCGAGCTGGGCCGGGCCGAGATCGCTGACCGGCACGCAGACAATGCCCGGCCGGTCATACACAACGGCGTTTCCTTCAGACACCAAGGCGACCGCCGCGCCTGTCGAGACGATCTCGAACTTCTCGTCGGCGGAGGTCACCTCAGCGGCGACGATCGCAGGTCTCCCGGCCCGCTGGTCGGTAGCAAGCCAGAACTCGCGCAGCGGGCCGGCGGCGCGGGGAAGGGCGGCGAACGGCTCGCCGGCGATATCGGCGAACGTGATCTCCCGCCGTCCGGCGAGTGGATGCCTGGCGCTGAGGGCGGCATAGCGGGGTTCGGCGATCAGCACCCGGACGGCGATATCGTCAGCATCGAGCGGCAGCCACAGGAACGCGGCGTCGGTGGCGTGACGGTGAAGGCCGGCGGTAGGGTCGGTCCAGCTGAACGACTGGAGTTCAAGGCGCCAGCCGGGCTCGCGTTTGGTGAAGTGGTCGATCACGCCGGGATAAAGGTCGCGCCCGAGCGAGGTAAGCGTCCCCACCCGTAGCTTGCGGGCCTCGGCCGCGGCGGCATCGGCGACAGCGGCGGTCCCTTCATCCCAGCGGTCCAGCAACGGCCGGGCAATGCTCAGCAGTGCCGTCCCGGCCTCAGTGAGGCTCACATTGCGGCGGTCGCGAGCAAACAACTGCGCCCGCACGGCCGTCTCCAGGCTCCGAATCTGCTTGCTGAGCGCAGGCTGGGAGATGTGCAGCCGCTCCGCGGCCCGGGTGAAGTTCAGCTCTTCGGCGACCGCGACGAAGTAACGCAGGTCCCGGAGGTGGGCGTCCATAACCAACGGTTATCACACACGAGTGCCGGGCTGGTATCAGACACCGATCGCCACGCGGGCGGGGCGCGCCTGCCTGCGGCACGAAACCATGCCGATACAAAATGACCGGATCTGTGCGTCCGTCGCGCGACCGGACGACGCAGCCGAAGACGCGCAGATCGGCGGCAGTGTGCGCCTCGCTCCAGACGAGGGCTGATTACGCAGCGCAACGAGGAAGGTCCCACCCCTCTCTGCCAAGCTGTCGTGAGGCACCCGCCCCTCAGTAACCACTGACTACCCCGAGGGCGGGGATGGAGATATCCCTGAGATGACCGTGACCGCGCTCGACCGTGCCCTGGTGGCCGGCGATGCTGGACGGGTGACCGGCGAGCGGCAGGAGCGCCCGGATCCGGAGGTGCCCCAGAAGGCCCGCCGGCGGACGTTCACCGCGCAGTACAAGCTGGACGTGGTGGCCGAGTACGACGCGGCGGCGGCCGGCGAGAAGGGCGCGGTCCTGCGCCGGGAAGGCCTGTACTCCAGCCACATCGTGGAGTGGCGGCGGGCCCGGGACGCCGGCACGCTGGCAGGGCCGGCAAAGTCCCGCGGCCGCCCGGCGGCTGATCCGCGGGATGCGCAGATCGCCCGGCTGCGCAAAGAGAAGGCCAAGCTGGAGCAGGAGCTGGCTAAGGCCCGCTTCGTGGTGGATGTCCAGTCAAAACTGCAGGCGCTCTTGGAGACGATCTCCGAGAGCGCGGACACCGGGCCCGGGTCCAGCTCGTGATGGACGAGGCGATCGCCGTGATGGCGCCGCGGATCGGCACCAGGGCGGCGTGCGTTGCGGCTGGCGTGCCGCAGGCCACCTGGTACCGGCGGCACCGGATCAGCCCGCCGCCGCCGAAGCCAGCCCCGGTCCCGCACGCCGGGCGGATCCAGCCGCGGGCGCTGGCCCCGGCCGAGCGAAGGGCAATCCTGGGTGCGCTGCACAGCGACCGGTTCGCTGACACCGCCCCGGCCGAAGTGTGGGCGACGCTGCTGGATGAGGGTACCTACCTCGGGTCGGTATCCACGTTCTACCGGGTGCTGCGCGAGGCAGGCGAGAGCCGGGAGCGGCGTGCGCAGGCGACGCACCCCGCCGCGGTCAAGCCCGAGCTGGCGGCCTCCGGGCCGAACCAGGTCTGGTCCTGGGACATCACCAAGCTGCACGGCCCGGCGAAGTGGACGTACTACCACCTGTACGTGATCTTGGACATCTACTCCCGGTATGTCGTGGGCTGGATGGTCGCCACCCGCGAGTCCGCCGCCCTGGCCGAGAAGCTCATCGCTGCGACGTGCGCGAAACAGGGAATCGGCCGCGGGCAGCTGAGCATCCACGCCGACCGGGGCTCCTCGATGACCTCCAAGCCGGTGGCGCTGCTGCTCGCCGACCTCGGTATCACCCAGTCCCACTCCCGCCCGCACGTCAGCAACGACAACCCCTACTCCGAGGCGCAGTTCAAAACCCTGAAGTACCGGCCGTCCTTCCCCGCCCGGTTCCCCTCGATCCAAGCCGCCCGGGCGCACTGCCAGGACTTCTTCCCCTGGTACAACGGCGAGCACCGCCATGGCGGGCTCGGCCTGCACACCGCCGCCGACGTCCACTACGGCCGGGCCGCAGCCGTCCGGGCCGGACGCGCCCAGGTCCTGACCGCCGCCTACCACGCCCACCCCGAACGTTTCGTCCGCAAGCCACCCGCCCCGCCGAAACTGCCAGGCACATCCTGGATCAACCCACCCCAGGAGAACGAAGCCGCCACTCAGTAAAAGCCACCCAACGGTGCCCCGGACAGGTTGACAGATTCCGCACTTCAGGGAAGCCGAGCGCCGAGTCTGGGCGAACTGTCGCCGCAGCGTGCCAGTGGTCAGGGCGCACAGATAACCCTTTAGCTGCGCTGGCGGACATTCTTCTGGGATCGCCTTGGTTCGGCGAGGCGCCCGGCATCGCGTCGGTCCTCAATGCGCTGACCACGCGGACCTCGATCACGACTATCGTCAGGATCCAGGGAACAGCGTGCGAGCTCTTCCTGCTCTACAAGCGGTCAACACCCGAACAGCTCCGTATCACGATGTCCCGCGCGCTCGGAGCGATCCGGGCCGCCAGGGCTGCTTCAGCGGAAAGCATCAAGGCGAAAACCCCGCCCCCGGGATTCGCGTCCCCAGTGGAAGAGCTAGCGAAACTGGCCGAGATGCTGCAGGCTGGCTTGCTTACGCGCGAGGAATTCGATCAGCTGAAGGCGGAACTCCTGCGAGTATAACCGAAAGCCTCGAAGCCCACGAAGGCCGCTCCTCGCATCAGCAGTGGTGCCACCAGACACAGAGCGCCGACTATGTCCGGCTGCCGCACGAGGGTTACAGCACGGGTCCTGCACGCAGACGCTCCAGTTCTGTGCGGCCTTCTGGCCGAATGGCGCGCTCTCATCGCGAATATGACCGTTCCTGAACTACGCGTCCCGCCGGGCGGGGCGGAGATCGAGCGGCTGTTCGCCGGGTGGCGCGAGGAACTGGCCACCCGCCGCAAGTTCGTCCCGGCCGCGCGGAACTACGCGGCCGCGCGGCTGGAGGCCGGCGTCGGCCTGCGGGTCAACGAGATCCGCATGCTCGACTTGGACGACGTGCGCTGGGAGCTGGGCTGGTTCGGCAAGCTGAACGTCCGCCACGGCAAGGGAGCACGACGCCGCGGCCCCAAGCCGCGGCTGGTGCCGCTGATCAACGGCGCTGACCTCAGCCCACCACCACATCCATCTCGACCGCCGCGCCCAGCGGCAGGGCGGCCACGCCGATCGCGGTGCGGGCCGGGTAGGGCTCGGCGAAGTGCCTGCGGTACGCCTCGTTCATCGCGCCGAACTGCGACATGTCGGTCAGGTAGACCCCGACCCGGATCACGTCGTCCAGGTCCTTGCCGATCGCCGCCAGAGTCGCCGCGATGTTGTGCAGGATCTGGTCGGCCTGCTGGGCGATGTCGCCGTCGACCAGCTCGCCGGTGGCCGGGTCCTGGGCCACCTGCCCGGACAGGAAAAGCAGCCCGCCGCCGCGCACGGCCACCGAGAACGGCAGGCCCGATGCTGGCAGCTGGTCACTGGTAACGGCGTCACGTGTCATGGTCGGTGAGTTCCTTTCCCTTATGTGCTGAGCCGTTGGATTTTTCGTCAGGGCTACCGGGACGCCTCTACCCGGCCGTCCGCGGCCGGCGTGACCGGGATCCTGGATCCCCGGCGGGACCCGGGCTGCTGCGCTGCCAGCCGGGTTGACCGCCTCAGGTGAGCTGCCAGCCGACGCCGCTGGGTGTGGCGGGCTTCACGGGCCCGCCGCGCCTCACCGGCCTCGGTAATCAGATCCCGGGTGTGCTCAGCGGCGAGCTGCCGCAGGATATCTGGATGCATGGTGCCCTCCTCGCGGGGGTCGATCTTCGTTAACCGGTATCGAGCTGGCGTCCCGGAATCGGGGGTCGGCCCACAATGGAACGGCCATTGGCGATAGCGGGCCGGGAGTCGCCGGGTTACCGCCTGTGGCCGCCGCTCCGCCTGCTGCCTGCGTGCCGCCCGCCGCGGCGGATGGGCCGGGGATCTTGCTGAGGCTCTGGTATTCGATGGCGCATTCCCCAGCCAGGACCGCTGCTGCTCACTATCGCTGCTCCAAGGCTGGTCACCGGGCCGGGAGCGATCGCGGTAGCCCGAACCACGGCAGCACGCTGGCCTCGAAGCGGGTCATGGCGCAGATCCGGTCGCCGGCCAGGGTGAGCACGTAGAAGCCGGTCGCGTGGCGGATTCCGGCCGGGACGCGCAGGTATGCCCCGAACGCGGGCTGGCCGTTGGCTCGGGTCGGCACGAGGTCGAACCTGCGGCCCGCGCCGAACTGGCGGGCCCAGTAGCGGGCCACGGCGTCTCGGCCCTCGTATCCGAATGGCTCCGGAGGCATAGCGATGAAGATGTCGTCGGTCAGCAGGGCCACCAGCGCGTCGAGATCGGCCGACTCCCACGCGCGGGTGAACCTGGCCACGATCGCGTCCTCGGCGGGCGAGCCTGCGGCGGGCGGTGGCTGGTGGCCGGCGGCTGGCTGCCGGCGCTGCAGGCTAGCGCGGGCTCGTTTGAGGGCGCTGTTGACCGATTGGACGGTCACCTCCAGCATGCCGGCCACCTCGCTGGCGTGGAATCCGAGGACGTCGCGCAAGATGAGGACGGCGACTTGGCGCGGCGGCAGCACCTGCAGGGCGGCCACGAAGGCCAGCGAGATGGCTTCGCTCTGCTCGTAGCGGGCCTCTGGCCCGAGCGGCCGGCCGGCGGCGCCCTCGAGGAGGGCGTCGGGAAACGGCTGCAGCCAGACGGCCTCGTCGCGCGGGGTCGGCACGGGCGGTTGGAACTGCGACATGTCCCGCTTCCTGGCCGGGCGCCGGCTCGCCGCGCGGCGCGCGTTGAGGCACCGGTTGGTGGCGATCTTGTACAGCCAGGTGCGCAGCGAGGCGCGTTCCTCAGTGAACCCGCCGATGCCTTGCCAGGCGGCCAGCATCGTCTCC
>WNGQ01007372.1_pt1 | contig 10564 bp, 13 predicted proteins | sample 5407661 | NCBI WGS metagenome assembly WNGQ01 (sample SAMN13153382, study PRJNA577476) | soil metagenome | isolation source: 60 cm soil or saprolite under Garry oak tree replicate 2 | place: USA:California | collected 2016-06-15 | reverse complement strand
TTCGGCGCGCTCGGCTCGGGCCCCGCCTACGCGATGGCCGCTAAGCTGGCGCGCCCCGACCGCCAGGTCATCCTGCTGTCCGGCGACGGGGCGTTTGGCTTCTCGGCCATGGAGTTCGACACGCTGGTCAGGCACAAGGTGCCGGTCGTGTGCGTCATCGGCAACAACGGCATCTGGGCGCTGGAGAAGCACCCGATGCAGAACATGCTCGGCCTCAGCATCGCCGCCGACCTGGCCCCGCGGACGCGCTACGACCAGGTGGTGGAGGCGCTCGGTGGCTTCGGCCAGCTGGTCGACCGGCCCGAGCAGATCCGGCCGGCGCTGGAGCGGGCGTTCAAGGCCGGCGTGCCGGCCTGCATCAACGTTATCTGCGACCCGGAAGCGGAATATCCGCGATCATCCGTACTGATGTGAACACCCCAACAAATCGGGCGATTATCCCCACCCCACGAAATCGTCGATTTCGTGGGGACCCCGGATAGGGGCCCGGGTGAGCGCCGCTGAGCTGAAACCGGTGGTCGAGGCCGACGAGTGGCGCACCGCGCAGGCCCAGTTCGACGAGGCCGCCGAGCTGATCAAGCTCGAGCCGTGGCTCCGCGAGGTGCTGCGCGAGGTCCAGCGCGAGTTCGCCTGCACGTTCCCGGTGAAGCTCGACAACGGGCACATTCGGATGTTCACGGGCTACCGCGTGCAGCACAACATCAACCGCGGCCCGGCCAAAGGAGGCATCCGGTACCACCCTGACGTGTCCCTCGACGAGGTCAAGGCGCTCGCGATGTGGATGACGTGGAAGTGCGCCGTGGTCAACATCCCGTTCGGCGGCGCCAAGGGCGGGATCATCGTCAACCCGAATGAGCTGTCGCCCAACGAGCTCGAGCACCTGACGCGGCGATTCGCAACCGAGATCTCGATTCTCATCGGCCACGACCGCGACATCCCCGCGCCGGACGTGAACACCAACGGCCAGACCATGGCCTGGATCATGGACACGCTGTCGATGCACCTCGGCTACTCGAGCCCGGCAGCGGTGACCGGCAAGCCCATCGAGGTCGGCGGCTCGCTGGGGCGCGTCGAGGCCACAGGTCGCGGCGTGACGATCTGCTCCGTCGCCGCGCTGGAGCATCTCGGTCGCAGCCCGCACCAGACCAAGGTCGCGGTGCAGGGATTCGGCAACGTGGGCAGCATCAGCGCAAAGCTGCTCGAAGAGGCCGGCTGCACTGTGGTCGCGGTCTCCGAGGACTACGGCGGCATCTACAACCCGCTCGGGCTTTCGATCAAGCGCCTGCTGGAGCACCGCGCGCGCGAGAAGACGCTGTACGGCTTTCCTGGCGCGACAGAGATCGGCAACCAGGAGGTGCTCACCGTCGACTGCGACCTGCTCGTGCCTGCCGCCATCGGCAACCAGCTCACATCGCGCAACGCGCGCGACGTCAAGGCGTCGCTCATCGTCGAGGGCGCGAACGGACCGACGACCCCCGAGGCCGACGCCATCTTTCGCGAGCGCGGCATCTTCCTCGTGCCCGACATCCTCGCGAACGCCGGCGGGGTGACCGTGTCCTACTTCGAGTGGGTGCAGGACCTGCAGTCGTTCTTCTGGTCCGAGCACGAGGTGAACCAGAAGCTCAAGGCGATCATGACACGCGCGTTCGAAGAGGTCCTGCACACGCGTGAGGAGCGAAAGCTCGACATGCGCATGGCCGCTTACGTGCAGGCGGTATCCCGCGTGGCGGCGGCTACGCGTGAGCGTGGTCTCTACCCGTGAAGAGGCGCGCCACGAATGGCAGGCGCCTGGATGCTGGACGCTGGGAGACAGTCGGGCGGAGCCCGACCTGAGCGCGGGGCTCCTCTATTTATTCGTTGTAGAACTCGTCGTCCGCGCCCTGGTCCTCGACGAAGCGCCAGAACTCCTTGGCCCTGCCGTCCTTCGCCGGATGGATGATGTCGACGAAGCGGCTGGTGTGAGTGCGGCCGTGCCGCGTCGAGGTCGCGGTGCCGATGACCACTGTGTGGTCCTCGCTGGCAAGGATGTCGTGCAGGTCGGCCTCATAGGTGCCCTCGGTCAGCTGCCCGAACTTCATGAGCAGCTCCATCACCGCTTGCTTGCCCTGATACTCGCCCGCGATCGGGTTCTCGCCCCCGGAGTGCCACAGGATGTCGTCGTCGATCGTTTCCATCGCCTCGTCGAGATGCTGCTCGTTGAAGGCCTGGTAGCCCTTGCGGGCCATCTCGATGTTGCGCTCGCGATCGCTCGCCATGTCCCACCTCCTGAACTCTTCAGCCGGCCACTGAAAATTGTGAGCCCCTAGATCTCCCTTGTCCTGAAGCTCCAGATGCTCAGAAACAGGATCAGCGAAAACCAGACCGCGACCCACAGCAGGAACGCGACCGGTGGCGGATCGAGCGCCGCGAATGGGTTCGCGCGCGCGAATGCGCCGGCGCCGCGCAGCTGGGCCAGGATGACTTCGGGCTCCATCGCGTTGATGGCGCCGCGCCACAGGCCGTCGGTGGGGAGGATGAGCCGGCTGACGATGCCGACGTCCTGCACCGCCTCGTTCTGCAGCCCTGTGCCGATGTCGCCGACGATGCCGCCGATCCAGGCCATGAGCCACGCGACGAGCGCGATCACGCCACCGGTGATGCCCGACAGGCGCGTCGACAGGAGTAGTCCGAGCGACAGCAACGCAAGGCCTTCGAGTCCGACGTAGATGATCAGCTCGACGGGATGCGGGGGCACATACGTCGTCGCCCAGTCCACCGCTGTCATCTCGAGCGCCGCCGATCCGACCGCGTAGATCGTCACGAGAGTCGCGAGCCCGAGCCACTTGCCGATCACGATCTCGCTGCGCCGCACAGGCCGCGCGAGGATCGAAAGGATGAGCCCGGTCTCGACTTCGTTGGAGATGAGCGGTCCAGCCACGACCGCCGCGCTCAGCGCGAGCACGCCGCTGTACACGAACGTCACGAAGATCAGCAGCTGGGAGCTGACGATGATCACCTCTTCGTGCGACGGCGGCTTGCCGTTCGGGCCGGTGACCGTGGTGATCTTGTAGAAGCCCCACGCCGAGATGCCGACGACGATGAGCGTGAGGATCACCAGCGCCAGCAGCAGCCGGCGCCGCGACGCCTCCTGCACCGTCAGCCGCGCAATGACCAGGACCGGTGGTAGCGCCGGCATCTAATCCTCGTGCAGCAGCTGGAGGAAGCGGTCCTCCAGCGTTTGATGTCGCGGCACCACCTCGTACACACGGCCGCCCAGCTTGACCATCTCCGACACGAGCTCGGGAACTCTGTCCGCGGACAGCTTCGTGAACGTGATCTGCTCGCCCTCCTCGTCCATCGGCCCGAAGGATTCGAGCGAACTGTGGCCGTCGGCGGTCAGGCCGGTGACGCGGACGCGAACGGCCGAGCCTGTGAGCAGCTCCTGCATCGTGCCCCCGGCGATCACCCGCCCGTGGTCGACCACCGCCACGCGATCGCAAACCTGCTCGACCTCGCTCAGCAGATGCGAGTTGAGGAAAACCGCCGTACCGCGTGCCGCGAGTTCGCGGATGATGCCGCGGACGTCGTGCCTCCCCACCGGGTCGAGAGCCGAGGTTGGCTCATCGAGAAACACGAGATCCGGCTTGCCCAGCAGAGCGACGCCAAGGCCGAGCCTCTGCTGCATGCCCTTGGAAAACGTGGCGACCCGATCGCGGCCCCGCTCGGCCAACCCGACGGTGGTCAGGGCGCGGTCGATCTCCTCTTTCCAGGTCGAGCGCGGCAGCGGCGCGAGCTCGCAGTGCATGGCCAGCACCTCGCGCGCGGAGAGCCAGCTCTGGTAGCGAAACAGCTCGGGCAGATATCCGATCCGCCGCCGGGTCTCGAGGTTGCCGGCCGGCTGGCCCAGCACCCACGCCTCGCCCGACGTCGGCGCCAGCAGGCCAAGCAGCAGCTTCACGGCTGTGGTCTTGCCGGCGCCGTTCGGGCCCAGGAAACCGAAGATCTCGCCGCGCGGAACCGTCATCGACAGGCCGGCGAGCGCGACGGTGCCCCCGAAGCGCTTGGTCAGCTCGACTGTGTGGATCGCGGGTGACGAGGATGAGGCGACCGCACCCGAGGGCGCGGCCGCCTCTTTCTCAGCTACTCCTGCCACACGAGCAGGCTAGCGGAGCTGGTTCGCGATCGTCAGGATTTCGGACTGCTTCAGGGATCCGCCGACGAAGAAGACGTTGCCCTTGATCCAGACCACGGCGGCGCCGGCGCCGGTGTTGTCGCCGAGCGCGACGCCCTGCACGCCCTGCACGGTGACGTCGGACGAGGTGGCGTACCCGACCGGGACCGGGATGGGCAACGTGTGGGTCGGATCGCCGATCGCCTTGATGTCCGCGGCCAGCTGCGGCGTGATCCCGGGCTGCTTCAGCAGGTAATCCTCGAGCTCAGTGACCGAAACGCCTGTCGAGGTCACGACTGGTGCCTTTGACTCCGCCACGATCAGCTGCGGCAGTTCGAGCTGGCTGACGTCAGACGTGGACCCTTGCTTTAGATCGCCGAACACCTCGATGAGGGCCGGACCAACGGTCAGCGTCAGAGTGCTGCCGTCCATGCCGGCCGGCATCGGCGGCAGAGTCTTGCCCTGGGCTGCTGCGGCGGCTTGCGCCTTGGCGGCGCTGAAAGTGAACGTTGCCACCGCCTGCGGCACGACGACGTAGGTGACGTTCGTCGACACGGTCGACGGCAGAGTTCCCGCGTTGGGCGCCGAGAAGCCGGCGACCTGCTCCGCGTTCGCCGCGGTCACGCCGATCTGCGGCTGCGGCTCCTTGGACCAGGCGAAGGTGCCGTAGGTGCTCAGGTCGGGCAGCGACTGCAGGTCGGCAACGGTCACGGGCACTGGCTTGACCTGCGTCGGCGCGAAGATCTGCGCCACATTGACCGACGCCGTGGCGATGACCGCGAGCACCACAGCGAATGCGAGCACCGCGATCGGCCGCCGTGAGGACTGGCGCAGGATTGGCAGGCGGAAGCCAAAGCGAGGCGCCTGGGATGGCGCTTCGGTTACGCGCTTGTACGCGGCGTCCGCGTCGAACGTCGCGGCGGGCACCGCCAGGAGCCGGGTCGCGTCGGTTGCGTCGGCGGACGTTTTCGCATACCGGTCGTGGCATTCGCCGCACGAGGCGAAGTGCTCCCGCTCCGTGCCGGTCACGGCATTCGGATCGTCGAACATACGGCGCAGCGCGCCGTCACTCAGGTGACTCACGGTTGACCTCCTTACGTAGCGCGGATTCCGCGCGTCTCAACAAAGTTCCAATCTGTCCGGTGCTCACGCCGACGGCCTCGGCGACCTCGGCGTAGCTCAATCCGCTTGAGCGCAGGACCAGCACCGCGGCCGGTTTCCTTGGCAGTCGGGCCAGCGCGGTGCGGAGCCGGCGCCCGTCCTCGTTGGCTTCGGCGATGCGCTGCGGGTCCAGCGCCTGGCCTGTCTCGTCGTGGGCGGCCGCGTGCTCCCGCTTCTCGCGACGGCGCCTGCCGCGTACGCGGTTGAGCGCCGTGTGCGCCGACGCCCTGTACAGCCAGGCCGCGGCGTACTGGGCTTTGGCCGAGTGCAGGCGGTGGAAGTCGATGAAGACCTCCTGCGCCACGTCCTCGGCCTCCTGCGCATCGCCCAGGACGCGGTTGGCGATACCCGCGACGCGGTTGTATTCGGCTTTGAACAGAGCCTCGAACGACTCCTGCTCGGAGCTCAAAGCATGCCTGCCGCGCTCAGAGGCAGCCTCCAGGTTCATGCCCACTGATTGATAAGCACCACGCAGGCTGGGTTTGTGACAGGCTCACCGCCCGATCGATCGCTCCAGGCGGAGCAGCGCACGGATGATGCCGTTGAAGAAGGGTCCGCCCCAGATGCCGACCGAAAGCAGGGCGCCGAAGATCAGCACGATGTCGACGCTCACGCGACCCTGGCGCTCCCAGTACACGTCCTGCAGGTTCAGCCAGAGCGCGAACTCGTCGAGCGTGAGCGCGGCGCCGACGCCGAAGAGGATCGCCGTGAGGCTGGCGACCCAGCTCGAGCCGACGCCCACCTCGAGCAGCCAGACGTAGCCCACGACGATCAGCAGTGCGATGCCCCACACCAGGTGATGGATGTGGGTTCCGCCGGCGCTCACGTTGTGGAACGGGCCAATGCCGGCGCGGATCGAGATCGTGATCGCGCGCACGACTCCGAAGGCCAGAAGAAATGCCAACGAAGCGAGGAACAGCCGCTCCCGACGCTCGTCGTGGAAGTGGAATCGATAGATCCGGGAGAGGGCCTTCATGGCGCCGAGTCTCTACCCCGCGAGGTGCCTCTGGCGCCGGGCGTTGGACGCGACCGCGTCCTCGATCACGGAGAAGTCGTTGCGATTGAGCATGTGGATGTGGCCCTGGAACGCGAGCGTCCAGTGCTCGGGCGGCCACTTGCGCACGTAGTCCAGGCGATACGCGATGTCCTTGGCGGGCACCCAGTCGGCCTCGTCGAGCAGGACGTCCGGGCGGATGTGCACTCGCCACGGGTAGTCCTCGTCGCGCCGCGCCGTCTTCCAGATGGGCGTGTGATCCTCGTACATCGGCGAGGCGATGGTGACCGTTGCTGCGAAGCCCATTCGACCGGTCACGTAGTAGAGGAGCCTGTCGCCGACCCGCATCGATTCGACCCGCCGGCGGTGGCGCGTCTTGAGGCCCTGGATCGTGAACCCATGGTCGCGCGTCTTGCGGAAGTTGTCGGGCGAGCTGACCACCATCCAGTACTGGCTGGCGCGGCCCTCAGCCTTACCGGACTTGCGTCGCCGGCGGCTCCGGCCTGACTTCGCCGCCGCGTCTTCCGCGGGCACGGACTGCTCTTCGCTGAACTCCTCCGCCACGACCGAATTGTCGGACTTAGCCGATGTCGGGCGCCGAGCTCGGGATCCTCTGGCCGTCGGTCGGCGGGCCGAGGTCCTCAGGCTCCGGCAGCAGCGCGGTCAGGTTGCGGATCTGAACGATGTGCGCTATCTCATGGCGCGACACGCGCCGGCAGATGTCAAGAAGAGTTGCATCGCCCGCGCGGGGATCCGAGACGAGGCGCTCCCATTCATTCTTGCCCCAGCCGTGCAGCAGGTCGACGGTGCGCCGCCGGACGCGCGCGAAATCGTCCACAGCCTCCTGCAGCGGCCGGTCGAGCTCCTGCACCTGGAGCGGATCGATGGCGCTCGACAAGTCGGCGGTGTCAAGGCCCTCGAGGTGCGCGCGTCTCAGAAGCGCGTCGACTCGGGTGCCCGATTCCAGGAGGTGCGCGATGAGTCCGCCGAGCGTGGGAAAGGCGGGCCCGTGGCGGTACCGAAGCCTCGCCTCGTCGAGACCATAGACGAGGTCGCTGATCCGCTCCGGCACGGAGCTCATGAGCAAGACCGCGTCCGCGGGGCTGAGCTCCTCCTCGAGTTCCATCGACGCTACTTCTGCACCGCGTAGATCCAGGTGAAGGCGATCACCAGGATCACAACGAGCGCAAAGAACAGGAGCTCCACTCGGATGGCCAGGCGCACCAGCCGGCGCGCTTTTCTCGTGCGCGCGCCGCAGCGCTCGCAGTACGCCGCGCCCGTTACGAGCTGGGCTCCGCAGTTGTCACAGGCAACCTGGACTTGCTCCACGAAATTGGAGTCTACCGAGGGTAAGGTTCCCCTCTCCCGCTTGCGGGAGAGGGTCAGGGTGAGGGCGCCTACCGGCGATAGACCGCCCGGCCCTCCACCTCGTCCTTATTAAGGCGTTTGTTGAGGTGCAGCCCTTCGAGCAGGAACTCGATCACCGACGCGCGCACCTCGGGCCGGTCGGGCAGGCTCAGCTTCTTCAGCGCGGTCGCGAGCTCGGGCACCTCACCGATCGCGCGCGTGTAGGCGCGAGCCGCGATGCCCTCGCCGACCTCGAGCATCGTGCCGTCCTCGAATCGCGACACGAGCCCGTCGAAATGCGAGGCCGAGAAGTAGCGGCTGAACACCGCGCTGACCGCGCCACGCTCGAGGCGCGAAAGAACCTGCTCCTCCTTGCCCTCGTCGAGCGCTTCGATCTCGACGCGCCCCGCGGTCGACGAGGTGAGGTAGGCGAGGTCTGTGATGCGCGGCACCGCGACCGACTCGCTGAGTCGGGCGGCCCTGCGCACCGAGTTGCTCGCAAGGTTCTCGAAGTTGGCGATCGACATTCGCACCGAGACTCCGGATGACTGCGAGATGTGCGGGCTGCGACGCGCAAGGTGAGTGAGCTCCGCGACGATCTCCTTCATGAAGCCGGGAAAGATCAGCTCGAAATCCTCAGGAACGGGGTTGCGCTCCGACTCCATGATCTGCATCTCTTCGCCGATGCTCAGCGGGTAGTGCGTGCGCACCTGCGAGCCGAAGCGGTCCTTCAGCGGCGTGATGATGCGGCCGCGCGACGTGTAGTCCTCGGGGTTCGCGCTGGCGATGACAAAGAGGTCGAGCGGCAGCCGCACGCGGTAGCCGCGGATCTGCACGTCCTTCTCTTCCATGATGTTGAGCAGTCCGACCTGGATGCGCTCGGCGAGGTCAGGCAGCTCGTTGATGCCGAAGATGCCGCGGTTCGTGCGCGGCAGCAGGCCGTAGTGAATCGTCAGCTCGTCGGCCAGGTACCGACCTTCGGCGACCTTGATCGGGTCGACCTCACCGATGAGGTCCGCGATCGAGATGTCTGGCGTCGCGAGCTTCTCGCCGTATCGCTCGTCGCGGTGCACCCATGTCACCTCGACGTTGTCCGCGCTGGCCGCAACCAGGTCGCGGCACCGCTTGCAGATGGGCGCGTAGGGGTGGTCGTTGATCTCGCAGCCCGCGATGACGGGCACCTGCTCGTCCAGCAGGCCGACCAGCGAGCGCATGATCCGGCTCTTGGCCTGGCCGCGCTCGCCGAGAAGGATCACGTCATGGCCGGAGATGATGGCGTTGGACAGCTGCGGCAGCACGGTCTGGTCGTAGCCGACGATGCCGGCCAGCAGAGGTTCTCCTGACCTCAGCCGCGCCAGCAGGTTGCGACGCATCTCGTGCTTGACGGACTCGCGCACGTGTCCGGATGCGCGCAGCTCAGCGATGGTTCGGGGCGCGGTGGAGGCCATGCCGTGCACTATAGAGAAGGTCGCGTGGGCCTTTCCGCACTAATGGTCGTGGGCCGGCGCGCTATGCTCGGGCGCGTTGACTGAGAGCATTCGAGCGCGTTACGAGAACGCGCACGACGACGGCAGGCCGCTGCTCGGCGGCCATCGCGGCAATCCGGCCCATCATCCCGAGAACACGATGCGGTCGTTTCGCTCGGCCATCCAGGCCGGCTGCGACCTCATCGAGTGCGACGTCCACCTGTCGTCTGACGGCAGGCTCGTCGTCATCCACGACCACACGCTCGAACGCACCACCAACGGCAAGGGACTCGTTCGCGACCACACTGCGGCCCAGCTGCGGAAGCTCGACGCGGGAGAGGGCGAGCGCATCCCGCTGCTCCATGACGTCATCGAGCTGGCGCTGGGCAAGGTCGGCCTGGTGATCGAGATCAAGCAGCTGCCCATCACCTACGAGGGTCTCGAGGAGAAGCTCGTGAACATGCTGCGCCAGCTGGGCGCAGTGCAGGAATGCGCAATTGTCTCGTTCCACCATCCGGCGATTCGCAAGCTGCGCGAGATGGAGCCGCGCCTCCAGCTCGGCATCCTCGAAGGCGCGCGCCCATTGGACCCCGCGCGCATGCTGCGGGAAGCGGGCGCCGACGTGTTCTCGCCGCACTGGGGCGCGATGGACCGCGCGCTGGTGGAGCTGGTGCATTCGGCCGGCGGAGCGGTGGGGACCTGGACCGTCGACGACGACACGGCAGTCGCTTGGTGCAAGTACTGCAAGCCCGACTCGGTCTTCACGAACCGTCCGGTCGAGGTGGGGCAGGCGCTGAGGTCGTAGCGGCGTTACATCCGGGTGTGGCGGCTCGTTGCCTCAACTGAAGTGCCGACAAATAGGATGAACCGGCCTTGGCTTCCGACCGGCCGCCTTTCGAGGACGTCTACCGCGACTATCTTGGGCGTATCTACGCCTACGTCAGGGCGCAGGTTGGCACCTCAGCCGACGCCGAGGACATCACCGCCCAGGTCTTCATGAACGCCTACCAGGCCTACGACCGCTTCGAGCCGCGCAACGTGACGCCAGCGGCCTGGCTGTTCCGCATCGCGCGCAACGCCACGCTCGACCATTTCCGCGCGAGCGGCCGGCGCGACCGGCTGCAGCGGACGATCGAGCACCAGCCGGAGGCCGAACACGATCCCTCCGCCATGGCGGAGGAGCGAATCCAGTACCGCGCTTTGCTCGTGCATGTGGCTCGCCTGCCCGAGCGCCAGCGCGATGCGATCTCACTGCGTCATTCGGGGCTCAGCTTCGAAGAGGTCGGGCACCTCATGAGCTGCAGCGAGGACGCGGCCAAGATGCTGTACCACCGAGCTCTGAAGGCGCTGCGCGACGCGGTCGCCGGCCAGGAACAAGCCGTTGAGTGACGACAAGGAAGACCTCGAGCTTCAAGCGCTCCAGCGCGAGCTGGACGATGCGTTCGC
>WNGQ01022816.1_pt1 | contig 10568 bp, 12 predicted proteins | sample 5407661 | NCBI WGS metagenome assembly WNGQ01 (sample SAMN13153382, study PRJNA577476) | soil metagenome | isolation source: 60 cm soil or saprolite under Garry oak tree replicate 2 | place: USA:California | collected 2016-06-15 | reverse complement strand
TGGGGCGTGACAAGTGGAGAGATTCAGGATTCCTAAAAGGAGTTGCTCATGTTTCGCTGGGACATTTTCACCTACTACCTTGGCTTCGATCCCCACCTGACCTTTCTGCACGCCGCCTGGACGACGCTCTGGCTTTCGGTGGTGGCACAAGCGCTGGGCGTGGTGCTGGGTCTCGGACTGGCCCTGATGCAGATGTCGCGCAACCGGTGGCTCTCGTGGCTGGCGCAGGCCTACATCTGGCTCTTTCGCGGTAGCCCGCTGCTGGTGCAGGTGCTGCTGCTCTGGGACGGGCTGCCCCGCCTCATCCCTGACCCGCGCTTCCTGCTGCCTGACTTTGCCTGCATTCTCCTGGCCTTCTCGCTCAATGAAGGCGCGTATATGGCCGAGATCATTCGCGCGGGCATTGCCTCGGTCGATCCGGGGCAGGCGGAAGCGGCCAGAGCGTTAGGGATGCGTCCAGGCTTAACGATGCGGCGGATTGTGCTGCCCCAGGCGGCACGCGTCATCGTTCCGCCGTTGGGCAATGAATTCAATAACATGCTCAAGACCACGTCGATCGCCTCCGTGATCGGGGTGCTGGAACTGACCAATGTGGCGACCATCTATGGAGCACCAACCTTCACCATTTTTGAGTTGCTCCTGCTCGCCACCCTCTATTACCTGCTGCTGACGACGCTCTGGAGCTACGTCCAGGGTTGGCTTGAACGACGTCTGGATGTGAACCGCGCTCTCAAGAAGGAGTTGACCCACCAGCAACACTGGGTGACGCGGATCTTTGGCGTGGCTGGATAGCACACGGAAGAGGCGCCTCGTCGTGCAAGCCCTGTCCGAACTGGTTTCGCACAAGCTTGCATCGATACTTCTCCTTGCAGGCGGATGAGTGGTGGATAGCAGGGGTGGCTGCGCGGCAGATACACGGGAAGCGGAGCGCAGTGCGAGATCTGAGAAAGGAGATCCGCTCGACCAATGGTCAAGCACAAAGAAAAGAAAGGAAGGCTTCATGAATACAGGTGATACCGAGAAACCCATGATACGGGCCGAAGGACTCGTCAAGCGCTTTGGGGCGCTGCTGGTCTTGAATGGGGTAGACCTGATGGTCAGGCGTGGACAGGTCGTTGCCATCATTGGACCCAGCGGGTCCGGGAAAACCACCCTGCTGCGCTGCCTGAACCGTCTGGAAACAATCGATGGTGGATGCATCACTATCGATGGGCAGATACTGGGCTACCGGCTAAAGGCGGGAAAACAGGTGGAGGAGAACGAGGCTGGCATCGCTGGCATGCGCTCCCAGATCGGCTTTGTCTTCCAGCGTTTCAACCTGTTTGCCCACAAAACGGCTCTGGAGAATATCATCGAGGCTCCCATCCATGTCCTAGGCCAGTCGAAGGCGGAAGCCAGTGAGTACGCGCACCTGCTGCTGGCGAAAGTGGGCATGGCCGACAAAGCCCATGCCTACCCTCATCGTCTCTCCGGTGGGCAACAGCAACGAGTCGCGATTGCCCGCGCGCTGGCCATGCAGCCCAAACTGATGCTTTTTGATGAAGCAACATCGGCCCTTGATCCCGAACTGGTGGGCGAGGTGCTCAAGGTCATGCACCAGCTGGCCGAGGAGGGCATGACGATGGTGGTCGTGACGCACGAGATGAACTTCGCACGTGAGGTCGCCGATCATATCATCTTCATGGATAAGGCCGTCATCGTTGAGCAAGGTCATCCGGAACAGATCTTTGCTGCGGCTCAACATGAGCGCACTCGTTCGTTTCTGGGCCGACTGGCATAAGGTCTCGATACTCGTTTGCATTGTTCTGAACAGGCAGGAGGAAAACCATGTCCAATTCTTCGTCCCCGATCATCAATCCAGGCGCTCAGTCCTGGGAACTGCTGCGCCAGCGCCATCAGTACGTGGCGCGTGGCATCGATAATGCCACAGAGATCTTTGCCGCCAGGGCTGAGGGAGCCATCATTGAGGATATTGAAGGGAATCGCCATACGTGCTTTTCCGGAGTCATGTATGAATCCTATGTGACCCTGTGTCGTCTGTCGAATATAACTTCGCATTTCTGACGCATATAATTTTTCACGATTCGCCTGGAAGCGCTCAGGAAGGCAGTTTACGGCAGCTATCCGTTCAGTAGTCCTGACACATAACTTTTCCAAGCAGCATTGAGTAACGTTTTCGGCCTGGACGTTGGCCGAGCCAAAAGAAAACGATGCACTTTCTGACGCATAACCTTTCATGTGGCGTTGTGAAGGCGCTTCGGAAGCGGCGTGAAAATACGTCATTTTTGACACATAAAATTTCGCAAAAGTACGAAAAAGACGGTTTTGGCAATCCCAACAGGCAAGAAAACGTTTGGCTTGCTGCAACGAAAAGTTATGTGTCAAAGTGTGCATGTGTTACCTTTTCTCTGTCAAAATACCGTGAAATGTTATTCGTCAAAGGCGAAAAGTATTGCGACAAACGACACCCTGGCCCGGCGTCTCACAACGCTGGTCCCCGGCGCATTTCCCAAGAAGGCGGTGTTTTTCAACAGTGGAGCTGAAGCTGTTGAGAATGCGGTCAAGATCGCCCGCTATGCGACGGGGCGTCCGGCGATTCTGGTGTTTGAGAATGCCTTTCATGGACGCACGTTGATGGCAATGACCATGACGGCGAAGGTGATCCCCTATAAATATCGCTTTGGTCCCTACGCGTCGGAGGTCTATCGCGCCCCCTTTCCCTATCCGTACCGCATGAATATGTCGCCGCAGGAGGCGGCCGATCATTGTCTCCATGAGATCAAGCGGATGTTCACCGGCGTGGTGGCTCCCGATCAGATAGCGGCCATGGTCGTCGAGCCGGTGCAGGGTGAAGGAGGGTTCCTGGTGGCTCCTCCGGGGTTTCTCGCGGCGCTCAAGCGCCTCTGTGAGCAGCATGGCATCCTCTTTGTCGCCGATGAAATCCAGACCGGTTTCTGTCGCACGGGACGCATGTTCGCCGTGGAGCACGATGGTGTGGTTCCCGATCTCATCCTTGTCGCAAAATCGTTGGCAGCAGGCATGCCACTGAGCGGGGTTGTGGGGCGGGCCGAGATCATGGATGTGCCCCCGCCGGGGACGCTTGGAGGAACCTACAGCGGGAATCCGGTGGCATGTGCGGCTGCCCTGGCAGCACTCGATCTCTTCGAGCAAGAAGATCTGGCGACCCACTCGCAGCTCATCGGATTCATAATCCAGCAACGCTTCCAGCATCTCCAACAACGTTTCCCTTGTATCGGCGATATACGTGGCCTGGGAAGCATGATGGCGCTGGAGATCGTCACAGATCGCGTGAGCAAGGAGCCAGATGTGCCCCTGGTAAAGGAGATCCTCCACATTGCTCATCAACTTGGCCTGATCCTGCTCAATGCAGGCATGTACAATAATGTGCTGCGTGTGCTTGTGCCACTCACAGTGACAGATAAGCAGTTGGAACAGGGACTATATATTCTGGAAGAGGCCATCACCCGCGCTTCAGCACAGCGGCATACGGTCAGGGAATAGCCCACGGGATATCTCGTTACTCTTCGAGTCTTTTTTCTCTACGACTGCTCAGCTCCTGCGTCGCGAAGCTCAGGGTGGTAGCTGCGTGGAAGGCTGCGAAAGGACTTGAAGAATGACGGGATGACTCTGACTCACCCATTCTCTGTTTGGTAGTGGTTAGATGGTAAGTGATAAGCCCAGATTGTACTGAATAATGAACGACTTGGTAAACAGGTAATGATGAAGGTCAGATTTGGAGAACGAGAGCGTCTGTCGCACATAGCGACCAAGATGTTGACGCAGTGTATTATTCCACCGTTCCATGTGTGCCGTTTCCCCAGATTCCTTTTATTCTGAGAAATATCATTTTTATCGTTCTTTCCGCCACAGTTTTCTCTCAAAAGAACAATATTCACTGCCCATCTTCGTAAAGCATGTTGGCTCTTCCGCGATTTTGATGATTTGAAAAAATACTGTTTGCTTGTTGACAAGTGGAGAGGCATTGAGTAAGCTAGAGAAGCTGCCCCAGAAAGAAGGAGCAAGCTGCAAAAATCGCCAAAAATCTCCTCATGACCCCTCAGATCCAAATCATCAAAATCGCGGAAGATCCAGCATGTTGTGAGGGACACTCGGAGTGGCGACACTCTTGCTTAGTTTAAGCAACGGATATGTGTTGAATACGCTTGAACACATTTAAGAAGGCAGATGTAGTACTTTATCCTCCTCAGGTCGTTTCAAAAAATACATCTCCAGGCGGCTGTCTTTTTTCCCTGGGTGAAGTATACTCTCCACTGTTCGCGTACTGTTGAAGGTGATGAACACCTGTTTGATGGAAGAAGCATCTATTGATCGGCTCTAGCAAGCGAAGCAATGACAGATGTATTTCTTTTATCCACAGGAAAGATAGAGAACATCTCTTGCATTGGAGGAGAACTTATGCCAGTCACATTTAGCTATGCTAGCCTGTTACAGACACTTGGCTGCTTGTTAGATCAGATCAAAGTGAAGAGTTTTGTTATCAGGGAAGAGGAGAATGGTCTCCTGATCGAAGGGTTCAATAGTGAAGGTCAACTACAGATGCAGCTGCGGTATGATATCGCCGATTTGTACACCTTGATGCAGCCAGCAGCGAATGTACAAGTACGACAAGACATGCCGATGTCCGATATGTTGCATCGTTTCCTGGTCGATCATCGATACCAACCGGTTGGAGAGGCATGCTAAACCGATGAAGCGAAACCACTAGGAGGGCCCCATTTTAATCCCCATGGAATAGAGCCAGAATACACTCGGAGCGCGGGGGGAAACGATGAGCTCTATCTTATTGTTCCCATGAACAAGGTATCCCGGGGGAATTTGAAAGGCGGTTTCGTTGGGTTGGAAGCCTTCCCCTGGTATGGCGAAATCCTGGACAATGGTCTTGCCATTGCAATTCAATGTTATAGGGGCATCACCGGTCAAGATATGTATCGGAGCTGCCTGGCTCGCGGCTCCTGCATCGGGAGTGGAAAAATCGACAATGACCTGCTGTCCAGGGTATAAGAAAGAGTGATCCCCACTAAACGTTGCATCATTTTGTGCCAGCCTTATACCCTGGACATGGGGTGGCTTGACAGTAAAATCGGCTATAGACGTAGTAGATGGCAGTGTCGTTTTAACCGCCATATGATAGAGCCAGAATTCACCTAGAGCTCCAGATACGATAAGTAGCTTTATCTCATTTTTTCCGTTAACAAGGTATCCCGGGGGAATTTGAAAGACGGTTTCGTTGGGTTGGAAGCCTTCCCCTGGTATGGCGAAATCCTGGATAATGGTCTTGCCATTGCAAGACAGGTTCATGGGAGCATAGCCGTGGTTGTTTCCAGAACGAGCCACCAGTGCAGTGATGAAGATGCTGGCCTGCATTGACTTCCCAGATTGAGGAGAGCCGGGAAGAGAGAAATCGACAACGACTTGCTGTCCAGCACCTAAGGCAGCGTGATCTCCCTCAAAGGAGGTTTCATCTGAAACCAGCTGCATGCCATGGATGAAAGGTGGTTTCGTGGTGAAATCGCCCATCGCCGAGAGGGAAGAGAAAGTGGTCACGGGGGCCGCGGTCGTCGGCGTTGGGTTAGGTTGAATGATGAGGTCCGGTGAACTTGTCGGTGCGTTCAGGTAGAAATTGCTGCTCCCCAGGATCAGGAGAAACATGAGGATCCCGATGATGAGTGGTATGCTCTGTTTTTTCCTTCTGGAGCAAGAAACAAGTGACTGCTGCTTCTGGCCCCGAGTTCTGTCGAACCAGGCTGCCGGTTCCTGCTGGAACTGTGGCATTTGGAGCTCTTCTTCCCTGCGAGATGGGTCTGTTTCGCTCAAGTCGCCTGATCCAACTTCTGCGTAAGGAGAAGCAAGCCTGGCATCGGGAGGAAATGCTTGTGCCGCCATATGAGCGTGAGGTGGAACATGAAAAATGCTCCGCCGACTGGCTTGCTCTAAGGCTTTCGCAAATGCTTGAACGTCAGGATAACGCCGCTGTGGGTCTTTCTCCAGTCCCCTCAGAATAACATCTTCAACGGCCTGTGAAATGGCCGGGTTCTGGCTCCGTAAGCTTGGCGGAGGAGAAGAGATATGCTGCATAATGATCTCGACATCTTCTCCTTTAAAAGGCCGATGACCACAGAGCCATTCGTAGGCGATGATGGCCAGAGAGTACTGATCGCTCGCAAAATCAGGTTTGCCACGTAGTTGCTCAGGAGCTGTGTATGGGAGTGTCCCCTCCATTTGCTGGGTGCTCAATAAGCCCGGGGTGGGAGCAAATAAGGCCAGTCCGAAGTCGCTGAGCATGACCTCCCGTTGCTCATTGAGCAAGCAATTCTCTGGTTTGACATCACGATGGATAATCCCATGGTTATGGGCATACTGGAGCGCGGCGGCTATCTGCTTAATATAGCCAGTGGCTACTTCAATAAAGAGACAAGAACCAATAGGGTATAAGGTACGTAAACTCCCTCCAGGGGCGAAATCTATGATCAAATAGGGAATGTATTCTGAAAACTCCTTGTTCCTCGCATGATTCACGCGGCGGGCCACTGCAAACTCAAGCACACGGACTATATTTGGATGAGAAAGCGTAGCAAGCAGCCTGGCCTCCTCGATGAAACGCTCCTTGTCCCGATTATTGAGGACCGTACGCAGTACCTTAATCGCTGCGAACCGTCTGAGGTAGCGGTGCTCTCCTAAGTAGACCGTAGCAAACGCGCCCTGCCCAAGCAAATGCAGCAGACGATAATTGCCAATATAGTGATCAGAAAAATCGGTTATGCTAGTATCATTACCGGGTGTCGTCGTCATGAGCTTGCACTTTCGAGTCTACACTGGGGTATCTTCGGCGGCTGACAATATTACTCATCCTGCCAGGTAAGGATAGCAGGAACTGACTGAAACAGAAAGGGTCAGGAGACGGATTATCTGTTCCTACTCTGGTAGGATAAAAAGCAGGCATCTTTGCCTGCTTCACCCTGGCGTTTGACGGAGAGCGCCTCTTTTCTCTTCACATTTGCTCGTTTTGTTTTCTCGCGTGCCACTCGTGTGGGAGAGCTTCGATGTGTGCTATGGCGATCCTAAGTTGCTCTCGCAGGGCTTGATTTTCTGCGTGCAGATAGGCATTTTCTTCTTCTTCCGGTGTCACGCCACCTGTATACCAGGTAGAGAGAAGTTTGAACTGTTTCGATAATGCTCCCGGAGGAATGAAGATAGGATACAGCAATCCTATGGAGAACCCATAAAAGATGTGCACTAACAGGCTCAGACTAAACGTCAGGGGCGCCAGTGGGAATAACATTTCTCTGCTGTGAGGAGCCAGCAAGAGGGTGACAATGAGACCCAACCAGATAGCAATCCCAAAGGCCAGAGCAGCAAGGTGTACATCCAGCTTTGGCTTCACCAGGCAATAGCCTACCACAAAGGCGGTACTCATGAGTCCTCCATCACCAATGTAGCGCCAGAGGTAGCCAACCACCCAATCCAGCGTGTGGGTATGGAGCAACCACATACTGACCCTGGGGATGAAATCGTCCCAGTGGCCGAATGCTATAGTAGTGAAACGCATACCATCGTAAAAGAGGCTGGCCAACAATCCGATGACAAACCCCCGGAGCGCCAGGTTCCCGTAGTCAGGATAAAGAATACCAAGCACACACCAGACGACCAGGAATGGCCAGATCAGAAGATAAGCTGCAACGTCCAGTGGAAGCCGACCAAGAATGGCGAGCGCCAGGGGAGATATTGCAGAAAAGCCAATGGCAAAAAAGATAGCACTGAGATAGAGGTGTTGCTGGCTGGTAGACGTCCAATGGTGATGCAAACCCGGTAAGGATGGTGGCGTTGAACGAGCGTGACTGGCTGGCAAACTGCAAGCTGCAATTGAATGGTCTACAAGCGGTTCAGTCGTGAGATGCCAATGAGGAGCAGAGCTCCTTGTGTCCTGAGGGTGCGGGAATGGGTAAGATGCGAAGTCTGTTGGTTGATCCATCTTCATGTCCTTTTTACAATGCTGATCGGTTGTTTCCTGACAAGGAAAATCTGATGAATGATATTGCCTTGCGTTCAGAAACGCTACTAACGTAGCCTGTACTGCGCTGCGCTTCGTCCTCATCTGAACGCAAGGCTGTATGGATCTGCATGGTTCATTGCTCGGTACAGGCCGCGTGGTGGTTCTTCAGGCAAAGGAATGCCTTTGCCGACAAACGACCGTTCATAGAGCAAGGTGCTGAGAGCAAGGTGAACTAGTGGAAGCATACTCGAACCGAAAGAAAAAGACATGCGTCTGGAGGTGTATGCAGAGTGAGTCTGAAGAATGACAAGAGGAATGTTTAAAAGGATCTTCGGAAAAAGTTGTGGATGGAGGGTAAAGCAGGCAGTGTACATGTAAAGGCAAAATCGGAATTTATTGTCATAACCACAATAAATTCCGATTCAGGGTATCAGTGTACAGACTCAGGATGTTGCAATAGGATCTCGATCAACTCCTCGACAATGCCCTGGCAGATGGCTCCCACCAGGACCACGATCTTAACGTACGTCACTGGGAACGGGAAAGGGGGTCCGTATGTATCGAATAAGCCCTTCCGGGGTCAACCGAAAACTATGATTTGCTGGGACCTTCTCAGGATCCATATTGAGGTCGCGTAGCTTCGGCTGAATTGCAGGATGAGTTGGGGGAAGAGTCTTGCTATCAAGAGACCTGTCCCTATCATTGACGAAGAGTGTTCTCAGCGGTGGAAGACTATACTTTGGAGCTCCTCCCGTGACCTCTTTCAATTGCTCATCTTCAAGCGGCAGCCATCCTTCCTGGGATGCTGATGGTGCCTGCCACGTTTTTTTCTGATGAGTCATCACAAATCCTTTCTTTCTTTCAGACAATCACTTGCAGTCAGAGGGGGTTCAAACATCCGTCTTTTTCCCACTCTTCAGGAAGAATAGCAGACCTGGGAAAGGATGACATCAGGTTGAAGGCGTATTCAGGCATCCACTTTCAGAAGCAAATCATCACGGTTTCGATCAATGGCTCGTGCCAGTGTTTTACCCCAAAGGTGCGCCGGGTCGTCGTTGCCGCTGGTCCCCACAGGTGCATGCCGTAGCGGTTGGCAATCCCTTCCGCGTAACAGTTGCGACACTCCTCGTTGGCTGACAAATCTAATGAACCTTAAAAAATGTTGAGTTTACCCAGCCATAGGGAAATCTCCATCATTCTTCTCTGTGATGAGGGTTCGACGTGAGGCGAGAACTGGGAGTGGATCCAACCAAAACGGGGCACCCGCTTGGCGGCATACAGTGCTCGACTGATCCGCCACTTCTGCCCACGCTCCCAGTCGCACCGTGTGGGTTAGGCACAGGCCTGTAATAGCCCAGACGAGCGTGTTCAAGCGGCGACTATCCCAGGTCGGACCGTTCGAGGGATGATGGGCAACAACGCTTTCAAGAGATATTCATGCATTTGTTTCGCTTCGTTCATAGGGCACCTCCACGAATCTATATAATTGGTCGCACGTGCTTATTCCTTTTGTTGAGTGTTCTTATTGCTTTCTAAGGGACATTAGATTTGTCAGCCAACGAGGCGACACTCTTCTGAGACTTTCTGGCATCCCCAGGCGATGTTAAAGGTGTAGACATGCGGGGATCTTTCCCATTGATGGACCCCTTTCTGATCTGGTTCTAGTATATCTCAGCTTTGGGGACTCTATCAAACTGGGTCAATCTCAATAGGAGGTCAAAGTGTCAGATTTCTCTCACCAAGAGGCAGCACGAGGTGCTATAACGTCGCAGGAGTTAAGACAGAACCTGTGCAATTCTCTCAATGTGCAACAACAAGTTGTTGAAGAGCTGACCGATGAAGAGTTGAAAACAGTTGTGGGCGCAACACTCGTTGATTTTACGAATGCTGTCAGCCATGACAAAACTACTCAAGCCATTTTCGCCGGAGGAGCTGTGTCCACAGCTACTACTGGTAGAGAGAATGCGGGAAGTAATAAAGGAGGCGGCTGATTTTCTACTACCATGCAAAAAGATACATAGGAGACAAAGTTATTCCGAGTTAAAAGGAAAAGCAGACGAAAGGAAATAATGATGTCAGATTTACCTGGTGATGAAGTGCAGAGGGCATTGCCTTCACAGCAATTGAGACAGAGCCAACTTGACTCTCTCAACGCAGGACGAGAAGCCATCGAACAGTTGAGCGAAGAAGAACTGGAAGTGGCCGCGGGTGGTATAACGGAAAGTATAAAGACGTTCTGGAATTCTCAAGTTGCAAGAACTGGTGGTGGAGTTTTTGGAGCATCTTATGGACCAACATTTTTTAACGATATATCAAGTAATAGATCATAAAAAAACGGTTGCGGCGCAAATTTTTGCGCCACAACCCCCACGGGTGGGGCAGCGAAAGATATCCCCAGGAAGAGCCGTTCATGGCCTTTGATGGTTCCTCTGACCACTCCAAATGATCAGCACTGTGAGGCACATGGTGAGCACCAAGGCTCTCCTTAGAGAAGGATGGGCCTTTTTTCGCGTTCTAAGGACCTGCAGTTGTGCTC
>WNGQ01009946.1_pt1 | contig 10568 bp, 7 predicted proteins | sample 5407661 | NCBI WGS metagenome assembly WNGQ01 (sample SAMN13153382, study PRJNA577476) | soil metagenome | isolation source: 60 cm soil or saprolite under Garry oak tree replicate 2 | place: USA:California | collected 2016-06-15 | reverse complement strand
TTGTCCATCTCGTTTCCTCCACTCAGTACAGTTGAGCCATCAAAGGCACCGGTGAGATCAATGTCCTCGCCCCATAGCGGATCGGCATGCGACCGAAAGCTCCTCCGGGTGCTTGCGTAGGCAGCGGCCGGCGTGCTCTACGCCCGGGCATAGCTTTGCGATTTCAGTCTGGCAGGCGGAGCGCACCCCCTCGCCCTGGCCGGCTCCTTCCCGCGGCTCTTCCTTGGAGCGCTGCTCGGAGACGTGCGCGGATGGCTCCTTGGGTACGTTCCAGAGCTTCACCTCGCGATCCATGCTAGCGGTCGCAACCCAGGCGCCGTCATGCGAGAAGGTCACGAAATGGATCCGCCGCTGATGGCCCGTGAGCGCGGCAATCTCCTTATGGCCAACGACGTTCCAGAATCTCACGACATTGTCTAAGCCTGCCGAGACCAGCATTTTTCCGTCGGGCGAGAAAGCAACAAAGCGAACCCACCGGGTATGGCCCTTAAAAGGCTCAAGCTCCTCGTGGGTCGCAACGTTCCAGAGCTGCACATCGTTGCTGGCGCCGGCCGATGCCAACAGCTTGCCGTCGGGAGAAAATGCGACCGAGTGCACCGGCCCCGTGTGCACGTCAATCGTCGCTATCTCGTCACGTGTGGTGAGATTCGAGAGCTTGACCGTACCATCGATGCTGCCGGATGCGAGGATACGGTTATCGGGAGAGTAGGCCAGCGCCTTGACGCCACCTGTATGTCCGACGAGTGTGGCGAGTTCCTTCGCACTCGCAACGTTCCAGATCTTGATGGTTTGATCATAGCCTCCGGACGCAACCGTTTTGCCGTCCGGCGCGTAGGCTACGGCGCGGATCACGTTAGTGTGGCCGCGCAAGGTCGCAAGCTGTTTGCCGCTCGGCACATCCCAGAGCTTGACCGTGCGGTCGTAGGAGCCGGTAGCCAGGATCTTGCCGTCGGGCGAGAGAGCCAGCGTAACGATCGCGCCGGTATGCCCATTGAGGGTGACAAGTTCCCTACCGGTTTCGACATCCCACAGCCGAGCCGTATGGTCGTGGCTGCCGGATACGAGGATTCTTTCACTGTTTCAGTGGGCGCCTGAATGCCAAGCTTAAGGACCTCGTCGACGTCCCACAGTTTGGCCAGTGTGTCCATTCCGGCGGTCGCCAGCGTCTTGCCGTCCGGAGAAAACGCCACTCCTCGCACACGGTCGCCCGCATGTGGGATGCTCGCCAATTCTTGTCCGCTGGCTGCGTCCCAGACCTTGAGGGTATCGTCCTGGCTTCCCGTGGCAATGAGTTTGCCGTCTGGGGAATACGCCACGCAGAGCACCTCGTTCTGGGTGCCCTCGAGGGTCATCCGCTCGGCGCGCGCGGCGACATCCCAGAGCCGCACCGTTGTGTCCATGCTGCCGGTAACCAGCATCTTGTCGTCGGGAGAAAACGCCAGACCTCGGACGCCATGTTCGTGGCCAGTCAGGGTTGCTTGCTCGCTGCCGGTCGCGACGTCCCAGAGCTTGACAGTATTGTCGTTGCTGCCCGATGCCAGAAGCTGGCTATCGTGGCTGAACGCCAGCGAGCGGACCGCGCCTTTGTGATTGAGCTGCGCCCGTTCCTTGCTTGTGTGGCCGCGAAACGTAGCGATGTCTTTTCCGGCAGCCCAATCCCATAGCTTCACCGTCGCGTCATAGCTCCCCGTCGCCAAGGTCTTGCCGTCCGGCGAGAAGGCCACGGCCTCGACGGTGCCTGCATGTCCTGTCAGGGTGACGAGCTCTCTGCCGGTAGCGGCATCCCACATCTTTGCGGTGCGATCATAGCTGCCCGTGGCTATGAATTTGCCGTTCGGCGAGTAGGCCACCGAGGCGAGTGCGAGCGTGTGCCCTCTCAGCGTGGCACGCACTTGCGCGAGTCCCGGGAGCGTTGCAAAGAGCGTGAGCAACAGGGTCGCGGCGAGCGTCTGCACGCGTCGCGCCGGGGAGACTGATCGAAGACCAATCGGTTGTCGCTCGTTCCCCGTCCGACTGAATCGTGACATAGGCTCCTCCTAGTCTAGTCGACGACCTTGACGCGCTGCCCACCAATCTTTGAACGGCCGCGGCGTTCCAAGCTCACTCCCGCGAGATCAGGCGGATGGCAGGTGCTTTGACCAAAGCAGTCACTTCCATTTCATCGCGCAATCCCATGTCCTCGCATACCTGGTAGGTGACCAATGCCTTGAGAGGAAAGCCGCAATCGATACCCACGCGCATCATGGATCCTTCACGGTCCAGCGACCGGATGCGCCCGACAAGGTGGTTGCGTGCGCTGCTCTGCCGGGCAATCGCGCCTCTTTCCAACATAACGTCTTCTGCACGAATACAGACATACACCCGGCCGCTGACGCGAGCTGGCGGCAGGGCGAACAGCTGGCTCGACCCGACTTGGATAGTGGCCAAGCCGTCCATTACCCGGATGACCTTGCCGCGTTCGATGTTATCGACCCCAACGATCCGGGCGACGGTTAGGTCAACGGGCGCGGTAAAGACGTCCTGCGGTGGACCGCTTTGGCGAACGCAGCCGCGGTCCATCACGACGACATGATCGCTCAATGCCAGGGTCTCGACGCGATCATGGGTAACGAGGATCCCCGGTATTCCCAGCTTTGTCAGCCAATGTCGCAGCTCATGCCGCAGTTGTTCGCGGGTCGGCAAATCCAATGCGCAGAGCGGCTCATCCAGCAACAGCAAGCGCGGTCGGCAGACCAGGGCACGGGCCAGCGCCACGCGTTGCTGCTGTCCCCCCGACAGCTGGCGTGGGTAGCGGTCCTCCAGGCCAGCAAGACCGAGCAGATCAGTAATTTCAGCGATCCGCATCCGTCGCTCTTCATCGCCGATCCGGCGAATTCCGTAACCGATGTTCCGCGCGACCGTTAGATGTGGAAACAGCGCATAATCTTGAAACAGATAGCCGATTTGGCGGCGCTGCGGCGGAACCAAAATGCCGCAGCTCGCGTCGAACCAGGTCTCATCGCCGAAACGGATGTACCCACGTTGAGGTCGCTCGAGTCCGGCCAAGCATCGCAGAGCAGTTGTTTTTCCTGAGCCGGATGGACCGAATAAGACCGTGAGCGAAAAATGGTCGGCCGGGCGGCATAGGCGGACCTGGATCGGAGGGCCGTCGGGGAAGTGCTTCTCGAACTCCGCTACGAGCTCAGGTCCCATATGCTCCCTTCCGATTCAGGAGGTGCGTCACTGAGAGCGCAATGAAAGAAGATGCCAATAAAAGGAGGGAGGTCATGGCCGCCCTTCTATAATTGACCGCCTGGACCTCGTCGTAGATCGCAATTGATACCGTGCGCGTGACCCCGGGAATGTTGCCCCCCACCATGAGGACGACACCGAACTCACCGAGCGTGTGCGCGAAGCTTAGGACCAGTCCGGTGACGATGCCGGCCCACGAGAGCGGACACGCGATTTGCAGGAATGTACGAAGCCGTGAGACGCCGAGACACCAGGACGCCTCGATGAGACGCCGGTCAACAGCGGAGAAAGCGGCGGCGAACGGCCGGACCGCAAAAGGCAAGCTGTAGAGGATGGACGCGAGTAGCAGGCCCTGGAACGAGAACGCCAGGACATGTCCCGTCATCCCTTCGTAGGCGCGGCCCAATGGGCTCATCGGCCCAATGGCGACCAGAATATAAAATCCAAGCACCGTCGGAGGCATGATCATCGGCAGGACGACGACGGATTCGAGCAGGAACTTCAACCGCCAGCGAGTGACAGCGAGCCAATAAGCGAGAGGTAGCCCGATGAGGAACAGGATCAGCGTGGTGCACGCAGCGAGTTCGACACTGACCCATATCGCCTCCACGTCCATTTATCATTCCTCCGGGGTTTCGAACCCAAAGCGGCTCAAGATTGCCCTGCCTTCCTTGCCGAGTACAAAATCGCGCATGGCCTCGGCCGCGGAACGGTCCTGCGCCCATGACAGGATCACGCCTCCCTGCACACGGCGAGGATAGGCGTCCAACGGCACTTCCCAAAACCGGCCCTTGCCCCGCAGGGATGGCGCCAGCGCATGAGATCGACTGATGATGCCGATGTCGGCGTTGCCGCTCTCGACGAACTGGCCGGCCTGCAGCACGGTGTCACCGAGCACGAGCCGGTCCTTCACTTGTTCGTATACCCCCATGCTCCTCATCGCGGCTTCCGCCGCCCGGCCATATGGGGCGTGGCGAGGGTTGGCGATCGCAATCTTGCGAACTTCAGGGCTCAGCAAAGATTGCATGCCGAGCTTTTCCACGTCGATGGATGAGGACTGCGGGACCCAAATCACGATACGGCCCACGCCGTAGACGAATTCATCGTTCGCGGGAGCGACACCTTCCCGAATCAGGCGACGCGGATAGTCGACGTCAGCGGACAAAAAAACATCGAAGGGAGCGCGGTTCGATAATTGCGCATAGAAATTTCCCGAAGAGCCGTACGTGACCTGGACCTTGATGTCCGGGTGCCGAAGGTGGAACGCTTCCACGATCTCGTCGAGGGCGAATTTAAGGTCTGCGGCCGCGGCGACCCGCACTGCGCCTCGCTCGGTAGCGCGCAGGGCAGTACCATGACACGACAGCGCGGCCACGATCAGTGCGGGGATTACCGAGAACACGAACCGGCGCCGCACGCGACACCTCCTTCGGCGAGACGTCTGACGGGCTTCGCCAGCAGGTCCTCCAACGCAGCCGCGCTCACATTAACTCCGGTTTGTGCTTTTAGTTCATTGCGAACGGGCACCCTTCAACTTTGATGCCAAGGTAACGAATCCGAACCCTCACGGCGGAGTCATGGAATATCGTGCGCTATTCCATCCCGACACGGGCCCGCGATTTAAGATTAAATAAGGGCAGCTCACTGCGCCGCTTTCGGGGGTGCCTTCCCGTCCGGAACCCCCGCCGCTCGATCCTGGGCTGGTGGCTGGCGAGCGAACACGCGCAGCACAAACATGGTCACAAAACCGCTGAGAAACCCCGCCAATAGGTTCGGAACGAGTTTGGCGGCGGGAAAGATATAGATCTCAGCGCGTGCGCCCAGAAGGAATACCAGAACCAGTTCCGTACTGGTCCTGGCGACGGCGGCGGCAAGCCCCAGCAGGCAGTAGCCGAATGCCCAGACAGGCAGCCGGCGCACAAGCGGATCCGCGAGGTCGATCACGAGGCCCGGCGCGATGTGCTTTAGGACCTCCAGCACACCAAACCGCCCGTCCCCCTGCAGAAAGCCGATCACACCCATAATCGTGCCCGCGGCCGTGGCGCCCCAGCGCGAATGGGTGAGGCGCGCGGCAAGGACGTAAAGGGGAAATAGGAGGAGAGCTTTGTGCCCCGAAGCAAACGGCAGGCCCGGCAGGAATTTGAGCATCTTGAAAGATGCCATGCAGAGGGCAATGCCGCTCACGATGGCAACATCGCGAGCGAGTTGGGTTTCGAATTGGCGCTCGCCCTCCCGGCCGGATCGCCCGCCGGCACGCTCAATGTTTGCCTCTATCGACTGCACGAATGCGCTAACATCGCCGCGCAGCAATCGTTTCAGCGCCGTGAAGGTCCCGCGCTGTGCTCGGGCATCGCGCCGGCGGCGCCCACTTCGCTCGTCAGCGCCGCTGACCAGCGAGAGCGTGCGGTCGAGCGAGTGGACGAACAACACCGGCAGCCGTAACGCTCGCAGCCCGTGTACCAGATCGTCTCCCCTCCCCGTCAGCCGAACTATGGCCGATGCGAGCAAGACGATCAGAATCTGGAGGCACATCACCGCGGCACGCTCGAGACCCGTTATGTTGAAGGGGAACAGCCATTCGGGGCCTGGAACTCGCCAGTGCAGCATGAGGTCCCCTGCGGGATTTTCCGGCGGCAGCAGCGTGTAGCAGCCAATCAGGAACACGAACAACCATTTTAGCCGCCACGCTGGACGCACGATCTCCCCGATGGGGATGCGACAGAGGAGCAGCGTGAGTACCTGAAAGGCGAGCAAGGCCGGGACAATAAACCAGCGGAGAGGACGCGTTGCAGAAAGCGCTGGTAGCATGAACGTGACCGCAGTCACGGCGAGCAGATAAATGACCTTGAGTACTGCCGCCCTGCTGCTTCGATCTTGTTGCGAGGAAGCCACATCACTGCTCCTGCGCCGGTTCGTTTGCGTGTTGGCCGATAGTCCTAATGTACTTAGTTTCGACTACGGAGCCCTGCCATACCCAGGCCCGTGATTGGTTCGGGGGCGCTCTGCACCGGATCTGTGCCAGCAAGTGATTGCGAAGAGATCATCGCGCTACGGGGGCGGTCGATCGCGCCCTCCCCGACGGCGTGCTCCGGCATCGGATGCGAGGGCCGAGCCCCGAAGCCGGTGGTGCAAGCGGTCCAGCAGAAGGTAGATCACCGGTGTGGTGTACAGCGTAAGCGCCTGTGACACGAGCAGGCCGCCAATAATGGTGATGCCGAGGGGCCGGCGCAGTTCCGCGCCAGGACCGACCGCAATCGCGAGCGGTACGGCGCCGAGCAGCGCCGCCATCGTGGTCATGAGGATCGGCCGGAACCGTTCGAGGCAAGCCTCGAAAATGGCCCGCTCCGGGCTAAGCCCGCGCCGGCGCTCAGCTTCAAGGGCGAAATCCACCATCATTATACCGTTCTTCTTCACGATCCCAATTAGTAGAATGATACCGATGAAGGCAATGACGGTTAGCTCCGTGCCGAAGATCTGCAATGCCAGCAGTGCTCCCAGCCCCGCGGAAGGCAGCGTCGAGATGATGGTGATCGGATGGGCAAGGCTTTCGTACAGCACGCCAAGAACAATGTAGACAGCAATCAGCGCCGCTACGAGCAGCACCGGTTGAGCGCCGACCGTTTGCGCGAAAGCCTTGACGTCACCCGCCGCCTCCGGATGGATCGTATCGGGCAAGTTCAGGTCTGTGACCGCGCGCCGGATTCTCGTATAGGCTTCCTCGAGTCCAATATTCGATGCGAGATTGTAGGTGATGGTGACCGACGGGAATTGTCCTTGGTGATTGACCACGAGCGGTGCGAGGGATTTCTCGAATCGCGCGACCGCCGATAACGGGACTTCGTTGGGCGCGATGCCGGAGATGACGCCAGTCGCGGCATTGACAGCCTGCGCCATTGCGATTGCGCCGGCGCATCCGCTGTCGCCAGAGGCGCTGCTGCTCGCCTTGACAAAGACATGGTTCAGATCCGAGGGATCGCGCTGAAACTGCCGGTCGACTTCCAGGATCACCCGGTACTGATTACGTGCCGCGTAAATGGTTGAGACTTGCGCCTGGGCGAATGCGTCATTGAGCGCGCTATCGATGTCTTGCACATTCACGCAGAGCCGAGCGGCAGCGAGCCGGTCAATTACGACATTGGCCTGTAAGCCGCCTTGCTCGCGATCGGTCGACACGTCGATCAGTCCGGGAACCATCCGAACTTGTTCGAGGATCTTCGGGGTCCAGCGCGTCAATTCCTCGATATCCGAGCTCCATAGCGTGAACTGATATTGGGATTTGCTCGATCGAGCACCCACCCGCAAATCCTGGGCCGGCACTATGAACACCTGCAGCCCTGTGACGCCGGCCAGCTCTCCGCGCAAGCGCTCCACGACCCGAGCGGTGTTCAGCTTGCGCTCCGAAAGCGGTTTGAGGCTGATGAAAAGTCGTCCTTGGTTGATTGATGGGTTGAATGTCGAGGTCCCGATCGAAGACGCGACGCTCGCAACCGCGAGATCCGCCCCGACGATCGCGGCGGCGCGCTGCTGAAGATCCGACATGGCCTTGAACGAGATATCGGATGACGCCTGAGTCGCTCCGAACACCAGCCCGGTATCGTCCTGCGGGAAATAACCTTTCGGCACTTTCACATACAACAAGACGGTCAGCGTTATCGTGAGTAGCATGACAAGCAACGTGAACGCGCTGTGACGCAGCACAGCGCCAAGTGTCCGGCTATACACGCGGATGAGCGCGTTGAGCACAGAATTCGCTACACGATCAAGGCGAGTCGAATTGGGGCTCGGGGGCGCGCGGACGAAATACGCGCAGATCATCGGGGTGACCGAGAGAGATATGATTGTTGATATCGCGATCGCAAAAGCGAGCGTTACCGAAAATTCGCGAAACAGCCGTCCGACGATTCCCCCCATGAACAGCAGCGGAATGAAAGCCGCGACAAGCGACACGCTGATCGACACCACCGTAAACCCGATCTGTCGCGCGCCTTCGAGCGTCGCGCGTAGCGGCGAGCGTCCGGCTTCGAGATTGCGAAACACGTTTTCAATCATGACGATTGCGTCGTCCACCACGAATCCGACGGAGACCGCCAACGCCATAAGGGACAAATTGTCTATGGAAAATCCCGCGACCCACATTAGTGCGCAGGTGCCAGCGAGTGACAGCGGCACGGTTATCCCGGCTGCGATGGTGGGCGCCGTCCGGCGCAGGAACAAGAAAACGACCAGCATGACCAGCAAGATGGTCGCGCACAGCGTCAGCTGCATGTCGTGTACGCTTGCGCGAATCGTCGTGGTGCGATCGGACACAACCGAAATCTGTAGGTCGGCGGGAATCCAGCCCTTGAGCTCGCGTAGGACCTGACGAATGTGGTCGACCGTCTCGATGACATTGGCCTCCGCTTGCTTTGTGATGATGAGCAGGACCGAGGGCTGACCGTTGAACCAGGCCGCCGAAAGCGTGTTACGTACCCCCGGTGCGATCGACGCGATGGCCGAGAGCCGCACCAGCGAGCCGCTGGCCGCCCGCACGACGATTGGATCATAGTCGGCGGGCTTAAGCAGCTGATCATTGGTGGCAATAGTCTGCTGCTGTTGCGAACCATCGAACACGCCAATCGGGCCGGCCGCGTTGGATTTGACAATTGCGGTGCGCACGTCCTCCATCCCGAGCCCCATCGAGGCGAGCGCGACGGGATCGACTCGTACCCTGATGGCGGGCTGCTCAGCGCCACTTACAGTGACCTCGGCGACACCCTGGACCTGCGCGATGCGCTGCGCGATGACCGAGTCAGCGACATCGTAAATTGCGCTGGGGGCGATGGTATTCGAAGTGAGGGCAAGTACCAGGATCGGCGCCGCCGCGGGATTGCTCTTCCGAAAATAGGGCACGTTCGGCAGATCGGTTGGCAGATCGCTCGCGGCGGCATTGATCGCGGCCTGTACGTCCCGCGCCGCACCTTCGATGCTCCGATTAAGATCGAACTGCACCGCGATACTGGTCGAGCCGAGGGAGCTGACGGAAGTGATCTCCGTCACCCCCGCGATTTCAGCCAATCGTCGCTCGAGCGGTGCGGCCACGCTCGCAGCCATGGTGACAGGATCGGCGCCCGGGCGGTTGGCACCGATGCGGATGGTCGGGAAATCGATATTCGGCAAGCTGGCAACCGGCAGGAACCCGTAAGCGACCGCGCCGACCAGAAACAGCCCAATTGCGAGCAGCGTGGTTCCAATCGGTCGGCGGATAAATGTATAGGAAAAATTCATGGCCTACGCCGTGTCATTGAGCTCACCGCTATACGCTCCGACATTCCTTCACTCCGTGGCCCGCTGGATGAGCTCCGGCGCGGGAGCTTTCGGTGCTGGGCTCGGCGCGGCCGTTCGGCTCAGCCGCGCGCGTATGCGCTCCATATAGAGATAGATCACCGGCGTAGTGTAGAGCGTGAGCAATTGGCTCAGCAGCAATCCGCCGATGATGGTGATGCCGAGCGGGAAGCGCAGTTCGGAGCCGGTGCCGTGCTCGAGCGCCAACGGCAGTGCGCCGAACAGCGCGGCGAGCGTCGTCATCATGATTGGCCGGAAGCGCAGCATCGAGGCCTTGACGATGGAATCCCGCGGGGAGAGCCCGTCCTTACGCTCCGCCTCCAGCGCGAAATCGATCATCATGATAGCGTTCTTCTTCACGATGCCCATCAGCAGCACGATGCCGATTAGCGCCACTACCGAGAGGTCCTGGCCGGTGAGCATGAGCGCGAGCAGGGCGCCGACGCCTGCGGACGGCAGGGTCGAGAGAATCGTGAGCGGATGGATGAAGCTCTCGTAGAGGACGCCGAGCACGATGTAGATCGTCACCGCCGCGGCGAGAATCAGCCACGGCTCGCCGGCGAGCGAGCGGCCGAACTCGGCGGCGTCGCCCGAATAGCCGCCGGCGATCGTGCCCGGCATGCCGATGTCGCGCTCAGCGTTGCTGATGGCAGCGACTGCATCGCTGAGCGAGGCACCCGGTGCCAGATTGAAGCTGATTGTGACCGCCGGGAATTGCCCCTGATGGCTGATGGTGAGCGGCGCGATGACACGCTGCATGCTCATGAAGGCGCTGACCGGGACCTGCGCGCCGTTCGTGGATGACACGAACAGGTTCGAGAGCGAGCTCGGATTCTGCTGGTCTTGCGGCATCGCTTCGAGGATCACCCGGTACTGGTTGGCCTGCGCATAGATTGTCGAGATCTGCCGTTGCGCGAAGGCGTCGTTGAGCGTGTCATTGATCACCTGCATCGAAATGCCGAGCCGCCCCGCCAGTTCCCGGTCCACATTGATGAAGGTGCGCAAGCCGCCTTCCT
>WNGQ01011399.1_pt1 | contig 10570 bp, 12 predicted proteins | sample 5407661 | NCBI WGS metagenome assembly WNGQ01 (sample SAMN13153382, study PRJNA577476) | soil metagenome | isolation source: 60 cm soil or saprolite under Garry oak tree replicate 2 | place: USA:California | collected 2016-06-15 | reverse complement strand
AGGCCAGAGGAGTCCCGCGTGCTGCGTGCCACACGCGCGCGATCTCGATCAACTTGCGGTCAATGTCGAGGCGATAGACGATCCGATACGGCCGATAAATGATCTCGCGGAGTTCTGGGTTTCGATATTCGGGAACAATGCGCCCCGCTTCCGGGTGTTGCTGCAAAATATCTGTCCGTCGCATCAATTCATATCCGAAAGACTCTGCGCGGTGAGGATTGTCGCGCGCGATAAAGCGCACAATGTCGTGCAGGTCATCACGTGAAGCCGGCGACCAGATTATCTCGCAAGCCATGTAGCGAGTTGTCGCTTGACCTCCTCGTGTGGGATGCCTTCCCCGCGGTCAAGCTGGTCGATCCCTTTTTGGATGGCGGCCAGAAATTCGATTCTCTCAGCTATCTCCTCCAGAGAAACTTCATCGGGCAACTCACTGATAGTTTCCAAGACAAGTCTCTTCTGTGTCATATGATTATTATGAGGCTGCGCTTGCGGCGAAGCAAATTCGAGAAAGAAAATTCGAAAGAGTGGCATGAGAAGCGAAGCTGGCTCGTTTAGTTTAGTTTAATTGAAAGCCTCGCCGGAAGCGTCCGGCGAGGTTTTTGTTTTCGGGCGAATCGGTTTCATTGGTAGCGGCGATTGACCTCAATCGCCTGGGCGGTTCAGTGAACCGCCCCTACCTAGGAAACGGCTGGGCGTTTTTGTTCGTACGTGCAGAAAACGCCGAACCCGCCTTCGTCCCGCAGTCGCGGGACTATGGCGGGCAAGCGTCGAACGTCGAAGGTTTCGCGAGAACGGCCGAATCGGTCGCGGCCTCACGCTCCCGAACTTTCTTAAATCAAATTTCTGGAACTGTGGAACGGGAAACGCCTCAGCCTCGTTCGACGAATTATCATTAGAGATCGTCCGGCGTTAAACCCGTTCTCTTTCCAATCCGCGCGAGCATTCTCGGGCCGATCTCTTCTGCATCATGAAACGCAAACACGAAATCTGGCCAGTCAGGACGCGACAGAATCCGGTGCGATCCGCGAGACTCTCGTTTGATCGTCCAGCCAATCCGCAGCAGTGCCGCTAAAACCTTGCGAGCCTTAGCAGAGCCCCATTGGCTCATGCCGCTGCAACTGAAAAGACTTTCTCGATAAGGGGCGAGGTTTCTCCATGCTCGATACGCTCAGCAAGAACTCGCAATGCCAGGGCTTCAACCCGTGACACGGCTTGTGCCCGGGTACGGCCATATGCCATCGCGCCTGGAATTTGCGGAATCTCCGCGATCCAGCGCCCATCCTTCTCTTTTTCGATTTCGACGGCGAACCTCATGACTGGTGAAGAATCCGTGAGAAGCGACGAAAACTCAAATCTAATTCGCCCTTATTAGGGACATCTCATTTTGAAATCCACAGTAATCGAAAAAGTTTCGTTTCGTTTAATTCAAAGCCCCGCTGGAAAAACCGGCAGCGCGCTTTTGTTTCTGCTGTGAATCGGTTTCATTGCCAGGGGCGAGCCTACTCCGCCGCAGCCGCTGGCGAAGGTGGACCATTCTCAGTCGAAGCTAAGCAAGCGCCGGATTCGCTCGCGAATTCTCTCAGGATCTCTGCTCAAGTGGATGAGCGCATGCACAATGATGCCGCGCGCTTCAATGGAATAGAACAAGCCATAGCCAGTGGAACCGATCACAAGGCGCCGCACTGGTTCTTCAAACATTGGCGCCATCTCGGGATGCGCTCGCAGATGGCCGAGGGTAAAATCGAGCTTGCCGACAAAACGCGCGCCCGCTCCCTCCCTGCGTTCTTCAAGCTGGGCAAAGATTTGGAGCAGGTCGTTCTCTGCGCCTTGCTTCCAAATGATTTCAGGCATGCCGCCGTTTCAAGAGTCGATCGCGTAACACTTCCCAACGCACACCGCTTGTTGGATCGGCATCATGATTGTTTAGTCGGCGTCGCAGCAGATCCAGCAACCGTGGATCCTTGTCCTGCTCAAGAACCACTTGATTGAGGAGTTCTTCGGCAAGAATCTCCTTCTCCTCGGTCGAGAGCGCGAGAACCTCTGGCAACCGTTCCACAATCATGATGGAAACTTATCAGGGGCGCTGGCCACGCTCAACTTCTTTCGCGAAGTTCTGAATTCGCGGTAGTTCGAACGAGTTTCGTTTCGTTTAATTCAAAGCCCCGCTGGAAAAACCGGCAGCGCGCTTTTGTTTCTGCTGCGAATCGGTTTCATTGGCAGGGGCGAGCCCACTCCACCGTAGCGGCTGCGAACATAGACGGGCAGGCCGGAGGCTGAGTGAGCGGGAGCGAACGAATCAACCGCCCCTGGCTAGAAAACGGCTGGGCGTTGTTGTTTTTGGGGAAATGTGGGAGGGACCTCAGAGTCCCGATGATCGCGGCACGGAGGCCGCTCCCACGTTTGCACAGCAATTCCGCTGATCTAGAGCTGCTCGGTAGAAACTTTCGTTGGAGACGAAGGTACGATAGCTGGCTTTAGGCGGGGAGTATCAGGGATCGGTTCAACCAGCCACTTCCAGCTGCGATGGCCATTCTTGTCGTAGGTCCAAACCGCGCCGCCGCGGTTCCAGATCTCCCATCGCCAGTGATCGCTGTTGGCCGGGATTGCGAATCCAAACGCGACCGCGGCCGTAATCATCACTCCGCACAGCACTCCAATCAGATATATGCGTATCATTTTTCTTTTCCCCACGCTTCCTTTTTTAATAGGTTCGAAGCTCGTCATCAAGCCGGTTCCTTTCGGCCTTAATGATAGACCCGTCGATGTGCACATGACAATCGCACTTTTGGTTGAATTTCGGATCCTTCGAAAAGGGTACGGTTAGTTCAATTCATTGGTAGGGGCGATTGACCTCAATCACCCAGGCGGTTCGGGTGAACCGCCCCTACCTGAAACTGGGCAGAGCGTTTGTTCTTAGAATGTGGGAGGAGCGTACGAGTTCATTCACGTGCTTCGATTGCACGCCCGTGGTGGCGAACCCCACGACGATAGCCCAGCGTTGAAACGCTGGACTATTCTCAAGCTGGCACCGTTCGCATCGGAGGCACATCCGACTCCGGATGGTCGGCATTAAAGCCCCTCCCACTTTGTCGCGCCTTGCGATAATCGAACACGCGCGACGCGGATGCAGTTTTCGAATCACAAGTTGAATAAATCTCGGGGCAGCAAAGTCGAACGCCTCGTAAACCTTTTCTAACAATTATGAAAAAAATTCTCTTTGCATTAACCATGCTTGCTTGTGTTGTGTCTGCTCTTCCGCAGGCGACAAGAGCGGACGTATCGATCGATTTCTTCTACAACAATCTTTCCGGTGGAAACTGGATCGAGGTTGAAGGCTATGGATATGGCTGGCAGCCGGACATAGCCGTGAGCGATCCAAACTGGCGCCCTTACGCCGATGGATATTGGGCGTACACAGATTATGGATGGACCTGGATCAGTTACGAGGATTTCGGTTGGGCAGCGTATCACTACGGTCGCTGGGCGAATCTCGCCGATTACGGCTGGACGTGGTTTCCGGGAAGCGATTTGGATTGGGGACCGGCCTGGGTCTCGTGGCGAACCGGTGGTGATTACATTGGCTGGGCGCCTTTGCCTCCACGCGGTCCGGGCATCGTCTATGAAGGACAACCGATCGGCGCCAGCGTGGACATCGAATTCGATATCGGCCCCGAATATTACAACTTCTGCGACATCCGTTTTATCGGTGAACCGGTCTTGCGTGACCGCATTTTTCCGTCAACGCAGAACGTTACCTATATCAGTAACACGGTGAACGTGACCAACATCACTGTTCAGAACAATGTGGTCTATAATTACGGCCCGGATTATAACGTGGTCAGCACATACTCGAGCCGTCCGATTCAGCGACTCACTATCGAGCGGCAGACTGCCGCTGATTTGTCCGCCGCGGCTAAATCCGGAGCGCTCACCAAAGTGCAGGGTAACAAGCTCGTGGTGGCTGCACCGCCTAAACTCGCCAAGGCCCCTCCCAGCGTTGCGCCGCCAGCTGTGAAAGCCAAAGTCGCGCAGCCAAAGATTGAACACGGCTGGGCCCGCGTTCCGAATCAAGCGGAGCTTAAGCAAAAGATTAAAACCGAAAATCCCAAGAATATTCCACCGCCAACTCGCGCGGCCGCCCGAGCGGCCGGCCCATCGCCGGCTGCTGGCGAGAGTCCAGTGGTTGCGCCTGGGGGAAGGACGCCGGTTGCGCCCGGTCCGCGAGGCAAACCCGGGCGGGTGCCCCCGGGGGCGACAGCAGCTCCAGTTGGCGTTTCGCCGTCACCATTTGAACGAGGCAAACCCAGGCCCGGTGCACGGCCCGGATTGACAGAAACGCCTCCAATGCCCCCTGCCGCTGTCTCGCCGAGCCCAAGAGGAAAACCCGCTGGGCGACCTCAACCGGGAGCGACAATGAGCCCAGCCGGGGCACCGGCAGCGACCGCGCCACCCGCTTTCCGCCCTTCACCGCCACCGACCGAACATGGCCGGCCACCGGCGCGCAAACTGGGTGAGAGTCCGAGTCCGGGTGCGGGTGGTCCTGAGAATATTCCGCCGCAGCGTCCCGGTGGAAGACCCGAGCGTGAGCGATTCGGCACTCCGCCACCGGCGGGCGCCGGTGCATACGAGCGTCGTGTCCCAGAACAGCGACCACAACCTGCGGTTCGTCAGCCAGTCACGCCGCCGCCTACCGGCGCGCCTCCTGGTGAAGCGCGCGGCGCGAGAGAAAGAGGGCAAGGCGCCTATGGTCAACCTGCCGGGCCACCACCAAGAGGTGGAGCGCCCGCTGCAGGCGAGCCAGCCAGAGGTGGAGCACCTGCCCCGGCAGGCGAGCGCGGCCCGGAACAGCCACAACACGGAAAGAAGCAACCAGAGAAAGGAACGCCGCCGCCCGGGCCACAATAACTCTGGCTCAATTATTTGTAGCGGCTCCGGAAATTTTCCTTTCCGGAGCCGCTTTTTTTTGTGAAAGCGCTGATCGCTGTAGTGGCAGCTGTGTCAGCTGCAATTCTATTAAGTTCGCAGGCGACACGCCTGCCTCTACAGCAATTCTGCAATCTGCACCGCGTTCAACGCAGCGCCTTTGAGCAATTGATCGCCTGACACCCAAAACGAAAGGCCGTTTTCAAACGCGCAATCCAGGCGCAGCCGGCCTACCTGACAATTGTCTTTTCCGGTAACGCTTAGTGGCATCGGGTAACGATTGTTCTGCGGTTCATCCACCAACTCGAGCCCTGGCGCTTTGGCCAAAACTTCGCGCGCTCGTTCCAATGAAACCGTTTTTTCGAATTCAGCGCTCACCGCGACCGAGTGAGCGCGATACACCGGCACACGCACACAAGTGACCGAGGCGCAGAATTGCGGCAGGTGCATGATCTTGCGCGCCTCGTTCTGCATTTTCATTTCCTCCTTTGTGTAGCCGGTTTCCAAAAAGGAATCGACGTGCGGCAGCAGATTGAACGCGATCGGATGCGGAAACACTGTAGCCGCTTCGCTGTGCGAAGCATCCCATTGATTTGCACTCGCTGCACTCACGTCGCCCACAGGGCGACGGCTACAAGCTTCCTGATCTGCCGCCAATCCTTTTGTTTGCTGAGTTAATTCATCGATAGCGCGCGCGCCGCTGCCGGAAACAGCCTGATAACTCGCGGCGAAAATTCGGCGGACACCGAACACCCGGTGGAGAGGAAAAAGCGCCATCAACGTGATCGCGGTTGTGCAATTTGGATTCGCAATGAGCCCGCGGTGCCGTCGCGCATCCTCGGCGTTGATCTCGGGGATTACCAGCGGCACATGTTCGTCCATCCGGAATGCCGACGAGTTGTCGATCACGATTGCTTCCGCCTGGCAGGCAAGCGGCACATATTTCCGCGAGATTTCGCCGCCAGCGCTGAAAAATGCGACGTCGATCTTTTCGAATGAATGCTCATTGAGTTGTAGCACTGAGACGGATTCATCTCGAAATCGCACTGATTTGCCGGCGGAACGCGCAGAGCTAATCGGATGCAGACTGGCCACTGGAAAATTTCGCCGTTCCAGCACGCGCAAAATCTCTTGCCCAACAGCGCCGGTCGCGCCAACGACGGCGATATGATAATCTTTCATCCGCAGGCGCAGTTTATCGCCCGCGTCATTCGATGCAAACTTTGCGAAACATCCATATATCGATCGGTGATCAGAAGCTTACGTTGAAGGACGGCGACACACCGATCCGCAGTTACCCGGTGTCCACGTCGCGATTCGGCATTGGGACGGAAATGGGAAGCATGAAAACGCCAACCGGTCGTTTTCGCGTAGCGGAGAAGATTGGGGGCAACACGCCCAGCGGCACGGTTTTTCGAAGCCGCGTGCCGCTCAAGCCTGTTGATCCGCTTCCTCCAACCGAGGATTTGGTGATGTCGCGTATTTTATGGCTCGACGGATTGGACGAGCAGAATGCCAATACACGCGACCGCTTCATCTACATTCATGGCACCAAACACGAGGACAAGATCGGCACGCCCGCCAGCCGCGGTTGCGTGCGGATGCGTAATTCGGATGTAATCGAACTGTTCGATCTGGTGGGCGAGAGCACGCCGGTCGTAATTGAGGCATAAATGCTCGAGGAAAGTTTCGGACGGAATCGTCTGGCAATACATCCAAAACAAACAAGAGAAACGTTGTTTCCGTGTGATCCTAAACGGGCAGTGCAGCTTGCTGCGAAAGGAGGCGAGATAAATTGAAACTTTTAAGGGCGATCGTGATCGTGGCCGTTTTGGCCACTGCTTTGAGTTTTGGTGCTTGCGCTCAACACAAAGAGACTGTGACCACAGGCGCGGGAACGACTGGCTACGCAAAATAAGCCCGGCGACCAGTTTGCAATAGATTCAAAAAAGTTGAGAAAAGCATTGCTTCCCCGTTGTTCCCCGCCTAAACAGACCGGAGCAACTTGCTGCGAAAGGAGGCGATATAGATTGAAATTTTTGAAAACGATCATGGTCGTGGCCGTTTTGGTTACCGCGTTGGGACTCGGGGCTTGCGCGCAACACAAGGAGGTTGTGACCCCAGCTCCGGCGCCATACTCGAAATAGATCCGATACCCGGCAATTTATTGTGGGTGGGTTCGCCCAAGAGGCCAGGTCGTGTTCCGGCCTGGCCTTTTTTGCTTTCTCAATGTCCTTCCTCCTCACATGCGTATGTGACCGAAAGGACAGATGCGGCTGTTGGCTGACTCCCTTCCCATCTCATCTTTTTCCCATTAAGCTGCGTGAATGGAGCTGAAGGGCGAGCAGATTTCTCTTGTTCAACTCGCGGCAGTCGCTGTCGGAGGCGAGGCCGTTCACATTTCTCCTCTCGCGCGTTCGCGTATTGTTGCCTCGCGCAAACTGATCGAACAGATCGTTGCACGCGATGGGGTGGTTTACGGAGTCACCACCGGATTCGGCAAGCTCTCCGACATCCGAATTCCGCAGAGCGAATTGCGTCAGCTTCAGTTGAACCTTGTCCGCAGCCACTCCTGTGGAATTGGAAATCCGCTGTCGGAGGCCGAGGTGCGGGCGATGACCGTGCTGCGTGCGAATGTTCTGTCTCTCGGCTTCAGTGGAATCCGTTGCGAGGTCATCGAGTTACTTTGCGAAATGCTGAACCGGCGCGTCTGTCCAGTGGTTCCGGAAAAAGGCTCGGTAGGCGCGAGCGGCGATCTCGCTCCGCTGGCCCATCTGGCTTTGGGTCTCATCGGCGAAGGCGAGGCATTTTTTGAAGGGGAGCGGATGACGAGCGCTGAGGCACTGCGGCGCGCTCACCTAAAGCCTCTGCAGCTCGAGGCAAAAGAAGGTCTGGCTTTGCTCAACGGCACGCAGGCGATGCACGCCGTGGGCGGGCTGGCGCTTCTGCGCGCGAAACTCCTTGCGCGCGTTGCCGACGTTGCCGGTGCAATGAGTCTCGAGGCGCTGAAGGGCACGCCTGCCGCATTCGATTTGCGGCTGCAGGATGCGCGTCCGCACCCGGGACAGAAAGCTGTCGCCGAGCATCTTTTGTCGCTGATGGAAGGCAGCGAAATTCGCCAGTCGCATATCGAAGGCGATCCGCGCGTCCAGGATGCGTACAGCCTGCGTTGCATGCCGCAGGTGCACGGGGCGGTTCGCGGCGCGCTGACGCATTGCGAGGATGTTTTGCTAATTGAATCCGCATCTGCGACCGATAATCCGCTTGTGTTCGCCGAAAGTGGCGAGGTGATTTCGGGAGGCAATTTTCACGGCGCGCCGCTTGCGCTCGCGTTCGATTATGCTGCGATCGCGATTGCCGATCTTATGAGCATGAGCGAACGCCGCAGTGATCGGCTGGTCAATCCAGACAAGAACGAAGGACTGCCTGCATTTCTGGCACGACATCCGGGCCTGGAATCCGGCTTCATGACTGCGCACGTCGCGGCTGCCTCTCTCGTGAATGAAGCACGCGTGCTCGCGCATCCAGCGAGCGTTGACAACATCACCACTTCCGGTGGGAAAGAAGATCATGTTTCCATGGGAATGACGAGCGCATTAAAACTTCGCGCGATCGTCGATCTTGCCGAAAATTTGCTCGCCATCGAATTGCTCGCGGCTGCCGAAGGCTTGGAACATCGCCATCCTTTAAAAGCCGGCGTTGGCGTCGAGCGCGCATTTGCTGCTGTGCGAAAAATCGCGCCGCCACTCGTGCAGGATCGATCCCTCTCAGCTGACATTACCCATGTTGCCGAAGCGATTCGCCGGGGCGATTTTGAAGTCGAGGACGAAAAATCATGAGCGGAAAACGAGCTATCCATGCACCGCGGGGCAGCGAGCGCAGCTGCAAAGGCTGGCATCAGGAAGCCGCCATGCGGATGTTGATGAACAATCTCGATCCAGACGTCGCCGAGAATCCAGATCAGCTTGTGGTTTACGGCGGGACTGGCCGCGCCGCGCGAAGCTGGGAAGCGTTCGACGCGATCGTGCGCTCGCTGCGCGAACTCGAAAACGACGAAACGCTGCTCGTGCAATCAGGGAAACCGGTCGGCAAATTTCGAACACACGAAGAAGCGCCGCGTGTCCTCATCGCGAACTCGAATCTTGTCGGACAATGGAACAATTACGCCGAGTTCAATCGGCTCGAAAGAATGGGGCTGACAATGTACGGCCAGATGACTGCCGGTTCGTGGATTTACATCGGCAGCCAGGGGATTGTGCAGGGAACGTTTGAAACTTTTGCAGCAGCGGGCCGTAAACATTTCGGCGGTTCGCTCGATGGAAAATTCGTTTTGACCGGCGGCCTCGGCGGCATGGGTGGCGCACAACCGCTGGCTGCGACGATGAACGGCGCGGTTTTCCTCGGCGTCGAAGTCGATCCTGCGCGGATCGAGAAGCGATTGAACACCGGTTACTGCGATAAGATCGCGCGGTCGCTCGATGAAGCGCTCCAGTTGATCGACCAGGCGCGCAAAAATCGCAAATCGCTTTCGGTCGGACTTGTCGGTAATTGTGCTGACGTTCTACCCGAAATCGTCCAACGCGGAATTGTTCCCGATATTCTCACCGATCAAACCAGCGCTCATGATGCGTTGAACGGCTACGTGCCGCATGGGATGTCGCTCGAAGACGCCCTCGTTTTGCGCCGTAAAAATCCGGACGAATACACCGAGCGCGCAATGCAGTCGATGGCGGTGCATGTGGAAGCCATGCTCGCGTTGCAGAAGAAAGGCGCAGTGACGTTTGATTATGGAAACAACATCCGGGCGCAGGCAAAAAAGGCTGGCGTCAAAAACGCATTCGACATTTCCGGTTTTGTTCCGGAATACATTCGTCCGCTATTTTGCGAGGGGCGCGGCCCGTTTCGCTGGGTGGCGTTGAGCGGTGATCCCGGCGACATCACGCGCACAGACAAACTCGCGCTCGAATTGTTTCCTGAAAACCAAACGCTGGCGCGCTGGATGAAGCTCGTTGAGCAGCGGATTCAATTTCAAGGATTGCCCGCGCGAATTTGCTGGCTCGGTTACGGCGAACGCGGAGAGTTTGGCGTCGCGATGAACGAGCTGGTGAAGCGCGGCGAAATCAAGGCACCGATCGTGATCGGGCGCGATCATCTCGATTCCGGCTCGGTTGCGTCGCCGAACCGCGAAACCGAAGGAATGCTCGACGGCAGCGACGCAATTGCTGACTGGCCTTTGCTTAACGCGCTGGTCAACACTGCCGCCGGCGCGTCGTGGGTCTCGATCCACAACGGCGGCGGTGTCGGCATTGGTTTCTCGCAACACGCCGGCATGGTCGTCGTTGCAGATGGCACCGAAAATTCCAAGCACCGCCTCGAGCGCGTTCTCACCAGCGATCCTGGGACCGGCATCCTTCGCCACGCCGATGCTGGTTATTCGCGCGCAATCGAATTTGCTGCCACGCACAACATCGACATCCCCATGCAGCCGCAAGCGCGGGACTGACGAGCAACCAGCAAGCCCGTCCGAAATGCAAAAGCTTATTGAATGCGTGCCGAATTTTTCTGAAGGACGCGATCAAAACATCATTCGGCAGATCACGGACGCGATCAGATCGGCGGAGGGCGTTTCTTTGCTGGATGTTGATCC
>WNGQ01007893.1_pt1 | contig 10570 bp, 11 predicted proteins | sample 5407661 | NCBI WGS metagenome assembly WNGQ01 (sample SAMN13153382, study PRJNA577476) | soil metagenome | isolation source: 60 cm soil or saprolite under Garry oak tree replicate 2 | place: USA:California | collected 2016-06-15 | reverse complement strand
AAGGCCGCGTCCAGCCGGTCCCGGGTGCCGAGGTCGCCGGTGACAGTCATCAGGAGTGCTGCATAGCACACTGCCCTCGGAAAGCGAAATGACGACGTCATGGCCGAGGCGCGTCAAGGGGATGGTAACGTTGGGGGGTCGCTCACCAGCACCAACCAGGAGATCCGTGCATGCCACGTCTGAACTTCGCCGCTTTCATCGCCCCCCATCATCTGATCGGTGAGCACCCGATGCTGCAGCCCAGTCCCACAAAGAGAAGGAAACCGCTATGACCGATCAAAGCAAGCCCTACACCCCCCTGACCGCGGACAATTCCGCGCTCGTGCTGGTCGACCATCAGGTCGGCCTGATGACCGGCGTGCGCGATTACGCCCCTGACCGCGGACAATTCCGCGCTCGTGCTGGTCGACCATCAGGTCGGCCTGATGACCGGCGTGCGCGATTACGAGACCGGGGAACTCAAGCATAACGTCGTCGCCCTGGCCAAGGCCGCCAAGGTGCTGCGGGTCCCAACCGTCGTCACCACCACGGCCCGCGACAGCATGTGGGGACCGACCTTCCCCGAGCTCGTGGAAGCGGTGGGAGGAGAGCACATCATCGATCGCTCGTCGGTCAACGCGTGGGACGATCCGAAAGTCGCCGCCGCCATTGAGGCGACCGGACGCAAGAAGCTGATCTTTGCCGGCATCTCGCTCGAGGTCTGCGCCGCCTTCCCGGCGATCACCGCGCTCGGAAAGGGCTATGACGCCTACGTTGCTGTCGATGCCTCGGGCACGTTCAGCGAGACCAAGCGTCAAGCGGGCCTGCTCCGCATGCAGCAGGCCGGGGTGATCCTCTCCGACTACGCTACGCTCATGGTCGAGATCCTCAAGGACAACGCCAGTCCGCTGGCCGGCCCTGTTTACGGTGCTCTCGACATGCCGTGGGCTACGCTCGTCGGCCAGATCGCGAAGGCCTACGGCAAGTAAGCGCGATCTTCGTTGAATGGCATGCGGGGCCTTGAGCGTCGCCTCGCCAAACCGCGAGAGAACATCCTGACGGCGTACACACATGTTAGAATCCCACAACGTGCTGGCGGAGAGCTTGCGCACATCGCAGTCCACGATGGCCCGCGTGTGAGGCTTCCGAGGTAGACGATGGCGTTCTCATCCACAATTGCCGACCTGACTCGACTGCAGGAAATCATCCGCGTTTTCAGCCTCGCCGGCTTCGGAGACATCTTCAAGCAAATGGGCCTTGAAGACGCTGCCGAGCTCACCGGCAAGTTCATGGGTTGGAAGTATGCCGATGAGCTCGCGCACCTCGAACGACCCCGACGTGTATGCCGCGTCTTTGAAATCCTCGGGCCGACCTTTGTCAAGCTTGGCCAAGTTCTTGCGACTCGCCCTGACCTGTTCGGACCCGAGTGGATCACCGAATTCGAAAAACTCCAAACGCAAGCTCCCCCACTGGACTTCGAAGAGCTTCGCCGTCAGATCGAGGTAGATCTCGGAGCCCCCCTCAAAGAAATCTTCGAGGAGGTAGACGCCACTCCACTCGCCGCCGCTTCAGTGGCTCAGGTTCACCGGGCGACGTTGAAAGACGGCACCAAGGTGGTGCTCAAGATTCAACGGCCCGGGATCCGGCCGAAGATCGAAGCCGATATGCGCCTGTTGGCCTATCTGGCGTCGTTGGCTGAAAGGCATGTCCCTCAGCTGGCCGCCTTTCACCCTCAGAAGGTCGTCCAGCAATTCGCGAAGTCGCTGCAAAGCGAACTCAACTTCACGACCGAGGGACATAATGCCGAGCAAGTTGCGGCCAATTTTGAGGGCAATGATCAGATCCTGATTCCCAGAATCTATTGGGAATGGACGAGGGAACGCATCAACGTCCAGGAATTTGTGGATGGGATCCCCGGACTGAACCTTCGAGCCATCGATGCAGCCGGAATGGATCGCAAGCGCATTGCCCAAACAGGGGCGAGCGCGGTGCTCAAAATGATCATCATGGATGGGCTGTTCCACGCCGATCCGCACCCCGGGAACTTTTTCATATTGCCGGGTGAGCGCATCGCCTTCATCGACTTTGGCATGATCGGACGCGTCTCCGAGGTCAGACGGCAACAGATCACGAAGCTGCTGCAGGCGTTGATGCAGAATGACTCTGAGGGCCTCTGCGCGATTCTCTTGGGGTGGGCTGACAGAGAAGGAGATGACCCGGGGGAATTGCAGGAAGCTGTAGAGGAGTTTCTCGGCACGTATGGCGGGAAATCCATGGGCGCCATGGATTTGTCGGCCATGGTAGGGGACTTGTTGAGTTTGATCCGAAACAACAAGCTCACGATGCCGCCGGATCAAGCCATGCTCCTCAAAGTTTTTGTCTCGCTGGAAGGGGCATTCAAAAAGCTCGACCCTGACTTTGACATGATGGTCGCTATACAACCCACCATGAATGAGGTTGTCATCGACCAGTTATCGCCGCAGGCCTTGGGGAAACGCGGACTCAAAGTTCTCACACAATATGTGGAGTTATTCGCTGATCTGCCGAAGGAGATACGCCGCGGAATCTACACGGTCAAGACCGGTAATCTGAAAATACGCGTAGAATTGAGCCAGCTGGATGAAATGCAACGTAAGTTCATGCGAGGCGCCCGCCTGCTGGCCTTGGCCGGCATCACCTCAGCAGTGCTGATCGGTGGCTCCATTCTCATGGCTTTGACAAAAAAGCCCAGGGAATGAACAGCCACGGCTTCTCGACGTGAGACCGGCGCCCCGCGGCCCCGCGCCGGCCGCCGTCAGCCGGAGCGGGTGGCGGCGCTGGCCCGTCCGCATTCACACGGTCATCGTCAACGTGCGGCACGCAGCCGACCTCGGGCGAGGCGGACGGCACGAGCCAACCCAACAGCCACGAACGGAGAACGCCAATGGCGCGCAAAGCAAAGGCCAGGACGGAGCGGGCTCAGGGCATGTCACCTGCACGGAGAGTCGGGGCAAGCAGCCGGACGATCACCAGCGCGGAGATCATCGCCACGGGTGTCGTGAATCTCGTGAAGAACACGCTCGTGACGACACTGTCCGGAGTCCGGGACGTCGGAAGTGAAGTCGGGGAGGCCGCAGCGGCCGCGGTCCGCGGCTCCATCAGGGCCGCCGAGCAGATCGGCGGCGACCTCGGCAGCGTCGCCAAGCAGGCCGTCAAGGGCACGGTCCACGCCATGGAAGCGATCGGCGGCGATCTCGGCCCCGTCGTGCACGCCGTCTCGAAGGGAGCGGTCAAGGCGGCCAACGACGTCGGAGGGGATGTCGCGGTGGTCGCGCGGAAAGCGGTCGAGGGCACGATCGAGGCCGCCCGGGAGACCGGCGCGGATGTGGGTAGCCTCGCGACAGGCGCGGCCAAGGGGGCGATCGAAGCGGCCGACCGGATCGGCTCCGCCGCCGGCCGCACCGTGCGCGCGGCGCTGTCGGGGACCATCGGTGGAACACGGGTGATCATCCAGGAGGCGCTTCAGCGCTCGCGGCCAGTGCCACCCCGCGTGCCGCGGCAGCGGAAGAAGAGGAAGATCGCCCCGACAGCCCGATAGCCGCCTCCGCCCAGAAGGTCGCCTAGCGCAGGCGCTTTGCTCCCATGAGCACACTGCTCCCCAGTGGTCAGATAGCGCTGCTCACTGGCGGCATCGTCGTCGCACCGGTGCCGATGGCATGCCTCGATCACCGGGCTGCCTGCTCGCCGGTCCCGTCGGAGGGGTACCTCATGGCCTGTCGCTCGGTCAGCATCCGAAACTCGTGCCACTCGCGAAGCGTCTCGTTGTAGCGATCCAGCACCGCGGTCCGCCGCTGGTCGAACCGGATGCGCTCGACAGCCATGCCGCAGGCAAAGGCCATCCCGAGCAGATACACCGACACGCCTGTCACTATGACCACCTGGGCTCGTGTCATGGCTTGCCCGATCCGTGGGTAGCCTCTGAGACACGGGTCGACTGATCGAGCAATCCGCGTACGCGGGCCTCCGCTTCCGGATGCACGCCGCCCAGATCGCGCGCGACCTGGAGCGCCTGCTCGACGACTTCCCCATCGCCGAGGCGCGCAAAGGCCTCCGCCGTCCGCAAGACACCGTCGACCGAGCCCTGGCCCCGCGCCCGCACGAGCGCGGTCAGGTAAGCCTGACGTGCCGTCGGTGCGGCGAGCCTCTGGGCCTTGGCGACGGCGCGGATCCTGAGCGCAGCGTCCCCGGCCTCGACCATGCCCTCCCAGCGACGGCTCCCGAGCGCCTGCCCGTAGGCGTCGTGCCAGGCCCGCTCCGCGAGCCCGATGTCGCCCGCCGCGAGGGCCTCGTCCATCCGCTGGAGAGGAGCCGTCAAGGCGCCGCTGCGTGCATCGTCCGGGCGGCGTGGCGCGAACGACGCCATCGCGGTCCCGAGCAGCAAGACAGCTCCCAGCGCCCCGCCCAGCACTCTCGCAGTGACCGCGCCTCGCGATCGAAGCCGTGCGCCCACCTACAGCGCCCTCAAGAAAGCAACCAGGTCCGCCTTCTGCTGATTCGTCAGGCCCAGCCCGAAGCGGATATCGTAGAAGTTGACCGCGTCGAGGAGCGTGGCGGCCGAGCCGTTGTGGAAGTACGGCGCCCGGCCGGCGAGTCCGCGCAGGATCGGGCCCTTGAAGCGGCCGACATCCTTCCATTTGCCGGTGATGAGGGCTCGCCCGGGGTCGGTCACGACCTTGATGGCGCCGGTCATCTTGTGGCGGAGCGTGTAGACTGGCATGTCGCCCACCGCGAGCCCGAATGCATTGTGGACGCCGTCACCCCCATCGGCGAACGAAACCGGCGGATCTGCGATCCCGATATTGAGCGGCGCCGGTACCGAGTGATCTCCCGCGTGGGGCGTGTCGTGGCACGTCGTGCAGCTGCCGAAGACCGTCGGCAGGTTGAAGTCGTCGTTGATTCCCGCCACGCCGGTGATCGGGATCTGGAGCGAGTTGAACAGCGCTTGCCCTCGCGCAACCGCCGCGCGGGCATTGTTCCGGCCGGCCGCGCGATTCACCCAGGCGTCGAATTCGGTGAAGACGAAGGGATTGAACACCGCCTTGCTGGGGTTGCAGTTCGCTCCGTTCGGGTCGCACCCGAGGGGGTCGTTCACGCCGAAGATAAACACCTGTCTCGAGAGATGCTCCGGACCTCCTCGCGCCCCTGCCGCGTGGAGCTCGCCCGCCGCGTCATCGAAGCTCTGCGCCGTATACAGCCCCATCTCATAGGTAAAGACCCGCTCTCGCGTCGCCTGATCGAGAGGATTCGGGTCCTGGGCGTGCCCCTGCGTCGCGCTGTTCGCCTGGTCCGCCAGATCGAAGTGAATGGCCATCGGCGATCCCTTCTGGAGCGTCTCGCGGCCGTCCCACATCACGGTGCTGAGGAAGGCGAGGTTCGTGGCCGGGAGCGGCCGCCGGAAGAGCGATAGCTCGTTGCCGTTCGAGTTCTTGCCGGCGTAGCCGTAGGGATCGCGCACCTTGATCACCTCGAACTCGAACTCCGGGGTCGCCGGGACTGCGATGCCGACCCGGATCAGCCCTTTCGTGAGGAGCATGCTGTAGGCTCGACGTCGCGCTTCGACTGTCGCGACGTCCGCGAGAGGTGAGTTCGATCCGTCGTTCGGCCGGGAAAGGGGGTCGATGCCCCCGGTGGCCTCGAAGCGGGCCCGGATACCGGCCGGAGTCACGGTCATGTTGGTAGCGGGCTCGTGGCAGGTCACGCACCGGCGCCCGTTCACTCCGAGATCGAGAAAGAACGGGTTGTCCGTGGCCACGACGGGAAAGCCCGCGACGTTGATCGTTCGGACGACGCCGGATTCGTTCCTCACGGTGAAGATCGATCCCTGCGGACCGCCGGGAACCTGTCCACGGACCGAGGGCGCCACGAGCGTGCCGCCGACCACTGCCAGAACCAGACCCATCCCCACCCACCAGCTCTGATGGCGCATCACAGGTCCTCCTCCACGGCGAGGAAGCAACACACGCCGTGAGCTTCCGGGGGCCAAGCCTTCCCGCTCGAGTCCTCAGCGCCTGCCTCCCGCCCCTGACGGCGGTTGACTGTGAAGGGGCGCCGGCTCTACACTCCGTCCTACCGTGCGGGGTGTGCGGTCACCTTTATCCCCGGGCGGGGCGGCTGACAATTCCTCTAAACAGAGGAATGGCGCTAATGACGAAGTCGGACCTGTTGCGCTTTCAGGACGTCCGCGATGCCTACCGGCTGATCGGGGAGTGCCGCGACCTGGGAGGCGACCCGGACTCGTGGCAGCGGCGGATGCTCGAGGGACTGTGCCGGCTCATCGGGGCTCCGGCGGCCGCGGGAGGCGAAGGACGGGTTGGAGCCATCTCGGTCTTCGACACCGGCTTCGATCCGAGCGGCCATGAGCGGCTCATGGCGTACACGCACGATCTGGCACCCCGGGCTGATCCGATTCTTAGCGCGTTGCAGCGCGTGCCCGGTCGCCTCGTCACCCGGACTCGCCGGCAGCTCGTCTCCAACGCCGTCTGGTACCGGTCAGCCACTTTCAACGACTATCATCGGCCGGCCCGCCTCGATGATCAGCTCACGTCCATCTACCAGGTGTCGGAGCGCGGCGCCATCAGCCTGATCTCCCTGCACCGGGCCCTCGGCGAGGGAGAATTCTCCCCACGCCAGCAACGGCTGCTGGGCTTCTTCCACGGGGAGCTCGGACCGCTGATCGGCCAATCTCTTGCGAGCCACGCCGAGCCTGGCTTCGACGGGCTCTCGCGGCGACTGCGGGAGACGCTCGCGTGCCTGCTGGAGGGTGACAGCGAGAAGCTCGTCGCCTCGCGCCTCGGCCTCAGCCAGGCGACGATCCATCAGTATGTGACTGCTCTCTACAGGCATTTCAACGTCGGGAGCCGTGCCCAGCTCCTGGCCACCATCATGAGGCGGACCGGACGACACCGTCAGGAGCAGTTGCCCCCGTCGCGGTAGCTGGCTCCTACTTCGGCAGCATCGCTACCAGCGGGTCGAGGTTTTTCGGGTCGGGCTTGAGCGTGCCCGGGGGGACGCGGGTGATCAGCTCCACGACCTTGTCGTTGAACGGGGTGGCGACTCCAACCTGGCGGCCCTGCTCGGAGACGTAACCGTTCAGGTACTGCACCTCGGTGCGGCGCCCGCGCATGACGTCCTGAAGCAGCGACGGCCGTCCGCCCGCCAGCTCTTTGGCCCGCTCCGCCATGTCGCGCTCGACGTCGGCGAGCATCCGCCCTTCGGCGGCGTCGACGAAGCGCTGGGCGGTGATGCCCCAGATCGGCTCCACCTCGTGGCCGCGGGCCCGGCCGACCTTGATGGTCTCGGCGGCCAGATGGATGGCCACGCGCCGCACCCCGTCCCGGGTGCGGACCTCGGCCGAGCCCAGGCCGGACAGGCCAGCCAGGCCGTTGGCCATGCAGTTCACGGAGAGCTTCGACCATCGCTCGCCCCAGAGGTTGGTCGTCACCTTGGTCGGGGCCACGTCGCACATGATCTTGGCGATCCGTTCGGCGCGCTCGGTCACGGTGCCGTCGTGCTCGCCGATCTTGAAGCCGACCTGACTCCGGTCGGTGCGGATGGCGTGGCCCGGCTCGTACATGCCGGCCCCGATGGTGATGACGCATCCCAGGCACCGGTCGCGGCCCGCCACGGCAGCCACCCGCTCGTCGTTGATGCCGTTCTGGAAGTCCACGATGATCCCGTCGGGCTTCTTCAAGTACGAGAGCCCGAGGGCCAGCGCCCACTCCGTGTCGTAGGACTTCACGGAGATGAACACGGCATCGAACGGCTCCGCCACCGACTGCAGCTCATGGATCAGGAGCGCGCGCACGGGAATCAGGTGCTCGCCGCAGGTGCCCGAGAGCCGCAGCCCGACCTTCTTCATCGCCTCGACGTGGTCCGGCCACTGGTCGATCAACGTCACGTCGTGCCCGGCCTTGGTCAGGAGCCCGCCCACCACGCTGCCGATTGCCCCGACCCCGATGATGCCGATTCGCGTGCTCATGAGCGCTAGTCGCGCACCACCAGCTCGGCGACAGGAACACCCGAGCGGAACCGCTCGACGAGGGTATCCGGATCGTACTCCACGCCGATCGGATTCTGGTCGAAGGCCGGCGACAGCATCCAGTCCTGGCCTTCCTTGGCCGTGGCGAAGTTATCGATCTGCAGCTCCACCCGGTTGCCGTCGGGGTCGCGGTAATACATCGACGTGGTCGGTCCGTGGTTGACGCAGAAGAAAGGCCGGATCCCACGATCCCGGAGTCGGACGTAGTTGTCGAGGAACTCCCCCATCGAGCCGAAGGTGAAGGCGACGTGGTGCAGGCCCGGCTGCTCGACGGGCTTGACGCCCAGCTCGGTCGCGGCCGGGTCGCGCGGGGCGAGCGGGCCGAAGTCCAGGAAGGCCACGCGGTGATGCTCGTCATCGTACGTCGCGAAGGAAAGGTGCTTGTTCTCGTAGATCACGTGCGCGCCCAGGACGGCGCAGTACCAGTCGCGCATCTCGGCCATCCGGTTGGTCTGGTAGACGAGGTGAGCCAGCTTTGTCGGCGGCATTGTCCTCTCCTCCTGCGGGCCGGGCCCGCTCAGGCAGTTCTGGATGCCCGTGTCACCGCGCAGATGGAACCGTAGCATCCCGGGCCGATCCTGTCAGGGCGCGCTGGACAAGTCAAACGAGAGCCTCGAGGCAACACCTTGACAGGCCCAGGCGCAGGCCCTATAACCGTCGCGACACGCCGCCGTGGGAAAACCAAGCGGTACCCGAATCCATCGAGTGGAGGTGCATCCCCATGGATGTCACTCGTCGCGAGCTGCTCAAGGGCGCGGCAGCGCTCGGCGTGGCCGGCGCGCTGCCGCAGGCGCTCCCGGGCGCGGCCCAGGCCCAGACCACGCAGAAGAGAGAGCTCGTCACCGCCCAGGGCGGCGACATCTCGAAGTTCGACCCGCACTACAGCACGTCGTCCAACGACATCCGCGTCTCCTTCAACCTGTTCGACAACCTGACGAGCCGCCACCCTGACGGCAAGCTCCACCCCGGGCTGGCGACCGAGTGGAAGCTCGAGGGGCAGACGACCTGGAGGTTCAAGCTCCGCCAGGGGCTCAAGTTCCACAACGGCGATCCGTTCACCTCCGCGGACGCGAAGTTCAGCGTCGAGCGCACGTACGATCCCGCCGTCAAGACGATGGTCTCCACGGCGCTCGCCACGATCGACCGCATCGAGGCGCCCGATCCGTACACGCTCGTCATCCACACCAAGAAGCCCGACCCGCTGCTGCCCGCGCGGCTGGCCTTCTACGGCGGCCAGATCGTGCCGAAGAAGTACATCGAGGCGGTCGGCAACGACGCCTTCAACGCCAAGCCGGTCGGTACCGGGCCCGTCAGCTTCAGCTCCTGGGTCAAGGACGACCGGGCCGTCTTCGACGCCTACGGGGGCTACTGGGGCGGCAAGATCGACGTGGACCGCTGGATCATGCGGGCGATCCCGGAGACGGCGCCGCGCATCGCGGCCCTCCTGAAGGGCGAGACCGATGTCATCGTCCAGGTGCCGCCCGACCAGGGCGAGCGCATCACCGGCAACCCCTCGACGCGGGTCGCGGGCGTCCTCTACGCGGGGCTGTACGTTCTGGGCGTGAACAGCAAGCGGCCGCCCCTCGACAATCCGCTCGTCAAGCAGGCGCTCTCGCTCGCCATCGACCGCGACCTCATCGTCAAGGAGCTCTGGAAGGGGCGCGGCATCGTGCCCAGCCAGCCCATCGCCAAGGGTGACAACCACTTCGACCCGAAGCTGCCGCCGCTGGCCTACAACCCGAAGGAGGCCCGCGAGAGGCTGAAGAAGGCCGGCTACAAGGGCGAGGAGATCTTCATCGAGACCACCGTGGCCTACGTGGCGCAGGACAAGGCCATGTCCGAGGCCATCGCGTCGATGTGGAAGGACGTGGGCGTCAACGTCAAGGTCGAGGTCATCGAGTTCTCCGTGCGCGCCCAGAAGAACCGGGAGAGGAGCTTCAAGGGCCTCTATTGGGGCGACCCGACCTCCACGCTCGGCGACCCGGACGGCATGATGTGGCGCCTGCTCGGCCCGGGCGGGCCGTACGATTACTGGCGCGACGCCAAGTTCGACGAGCTCGGCAACGCCGCCCGCTTCTCCGTCGACGAGAAGTTCCGCGCCGACGCGTATCGCGAGATGACGAAGATCTTCCTCGAGAACTTCCCGTGGCTGCCCGTCATCCAGCCCTACGAGGACTACGGGATGCAGAAGTACGTCGAGTTCACCCCGAATCCGAACCAGCAGTTCGAGATCCGCCGCTTCAACTTCAAGTTCCGCCGCGCCTAGGCCCGGAGGTGGTTCCGGTGATGCGCCGGTGTGGGTCGCCGGGGTGGCCACGGCGACGAGCATGCGTTCAGCGACACCGCCCACGAGCCCTCCCGCCCTGCCGGCGAGGTGACGTAATCGACGCGTCGGGTGGCGGCCTGGACTGAGGAGCCGCCATGATCTTCGAACGTCTCGGCCCGGTCGCGATCCTCAGCGGCGCGGCAGGGCGCGCGCGGCGGCGAGGATCTCCTCCTCCGAGGGGGATTTCC
>WNGQ01011445.1_pt1 | contig 10572 bp, 6 predicted proteins | sample 5407661 | NCBI WGS metagenome assembly WNGQ01 (sample SAMN13153382, study PRJNA577476) | soil metagenome | isolation source: 60 cm soil or saprolite under Garry oak tree replicate 2 | place: USA:California | collected 2016-06-15 | reverse complement strand
GGTCAGGGTGTGGCCGCAGCCCCAGAGGATGCCGATTAGGCCAGCTTTCGGGATGGACCGCTCGCGGCTGACGATGGTGGAGACGGCGATGACGTGATCGGGATCCGTGGCGTGGCGCATCCCGAGAAGAAAGCCGATGGCGAGAATGGCGAGTCCGCTGGTTAGAGACGAATACATGGCGATTCAGCAATTCCGTGGGAAAGCATACCTTACAAGACAACTGATCTGCACGCGAGAAGAAAGGGCGTAGCAGTGCTGCGCTCTTACAAGAGACAGAACAGGAGGGCGCACTGAAGCGCTGCTATCGAGAAAGAGGGTGAATTCGCCACCGGTGAAAAAGAACGGGTTTGAAGACCCGCCACTACAGACAACCGGCGGGTTATTCTCCGCGGAGGATGCGCGTGAGCTCGGTGGCCGCGAAGGGGAGGCGGGCGCCGCGGCGGGAAATGAGATAGACGTGGCGCGGAATATTGAGCTGGCGAATTTTCAATTCTTTCATCCAGCCGTGTTCGATTTCCCAAAGAACGCACATGCGCGGAACGATAGCCACGCCCATGCCCATCTGCACGAAGCGCTTGATGCTTTCGATGGTGGGCATTTCGATGGGCATGTTGAGCGCGGCACGATGGCGCGCGAAGAGTTCGATGACGCGGCGGCGGAAGGGCGATTCGACGCTGTGGGCGATGAAAGTTTCTTTGGCAAGATCGGCGACGTCGACTTCGCGTTTTTTCGCCAGGACATGCTTCGGCGGGACGACCAAGGTCAGCTCGTCCTTCAGGATTTCGGTGGCTTGAAGCTGAGGATCGCGCGGGACGAAGGAAATGGCGCCGAGATCGAGGCGGTAGTTCAGGACTTCGTGAGGAATGTCGCGTGAAAGCATGCGGTGAACGCGCACCTGAACGCCGGGGTGGAGTTCGCGGAAGGTGGCGAGCGCGGGCAGAAGAGCGTGGATGGAGCTTTCGTTGACACCGAGAGAAAGTTCGCCGCGCTTGAGGCCTTCGAGTTCAGAAAGACCTTTTTTGACTTCGTCGCGGAGATTGATGAGGCGCTCGGCGTAGTCGCGGAGGAGGGTGCCCGCGTCCGTTAAGCGGACGGGGCGAGCCCCGCGGACGAAAAGCGGCTGGCCGAGAGAGTCTTCGAGCTTGCGAATGGCCAGGCTCACGGCGGGCTGAGTGCGATAAAGGCGCTCGGCCGCACGGGAGAAACTGCCCTCTTTCGCGACGGTCAGAAAAACCTGGAGTTCCCCGAGATCCATGCGTCCCCCATCCCCATCTACGGTGCCCTAGTATAAGATAGAATTATCAAAAGTAGAATAAAGATAAATTGGACTGTGAGGGGGCGGCGTGCGTTACTAGAGGCTGGGAGACCTTATGGATACCGTACGGATCTTTGACACTACTCTCCGTGACGGGGAGCAATCACCAGGCTTTTCCATGAATACGAGCGAAAAGCTGCGGATGGCGCGGCAGCTTGCCGCGTTGAATGTGGACGTGATCGAAGCGGGATTCCCGATCGCGTCGCGGGGCGACCTGGAAGCAGTGCAGATGGTGGCGAAGGAAATTCGCGACGTGCCGGTGGCGGCCCTGGCGCGCGCGAGAAAAGAAGACGTGAGCGCGGCGCTGGAAGCGCTTAAGCCGGCGGCGGCGCCGCGACTGCATGTGTTCCTGGCGACCTCCGATTTGCACCTGCGCGTAAAGCTGAAGATGAGGCGCGAGCAGGCTTTGGAAGCGATCGACGCCATGGTGCGGTACGGGCGGCAGCACGTGGGCGTGGTGGAGTTCTCTGCAGAAGACGCCGGACGCACGGACATCGATTTCCTGTGCCAGGTGTGCCGCGTGGCGGTGGATGCGGGCGCGACGGTTTTGAACCTGCCGGATACCGTTGGATACGCGGTGCCGGAAGAATATGGCGCGATGTTCACGAAAGTGCGCGAATTCTTGGGCGATCCGGATGGAATCACGCTGAGCGCGCACTGTCACGACGACCTGGGGCTGGCGGTGGCGAATTCACTGGCCGCAGTACGCGCGGGCGTGCGGCAGATTGAGTGTACGGTCAACGGCATCGGCGAGCGCGCGGGAAATGCGTCGCTTGAAGAGGTAGTAGTGGCGCTCGCGGTGAGGAAAGAAAGCTTTGGAGTGACCACGGGGATTCGGCTAGACCAGCTCTTCCCCGCCAGCCGGATGCTCACGGAGATTACCGGCGCGCAGGTGGCTCCGAACAAAGCCGTAGTGGGCGCGAATGCGTTTGCGCATGAAGCGGGCATTCACCAGGACCGCAATGCGCTGCGGATGACGCTGAAGGATTTGGGGTTTGAGGAAAATGATACGGAGCTCGCGGAAATCTACAAACGCGTAACCACGCTGGCGGATGAATCCAAGCAGGTGCGAGCGCGAGATATTTTAGGGATCGCGCATGAAGTGCTCCGCCGGCGCCCGGCGGCCATGGCAGCGGAATCGTCCTCCATTGCCTGATTTCACTCGGCCCACTCGAGATGGCGAAGCGGCAAGCCTGAATTCAGTTAGAGTCTTGTAAGGCTTGCGGCGGCGCAGGTTTTGTATCAGCACGGGATGGTCATGAAGAAGAAGATTGTTTTGCTCCCAGGAGACGGCATCGGGCCGGAAGTGACGCGGGCTGCGGCGGCGATCCTGCGCGAGACGGCTCACGAATTCAATCACGAATTTGAGTTCCTGGAACTGGCATTGGGCGGGGCGGCGATTGACGCGGCGGGGACGCCTCTTCCCAACGAGACGCTGGATATTTGCCGGAAAGCGGACGCGGTGTTTCTGGGCGCCGTGGGCGGGCCGAAATGGGATGCGCTGCCGGTCGGGAAGCGGCCGGAGAGCGGATTGCTCGGCTTGCGCAAGGGCATGGGGCTTTACGTCAATGTGCGGCCTGTGAAGCTGATTGAGCCGCTACGCGGGCTTTCGCCGCTAAAGGCGGAGCGGCTGGGGGACTTGGACCTGGAGATTGTGCGCGAACTTTCTGGCGGAATGTATTTCGGAGAGCGCGGGAACGTGGCAGAAAACGGCGTGGAGCGGGCCTGGGACACGGAGTCGTATTCGACGCCGGAGATCGAGCGAATTGCGACGTTTGCGTACACGCGGGCGGAGAGCCGTACGCGAAGGCTGTGCTCGGTGGACAAAGCCAACGTGCTGACGAGTTCGCAGCTTTGGCGGCGGACGGTGACGGCGATGAACGCGGTCTACCCCTCGGTCAAGCTCGAACACATGTATGTGGACAATGCCGCGATGCAGTTGACGCTGAAGCCGTCGCAGTTTGACGTGATGCTGTGCAGTAATATGTTCGGGGATATTTTGAGCGACGCGGCGGCGGCGCTGGTCGGCTCCATCGGATTAATTCCTTCCGCGAGTTTTGGGGATGGGGCGCCGCTGTTTGAGCCCATTCACGGGTCCGCGCCAACGCTTGTGGGAACGGATAGCGCCAACCCGATTGGGTCAATCTTGAGCGCGACGATGATGCTGCGGGATGCGTTTGGCTTGACTCTTGAGGCAGATTGGGTGGAGCAATCGCTGACGCGCGTACTATCCGCAGGCTATCGCACGCCGGACATTGCGGAGCCAAAGTCACGCACGGTTGGCGGGTCCGTCTTCACGGAAATCCTGAGAGAAGAGATGCAGCGGACGTTTGAACACGCCGAACGGTATGGCTGGGGCGTGTAAGGCGCTGTTTCCATTGAGTTTCCGCTAAAAGAACAGCAAGTCTGCGACGGCTGGCGACTGCTAGGAGTCGCAAGTCCTAGCGTCGCCTTGCCGGAAGGCGTTGAGGATGCTACCTTTACATTTCCCAAGCGGCTCTGCCGGTTAAGTCGGGGAATACGGTCGTGTGAAGCCGGAGCGGGCCGCGATTCTGTCCTAGAACCGATTGATTGAAAAATGAGAGGCGTGTCACAGGATCACGTTTTCAAAGAAACTTGTGAGGAACGGATCGGTCTGCGCCCGCACATGGAAGAATGACAAATCCTATCCCCAAATCGGAGCATGGCGGCGTTTCCGTAACCGACAGAAAGCCGACGTATTGGCGCGTGGAAGGTTCGCTGCTGGAGCTTGGCGCATTGCGCCCTGTAAGCTTTTTCACCTGGAATGCGCGAAGCTTTTCCGAGCGCTGGGCGCGGCGGACCGGGATGGCGGGAATGGCGCTGGCCCGGCCGTTTGCCTACGCAGCAAGCCGCACCTTTGCCACTCGGTTTCTGCATTCGTTGTTGCGAGGCGTCAGCCGCGACCGGTTGGACCTGCTGGGAGAAGAATATTTTCACTACGTCCTGAAGCCGCAATTGCGCGAGGAAGCGGTGCAAAAGGTGGTGAGTGCGATTCGCCAGGGAGAGCAGGTCGTCCTGGTTGGGCAGCTTCTTGAGAATATCCAGCGCCCGCTGGCGCACCATCTTGGCGTGCAATCGTTTCTGGCGAACCGATTGGAATACCGGGACGGCAAAGCCACTGGGCGACTGCTTGATCCCGTTGTGCGGCCGCGCGGACCTTTGGCGTGGCTGACGAGCACGTCAGTAGATGGGCGAATTCCAAAGGAAAAACTTCTGAGCCAGCTCGGCTGGTCACGCAAACCAGAGCGATTGGAAAGCGGGATTCAGACAACGGCCCGGTCGTTCTCGACGATTAGAAGGCCGGTGGCCATTTTCGGAGACGCTCCAGGCGTCGAGAGACTTTCAGTGCGAGAGACGCTGGCGGGCCGGCACATTCTGCTGATTGGCGTTACCGGCTTTATCGGCAAGGTGTGGCTGGTGGACTTGCTGGAAAAGATTCCGAACATCGGAAGAATTACGCTGCTAATCCGGCGCAATCGCACGACTTCGGCACAAAAGCGATTCGAGAAAATCGTCGAGGAATCGCCCGCGCTCGACCCGCTGCATGAACTTCACGGAAGAAAACTCGGGGCTTTCCTAAGCGAAAAGGTGGAGGTGGTGGAGGGCGATGTGAGTTTGCCGGGATTGGGCCTGGATGAGGAGTCGCAGGTACGGTTGCAGAAATCACTCGACGTAGTCGTGAATAGCGCGGGCCTGACCGATTTCAACCCGGATTTGCGCGAAGCTCTTTCTTCGAATGTGGATTCGACGCTTCACCTGCTGGAATTCCTGAGGAAGTGTAAACGTGCGGGCCTGATGCACCTCTCCACCTGTTACGTGGTGGGCATGCGCGACGGGCGCGTCGGGGAGCAACTGGAAGACAATTACAATCCGGCCCGGGATCCGCGATTTGATGCGGAAAACGAGATTGCTTCGCTGCGGGAGAGGATTCGGCGGATCGAAGCGCGCGCCGAGGGCCCCGAGTTGAATAAGGCGCTTCGCCGGCAAGCTCTGGGGCGAGGCCGGGACGAAACTTCGGCGCCAGCGGCAGAGCTGGAGGGCGTGTTGCGGCGCAACCGCGCGCGTTGGGTGCGCAACCGGCTCACGCACGTGGGCATGCGCCGCGCACAACACCTGGGCTGGCCCAACACCTACACGTTCACGAAGTGCCTGGGCGAATCGATTTTGGCGCGGCATGGTGAGGACCTTCCGATTGCGATCGTGCGTCCTTCGATCGTGGAAAGCTCGGAGCGTTCGCCATTTAGCGGCTGGAACGAAGGGATCAACACTTCCGGGCCGCTGTCGTATTTGCTCGGCACAAATTTTCGCCAGCTTCCTTCGAACGAACGAAAATGCCTGGACGTGATTCCCGTGGACATGGTTTGCCGTGGAATGACGCTGATTGCGGCCGCGGTCGTGGCGCGGCGGAACGCACGGCTCTATCAGCTGGCCACTTCAGCGATCAATCCGGTGAACATGGGGCGCAGCATTGAGCTGACCGGACTGGCGCACCGGAAGTATTACCGCACTTCCCAAAGCGTGGAAAACTGGCTAAAGGTTAAGTTTGAGACGATTCCCGTGTCGAAGCAGCGGTACGAGCGGCTGTCAATTCCCATGCAAAAGGCGGTTGTGTCCGGAATCAACCGTGCAGCCACAACGCTGCGCATGAAGAAAGCGCCGTTTGCCAAAGCGGAGCGCGACCTGATTCGCGCGGAGAAGCTCATCGAGCTTTACGAGCCGTTCATTCTGCACAACGAACATGTCTTCGAATGCGAAAATGCGCGGTTGCTTTCTGCGGCGTTGTCGCCGGAGGAGCGAAGGCTTTTTGATTTCACGCCGGAAGCGGTGGACTGGTGGGATTACTGGATCAACGTGCACATTCCAGCGCTGCGCCGCTGGTGCTACCCGCTGATGGAAGGCCGGCCGCTGGAGTCTCGCGAGCCGCGAGCGATCGAATGGAACGGGAACAGCGTGCCTGCTCAGCAAGAAGAACTTTCCAAAGCCGCGCCGTCGTCCGACTGATATGGCGATCTTCGTCACCGGCTCGACCGGCTATTTGGGCAGCTATGTGGTGGCGGGACTTCTCTCGGGATACCGCGACAAGCTGAACCTGCTGGTGCGAGCAAAAACGGAACAAGAAGCGCGCGAGCGCCTCTGGACTTCGCTGCAATTGCACTTTGACTTTCCGGAATTCCTCGAACATCTCGAGACGCGTGTCTTTATTTTTGGCGGCGATTTGACAAATGAACGTTTTGGCTTGTCCGATGAAGATTATCACGCGCTGGTCGAGACCACGGATTCGGTGATTCACTGCGCGGCCTCGTTGAATCGGAAATCGGAGAAGCAGTGTTTGAACGTGAACCTGCGCGGAACGCTGGAGGTGATTCAACTGGCGCGGCGCGCACAGGACCATCATGGGCTGCGGCGGTATTCGCATGTTTCGACCGTGGCTGTTGCGGGAAAGAGAAAAAACGAGGTCGTGACGGAAGATAAAGCCATTGACTGGGAGCGTTCCGACTTCGATCCGTACGCGCGCACGAAGAAATTTTGCGAGCACATGGCGAACCGCTGGCTTCCCGACGTGCAGAAGACGATTTTTCGACCGGCCATCGTGCTGGGAGACAGCCGGCGCGCCGAGACTTCGCAATTCGACATGGTGCAGGCGGTAAATTTCCTGGCGCGTATGCCCGTGCTTCCGCTGCGCCCGCGCGATAAAATTGACATTGTGCCGGCAAACTATGTGGGCAAAGCGGTGGTGACGATTCATCAAAATGAAGCGCCCGCGCATGGCATTTATCATTTGTCTTCTGGTATGGGATCGCAGACGTATGTGGAGTTAACCGAAGCCATTGCGCAGGCGGGTGGAATGCGCAGGCCCTTGTTCTGGCCGTGGCTGGGAGGAGTATTTTCGGGAACGGTGAATTGGGCAGCGAGCCGGCGGGGGACGTTGGGGCACGCCGGTTCTCTGCTCAAAGTGTTTTGGCCGTATCTGGATTGGAACACCGTATTCGATAATTCGCGGGTCGTGGCGGAGCTGGGTGAACCGCCTGCAAAATTCTCGACGTATGCGGCGGGGCTCTTGAAATTCAGCCGGGAAAACCATTTTCGCTATCCGGCAAAGCCCTGGCCCGCCAAGTCAGGAATGGAGAAAGTCGTGGTGGGGAGAGCGAGCGCATGACTGACTTTCTTTTGGTCGCCTGGGTCAGCGCGCTGATCGAAATGCGCCGCTTTGGCTGGATGCTGGGTTTGGGCAAGCCCTGGACACCCGGTGAAAAGCTGAAGCTGCTCTTTGCCGGCTACAACGGCAACCGCAATACCGGATCTGACCTGCGTGTGCAGGAAACGCTCCGCCAGATTCGCCATGTCCTGGGTGCCGAAAACGTGGACTTCAGCGTCATGACCCAGAATTTTGATCTTACCCGCGGTTATTTTGAGGGCACGCGGCAGGTCCATCTTCCTGATGTGTTCCCACCGTTCCTCTTCCGGGAAGTTCGCGCCAATCACGGAGTGATCGCTTGCGAAGGCTCAATGTTCAAAAGCAAGTTCGCGAACGCTTTGACGACAATGATGATTGGGTCACTGGGGCTGGCCTCGGCAGAAAACAAACTGTCGGTCGGGTACGGCGGCGAGGCAGGTCACATGGACGGCCTCGTGGAGTCCATGTGCGCCCGCTACGTTAAGGAGTCGCTGATCATTCCGCGCAGTGCGGAGTCCCAGGCTTTGCTGAGCAAACTGAGTATCCCCACCGAGCTTGGCACTGACACAGCCTGGACTTTTGAGCCGCTTCCGCCCGAATATGGCCGCAAAGTGCTTCGCAACGCAGGCTGGGACGAGAAGACGCCCATTCTCGCAGTGTGTCCCATTCTTCCGTTCGTGTGGCCGGTCAAGGCTTCTCTCGCGAAATACTTCGCGCTCGTAACGACCGGCGCTTACAAGGACAGCCAGTATCGGACTGTCTATTTTCATAAATCCGGCCCATCAGTCGATGCGGAAAACTCGCGCTACCTCTCAGCCTTTGCCAAGGCCACGGCGGCGTTTCTCCAACGTCATAAAGTTTTCCCGATTCTTGTGGCCATGGAAAGGCTGGACGCGCGCGCGTGCCGCGAATTTGCCGCGCAGCTTGGCGGAGCGGGGGGGGCAGTGCCGGTCTTCACATCGGAAGACTACGACATTTTCCAGCTCGTTAGCATTTTGCGTCAAAGCTCATTGATGGTTTCTTCCCGTTACCACGCCATTGTCACCACCATGCCCGCGATCGTGGCCTCCGCAGGAGTGACGATGGACGAGCGCATCCGCAACCTCATGAATGAGCGCGGCCACCAGCATCTCTTTCTCACCGTCGACGATCCTCAGCTTGAACCCAAGCTCTTGGACATGATGGAGAAGCTCGTGGTGGAAGCGGATTCCGTCCGTGACGGCGTCGCCAGGACGGCTGTCCGCAATCTCAAAGTGATGGCGCGCATGGGCACCTTCCTGGAGGATGCCGTTCACCGCCAGTATCCAGAGTTCCCGATTCGAAGCGGCGTCCTTTCCTGGGAGGACTACCTCCCGCCTCTGAGCGAGAACTTGCTTCACCTTTTGGAACGCTACGATTCTTCGACGGTCACGATGGCAGCAAGCCACTGATCTTTTCATGGCAAATTTTCTTGAAAACATTTTTGCGCAGTTAAGACAAGCAGGCACTCGCGTCGTGCTGCGTGAAATTCGCGGCGAACAGTTTATGAGCGTGACCGGGAGCGAATTGCTCGACCAGGTTCAGCGAGTGCGTGCGTTCTTGCGCAATTCTGGAGTTCACGCCGGAGACCGCTGCGCGCTGCTGGCACGCAATTCCATCCATTGGGTTGTATTCGATCTCGCTCTGATGGCGGAACGTGTGGTGGTCGTGCCACTTTATTCGCGGCAGGCGCCGGGCGAACTTGCCGCGATGATGAGAGACTGTCAGCCGCGGCTGCTGTTTTTGAGCGATGCAGAACTGGGCGAGGAAGTGGCGCAGGCTTGGCAAGAAGCGCCCCCGCGAGTTCTCTTGGATCAGGCGCTCAAAGAGAATGCGCCTAGGACTTCCCTTCCCTACGGGCTATCGCGGACGGATGCCGACATCGTCACGATCATTTACACTTCCGGGACCTCGGGCGAGGCGAAGGGCGCATGCCTCAACGTCGGAAATTTGAACTTTATGCTCGCGCGAACAACGGAGCGCCTTGAGCAATTGATGTGCGCGACCGGCGCCGGCCCGGACCGGGTTTTTCATTACCTGCCGTTCAATTTTGCGGCTTCGTGGCTGCTTCTGCTTTCTTGCCTTGTGCGTGAAACAACGCTGACGCTCTCGACGGACCTGAACAAGCTGGCGGATGAGATTCGTCTCTCGTCGCCGAACTACTTCCTGAATGTGCCGACGCTGCTCGAGCGCGTACGCCGCGGCGTGGAAGATGCACTTTCCAAGCGTGGTGCGCCCATCCGGTCGCTCTTCGAGAAATCGCGGGAGGCCTGGCACCGAAAGAACGCTGGTCGCGCCAGCGGATTGAATAGACTTCAGCTTTGGACTGCGGAGAAACTCATCTTCAGCAAGATCAAGCAGCGTTTTGGGCGCGATCTTCGCGCGCTCATTTGCGGCTCCGCTCCGCTTGCTCCGGAGACGCAGCAGTTCTTCCAAATGCTGGGGATTCCGGTTTTGCAAGCCTATGGTTTGACGGAAACTACGGGCATCTGCACGATGGATGATCCGCGGGGGGCCGCGGAGCCGGGCTGCGTCGGAGCCGCGATTCCCGGGATCGAGATGAAAACGGGTGAGAACGACGAAATCGTTACGCGCGGGCCCCACATTTTCCCGAGTTATTGGAACCGTCCTGAGGAAACTGCACGCGTGCTCCGGGACGGCTGGTTTTACACCGGGGATCAAGGCGAGGTGAATGCTCGCGGAAAGTGGCGCGTCACTGGCAGGATTAAGAACTTGATCGTCTTGAATTCGGGACACAAGATTGCGCCAGAGCCGATGGAGGAACAAATTGCAAGACTCCTGCCCGCGGCTCAACAGGTGGTGATTGTCGGGAATGGCCGCGGGTATCTTTGCGCGTTGATTGCAGGAACCGTGGAGCCTGCCGCGGTTCAAGCGGCACTGCAAGTGGTGAATCGAGACCTCCCTCATTACCGGCAGGTCAGGAATTTCCGGGTGATCGGCAACGCTTTCATGGCTGAAAGCGGGCTGCTCACGGCAAACGGTAAACTCCGCCGCGATGCTTTCAATACGACATTCGCCTCCG
>WNGQ01007367.1_pt1 | contig 10572 bp, 9 predicted proteins | sample 5407661 | NCBI WGS metagenome assembly WNGQ01 (sample SAMN13153382, study PRJNA577476) | soil metagenome | isolation source: 60 cm soil or saprolite under Garry oak tree replicate 2 | place: USA:California | collected 2016-06-15 | reverse complement strand
GTCGAGCACGTCGGTCAGCGACGCGACGCAGAACGTGGCGAGCGCCGCGAGCCGCCAGGCCGTGCCGCCCGCGAGCAGGCAGCCGACGAAGACCGGGACGAGGACGACGCGAACCATCGTGAGGATGTTGGCCACATTCCAGAGCCCGGCCTCGCGGGTCACCGCGGCGGCAGCTCGGCGATCAGGTCGACTCCCACGGAGCCGGTGACCACGGCGCGGACCATGTCTCCGGCGGCCAGCGGCGAGGCAGACACGACCGTGGTCACCCCGTCGACCTCGGGGGCCTGATGGGCGGCCCGGCCCAGGTAGCTCCCGGGCGGGCCGTCGTCGGCCTCCTCCTCGACCAGCACGTCCAGGGTCTCGCCGAGCCGGCTCTCGGCCCGCTGGGCCATCAGCTCATCGGCTAGGCCGGCGAACTCCTCGACCCGGCGGGAGATCTCCGCCGCGTCCAGCTGGCCGGGCAGCGACGTCGCCTCGGTGCCGTCCTCGTCGGAGTAGCCGAAGATCCCGATCGCGTCTAGCCCGGCGTGGCTCAGGAAGAGCTCAAGTTCCCGCAGGTCCGCCGCGGTCTCTCCGGGGAAGCCGACGATGAAGTTGGACCGCACGCCGGCCTGCGGGCTCTGCTCCCTGATCCGGTCGAGCAGGGCACCGAACCGCTCCCGGTCGCCGAACCGCCGCATGGCCCGCAGCACCTGCGCGCTGGCGTGCTGGAACGAAAGGTCGAAGTAGGGCGCCACGCCCGGCGTGGACGCGATCACCTCGATCAGGCCCGGCCGCAGCTCGGCGGGCTGCAGGTAGCTGATCCTGACCCGCTCGATCCCGTCGGTGGCGGCCAGGTCGGGCAGCACCTCCTCGAGCAGCCGCAGGTTGCCCAGGTCCTTGCCGTAGGAGGTGGAGTTCTCGCTCACCAGCACTAGCTCGCGCACGCCGCTGGCGGCCAGCCAGAGGGCCTCGGCCAGGATCTCGGGCGGGCGGCGGGAGACGAACGCGCCGCGGAAGGACGGAATCGCGCAGAAGGAGCACCTGCGGTCGCAGCCGGACGCGATCTTAAGCGGCGCGACCACGCCGCCGGACAGCCGCCGCCGGAACACGCCACCGCCGGGACCGACCCAGGGCGCGGCGGGGTCCTCGGCCAGGGCCGGGCGGCCGGCCGGGTCCGGGCTCCCGGCGGGACCCGGCTGGCGTTCGGCCGGGGTGATGGGCAGCAAGGTGCGGCGGTCCCTGGCAACGTGCGCTGGGCGCTTGCGGCCGGCCAGGACGTCGTCGAGCCGGGCGCCGATCTCGCCGTAGTCGTCGAAGCTGAGCACCTGCGCCTCGGGCAGCTCGCCGGCCAGCTCGGCGCCGTACCGCTCGGCCAGGCAGCCCACGGCGGCGACCCTGGCGCCCGATTCCGCGGCGGAGAGCAGTTCGTCGATGGACTCCTGCTTGGCCGCCTGGATGAAGCCGCAGGTGTTCACCAGCACGACGCTGGCATCGCCGTCCGGGTTCAGCTGCCAGCCGGCCGCGGTGAGCCGCGCCGCGAGCTCTTCGGAATCGACCTCGTTGCGCGCGCAGCCCAGCGTGACCAGGCTGACCGTCCGTGGTGCTAGCTCGAAGGGGGCTGACTCGGAGAGGGCGGGCTCGGAGGGGGCGGGCTTGGAACGTGAAGGCACACCGAGAGCCTACCCAGGGGATTGTGTGGTAGGCCCTGCTAGCTAGCCTGGGGACTGAAGCTCAGCGTCACCGGCGTGGTGCTGTTCGGGTTCTGGAGCTTGCCGTTGACGGTGAGGACGACGCCGCCCGGGTTACCCAGCCGGACGTCCACCGCCTTCTTCTCGGTCCACGTCCGGGAGGAGCCCGCCGGGATCACCCCCATGTAGATCTGCGCGCCGTCGCTGACGCTGGTCAGCTGGACCCAGCAGTCTTCGTTGGCGGTGAGCTGGATCACCACGTCGTGCGACGTGGGCGTGGGGGTCGGATGCGCCGTCGGCTTCGCGCTCGCCGTGGCGCGGTGGGTCGGCGCCGCGGCCGGCTTGCCCCCGTTATGCGACACCAGCCGGTAAGCGACGAACCCGATGATGGCCACCAGCACCACCGCCACGATCATGCTCAGGCTGGGCGAGCGCCGCTCGCGGATCTTGATCGGGCTGGACGGCTCGAACACGTCGGCCGCTCTGATCATCCCGGGCGGGCCGTGCTCGGCGTCGTACGCGCTGATCAGCGGGACCGGGTCGGTGCCGACGACGCCGGCGATGCTGCGGATGTGCCCGCGGGCGTAGAAATCACCGCCGCAGGCGGAGAAGTCGCCCTGCTCGATGTCCCGGATGATCGATTCCCTGATCCGGGTTTCCCGGCTGACCTCGGTGATGGTGAGACCGGCCTGACGGCGCGCGTTCGCCAGGGTTTCGCCGATGCTCACGACGCCTCCGGCTCGTGTTAGTCGCGATTAGTAATCCCCGAGTACGGGGGCCATCACCAAGTGTAGACAGCACGCAGCCCGACATCGGTATCACCAAGATAGCCAGGTTATCCGCCGCGCAGCGAGGTGATCGTCTCTTCCAGGTCCTCGGGCCTGACCAGCACGTCGCGTGCCTTGGAGCCCTCGCTGGGCCCGACGATGTTCCGGCTCTCCAGCAGGTCCATCAGCCGCCCGGCCTTGGCGAAGCCGACCCGCAGCTTGCGCTGCAGCATCGACGTCGACCCGAACTGCGTAGAGATCACCAGCTCCGCCGCCTGCAGGAGATCCTGCAGGTCATCGCCTATGTCGGAGTCGATCTCGCGGGAGCGGTCCGGCGCGGCCGCGACATCCTCGCGGTAGGCGGGCTCGGCCTGCTTCTTGGTATGCGCGACGATGTCGCGGATCTCCTTCTCCGACACGAACGCGTTCTGCAGCCGGATCGGCTTGGACGCACCCATCGGCAGGAACAGCGCGTCGCCCTGGCCGACCAGCTTCTCCGCGCCCGGCTGGTCCAGGATGACCCGGGAGTCCATCAGGCTGGAGGTGGAGAACGCCAGCCGGGACGGCACGTTGGCCTTGATCAGGCCGGTCACCACGTCCACGCTCGGCCGCTGGGTGGCCAGCACCAGGTGGATGCCGGCCGCCCGGGCCAGCTGGGTGATGCGGACCACGGCGTCCTCGACGTCGCGCGGGGCCACCATCATCAGGTCCGCCAGCTCGTCCACGATGACCAGCAGGTACGGGTAGGGCAGGTAGACCCGCTCGCTGCCCGGCGGCGGCGTCAGCCGGCCCGCCCGGACCGCCTTGTTGAAGTCGTCCACGTGCCGGAAACCGCTCGCGGCCAGGTCGTCATAGCGGCGCTCCATCTCCCCGACCACCCAGTCCAGCGCCTCGGCCGCCTTCTTCGCGCTGGTGATGATCGGCGTGATCAGGTGCGGGATGCCGTCGTAGATGGTCAGCTCGACCCGCTTGGGGTCGATCAGGATCATCCGCACCTCATCCGGCGTGGCCCGGGTCAGGATCGAGGTGATCAACCCGTTCAGGCACACGGATTTCCCCGATCCGGTACTTCCGGCTATCAGCACGTGCGGCATCTTGGCCAGGTTGGCGACCATCACCCGGCCCTCGACGTCCTTGCCCAGGCCGACCACCATCGGGTGGTGGTCGCTGAGGGCGACCTGCGACTTGAGCACGTCGCCCAGGCTGACGACCTCCTTGTCCGCGTTCGGGATCTCGACGCCGATCGCGGACTTGCCCGGGATCGGCGAGATGATCCGCACGTCGGCGCTCTTCACCACGTAAGAGATGTTCTTCGACAGCGCGGTGACCCGCTCCACCTTGACCGCCGGGCCGAGCTCGATCTCGTACCTGGTCACCGTCGGGCCCCGGCTGAACCCGGTGACCTGCGCGTCCACCTGGAACTGCTCGAGCACCTCGGACAGCGCCGCCACCACGATGTCGTTGGCCCTGGTCCGCTGTTTGGGCGCGGACCCCGGCCGGAGCAGCGCAGTCGGCGGCAGCGTGTAGGCGATCGCGTCGCCGGTCAGCATGAGCTGCTCCGGGCTGCGCAGCGGGGCCGACGGCTTCGGCACGGCGACCGCCGTCTCGGGCCCGGGCTCATGCGCCGAGGTGTCGTGCGGCGCCGGGGACGACGGGAGGGGATCCTCGTGGGCGCCGAAGCCGAGCGCCTCGATCAGGCCGTCGCTGCCGTCCGGGCGCGCTGGCCCCCCAGCGGCGGCCTTGCGCTTCTTGTCCTGGTCGAGCAGCGGCGTGTCGTAGGGCTTCGTGTGCTCGCCCGCCTCGATGGCCGGGCGCAGCCTGATCTGCCTGGCGATCTGGCCGCGCGCCCGGCGGACCGTGCTGCCCGTGCCGGCCTCGTAGTCCTCGTCGATCTCCAGGTCGGCACCGTCGTGTCCGGCCTGCGGCCGGGCGTGGCCGAATAGCTCGCGCACTTCGGCCAGGCGTTCCGGCAACCGGTGGAGCGGGGTGCCGGAGATGACCAGGATGCCGAACGCGGCCAGCAGCGCGAGCAGCGGCGCGGCCACCCAGGGCGTGAGAGCCGCGGCCAGCGGGCCCGCCACCGCGTAGCCGAGGTAGCCGCCGGCCAGGTGCATGGCGCGGACGCCGTCGGACGGGTGCGGCGTGCCCTTGGCGATGTGGATCAGGCCGAGCGCGCCGAGCAGCAGCGCGGTCCAGCCGATCGCGGCCCGGACGGTCTCGGAGTTGCGGTCCGGGTGTCGCAGGAACCGCCAGGCCAGCAGCACCGCGAGCGCCGGTATCATCCAGGCGAGCGAGCCGAACGCGCCGGTCGCCGCGGTGTGGATGGCCCGCCCGGCCGCGTTGCCCATCCGGCCCCACAGCGAGGCCCCGAGCACGATGGCCACGCCCAGGGTGAGCAGCCCCACGCCGTCCCGGCGGTGGTGCGGGTCCAGGTCGCGCGCGCCGCGGCCGACGGCCCGGGCGGCGAACCCGACCGCGCCGGCCGTCACCGTCCAGGCGGCCGCGATCATGCGGCCGGTCCACCCGATCAGGATCACGACCGGATCATGGGACGCCCCGCCCTTGGCGGCGCGGCCTTTGGCCGCACGGCCCTTCGCCGTACGTCCCTTTCCGGCCGCCCCCTTGGAGGTTTTTTTCTTTTGGCCCGAACGAGGCTGGTTACCTCGCCCCGGCTTGGCCCTCGTGCCCCGCGGGGCGGGAGATTTGGTGGTCGTACTGCCGCGACCGCCGGCCCCACTGCGGCTGGTGGTGCCGGTTTGGCTGCTGGTGCGGCTGCCCGAGCTCGGGCGGGATCGGCTGCCGCCGTCCTTGTCGGGTTCCAGCAACTCGAGGGCATCCTCGGCTAGCCCGCCGCGCGGGCGGGCAGATCCGTTACGGGCACGGGTCGCCATAGTCACAAACGTAGCGAGAACCCGCGATACCCCAAAGCACATAAGGCGTGTGTCGGCGCTGTGTCACCTAGGGGGCGCAATCAGGTAGTGGTAGCGATATCCGCGGTCATCACGAAGGCGGGGCTGGGGCGTGGAACCCAGCTCCGTTCGGCCAAAAGGTTTTCCAGGGGATCGGACGTCGCGCTTGGGAGCAGGACCTGGGGCACGACGATCATCGGCGGCAGGGTGCGGCGTCGGTGCCACTCCTCGACCGCCGTGACCGCCGGTCTCGGGCGCCTGCCAGTGCAGCGCGGCGGCTCGCTCCAGGTCCTCGATCCGGGTTCAGGCATTGGCGGGCAGCGCGGTGCCCGGGCCGCGGCGGCGGACCCGGACCAGGTCCCGCCGGTGCTCGGGCAGGGTCCGCTCCTCGGTGCCCTCCACGGTGAAGCCGGCCTCGGCGATCATCTCCAGGTCGCGGGCGCCGGGCTGGCCCTCGCTGGTCAGGTAGTCGCCGAGGAAGATCGAGTTGACGATGTGCAGCGCGAGCGGCTGCAGGCTGCGCAGGTGGATCTCGCGGCCGCCGGCCAGCCGGACCTCGGCGTCCGGGCAGACGAACCGGACCATGGCCAGGATGCGCAGGCAGCGCCGCGGGGTGAGGGTCCATTCGCCGCCCAGCGGGGTGCCCTCGAACGGGATCAGGAAGTTGACCGGCACCGAGTCGGGGTCGAGTTCTCTTAGCGCGAACGCGACGTCCGTCAGTTCCTCGTCGGTCTCGCCCATCCCGGCGATCAGGCCCGAGCACGGGGACAGGCCCGCGGCCTTTGCCTTCTGCACGGTGGCGGCGCGGTCGGCATACGAGTGGGTGGTGCAGATATCGGAGTAGTTGGTCTCGGCCGTGTTCAGGTTGTGGTTGTAGGCGGTGGTGCCGGCCTCGTGCAGACGCTCGGCCTGGCCGTCGGCGAGCAGGCCGAGGCAGGCGCAGACCTCCACGTCGGGATTCTTCGCCTTGAATTCCCTGATGGCGGTCGACACCCGGGTGATGTCCGCGTTGGTCGGGCCGCGGCCGCTGGCCACCAGGCAAACGCGCTTGGCGCCCGCCTGGACGCCGGCTTCGGCGCTGGTGAGCACCTCGTCCGGCTTAAGCCAGGTGTACTTGAGCACGTCCGCCGCCGAGCCGAGCCGCTGCGAGCAGTAGCAGCAGTCCTCGGGGCACAGGCCGCTCTTGATGTTGACCAGGTAGTTCAGCTTGACGCGGCGGCCGAAGTAGCGCAGCCGGACCTTGAAGGCCGCCGCCACCACGTCCATCAGCTCGTCGTCCGTGCTCGCCAGGATTCTCAGGGCCTCGGCGCGGGTCGGCAGCTCCCGGGCCAGGGCCTTCTCCGCCAGCGTGTCAAGCCAGGTCATTGCGCCTCCTTCGAGGCGACGTTATCAGGCCGGCTTCGGGGCGGCCGACGCGGTAATGTCAGCGCATGCGGGTCGCGATCCTCGATGATTATCAGCAGGTTTCCCTGGCTAGCGCGGACTGGTCTGCGGTGCGCGCGCTCGCCCAGATCGACGTGTTCGCCGAGCACATCGAACGGACGGAGGCGCTGGTCAGCGCCCTGGATCCGTACGACGTGATCGTGGCGATGCGGGAGCGGACTATTTTCGACGCCTCGCGGCTCAGCCAGCTGCCGCGGCTGCGACTGCTGGTCACCACGGGCATGTCCAACCCGTCGATCGACCTTTCCGCTGCCTCGGCGCAGGGGGTGACCGTGTGCGGCACCGGCGGAATCGGCTCGTCAACCTCCGAGCTGAGCTAGGGGCTCATCCTCGCGCTGCTCCGGCACATCCCGGAGGAGGACCGGCGGCTGAAGCTGGCCGGGCGGGCCGGCGGCGCGGCGCTCGGCGTGGGCGGCGGCTGGCAGCAGACGGTCGGCACCGGCCTTGACGGCAAGCGGCTCGGGGTGGTCGGCCTCGGCCAGCAAGGCCGGCGGGTGGCGGAGATCGGCCGGGCGTTCGGCATGAAGGTGGCGGCCTGGAGCCAGAACCTGGATCCGGACGTGGCCAAGAAGGCGCACGCCAAGGCGGTCAGCAAGGCGGAGCTGTTCTCCTCCGCTGACGTGGTGACCGTGCACTACAAGCTGAGCCCGCGCAGCGTCGGGCTGGTCGGCGCGGCGGAGCTGGCGCTGATGAAGCCGTCTGCCTACCTGGTGAACACCTCCCGCGGGCCCCTGGTGGACAGCGCGGCGCTGCTCTCCGCGCTGCGGTCCGGGTCGATCGGGGGCGCGGCGCTCGACGTGTACGACGTGGAGCCGCTGCCGCTTTGGGATCCGCTGCGGTCCGCGCCCAACGTGGTGCTGACCCCGCACCTCGGCTACGTCACCGAAGAGACCTACCGGGTCTTCTACGGCGACGCGGCCGAGGACATCGTGGCGTTCGCCAAGGGTGAGCCGGTGCGGGTGCTTCCGGTTTAGCCGGGTTGCTTCTTAGCCGGGTTGCTTCTTAGCCGGGTTGCTTCTTAGCCGGGTTGCTTCCAGTGCGGGTCGCGGCCGGACAGGCTCAGGGCGCGGTCGAAGGGTGTCGCGTCGTCTGATGTTTCGATGGCGTCGGCGAAGCCCTGGTACTTGCGGAACATTTCGGCCTGCGCCTGGACGATGCCTTCGAGGGCTGCCGCGACGGCGGCGTCGGCGTGGTACTCCTGGCCGGTGGCCTTGGCCACGTCCCAGCCGTGCAGGGCTGTCTCCATGATGAGCATCGCGCCCACGTCGGCGGCCGGGGTGGCGTCTCCCATGACGCCGAGCTCGCCTTCCCAGGCCTTCGGGTCTTTCCAGGCGCTGACCGCTTTGCTGATCTGCTGGGCGTAGTCCTCGCGGAAACCGGGGTCGGCGGTGAAGTCCTTGTTCATCAGGTCCTCGGCGACGCTTTCGCCGTGCGCCCGGCGCTCGGCGGAGTACGAGGTCCACAGGATCGTGTGGTTGAGCAGGGTGCGCAGGTCCCAGTCGCCGCACGGGGTGGGCCCGTCCAGTGTTCCTTCTGGTACTCCGTTCACTACTTTGGCCGCCTCGGCTGCGGCGGCGGCCATCTCCGCGCTCAGATTCGTCTTTTCCATATCTCGAACATACTCGGAGCGGGGTTCGGCGGTCTTGAACAAACGCGACAGCTTACGCTGGTCAGGTGCCATATTCCGCCGTCGGGACCATGGGTCGGGGTGTGCTGCGCCCGGACCTCGCGGCGACCAGGTTCGGGCTGGCCAGGCACCGGCCGTCGGACGCGCTGAACCCGTTCGTGGACTACTACTGGATCTTGCGCTGGGACCTTCGCGGCGAGCCGCCGCATGCGCAGACGATCCTGCCCCATCCCAACGTGAACCTGAGCTTCGAGGCATCAGGCGCGGGGATCTACGGCGTGGACCGCAGGCTGTTCACCCGATCGCTGTCCGGTGCGGGCCGGGTGCTCGGGGTGCGCTTCGCGGCCGGGGGCTTCCGGCCGTTCTGGCAGGCGCCGATCTCCCAGCTGACCGACCGGGTGGTGCCGGCGCCGCGGCTGTTCGGGCCGCGGGCGGAGAAGACCCGGCAGGCGATCATGGACGGTGCTGCGACCGCTGCTTCTGCCGCTGCCTCTGCCTCTGCCTCTGCTTCTGCTTCTGCTTCTGCCTCTGCCTCTGCCTCTGCCGGTGCTGCCGGCTCCGCTGACGATGCCCGGATGATCGGGTACGCGGAGGCGCTGCTGTGTTCGGTGCTGCCGCAGCGGGATCCGCTGGCCGAGCATGTCGCCGCGCTGGTGTCGCGCATCACCGACGATCCCGGGCTGCGCCGGGTCGACCAGTTGTCCGCCGAGGCCGGGATGACCGCGCGCACCCTGCAGCGGCTGTTCGCCGACTACGTGGGGGTCAGCCCCAAGTGGGTGATGCGCCGGGCCCGGCTGCACGAGGCCGCGGAACGCGCCGACAGCGGCGAGCCGGTCGACTGGGCCGAACTCGCCGCCGACCTCGGCTACGCCGACCAGGCCCACCTGACCCGTGACTTCACCGTCACCATCGGCGTCTCCCCCACCCGTTACGCCGCCGCCTCGACGAACTGACCGGCTTCTAACTGGCCGGCTCTAGCCGGCCGGGACGGTGCGCAGGTTCAGCGGCGGGCGGCCGCGGGCGCCTTCGAGCGCGTCCCGGATGTCGGCTATCACCTCGGCGGGCTCGGAACGTATCTGCTTAGGGGTGAACCGGAGCACGATCATCTGGCGCTTGCTCATGCGCCTGCCGCGGGCGAGCGTCTTGGCGTGGTCCTCGGGAGACATGTGCCATTGTCGTGAGTCCACCTCAACCCCGACCCCGAGTTCGGGCCACCAGGCATCCGGCTTGGCGATGAAGGTGTCACCGTCGTACACCGACGGGTTGAACAGCGGCATGGGCAGCCCGGACCTGGCCAGCAGGTCCTTGAGGTCCCCTTCAGCAGCCGACCTGATGCCGTCGGCGACGTCCGTCAGCGCCTCGCGGAACAGGACCGACCCGGTGCTCGGCCCGGCGGTGAGTTCCGCGACAAGATCTTGCACCGTGCAACGGCCGCGCTGCACCGCGTCGGCCACGACCGCCCGTACGTCCCGCAGGCTACTCAGGTCGCGCACGGCATCGGCCACGGCGCGCGGCGCCGGGGCATAGCGCACCGGACCGAGTTCCCAGATCCGTCCGGGCATCCGGGTCGTCCGGTGCAGCCGCACGAACGCCGCGTCCCGCCGCTGCCGGGTGGCCGGGACCAGGACGTCGACGAGGTCGGGCAGGTTCCCTCGGATGTGGTGGCAGCGCAGCGCCGCCGGACCTGTGATCATGCTGCCACTGCCCGCATAGAGCAGCGCGGCCATTTCCTGCTGGATCGTGGTTGGCGCCCCGGTCGCGGCCATGTAGACGCTAGGCAGCAAGCTGCGCCACGGCCCCCCGGGGCGAAGCCGATGCCGCAGCGCATTATCAGAAACGCCTGCGGCCAGCGCCTGATGGCGCGATATCACGTCAATCTGCTGGTTGAGGAGCCGGTCGAGTGCATCTCGGTCCGGCCGGGTCGTTCGGGCCATGCACGCATCATGCGACCAGGGTCCGACAATCCCGCCCTGGATCCCGTGCTCGCAAACCACGCCGATGTCACATCGCTGTTGCTATAGCCCAATGCCAGGAACTTAAGGAAGCACCCTCGGCTCGGGCTGTTTCATGATCATGGCCAGAAACAGGCAAATAGCGCCCGAAACTGGCCACGATCATGATCAGCGCCCGAAATGTCTCAATGTAAAATTAAGGCA
>WNGQ01022636.1_pt1 | contig 10574 bp, 10 predicted proteins | sample 5407661 | NCBI WGS metagenome assembly WNGQ01 (sample SAMN13153382, study PRJNA577476) | soil metagenome | isolation source: 60 cm soil or saprolite under Garry oak tree replicate 2 | place: USA:California | collected 2016-06-15 | reverse complement strand
GTCCTCAAGGCCTTGTCCAGGCTGCTCCGTGCGAAGGGCTATGACGTCAGGGCATATTCGTCGCCGGTTGTGTTCCTCGAGGAGCACGACGTGGCCGTTCCCGGCTGTGCGGTCCTGGATGTTTCGATGCCTGGTCTTGACGGTTTGGTGCTTCAGCATGCGCTGGCCGTCACAAATGGCTTTCATCGTCCCGTCGTCTTCGTCACGGGCAAAGGTGATATCCCGACCAGCGTGAGTGCCATGAAAGCCGGGGCAATCGATTTCCTGACCAAACCCGTGAAGGACGTCGATTTGTTCGAGGCCATATCCCGTGCTGAAGCCAGGGATACCGAGTCGCGCTGGCTTCATTCTGAGCTAGAATCGATGCAGGCGAAGGTCGATACCCTGACCCCGCGCGAACGCGAAGTTCTGACCCATGTCGTGGCGGGTCGCCTCAACAAGCAGATCGCCGGCGACCTGGGTACGGTCGAAAAAACCATCAAGGTTCACCGCAGCCGGATGATGAAGAAATTGAGCATTCGCACCGTGGCCGACCTGGTTCGCATGGCAGAGAAGCTCAGCCTTCCGAAATAGCGGAACATTGGCCCAAGGGCCAACTCGACGCGCGCTCGCCGCACCAGCAATAGTCATTTATGGTGGAAGCTTCCCCGTGGATTGCGATTGTGGACGATGATCCGGCCGTGCTCAAGGCTTTGAGCCGGTTGTTGCGTACGCACTCATTTCATGCGCGAACTTTTGTATCCGGACAGGAATTGCTCGCGGCATTGCCAACTGGTCTTCCCGAGTGTCTGATTGTCGATCTCCAGATGCCCGAGATGAACGGTTTGGAACTGCAGCAGCATCTCGTAAGCAACGGCATAACAATTCCAACGATCCTGATTTCCGCACACGACGACGTCGCATTAAACGAGCACAAACCAGGGTTTGTGGCCGGCCTTCGAAAGCCGCTGCAGGAACAGGCTTTGTTTGAGGCTATCCGAAAAGCGGTCGGGACGCGGAGCACAAAGTAGCGCGGGGTGATCACGCGCCGCGCTTCGAGCGAGCCAAAGGAACATACAAGGAGCGAAGATGCCAATATCCATTTCCATGATCCTCGTGAGTTCGCAGCTGGTCGTGGCGGTCGCGGACGGGGTGCCGGCGTTCGATATTTCGCGAAGCTGCAGGCTCGACCTGGCGGCGACAGCAGGGCTCACAGTCGATCAGTCATCAAAGACCTGCATCGGAGACGAAACCAGGGCGCGACAGCGGCTAGTGCGCCAATGGTCGAAATATTCCGCTTCCAGCAAGGCGCAGTGCATTCCGCAGGAGAGTATCGGCGGCACGCCAAGCTACGTCAGTCTCAGGACGTGTCTAGAGATGGGGCAGTGGGCTCGCTGACGGTTCTGACGCAGCATTCACTGCGGTGCGGCAGCAGACGTCAGCCAGAGGATGAAGCCCAGGAGAACATCTTGTCCTTCAGCTGGATCAGGGCCGGAGCCGGCAGCAGCTTGGCCGGTGTCGCAGCTTTCTCGCCGCGCGCCACCAGCTTTGCCATCCAGATCTCGCCGTCGGTGTAATAGGGATCGCCTTCGCCATTGCGGCCGTTCAAGGTTGGACCAATTCCCCTGATCTGATAGATGCTAAGCACCGAACGGGCGAGGTCCAATCCGGCAATCAGGCGGTCACGCTCCTGATCGACGTTTGGCGCGATCTTGTGCGTAACCTGTCCGGTATCGCGGCTCAGGGTGACCCCGCTGTCGAAGCTTGCCGATCCGAGCCAGACGGGACTGCCATCGGCGCCGCTCTCTAAAACCATCCAGAGGCGGACGTGCTGCCTGCGGTCGGCGCTTTTTCCGTCAAGCTGTTCGAACGCCATGTCCTCGCGCCGGCCGTCGAAATAGAGTGGACTGACGGGAGCGTCGTTGTACGGGCGATCGAGCAGCACACTTCCGATGATTTCGACGCTGGTCCGCAGCGTTACGGGATCGGCCGGATACCACCCGGCGGCGTGGAACGCCGAAACCACTTCCTCTTTTGTCCCGATCAGGCCGACATTGATCGGGTCGCCCGGTATCGCCTGGGCTGTCGACGTCACCATGGCCCGCTTCGACAGACCGGGCTCATGTTCGACACGAGCCCAGGTTGCTGGCAAAACCAGATAGCTGACCAGTACGTAGATCGAAATGATCGCCGCCGGAATCGCAAGATAGCGGTGACGGGGTGCCGCAAATAATCTCTTCATTGGATGATCCTTCCAAGAAGTGGCCGCCGCGACGCGATGCCTCGGGGCAATGTGCTGGCCGGCAACACCCAGCGTTCCGATTGGACATCGCAATAGAGATCGCGTTGCAGCGAAAACAGGCTGATGCAGCGGCTATTGTATGTGTCCGGGCTGGCCCCGTCGTAGCGCGAGATCAAGCGTGGGTAGGACACCACACCCGCCGTCGTTTCGATATTGCCCTTTGGGCCATTCCTGCGCTGGAGCGACCCTGTTCCGGGCCATCAGACGGTTCTGTTCGTGCTTCAGTTTGGCGGCGGCCCAACGGGAAGCCGGTCGTTGGCGCCGATCGCTCCTGGCTGGGGAGGCGGTGCGCTGGTCCCGGCTTGAGCGCGCGGGTATTTGCGCGTCTGCCCGGATGTCGTGTGACTTTGTGCCCGGCGAGCACGTTGAGCCACATCTGCACCGTAATTTGGCGTCGGAGTGCCGGCAAGGATACTGAACAGGCCGGGGCTCGGTTTGGGCCCCCTCACCACGCTGCCAGGGATTGACGCAACGACTCCCTGTCCCCCAGACGTGCCTTGGGCTGCAGCGGTCTCAACCGGGCCGAGGGTTGCGGCTAACGCGAGCGCGAAAGGGATAATGCGGGACTTCATCTTTGCTGCCTCCGCCGACGTTGCCTTCCCGTACCAATGCAGCGTGGGGCCCCTGTGTGGGAAGCAGCGGGCTCAGTTTTCACCGAATACAACGCTGGGCACGATGAGGGAAGAACTGGAAAGGTTAGTGAGGAAGCCGTGAGACGGGCCGCCGCAAAAATGAAAAAATAGCTAGAGCCGGTCTTTCCGCTTCCCAATTTCGGCGAGTATCTGCTCGAAGGTCGGCTTGCCTTCATAATAAAGAGCGCTGCTACGCTCGTAGGCGTTCGCGTATAGAGCTCTCGTTTTGGCGTCGCTCAGAAGGAAGGCTTGGTTCTCGGCGATGTTTTGATTGTCACCTTGCCGGAAACGCGCCTGCTTGTGATCCTTGTAGGCTTTAGCGCCAATGAATTTCTGAACCGTGGGCCGCTTGAGTAGCTCATAGATATCGTAGTAATGCCGCATGAACTCTACTGGATCGCTGCCGTCCGCTTGCTGATTGCGGAATTTGGTTGAAACCGTTTGAAGTTTTTCGACGAAGGTGTAGCCGGGATCATAGCAAGGCACCGCCTTCGCGCGGTTGTCGATAATGTCGACCTTGCCGGCGGCGTAATCATACATCCAGGAACTGATGTCTTTCGGTGTATTGGGAGCCACGGTGTCGAAGCCGACCTCGAGCAGCACACCTTCCCGAAGTCCGTCCAGTGCTTCGGTTACGCTCTCATAATTCAGCCGGATGCCAGCGCCCCTGTAGTTCGGGGTGTCATCGAACGCCGTGTCGCGCTCGACGCTTGAGATGCCGTCGATCTTGATCGTTTGCGCGAGCCAGTCGTAAAAGTCCGTTCGCGTCTTGATCTGCGCCGCGCTGTTCTGATTCTTGCCGATCTTCACGTGCCCGGCCGGAGGCTCGATGAGAATATCGATATCCTCCGAAAACCGGTTGATGATCTGATGGCCTTCGACAGCGACGTGCCGCCCTTCAACTGGAATTTGAAGCCAAGTTGCTGAAGCCCGTAAAGGCAATGCATGATCCAATAGTCTTTTTCGACCAAGGCCGGATCAATGCCCTTTTCTTCCGCCACAATCCGGATCAGATCCGCAGATTGCGGATGATTGTGGAGGAAATCACGCGGCATGGTGCAGTTCGTCCGGTCGCAAGGCGCGTTCGAACAGTTTCTTCGTCCGTTCGTTTCCATACTCGCGCACGGCGCGGCGCAAGCGTGGATTATCCGACGACGCTGCGCGCTCCATCACGCGCTTCAAGACCTCGTCCTTCGCCTCCGCAAGCTGGTCCACGTTGTTGACGAGATCGACCAGCAAGAATTCCTTCGTCAGCGATTTTGGGAAACGTGGCTTCACGCGAAAGGCAAATTTGCGACCGCCGAGCTGAAACTCGCCATGCCGCTTGTGATTGTAGACGACGGTTTTATCGTAAAGCTGCGTCGTGCCCACCCCGAGGCTGTTATAGGCATTCGGCGAAGCCAGCAGAAACCGGTCATCCCTCAAGAACGCCCTCACAACATCCTTGTCGGAAGCGGGCGCCGGACCGAAGGCCGTCTCTTTCGGATAGGCATAGAGCCCGCCCGAAAGCTTCTTCAGGACGCCCCGCTCGACGAGCTGTTTGAGATGGCGGTCGACGGACGTTGACCAGCGCGCCAGCTCCTCGCGCCGATAGGCGCGGCCTGGCTTTAGCTGTTTTCTGAATTCGTCGAGCTTTGTCATGCTGGACAATATACGCTTGGAACGCCATTTTTGCAAGTTTTTTCATTGAAAAATCATGCAACACGCCCGGCCATATAATCGCTATTTGCTTGCAAGGTGAGCGCGGATCGCGTTTGCCTTCGCATCGATCCAGTATCTGCGGGGCTGCGAAAGCCTTGGTTCGATCGGTTGTGCGTCGGGAGCTGTGTTCGCAGTCGATATCTCCTCGGGCACGCGCATCGGAAGCGCCCGGTTTGGCAACGCGCAGGCGATCATCCGCTTTGGCGAGCCGATGCAACTTCGGATGCGACTTCGATTGTGGGTAAGGATTTTTGCCTGCGATCGCGCCGGAGGGTCCGTTGTTGGGCAGGGCCGGGGGCGTTCAAATTGCGGGACGATGTAATTGTGGCGCGGGACGCCGCGCGCCTTCGCCCGATGGGCTTCGTGGCAGCCTTCGCCACGAAATGGCTTGCGTGGCTTGCCGAGCCGTAGCTCGCGGGCCGAGCAGCCCGCCTTCGCCCAAGTGGGCTTCGGCGTGGCAGCCTTCGCGAGCGAAGGCTGGTGGGCCCGGCAGGACTCGAACCTGCAACCAGACCGTTATGAGCGGCCGGCTCTAACCATTGAGCTACAGGCCCCGCCGGCGTGCCGCATCAGCGGCAGGCAACGGTGCCGGTACCCCTTACAATGTGGCCGACGATCCGGCAATGCCGCGTTCCCATCCCGGAACTTTTGCATGCCGCCGGGAGTTCAAGGCGGGATTGGACAGGGGGCGACGATGTTTCGCTGGGCTGTGATTTGTCTGGTTATTTCGCTGATCGCGGGCGGCCTCGGGCTAACCAGCGTTTCGGCACTCGCCAAGCGGTTGTCGCTGATCTTCTTTGCGCTGTTTTTCCTGGGCTTCCTGGCGCTGGTCGGTTTTGCCTATGTGGTCAGCTCGGCGGTGTATCACAGCGAGCTTATGCCTGTGTTGGTGGCGGTGAGTGGGTAGCGGGAGAAGCACTTTGCGGCTCTGTCGCTAACAGCGCTGGAATACTGGATCACCCGCTTTCGCGGGTAATGACAGCGAGAGTTTCGATCTAATCCACCGACACCCCGGCGAACTCGACCACCTTGCGCCACTTCTCGGTCTCATCCGCGATCAGCTTGCCGAACTCGGCCGGCGTCATCGGCTTCGGGATGCCGCCGACTTCGGCGAGCCGCGCCACCAGCTTCGGATCCTTTAGCGCCTCGCCGACCGCCTTGTTGAGGGCGTCGATAATTTCGGGCGGTGTGCCCTTTGGCGCCGAGATGCCGTAGAACCCGACGGATTCGAATCCCGGTACCGTCTCGGCGATGGCGGGAACATCGGGCACGCCGGGCCAGCGCTGCGGCGAGGTGACGCCGAGCGCGCGCACCGTGCCGCCGCGCGCCTGCTCCAGCGCCGACGGCAGGTTGTCGAAGATCAGTTGCACCTTGTTGGAGATGATATCGGGAAACGCGATCGCCGAGCCGCGATAGGGTACATGGACCATGTCGACCTTGGTCAGCGCCTTGAACAATTCCGCCGACATATGCACCGAGGTGCCATTGCCCGACGAAGCATAGGAGACCTTGCCCGGATTGGCCTTGCAGTAATCGATGAACTCCTGAACGGTCTTGACCGGCATGGCGTTCGACACCACCAGCATATTGGTCAGTTGCATGATGCTCGCGACCGGCACGGTATCGCGGATGAAATCGTACGGCAGCTTCTTGTAGAGCGAGGCGCTGATAGCGTTGTTGGGCGCCACAAACAGCAGCGTGTAGCCGTCCGGCGGCGAGGTGACCGCGGCGGCGGCCGCGATATTGCCGCCGGAGCCGGTGCGGTTCTCCACCACGAATTGCTGGCCGAAATGCTCCGACAGCCACTGGCTCATGATGCGCGCCACGATATCGACGGGGCCGCCGGCGGCGAAGCCGATCAGCCAGCGCACCGGGCGGTTCGGGTAGTCGGCAGCGGATGACGGCACGGTGCCGGTCGCAAGGCTCGCGAAACACACCAAACTGAACAGGGCCGTACGCAATAATCCGATCATAATCTCTCCCGTCATATTCTTGTTGTTGCCGCGCAACACAACATCGTCTGAGCTTTTGATTTCTGTCGCATCCATGCTTTCATACAATTCGGGACTTGCCTACATTGCCTTCTGCCCAATGTTCCAGCATGGGTATGCGGTCGCGTTGGTTGCGCGGATGTCAGAGGATATCAAATGAACGTTGTGCGTATCGTGTGCATGAGCGCCTTGCTGCTGATGGGTAGCGCTGCGGTGGCGCAAGATGGAGGCAAGACCATTCAAAAGACCACGATCAGTCTGGGGACGGCGACGCCCGGCGGCGGCTTCCCGCTCTATGGCAATGCCTTTGCCGAGATCATCAACGGGGCCGATACGACGCTGTCGGTCGAGCCGCGCAACACCAAAGGCTCCAACGAGAATATTCCGCTGCTGGAAGCAGGCCAACTCGACGCCGCGCTGGTCGCCGGAGAGCCCGCTTACGAAGCGTTTATGGGAATCAGGCAGCCGCGATCGAAGTTGAAGATCCTGACGGCGATGTATTCGAGCCCGGGCATGTTCGCGGTGCGCGCCGACAGCCCGTACAAGACCATTCGCGATCTCGTCGACAAACCGGTCGCGTTCGGCGCAAAGGGCTCCGGCCTTCCGATCCTCTCGCGCTATGTGCTTGACGGTCTCGGCCTAAAGCAGGACGACAATTTTCAATCGATCTACCTCGACCGCGCCGGCGATGGGCCGGCCATGGTGCTCGATGGACGGGCCGCGGCGCTGTGGGGCGCCGGCATCGGCTGGCCCGGATTCATGGCGCTGGCGGCAAGCCCGGGCGGTGCGCGGTTTATTGCACCGGATGCCGATGAGATCGCGCGCATCAGGGCCAAGCACGCATTTCTCAAACCGCTGACGGTGCCGGCCGGCAGCTACCCGAACCAGAACGCGCCGATAGACTCCGTCGGCTCATGGAGTTTTGTCCTGGTACGCGAGACTTTGCCGGAGGACGTCGCCTATCGGCTGGCGCGCTTGCTGCATGCGGTCGAAACCGCGTTCTGCAAGAAACTGCCGCAGGCCTGCGAGACGACGGCGGCGAACACGGTTGCGGCGGCGCCAAACCCGGAATTGATCCATCCGGGCGTGATGAAGTATTTCCGCGAGATCGGGGTGGCGAAGTAGTTTCTCCCTATCGTCCCGGCCAAGCCAACGGGTCCGGCCTTCGGCCGGCCCGATGACAGGCTCAGCGCGAGCCGGGATCAACCACCGGCGGCGATCGTTACAAAAGGTCTCTACCACGGTGCCGCCGCGAGACGGCACCGTGGTATGGCTCCCGGCCTTCGCCGGGACGACGTCGGAATTATCTCCGCATTTGAAATTACTTCTTCGCCAGCAAGCACGCCGGATCGGGCGGCCCGAACGCTTCCTCGCCGGAAATCTTTGCCAGGATTTTGTAGTAGTCCCACGGATATTTGGACTCTTCCGGCTTCTTGACCTGCACCAGCATCAGATCGTGGACCATCAGATTGTCCTCGCGCAGTTTGCCATTGCGGGCAAAGAAATCCTCGATCGGCTTCTCACGCATCTTGGCCGCGACCTTGAGCGGCTCGTCGGTTCCGCTCTCCTTGATCGCGTTGAGATAGTACATCACGGACGAATAGACGCCGGCCTGCCACATCGTGGGCATCCGGTTCATCTTGGCGAAATAACGCTTCGACCATTCGCGGGTCTTGTCGTCCATGTCCCAGTAGAACGAGGTCGTCAGCAATAACCCCTGCGCCGCCGGCAACCCCAGCGAATGAATGTCGGTGATCAGCGCCAGCAGGGCGGCCATCTGCTGCCCGCCCTTGAAGACGCCGAACTCGGCGCCGGTCTTGATCTCGTTCATGTTGTTCGGCGGGCCGCCGGCGATGCCGATGATCTTGGCCTTGGAGGCCTGCGCCTGCAGCACGAAGGATGACAGATCGGGCGTTGCCAGCGGCGGCCGGACCGAGCCGAGCACCTTGCCGCCGCTCTTGGCGATGACGGCGGAGGCGTCCCGTTCAAGCGAGCGACCAAACGCGTAATCGTCGGTGATGAAGAACCAGCTGTCGCCGCCGCGCTTCACCACGGCCTCGGCCGTACCGACCGCGAGCGCCCGGGTGTCGAACACCCACTGCATTGCATAAGGCGAGCAGAATTTTCCATGGAAGTCCGCGGTGCCGGTGGAATGCGTGATGAACAGCTTCTTCTTCTCGTTGGCGATATTCTGCACCGCGAGGCCTACTGCCGACACCGGCACGTCCACGATCAGGTCGACCTGTTCGGTGTCATACCAGCGCCGCGCAATGCCGGCGCCTATATCGGCTTTCAGCTGATGGTCGCCGACAATCACCGTGATCGGCTTGCCCAGCACCTTGCCGCCAAAATCGTCCACCGCCATCTGCGCGGCCGTAACGGAGCCCTGGCCGGTGGGCGTCGATGCCGGCCCGTTCATGTCGGTGAGAACGCCGATCTTGACCACATCGTCTGAAACCTGGGCCAGCGCAGCCGGCGTTGCCAGCATCAAAGCCACGAGCGCTCCAGGCATGGAGATATTTCTGGCGAGCATTTTGTCTTCTCCCGTGACATCAGGCGCATTGGCCCTGCTGCTTGGCCGGGAGCTTGAGGCTGAGCCGGCCCGCGTTCTTGCAATTATTCGGCGGCCTGCGTCAACGGAAGTGGTGTGTCTGTATCAGGCGGCAAACCGGATCTGGCCGGCGGGTGCCGGGTCGTAACCACCAAGTTCCGCGGCCCGCTGGTTCAGCCTCTTCTGCCCGATAAAACCGATCAGCGCCTGAACCTGTGGGCGGAAGTAGCTACGCTGCCGCATCAGCAAATCGAAATTCTCCCAAAGCAGGGGTACGAAATCGAGCCCCGCCGAGTTTGCCGCGGCGCGCGTCGTGATGCCGCAGTCCGCCCAGCCGGCGCGGATCGCGACCGCAAGGTCGGGCCCGGTGAGACATGGCGGCTCGAGCCGGTGCAGATCCTTCGGTTCGGCGCCGGCGCGCCTCAGCAGCATTTCGAGCAGCATCTGTGCCCCGGCGCCAGGCTGCCTGACGGCCATTTGGGCGCCGGAGGCCAGAACGTCGGCCAGATTCTGCAGATGTTTCGGGTTGCCAGGCGGAAGCGCGAGGCCTTGTTCGCGCCGCACCAATCCGACCAGCACGGCATCATGCAGGCCCGACATCCCGCGCACCGCCGCGATATTGGCGTCGCCGGCTGAATCTTCGGATATTTCATTACTGTGGAAATGGATGGCCGCGGCGATCACCTCGCCACGCTGCAGGCGATCGACGCCGCGCGCGGTGCCTTCAGTGAGCGACGCCAGACCAGATCCGGATTCGCGCAAGGTCCATTCCAGGAGATCGTCCTGGCTGCCGCCGACAATAGGCGGCGGGTCGGCGGCGATCATGCCGGCAGGGCGCGACAGTCCCGAAAGCACCCAGAGGTCCAGTTCATGACGTGGAAACAGCCACTTGCCGGTGACCTTGCTGCCGGGAATCGCTCCCTCGGTCACCAGTTCGTAGAGCTTGCGCTCTCCGAGCCGGACGTAATCGGCGGCTTCGCTGGTTGTCAGAAAATCCACCCTGCATTTCTATGCATATTTCTGCGTATGTTCAACTATTTGACAATTGCAGAAATTGTGCAGAACACAGTCGATCAAAGGGGCGGTGAATGGCTGACCATCTCAGTGCATGGCAATTGATCCAGAACGGCGACGCAGCCCTGTTTGCAATCGTGGGCCTGTCGCTTGCCGTCAGCCTTTCGGCGGTCGCGCTCGCGGCAGTTGTCGGCATGCCTTTGGGGGCACTGCTGGCGCTGACGCGTTTTCCCGGGCGGTCCGTCTTGGTGATATTGCTCAATGCCCTGATGGGATTGCCGCCGGTGGTGGTTGGCCTCGCGGTCTATCTGCTGCTGTCGCGATCCGGGCCGTTGGGTTCGATGGGGATTCTGTTCACGCCATCGGCCATGGTGATCGCGCAGACCATCCTGATCGCGCCGATC
>WNGQ01011315.1_pt1 | contig 10576 bp, 14 predicted proteins | sample 5407661 | NCBI WGS metagenome assembly WNGQ01 (sample SAMN13153382, study PRJNA577476) | soil metagenome | isolation source: 60 cm soil or saprolite under Garry oak tree replicate 2 | place: USA:California | collected 2016-06-15 | reverse complement strand
AGCCGCCCGGGATTCGGAACGTCGCTGCGGCGCGCGCGTTCCCTTCGCCGGGTGCCCTAAAGCCTGACTTACAATGAAAAAAACCAAATTCATCCAGGACGCGAAGCTCGATCCCTCGCGATATTACCGCAATCCGTCGGACGTTGTCAGAGATAGGCGCCTCACCAATATCGACCGCCTGGAGATCCTCGCCGCCTGGGAGCGGGAAGCCAGAGAGCGGCAGGATGGCGACGAACCGTCGGAAAGCGGGTTCGATCCATTGCTGCAGCTTCGACGCATCCGCGAGGAATTGCTGCGTTCCGAAGACGCCGCCCAGGGCCGTTCGAGCGCCCTGATGAACGAAGAAGAACCCTGATGGCACAATGAGTTCTATCAAATCCCGAGTGGTTCCATGCTCACCAAATTATGAGGCCGCAACCCGCCGCTAAACGGCACGTTTTCACTTCTGGAAGATACCTGGAGACGGGCAATGGCGCAGACAAAGCCTTGGGATCACTCGATCGAATTCAACCGGCGCGAGGAGCCGAATCGGGCGCCGATATTAACGCCCGTGGAAGCCAGACAAGGGCTCATATCGGGACGCGTCGTATTGATATTGGTGATCAGCTTGATGCTGGCCGTGATCGCCGGTGCCACAACCTACGTGGTTCTCTTCTAAGGCCCGCATTTCGTTTCACGAGCGATCTGTCTTCCGTGGCCAGCAGCATGGCAAGTCCGCGCAGGCTCGGAACACGCAGGGCCACGGTGTGAACGGAGATGAGCAGCGGCACTGCGGTAATCGATGCCGCCGGCCCCCACATCCAAACCAGAGTGGCGACTGTCAGGAATATCGCGACGGGCGAGATCACGATGCGCCGCGATAACAACCAGGGCTGCACCAGATTGGCTTCGACCGTGTTGAGCCCGAGCAGAATCGCCGGGGGAACGAGCCCCAACAGAACCGTCTTGGCGGTCGCCAGACCCACCACGGCTGCCAGCACGATCACGGTCGTGGGACCGATAACGGGGATGAAGTTCATAAAGCCGAAGGCGATTCCCCAGAGCATCGGGTCGCTGATGTGGGCGAGTGAAAAACACAGCGCCGTAACCACGGCAAGGCCGATATTGATCAGCGACAGGGTGAAGAGGTAGCCCGAGACTCGGCTCCTCACATTGCGGCAGATCCGCGCCATCCGCAGCCGGTTTTGGAATGTTCGCGGCAAAAGGATGAGCTGGATCGTATAACGCCGCCGGCACGCCAGGAGGAATATCGTCAGCACGGTGACATAGACGCCCTTGCCTAAGATGGCCGGTGCGTTGCGTGCAGCCGTCACGATCAGGCCGTCCGACGCGGGGACGCTGCGGACGGGCTCTGGCCCGCTCGCACCCACTTGCGCGAGCCGGGTCGAGGCGCTTTCCACAGCCGCAACCTGACGCGCAAGAGGCCGCAGCTTGCGTTCGATCGATTGCGCAATCTTGGGTGCGTCATTGATCCAATTGGAAATATCCGGCGCGAGCGCGAAGCCGGCCGCCGTAAGACAGATGACCGTCGCCACCACCGCCAAGACCGCAGCCAGACCGGTTGGAATGCCCACTCTCTCCAGAGCGCGAGCCACGGGCGCGAGGACAAGCGCCAATGTGGCTGCAATAACTGTGGGGGCAAGCACATCGGCTCCCGCAACGCTCGCGGTGAGAGCGACAATAATCAGCAACGCGACGGCGCAGGCACGGATGACCTTGATGTCGCGTCGCACCTGGGTGATGCGCCGCGCAATCGAGACATTGGGCGCCAGGGTTTTGCGAGGGATGTTGATGTTCAAGGCCGACCCGGGTTTTGGGACCTCGCCCAGCCTATAATTGACCCCTTAACAAAGGTCCATCGAACTGCGGGATCGGAGGGGAGAGGGGGGGAACGAGCGGACCGCCGATGCCGACTGTCGAGGGGGGCAATTTGACGTAGCCTGGGATCAGGGCCCGCTCGCCCATCATAATGCGAGTCCCCTGCAGTTGGTTCCGGGAGAATCGCAATTTCTTAATTTTATGGAAAATCGCAGGGTCCGGCGTCCCGCTGCAAATTCGGCGTCGCCGGGGAAAAACCGCCATCCTCGCAAGCGAGCTGGATTCTGGCTTGGGCCTCGCTTCGCTCCGGAGCCGCGGAATGGTCATCGAGGCTGAAAGCCAGAGTGAGGAGCAGGCCCGCACCGAACAAATTTTGCATGGGAACATTGAGCATGCGTCCGCTTCCCGCGAGAAGTATGAGAAACACCACGAACAACAGCTTGACGAATACGGCGGCGAGACCAACCAGCCCGAAGAATCCGAGATATGCCGCAACAACGGCCAGAACCAAAAACGCCGCGGCCCATCCAAACATGCGAAAACCCAATAGCTTCCCCGCCGAAAACGCTCAGGGAAAGTCTAAGTTCCGCTGCTCAGGCGCTTGCCCACAAGCTCAAAGCTTGCGGCGCTGAAGGGCCTCAGACGCACCAAGGATGCCGGCGAAGACGACGGCGAGAAGCGGCTTATCCCGAGCGAGCGTCGCGAGCAGGGAAAGGGTCGCAGCGGCCGGATCGGCCGGCGTCACCTGGACCTCGGCAGGATGGTACTTTGGCCGGGTTGCATGGGCATGGATGTAGATGATCGCCGCCCAAGAGAGCGGCCCGATGACGAGAATAATTGCGGCGATCGAAGCGGCCAAAGGTGCGCCGGCATCGGGAAGCAAGGCCAGATAGAGCGCATAGCCCGCAAAGCCGACTCCGACCCAGATCAAAGCCGACGCCGCAATCATCAGGATAGCCCCGGCAATCGCGCGCGCGCCGAACTGGTGCCCGATTTGGTTGAGCATTCGCGAAATTGCGCTCAGCGCAATAGCAACGCGCCGATAATAGCGCCCGCGCTCATCGAGAGCATGCAAGCCGCCAGAGGCTGCGTGCGCACCGCTTCCCGCACGGGTTCGAGGTTCTCGTTGCCCCACTCCTCGACGCGTTCGACTGCGTCAGAGGCCGACTCCTTGGCGGCGTTCATGGCTCCCTGCATCTGCTCGCTGGCGACCTCGCCGACATCGCTCACCAACGCGCGCATGTCCTGTTGAAGGGTATCGAGATCGGCGCGCAATACGCCCAATCGCGCCTGCACGTCATTGTGGGAATTTCCGTTTTTGCGTTTGCGAGTCGTTGTCGTGGCCGTTGCCATCGTTCCCTCCGTTTGTTGATCGCGGAGGGAACGTGTGACGCGCCGCGCCGTTCCGTCAGGCCGCCGCTTCGTGCCGCAACGAGTGGAAGAAGAGCGCCTGGCCGATGGTCGCCTGCACCGTTTCGGGCAGGAAGGGCTTGGTGATCAGATAGGTGGGCTCCGGTCGCTCGCCGGTCAGCAGCCGTTCTGGATAGGCGGTGATGAAAATGACCGGAATGTCGAAACTGTGCAGAATCTCCGTCACCGCATCGATGCCCGAACCGCCGTCACCCAAATTGATGTCTGCCAGGACCAGGCCGGGTTGTTGGGCGCGCGCTTTGGCGACCGCTTCATCCTTGGACGCGGCGGTCCCCACCACCTTGTGCCCCAATTCGACCACCAGATTGTCGAGGTCGAGCGCGATAATCGATTCGTCCTCAATAATAAGGACCCGCGATGCGAGCTGTCGTTCAATCGCGTGTTGGGCTTCAACGATCGACTGCTCGACCTCTTCGGGTGTTTCATCAAGGATTTTGCCGGCCTCGCTCAGCGAGAATCCTTCGACGGCCGTCAACAGGAGCGCCGCACGATCCGACGCCGTCAGCGCGCGCAAGCGCTCTTCCGGGGTCAGATGCTTCACATCCACCGATAGGTCTGTATCGAGCTGGCTGGCGGTACCCGCCCAGATGACATGAAATAACCGATAAAGGGCCACACGGGGGGGCAGGTCGGAGGAAAGTTCCGACTTTCCGGCCAAAAGAGCGGTTAACGCAGCCCGTACATAGGCGTCTCCGCTTGATTGCGAGCCGGTCAGGGCTCTGGCGTAGCGCCGCAAATAGGGCAGATGGGGGGCTAAGGATTCTGTCATTGTCATGACTTTGTTCCCTCGATGGCATGGAACAAACGACCAAAGAGCGAGAATGTTCCATCGCTCATGGAACCGGTTTTGAGTTTGCCCGTTTCTCTCACTCAGGGAAAGCCTTAACGAGGAGGGGCGCCCAGGGCACGATCAATCTAGGGCAGCGAGAATGGACGGACGATTCTGGGACGGAACAGCTGCACGCCGCGAGGGTGGGAATTTGGACGTGAGAAAAGAACAGCCCGATAGGGAAAAGACGATCGCCGCGCGGGCGCGCCAGCGTGCAATCGGACGCGAATTGCGCCGCATCTATGACGAGGTGGTTCAGGAGCCTGTACCCGACGATTTTCTCGAACTTCTGAAGAAGATCGATGCCACAAAGGGGTAGAAGGACTGATCCCGTGAAACATTTTGATGAGCCCTTTATCAGCGCGAGCGCCGGCGAACCCCGCTCGATCGCCGACGCGACCGAGGATTTTCGCAAAGATCTCCTCGGCCTGATCCCGTTCCTGCGAGCCTTTTCCCGCTCGCTTTGCGGCGACCGCGAACTGGCCGACGATCTGGCCCAGGAAGCTCTCGCGAAGGCCTGGCAGTCGCGCGACACGTTTCGTGCCGGCTCCAATCTGAAGGCGTGGCTGTTTACCATCTTGCGCAATCAATTCTACTCCGACCGGCGGCGGGCGTGGCGCCAGGCACCATGGGATGATGCCGCGGCCGAGCGGATGCCGGTCGCCAGAGGCGAGCAAGTTTGGGCCGTTCAGCTTTCCGACACGGCGCGCGCATTGCGGGGTTTACCCGCGGAACAACGAGAAGCGTTGATCTTGGTGGGTGCAGGTGGTTTCTCTTATGAAGACGCGGCGAGAATCAGCAATTGTGCTGTCGGCACGGTGAAGAGCCGTGTCGCGCGGGCGCGAAAGGCGTTATCCGCCGCTTTGGAGGGGGATGGTCCGCTGTCGAGCGAGCCGCGCCCGGCAGGGAGAGACGCCACCAATGAGATTATGGCGCAGCTTGAACGCCTGGCGCCCCTCGAGGCTCCGGAGTCCGAGGCATCGAACGGGGAACGAGACACCACCTGACGTGGGTGGAAGATCCCTGCGCCTGCGTCTTTTGTTCTGGATCATCATCTGGTTGATGCCCGCCGCGATTGTCAGCGTGGTTCAGGGCATCGATCGTGTGCAGCGCGACATCAGTGACGTCAACGACCGCCTCGTTCAGACGGCACGCAGCAGCGCCGCCGACGCGGAGGCCGTGCTGGCATCCGGCGAACAGGTGTTGCGGGCCCTTGCCAATCAGCCGGAGGTGCGCGACGCCGGGCCCAATTGCGGCAGGGCGTTCGCCAGTGCGATCAAGGGGCTCAATTACTTCACCAATATTGCGCGCATCGATGCGAAGGGCCAAGTGCTCTGCTCGGCGGTGCCGCCACCCCCCGAACAAGAAGACGTCTCCAAGCAGCCATGGTGGGCATCCGCTGCTCAACATTCCGGTTTTTTCATCACGCCGCAGATCTACAGCGTCGTTTCGCACCGCAACGTTCTCGGCGGCGTGCTTCCCTTGCGAGCGGGCGTAGAGTTCGATGGCGCGATGGCGTTCGCCTTCGATGTCGCATGGCTGGACATTCTGCTGCACAGCCGATCGCTGCCGTCCGGCGCGGTTGTCGCCGTGTTCGATCCTCTGGGCACGATCGTTGCGAGCAACAACCCCGAAGCAGCCGCAAAGACTTTCGTTAAGGCGCCTCAAAGCGCAAAAAGCGGCGAGCGGCTTTCCGCCGATGCCAACGGCGAGACTTGGAGCTACGTCCTACTCCCGCTGCGAAACAACGCGACGACCGTCGGTCTCGCCATGCGCAACAGCGACCTCTTCGCCAGCACCTATTTGCATGTGACCACGGACCTTCTGCTGCCCGTCCTGATGCTGGGATTGGCGTCGGCGGCAATCTGGATTTTCACGGACCGGCAGATCACGCGGTGGATCGTATATCTGCGGCGCATCGCGACCGCCTATGCCCGCGGCCATTACGCGATTCGCCCCGTTGCGCTGGAAGAAGCGCCGAGCGAGTTTCGCACACTCGGTGAGACGTTTTCCGCCATGGCCAGCGCCGTGCAGGATCGCGACCGTCGCTTGCGCGAGGCTCTGGACAATAAAAGTTTGATGATCAAGGAAACCCATCACCGGGTGAAGAACAATCTGCAGATCGTCATGAGTCTGTTATCATTACAGACTGCGAAATTGCGCGATCCCGCCGCCAAGGACGCGCTCAAACAGGCGCAGATACGCGTCAATGCGCTGGCCCTTGTTCACCGCATCCTGCACGAGATTGAAGATTTGGGATCGGTCGATCTGCGTCGGCTCATCCAGGATCTCGCGCATCAGATTCAAGAAGGCTTTGGCGCCGAGCGGCGCGATTTGCGTCTGGAGGTGGACATTGCCCACCGTCAGGCGCCGAGCGAGATCGCGGTGCCGCTGACCCTTTTCACCGTCGAGGCGCTCACCAACGCCTTCAAGCACGCCTATCCGGTGGGCGCGCGCGGCGGCGCGATTCGGGTGAGCCTCGCGCCCATTGCAAAAGGCAAACTCCGCCTTGCCATCGAGGACGACGGGCGCGGTGTCCAGGGTGAGCCCGACGGAAACGGCATCGGCTCGCGTCTCATCCAGGCCTTTGCGCAACAGATCGGCGGAACGGCAATCGTGAGCGGCCGCGACACCGGCGGGACCGTGGTCGAGCTGATCTTCCCCGACCCGCTGTTCGAGTCTGAAAAAATGCCCGAGCCGGTTCCGGCGTGAAAAATCTCAAAAAAGACCGGAAAGCCCGCTGATGAGATTGACGGCCAGAGCCAGCACGAAGGTGTTGTAGAAGAACGACAACGCACCGTGGAAAGTGACCAGCCGGCGGAACGGGCGGGTGCACGTCATGATGTCGGAGACCTGATAGGTCATGCCGATGCAAAACGCGAAATAGACGAACTCGCTGTAGTTGGGCGCGGCATTGGCTTCGGGGAAGATCAGACCGCGGCCGGCTTCCTGTGCCGGTTCGCCATAGTAGCGATGCGCGTAATGAACAGCGAATAGCACGTGCATGCAAAGCCAGGACAGCAGAAGGGTGCCCAGCGCAAGCAGAACCAGATAGGCTGCTATGGCGCCTGCGGCCTGCCGCGTATCGTGAATGACCGCGAGCACTCCGCCGAGACTGGCAAGGACGGCAGCAATCATCAAGCCAAGGATGACGGGCGCATTCTCGTCTTGCTGCGCCGCCTTGACCTGCAAATGCTCAAGCGTGGTTCTCGCCATCATGCGCCACATGCTCGTCAAGAGAACCGCGACCCCGGCATCCCAGCCGATAAGCCAGCGGATGGCCCAATCCTGGACCGGCGTGAGAACGGCGACAGCCGCCCCCACTGCGATCGCAAACAACAGGCGGAGATGCGCGCCCCTGTGCAGCGAATGCCTCGGCGCAGATTGGTGATCTATGCTCAATGCGGCCCCCTTGGCACTTTGTTCGCGAACAGTGTCGCACCGGACGCAAAAAAAGAGGAGCGGATTGACCGCTCCTCGTCGTGCCGGCTGCTTCTAAAGGCGACCAACGCTGAACCGCGGCGCTAAACGGCCGGGGGCCGTCCGCGCGCCATCGCCACAATCGCGCTCACCAGGAACAGCGCTAGGAACACGACGAAAAGAATCTGAGCAATGCTGGATGCGGTTGCGGCGATCCCGCCAAAGCCGAAGATTCCGGCAATGATGGCAATCACCAGAAATGTCAGAGCCCAATGGAGCATGGTCACACCTCTTTGTTTTGGCTTGCCGTTCGCGCACAAAGGCAGCAGATCGTCAGGTGAGAACGTGAGAGCATGCCGGAAAGTTCCATGGGAACCCGGCCGTCAGCGTCTCCACCGAATGGTGACGCCGATCGTGCGCGGATCACCCAAGAGGCCAAATACAGCGCCGGAATTGCCGGGCTGCGCACTCAGATATTGAAAGTCATGCTGGTCGAACACGTTCTTCACCCACACGAATGCTTCCCAGCCATTGGAGAACAGAAAGCCGGCGCGCAGATTCACCAGCGCGTAGCCGTCGATCTTGAGATATTGGGAATCCGATGCATCCGAATAGGTCGATGAACGGTAGTTCGCATCGACTCCGATATAGGCCGTGCCATCCAGCGCTTCCGTGGCGACGGGGATGTGATATTCCGCGCCTCCCGAGACAACCCATTTGGATAGGCCCGCCAGCGGCCGGCCGCTCAAATCGCAAGCCGTGGTCGACGCACCGATCCGCTCTAGCGGACAGGGACCGTTTGCAAAGCGGATATATTTGCCTTCCGTAAAGGCGCTCGACACGTAACCCGAAACATTCTCACCCAGGACAAAGGCCGAATCGAGTTCGATGCCTTGCGAGCGGACCTTGGGGATGTTGGCGAGATAGCCGCGCAGCGCACCGGGGCCGGAATCCACCACATTGACCTGATAATCGGTGACCTCGGTGTCGAAAGCGGCGAGGTTGAGCGTCAGCTGGCGCGCGAAGAACTCGTTCTTCACACCTACCTCATAGGTCGTGACGTTTTCCGGTTTGATAACCGCTGTCGTGACCACCGGGTTGTTGTTGGCATCCACCGGAATTCCGGCGAGATTGATGCCGCCCGATTTGTGACCTTTGGAATAGGTCCCATAGACCATGGTGTCAGGGGTGACATCGTAGGAAAGATTGGCCTGTCCCGAGACGCTGTCATCGGAGAACTTCGCCGAATAGGCTTGCGGACGGACAATCGACAGCAGCTTGGCCACATCGCCGGCATTGTTGACGCCCGCCCGCGGATTGCCGCCCGACGCGACTTGGCTGTAGCTGCCGGACTTGTCTTCATAGGTGTAGCGCAGGCCCGGCGTGAAATGCAGCTGGTCCGTGATGTTCCACGTCACTTGCGCGAACCCCGCATAGCTCTTGGTTTCCGAATGCGCGATTGCATCGGAGCGATAACCATCCAACAGGTTCGCCGGCAAAGTGAGCGGCGTTAACAGCCAGCGCGTCGCATCCGCGCCATATTCGGCGATCGGCGTCGCGTCGATCTTCTGGCGGAATGCAAAAACGCCGGCGACATAATCGACCGTTTGCTTTCCGTTCGACGCCACCCGGAATTCTTGACTGTACTGGTTCTGGTTGTCGGGGTTCTGCGACTTGGTCTGGATCGACAATCTCGTGAAGTCGCGATCACTCGCCGGATCCCAGTTCCAGGTGCGCCACGCTGTCACCGAAGTAAGCGTTGCCGGTCCAAGATCCCAATCGGCAATCGCCGAAATGCCGCCGATCACCTGATTGGCCTTCGACGGACTGTTGGTGTCGATTTGGCGATCGAACGGATCGAGACTGGCAGGCATGTAACCGGCAGCGGTGGCAAGAGCGGGAAATTGCTGCGCGGCCGGTTTGAGGGTCGTGCCGATGCGGACAAAGCTCTGGGCGCAGCACAGCGCCTGTTGACGGTTGTAATCGGCCGCAATCCGCAGGCTGAAGCTTTCATTGGGGCGATAGAGCAGCTGTGCGCGCGTCCCAAAATCGTTCTGATCGTTGACGTCCTGGCCGGTCGTGACGTTGCGAACCATGCCGTCGCGCAGGGTGCCCGAGACGGAAAGCCGGCCGGCGAGAACATTGCCCGCAAGCGGTCCTGAGATCGTCGCCTTCCCTTGATAGAATCCATAATTGCCGGCCGAGACTTCGGCCTGGACCAGACGCTCGAATGTGGGCTGCTGGATGCTCACATTGATCGCGCCCGCGGTGGTGTTCTTTCCGAACAGCGTGCCCTGCGGCCCGCGCAGCACCTCCACGCGGGCGATATCGATGAGGTCGAACGTCGCGGCAGCCGGCCGGCTCATATACACCTGGTCGATATAGAGACCGACGCCAGGCTCGAGCCCATCATTGGTCAGGCCGAAGCTTGTGCCGAGGCCTCGGATGGTGATCGCCGTGTTGCGTGGATTGGACGAGTAGAACTGCACGCTCGGCGCGAGTTGGGTCAGCTGCGCGACATTGTAGGACCCCGTGGCTTCGATCTGCTGTATGCCGATCACCGAAAGCGCGACCGGTACGTCCTGGGCGTTTTCCTCGCGGCGGCGGGCCGTGACGAGAACCTGTTCGACGGCCATCACAAAAGGCGCTGAGGGATCGGCGGTGGATGGCGTGCTGCTGTCGGGCGCAGCTGAGGAATCCTGAGCCTGCGCCAAGGCGGATTTGGTGAGCGCCGCGGCAGCGCTCGCTGCCAGAAGGATTGTCCGGAATCTGAAGACCGATCGCATGCCCCGAAAATCCCCGAAATAAACCAGCTCGCCCCGCATCTACCGTTAGTCTATTAAATCGATAGACTATATCTAGTCAATAGGGATTATGGAGGAAGATGCTCAGGCCGCGCGCTGTGGCTATCCGCGGGCAGCGATTCCGTATTTGGGTGAAACCCGCGCATTCACCCGTCAATGCTGGTAAAAAGCGGGCCTGGTAAAAGCCGGCAATCGCGCTCGCTCAAGAGGAACTGCCATGCAAAACAAAACCGTCTGGATGATTGCCGCTGCGGCGTCGCTGCTGCTCGCCGGG